>TARA_R110000868_G_scaffold291002_2_pt1 | contig 28191 bp, 21 predicted proteins | sample TARA_R110000868 | Tara Oceans TARA_R110000868 (sample SAMEA4397489) | marine metagenome | biome: Polar Biome; feature: [SRF] surface water layer (ENVO:00010504); material: water (ENVO:00002006), including particulate matter (ENVO:01000060) such as... | depth 5 m | reverse complement strand
ACCTGCCATTAAAACGGCATAATAATTTTTATTCATAGTTTTCTAATCTAATCCTTTATTAATTCTACCTCGGCATTGGGCTGAAAAAGATATACCCTACCGGTAGCTACTTCAATACATTCGTACCGCTTTACCCTTTTGTTTTTCTTTTGAAATAACTTACCATTATATATCCTAAAAACACTGCCGTGCGGTAATTCAAAAATATAGGATTTTTCCTTATCCTGAATATCAAACTGTTTTAAGGCCAAAGATAACCTAGCATCCGTATCACTGCTTGCTTTTGGGTTTCTAAAATGCTTGGCCAACATTGGCAGAAGATTATTCGGAAAAACCTCCGGTCTTAAAAAAGGCAACATTAAATATTGAAATGTCCTTTTCCACTCCAATCCGTGCGGTTTTATTTTTCTGCCATATTTTTCAAAAGCAACCAAATGCGCTATTTCATGGACCAAGGTGATTAAAAATCGATATCTGTTTAAAGTGGCGTTTACCGTAATCTGATGAGATCCATTGGGCATTCTCCTATAATCCCCATGCCGGGTAACCCGCTGATTTACAATCTTTAGGTGTACACCGTTTTCCTTTATAAGTTCCATACTTAATCCTACGGCCCTTTCGGGAAGATACTTTTCCAAAGTGTCCTGCATAGTAACAAAATTAGAAATTTAAAGATCTTAATTAAATTAACACAAGTATTTTATCCACAATTAAGTTAACCTTTGGTAAAAAACAAGTTGTTAGTCAATATTTACATTTTTATTAACTACAAAAGACAACTTCTTTAAGCTAAATTTGCATTCCCAACAAGCAATGTAAAAAATAACTATTTTATTAGATATGAACGACTTAAGAACCACCAATAAGCTACTCCTTATCATCGTAGTGCCCCTAGTGTTTTATTTGCTAAAACTTCTTTCGTTTATCTTTATTCCCCTAATTTTTTCTATGTTCATTGCACTATTGTTCTTACCAATTATGCGATGGCTCAATAAAAAAAATGTATCCAAACCTATCAGCATTTTTATTGTTATCCTAATTTTCATTGGTGCCTTAAAAATTGGTGGAGAGCTCATACAACTCACTAGCAAAGAAATACTTTCTGCTGACAATGCCTTTTTTCAAAAAGCGGAATCCAAATTGGAAGGCTTATTAATAAGTATGGAGGAATACCTAGGCATACCTTATTCCAAGGAAGAAAGTATCATAAATAATATTATCCCCAAAGAAAGCATGATGAAGAACTTTGGAACCACATTGGATTTCATTGGAAATACACTTACCATGATTCTAATGACGGTATTCTTTGTTGTGCTTTGGCTGGCAGAATCCATAAACGTGCAAAAATTAATGAACAACACCATTCTAAAACAAAAACATACTTCGGTCAAAACATTTGTTAAGGTGGAAAAAGATATAATAAAATTTATAAAGGTGAAATTCTTGGTCAGTCTTTTTACAGGAGTCGGATTTGGTCTGGCATGTGTATTTTTTGACGTAAGTTTCCCTATTTTTTGGGGATTATTCGCCTTTGCCATAAATTTTGTTCAAATGGTGGGCTCCATAATTTCTGTAGTCCTACTGGCATTATTTGCGTTCGTTGAATTGGAGCCTACAAGTACCCTTTTATTCTTTGTGATTTCAATTACCGGGGTACAGGTTCTGTTTGGATCAATATTGGAACCCATATTTATGGGCAAGTCCTTTTCTATAAATATAATTACCGTATTGGTAATGTTGATGCTTTGGGGCTATATCTGGGGAGTACCTGGATTGATTATGGCTATTCCAATTACTGTTTGTATAAAAATTATACTGGAACAATTTCCTCAAACCAAAACAATCGCGAGTCTCATCTCCGGCAACAAACCCTTAAGGGCATAACTACAGAAAAAAAGTATCTACTACAATTTCAATAAGGATATCAAGTCGTTCATTTGTTCAAAAGTTCTGGTTACCTCCTTTTCAAAATCAGGGTCTTCATTGTGCAGCGCGTACCCATAAACATCAAACCCACCAGAGGTGGCTGCCATTGCTCCTTTATAGGAATCCTCTATTACCAAACATTCATTTGGCAAAAAACCCATAGCCGTTGAAGCATGTAAATAGATTGCTGGATCGGGCTTCCATTTTCCAATATCATAACAACTGAATATATTGCCATTGAAATAAGACCATAGTCCGGCAGTTTCCAAATTTCTCTTAATTTTTTCCTGCGGCCCACTGGAGGCTACGCAAAATGGAACCGTTAATTTTTCCAAGACCTTTTCTATACCCTCAACCGATTTGAGATGGGTCGAAAAAATTTGGTAAGACCTCTGGCGATATTCACTTTCAAAATATACAGGTAATGTTTTTTGGATAATAGCCTCCACCTGTCTGATGCTATCCATTAAAAATCCACCTTTAAAATGCCGCATTGCGTAGGAAATATCTATATCAGCACCGTATTCGTTGGCCATATCCACAAACACCTGGTTGCCTAGGACCTCACTATCTACCAGTACCCCGTCACAATCGAATATAATACACTTGTATTCTTTCATTGGCTCATAGTTTATTACGGAGTGGAATTGGATACCTGCAATAATTTCCCATTATAAAGTTTATTTCCCGAAAGGGCAAAATCCTTGATATAGTTGGCCATTTCAAAAGCAGTTGTAGGTGCCTGGTATCCAGGAAAAGCTTCCTCCAACATTTCAGTCTGCACCGCCCCCAGGGCCAATACATTAAAAGAAGGTCCCGATTCCTTGAATTCCTCCGCCCATAATTCGGTCATTGTAATTACAGCTCCTTTACTGGAACTGTAAGCAGATAATCCTGGGAATTTCATACTTCCCTGAACCCCGCCCATAGAGCTTATTGTAACCACATGCCCGCTTTTGGGCATTAAGGGAATTATTCTTTTGGTGATATTTGCCACGCCAAAAACGTTGACCTTATAGACCTCTTCAAATTCGTCCATATTGGTTTCCAAAAAAGGCTTGTTCAATAATTTACCTGCATTATTTATAAGGATATCTACCTGGCTCCAGTTATTTTTTAAGAAATCATCCATCTTGCCATAATCCGCCATATTGGCCAAATCAAACGAAAAACTAGAAATATTCTCATGTCCCAATGCCGCTATAGGCGCATTATTTCTTGAAAGGGCCAATACACTATGTCCGTCATTGGCAAACAACCCTGCCAATTCAAAACCAATCCCCCTACTACTTCCGGTAATTACAATATTTGCCATTATTTATATTCTATCTCCCTTGTCGGGGAATTTATAATATCTTTTAAAACTGGAATAGTTTTATTTACCAATAAGGCCATATGATCAAAATCCATTAGAGAAACTTCATCGCCTACCTTATGGTAGTGGTCAAAATTGGTGAAATCGAAGGTACAAAAGGTTTGGGAGGGAACCCCAAACTCTGTATGAAACGGAAAATTATCCGATCTTTTAAACAAATTGAATTCTTTTGCCGTTGGAAGAAATCCAACCAATTTCTCCTTGGCATAGCCGTTGCATATATCGGCTAAATTAGATTCCTCATACCCTGTTACATACATGAAATAATCTTTCCCTACCAAGGGAACTCCAACCATTTCGAAATTGAGCATGGCATAAAGGTTTAAATTTTGATCTTTGAGCTTTTTAGCCAAATGCTTAGACCCCAAGAGCCCCTTTTCCTCGGCACTGAAGAGGGCTAAAATTATACTGCGTTTATTCCTTCCATACTTCCCAAAATAGCGGGCAAACTCTAGGACAGCTGTAGTTCCCGAAGCATTGTCATTGGCTCCGTTTGCAATATAATCATCGGATACGGGATCGGCCGCACCTATATGATCGTAGTGTGCGCCAATTATTACAAATTCATTTTTTAAATTCTTGTCCGTTCCTTCAATATATCCCACCACATTATAAGCTGGTTTTTCAAAATTGGTCAATGTATCCCTGTAACTTCCAAAATAAGGCTTTACACCACTATTCCTAAAAACCCCTTCTATGTAATTGGCAGCCAGATCTATTCCTTCACTACCTGCTTCCCTTCCCTTTAGCTCATCGGAAGCCAAATAACTTATTATTTCACCAACTCTATCTTCGGTAGAAAAAGTACTTAAATCCGATCCATTGGCCCCATCTATTTTGGCACCGCCACAGGCAATAATAATACAGAGAACTGCAATACTAAATATCTTTTTCATATTATGAGTTTTAATCGCTTTATAAACGCACTTACATAAATTAATCAATATTCCTCTATATAAGAGACAAGGCATTATTAATTAAAAAGCTGAAACCATTTAACCAATAAGAATATGACATATTTTTAAAGTCAAAAGCATCCTGATTTTCAGGATGCTTTTTCTATAATTGTTCAAAGACCGTGTCTTCCTGTTATTTCACTTATTTCAATGCTTGGAATTCATATAACCTTAAACCATAGCAATACATAAGCCCTACCTATGCCAGCATAGTTACAGGATTCTCCAGAAAAGCTCTTAACGTTTGAAGGAACTGGGCCCCTGTGGCTCCATCCACTGTCCTGTGATCACAAGCTAAGGTTACTTTCATAGTATTACCAACCACGATTTGACCATTTTTAACAACTGGCTTTTGAACAATGGCACCTACAGATAATATTGCCGAATTAGGTTGGTTAATGATAGAGGTGAATTCAGAAATTCCGAACATCCCCAAATTGGAAACTGTAAAAGTACTGCCTTCCATTTCGGCTGGACTAATTTTCTTATTTCTTGCCTTCCCGGCTAAATCTTTAACCGTAGCACCAATTTGAGTAAGTGTCATTTGGTCCGCAAATTTCAGTACTGGCACCAAAAGACCTTCATCAACCGCAACGGCTACTCCGATATGTACATGATGGTTATATCTTGTAGTATCATTGTTCCATGAAGTATTTACTTGTGGATGCTTTTTTAATGCCATTGCACAAGCCTTTACCACCATGTCATTAAAAGAAACCTTGGTATCTGGCAGGCCATTGATCTGCTCTCTTGAAATCTTGGCATAATCCATATCCACTTCTATGGTTAAATAGTAATGTGGTGCAGAAAACTTGGATTCTCCCAAACGCTTTGCAATTACCTTACGCATTTGTGAGTTCTTCACTTCTTCAGATCCTTCTTGTCCTATTGGCAAATTAATTGGTGCAGCAGCTACTGCTTGTGCAGATGCAGCCTTATCAGTTGCGGGAACTGCCTTTTCAGCGGTTTTCTGTTTAGGTTGATATTCCTCGACATCTTTCTTTATGATCCTACCTTGATCACCACTACCTTTAACTTCGCCTAAATTAATTCCTTTATCTTGGGCGATTTTCTTTGCCAGTGGTGAGGCAAATATTCTTTGACCATCGTTGGCTGAAATAACAGCAGATTCCTGACCGTTGGAGGCAGGGCTTTCAGACTTTTTAGTACCTTCTGCAGCACTTTCCGTTTCGGTAGCAGCACCAGAACCAGAGCCGGCACTCAATACGGCATCAACATCGGTACCCTTTGGCCCTATTACGGCAAGTATAGAATCAACCGCAGCACTTTCCCCTTCTTTAATTCCAATATACAATAAGATACCAGAATAAAAAGATTCAAATTCCATGGTAGCCTTATCGGTCTCTATTTCGGCCAAAATATCGCCTTCTTCAACTTCATCGCCAACTTTCTTTAACCAGGTAGCCACTGTACCCTCTTCCATGGTATCACTAAGGCGAGGCATTTTTACTATCTCTACCCCTTCAGGTATTTTAGCAGTTCCACCATTTGCCTTTGGAGCTGCCGTTTCAACTTTCTCGGGTGCGGTTTCTTCTTGTTTTTCCTCCTTGGCATTAGAGGAAGAATTGTTCAACAAACCAGAGATATCCTCTCCTTCTTCTCCAATTATGGCCAAAAGAGAATCTACCGGTGCAGTATCACCTTCCTTAATTCCAATATATAATAAAGTTCCTTGATTAAAAGATTCGAACTCCATGGTAGCCTTATCGGTTTCAATTTCCGCCAATATATCACCTTCTTCTATCTTGTCGCCTACTTGTTTTAGCCACTTAGCAACAGTCCCTTCTTCCATGGTATCGCTTAGTCTTGGCATATTTATTACCTCCGCCATTTACTTATATTTTATGTTGTACAAATGGATAGTCTTCTTGCTCGTATACCATATCATATAATTGGTTTACAGGCGGATAATCAGATTCGTCTGCAAACTTCTCACACTCTATAACCAACTTTTTAACCCTATTATCAATTTCCTTAATCTGGGCATCCGAAGCATATTTATTGTCTTTTATTAAAGTCAATACTTGGGATATTGGGTCAATTTTCTTGTATTCCTCAACCTCTGCCTTTGTCCTATAATGCTGGGCATCCGACATGGAATGACCTCTATACCTATAGGTCTTCATCTCGAGAAAAGTTGGTCCGCCTCCAGATCTGGCACGCTCAATAGCTTTGCTCATTTCCTTGGCTACAGTTACCGGGTCCATTCCATCTACAGGTCCACAAGGCATTTCATATCCAAGCCCTAATTTCCAAATTTCGGTTGAATGTGAAGTTCTGGCAACTGATGTCCCCATGGCATATCCATTGTTCTCACACACAAAAACAACCGGTAATTGCCAAAGCATTGCCAAGTTAAAACTTTCGTGAAGTGAACCTTGTCTAACTGCGCCATCTCCCATATAACACAAGGTTACAGCATCTCTCTTAAAATACTTATCGGCAAAAGCCAAACCTGCACCCAATGGAATTTGACCTCCAACGATACCATGGCCACCATAAAAACGATGTTCTTTGGAAAAAATATGCATGGACCCTCCCATTCCCTGGGAAGTACCGGTAACTTTACCATAGAGCTCTGCCATTACTTTTTTGGGATCAACACCCATCCCGATTGGCTGAACATGATTCCTATAAGCTGTAATCATCCTGTCCTTGGTAAGATCCATTGCGTGCAATGCCCCTGCAAGAACAGCTTCCTGTCCATTGTAAAGATGTAAAAATCCACGAACTTTTTGTTGAATGTATACTGCGGCAAGTTTATCTTCAAACTTTCTCCAGAACAACATGTCTTCATACCATTTAAGGTAGACCTCTTTGGTTATTTTTTCCATTAATTAATAATTTATGTAGTATTTGACATTTATCAAAAACCAAGTTTAAGATAAAAATGGAGAACAAAAATACATATATAAATCAATAGGAAAAAAAATTAAATCAAAAGCTTCGCATAAAGCAATTATATCCAACAAAATTTAGAAAACTTGAGAAATGTTTAAAATTTAAAAAGAATATGCCGTCTTTTCCTAACCTAACCAAGAAAGGTACTATTGAAAGCCAATGGAAGTATGTTGGCAACGGAGCTACATTTTAATACTTCGCCTATTTCCCCGGACATGATTATCGTTATAGGCCTATTTTGTTTTATTTCGTATTCAGATATGGATTGCCTACAATTTCCACAAGGGGCAGCAGGTTTATTCACCACAAAGTTTTTGGAGGTAGCACTTACGGCAATGGTCTTAATGGCAATTCCGGGAAATTTTGCGGAAGCATAAAATATTGCTACCCTTTCTGCACACAAGCCAGAGGGATAAGATGCGTTTTCTTGATTATTACCTGTTACAATTTCACCGTTCTCCAATAAAATGGCTGCTCCAACATTAAATTTGGAATATGGGGAATAAGCCTTTTTCCTAGCTTTGACAGCCTCTTTCATCAATTCCTGATCATGCTCTTCCAGTTCTTGGACAGATTCATAAACTAACAGGTCAAACGATATCCTTCTTATATTCATATTTCATCAACGCTATACAATTAGGTAAAAATAAACAAAACCTGCTTGTGGGCAGGTTTTGTTTATTAGCTATATCAGATTTAATAATTTAATCATTCAAAAATTCCTCCCCTAAATTAAATGTAAGGGAAAATCTCAAAGTGTTCTCCAGGGGATTTCGCACCTTTGAAGATGAGAACAAATAAGAAAGATCTACTTGGGCCGATTTAAACCTAAACCCAGCACCCAAGGTGAAGAATTTTCTTGACCCTTTTAAATCACTTTCATTAAAATATCCTGTTCTCAACATAAAGGCATTTTGGTAGGTGTATTCCGCTCCAAGTGCCCATGTAAGTTCTTTTAACTCTTCACTAAAACCATCGGGAGCATCTCCAAATGATTTAAAAACTCCCTCAAAAAAGGTAATTTTCTGGTATTCATCGTTATCCGTACCATCTATGGCTCCATCCTCGTTAAAATCCTGTGGAGTTGGCACCAGTAATTTATTAAATTCTGTCGTAAGGCCCAACACATTATCCTGATCTAAGATAAAGTCAAACCCAATACCTGCTTTCAAATTAGTAGGCAGAAAATTCTCCTGTCCGGCATCGTCATATTTTAATTTACTCCCCAGGTTAGAAATATTAAACCCAGCTCTCCATCGGCCATCAAAGCTATTGTAGGCTATTTCCCGTGAACGATAATACCCGGAAACATCCACTGCGAACGAACTCGCTGCTTTGGAATCCTCACTTCCGTTATCCGGTAATTTAAGATTAGAGCTAATATAACGACCTGCAACGGCCATAGAAAAGGTTTCACTAAGTTTTAAGGAATAAGAACCGTCAAAAGCAACTTCATTGGGTTTAGCCAATCTTGCTTGATCTCCTGCAAATTGCCTAAGTTCAATTTCTCCTAAGGTAAAATATCTGATCCCAAACGCAAACGCACTCCTGTCATTTATTTTGCTGTGAAAACTTGCGCTCAACAAGGCTATATCCGTAATAATACTCTCCAAATATGGGGTATAACTTAAGCCAATTCCCATTTTCCGTTCTGCAAAGGCAAATTTCGCGGGATTCCATTGTTGTGAGAAGGCGTCCGTAGAAGTTGCAACCCCCATATCCCCCATACCTGATGCCCTTGCATCTGCGGCTATGGTCAAAAAAGGCACAGCGGTCGTAATTACCCTATCCTCCTGCGCAGAAACTTTAAACACCAAGAAAAGTAAGAAAAGTAGCGATAATTTTTTCATTTTACTTGTTATAATTAAGATTTGGTTCCTATTAGTTATTCAATAGAACCTAAATAAAATCTTTTGGGTTCATTATAGTCAAACGCCCTTTTTCCAAATATCTTATATAAACTTCAAAAAAAATAGGTTGCATTAAATAATATTTGGCTCGTACTGTATTTATAGGAATAACTATTCCTGTAAAAGTTGTTCCTATAATTTGTTTTAATTGATATTTTTTAAAGAATTATCAAATGTCCATACTAATATAAATTTTAAGTCGTTATTGATGTTAAGCGATGCTATTTGCACATTACATAATTTGATTAATTTTTTTCCATTAACAAAATATTATGCTACAATCATCGTTTTATATGCCGAAAGCGACACAAAATATTAATAAAATATGAATCTCAAACTCCTTTAAAAAGTAGTTTGTCCTTTGAACTCAAGTCCTAATTATGAAAAAACAATTCATCAAAGTTGTACTCTCTTGCGCTATTGTAGCTGGTGGTTTTACAAGTTGTAAAAACTCATCATCCTCTAAAAATGTTTCAAGGGCTACCGGCTGGAATATCAACGCCAAGGAAGGTGGTTTTCAGTACAATTCCGACTTTAAAGAGCAAGAAACTGCACCTGGCTTAACCTTTGTAGAAGGTGGGACATTTACTAGAGGTCAGGTTCAAGATGATGTGATGCACGAATGGAACAATACTCCAACATCACAGCACGTACAGTCTTTCTACATGGATGAGACCGAAGTAACAAACGTTATGTATTTGGAGTATTTGGATTATCTAAAGAGTGTTTATCCTCCTGAAAATCCTAAATATGCACACATTTATACCGGTGCATTGCCAGATACCTTGGTTTGGAGAAACAGATTGGGTTTCAATGAAACAATGACCAATAATTACCTGCGCCACCCAGCTTATGCAGAATATCCAGTAGTTGGTGTTAGCTGGATCCAGGCAACCCAATTTGCAGAATGGAGAACAGACCGTGTTAACGAGGTAATGTTGGAAAGGGAAGGGTACCTTTCTGAAGAAGCCAAGTACAAAGTAATTAATGGTGAGGCCGAAGGAGGTTTTAGTACAGAGGCCTACCTAAATAGACCAGAATCTGTATATAATGGCCAAATAGATTCCTTACAGGGGAAAATGAAAAAAGATTCAGTTTCCGTATTTGCTAAAAGAAGCTCTGGAATTATTTTACCTGAATATAGATTACCTACGGAAACCGAATGGGAATACGCAGCCCAAGCACAGATAGGCAGTAGGGAATACAACAACTATAGAGGTAGAAAAAAATATCCATGGGAAGGTGATTATACCAGAAACGGTCAAAGAGTTGGCAGAGGAGATCAATTGGCAAACTTTAAGCAAGGAAAAGGTGATTACGGTGGAATTGCAGGATGGTCCGATGATGGTGCCGATATTACTGCTGAAGTAAAATCCTATAAGCCAAATGATTTTGGATTATATGATATGGCCGGAAACGTAGCCGAATGGGTTGCTGATGTTTACAGACCTATAGTTGATGATGAGGTAAGTGATTTTAACTATTACCGTGGTAACGTTTATATGAAAACAGCCATAGGTAAAGATGGAAAAGTAAATGTAATTCGAGATTCCATTGTGTACGATACCCTTCCAAACGGAAAAATTGTAGCGGTTAATTTACCAGGAGAAATAAAAATGGTAGCAATAGATGAAGAAGAAACCTTTTTAAGAACCAATTTCTCAACAAGTGACAACCGTGGATATAGAGATGGTGAGCCAGGTTCCACTAGATTTTACGACCAGTTTAGCGATGAAGACGAGGATGAAAATAATCAAAAGAAAATGTACGATTCACCTGTGAGCAAAGTGCAGGTAGACTCCACAGGAAATATCATAAGAGCCTATGACAAATCCAACAACAGAACCTCTTTAATAAATGACGAGGTGAGGGTTTTCAAAGGTGGATCTTGGAGAGATAGGGCCTATTGGTTAGACCCTGCACAAAGAAGGTATTTACCACAATACATGGCAACAGATTATATTGGATTTAGGTGTGCAATGTCTAGAGTAGGTTCAAAATCGAAGACAAAAAATAAAACCCCAAGGGGCAAGAAAGCCAAATAGGTTTTACCCTCAAATAAATTTTAAGAAGCCCTTTGTAAAAAGGGCTTTTTTTATATCTTAGATTTATGACAATAGAACAGTTGCACCAACTCTTTTTAGAGTTTCCACAGGTTTGTACCGACACTAGGAAAATAAGCCCCAATTGCATTTTTTTTGCTCTTAAGGGAGATAATTTTAATGGAAACGCCTACGCCGCGGAAGCTTTAAAAAAAGGTGCTGCATACGCTGTTATAGATGAAGGGGAAACTGCCGGAAGTACCAACCTAATACTGGTAAAGGACGTACTTACAACGCTTCAAAATTTGGCAAAATTTCACAGAAATTATTGCAAGGCCACGGTTATTGGCCTTACCGGGAGCAATGGCAAAACAACCACTAAGGAACTTATTACCGCTGTCCTTTCCAAAAAATATAGAACCATTGCCACAAAAGGCAATCTCAACAATCATATTGGCGTGCCCTTAACTTTGCTATCCATATCTCCCGACACTGAGATGGTCATTGTGGAAATGGGCGCCAACCACCTCAGGGAAATAGATTTTTTATGCCAATTGGCCATGCCGGACTACGGATATATTACGAATTTTGGAAAAGCCCATTTGGAAGGTTTTGGTAGCGAAAAAGGAGTCATTAAAGCCAAAAGTGAACTTTACGACCATCTAATTGCCCATGGTAAATCTATTTTTTTCAATGCTGATGATCCAATTCAAAAAGACAAATTAGGCTTGGTAGTGAAAAAATTTGGATATAGTCAAGACGACAATCTATTCTTTAGGATAAAACTTTTAAGTGCTGACCCCTTTGTAAAAATAGGGGTAGGCGATACCAAGATTTTAACCCAACTGTTGGGCCGATACAATTTCACCAATTGTTGTGCAGCTATTTTAATAGGCCATTACTTTAACGTAGACCTGGATAAAATTAAAGAAGGAATAGAAAATTATGAGCCACAAAACAATCGCTCCCAAATAATTAATAAAAATGGCCATCATATTATTCTGGACGCCTATAATGCCAACCCAACCAGTATGACCGCTGCTTTGGAGAGTTTTAAGCAATTAAAGGCCGACCATAAAATTGTTTTTTTAGGGGATATGTTCGAACTTGGGCAAACTGCAGAAAAAGAACATCAAGATATCTCAAATCTGGTCACGGATATGAAATTTGACCAAGTGTATTTAATTGGAGAAAACTTTTTTAAAACAAAAGGTAAGCTGAATAAATATAGATCTTTTGACCAGTTACGGGAAACTCTTAACGATAACACCTTAAAACACGCCACTATCCTAATAAAGGGTTCCAGAGGAATGGCTTTGGAAAGAATACTCGACCTAATTTAAAATACAAAATCGAAGTACTTATTGTGGGACATACCGGATTCGAACCAGTGACCTCTGCCCTGTCAAGGCAGCGCTCTAAACCAACTGAGCTAATACCCCATTACTGTAATTACAGAAAATAGTGCACCAAAATTACACCAATTTTAAGAGTTTAAAACAACCTTAGGCAATATTTTTCCAAAATTAAATTTATTTTAGGATCCAAATCGGCCTAATTATTTCTTCAAACCTTAGAGCAATAGAAAAAAAATTAAGCCTGTGCTACCAATGGAAAATAAATAAAATTACATTTATACCGTACACATTAAATTTAATGAACAAGAAAAAGCCGAACCCTTGAAATATTCCATTGTAATTCTTCTATTCAGTTTTATTTACGGCCCTGCCCTCTTTGGACAGCAACAAAATTCCAAAATAGTATTTGTTATAGTTGATGGGATTTCCGCTGATGTTATTGAAAAACTGGAAACCCCCAACTTGGATGCAATTGCCAAAAAAGGTGGATATACCCGTGCCTATGTTGGCGGTGAAAAAGGTGGCTATTCAGAAACTCCGACTATTTCAGCCGTTGGCTACAATAGCTTGTTGACCGGTACCTGGGCCAATAAACACAATGTATGGGGCAATAGTATTAAAGACCCAAATTATAACTACTGGACCATTTTTAGATATGCAAAGGAACATAGGCCCGAATTGAAAACCGCCATTTTCTCGACTTGGCTGGACAATAGAACTAAATTGGTAGGAGAAGGTCTCCCTCAAACAGATTACCTTCAATTAAATTATCATTTTGATGGCTTCGAGTTGGATACCTTAAACTTTCCACATGACGAAGACCGACAGTACATTCATAAAATTGATGAAAAAGTGGTTAATGAGGCTGCCAGATACATTAAAGCTGAAAGTCCCGATCTTTCTTGGGTATATCTCGAATTTACCGATGATATGGGACACCGATATGGAGACAGCAAGCAATTCCATGATGCCATTACCATTATGGACCATCAAATAGGGCGACTTTCGGAAGCCCTCGAATATAGACATATCAACTTTGGTGAGGATTGGCAAATATTTATCACTACGGACCATGGCAGGGACAAGGAAACTGGTAAGGGACATGGTGGACAAACAGACCGGGAACGTTCCACTTGGATCGTGACCAATGCCCCTAAGCTAAACGATTATTTTAAAAATGGAACACCGGGCATAGTAGATATTTTTCCAGCCCTGCTCAAAAGTCTGAAAATCGAACCTTTGCGCGAGCAGTCCTTCGAAATAGATGGAGTATCCATTACAGGGCCTCTTTCTGTGAGCAATTTAAAGGCAACCATTGAGGGTAAAACGCTAACCATCAACTGGAAGTGTTATGACAGTAAGGAGAAATTGAAAATTTACCTAAGTACTGTAAACGGTTTCAAAAACAGCATTACCGACCCTTATAAATTAGTCAAAAAGGTGAAGGCCTGCAGCAATAGCACTACAATCAATTTAGGAAAATACCCCTCTAAGTTTTATAAAATTGTGGTTGAAGGAAAACACAATTCTTCCAATACTTGGGTTGTTTTGGAATAAAACCTCCAATCTGTTTTAACACATACACCAAACACCATAATTACTCACTTCCCTATTGAAGAACTATTTACTATTGAACCAATGGTGCAGAAAATCCTACCATCCATACAATTCCAGTTTAGACAATTATATATACTCACTATCTTCCATCAAAATTAGAATGAATCAATGCCCATTCCATTGAAAAAAGGCTTTTACCTGAATTAAACAGGAAAACTTTATAGGATTGAAGACCGTTCATTTTAGTGTAATTATATAACTGATTGTAATAATTATATAACATAGAGCTTCCCCTTGTTATCGACATTTGTTTAACCTTAAAAAAAAATATCATGTCACAGATCATAAGCATTATACTCATACTGAATCTTTGTTTTGCGGGAGGCACCATATTAGTAATTCTGCATGGCATGTATTTTTCAAAAAGAACGCATACAATGGACATGGATTCCATTTACGGTTTGGAAAACAGAAAGAATAATGAGAGTCCAAAGAATCAATTTTAAGCTGTTACAACCTTAATGTACAATAACCGAAACAATGTAGATTGCCATTGAATGCTTTCTCATAAGCCATAGGTAGAATTTTAAGTCAACATCTACACTTCCTTTAATTTTTAATAGCATTTCCTAAATAAAGTAATAATTTCAAAATTGATTTTAATTCAGGGAATTAACGCCTTTCTTCAAACTATATAATCCTTGCCCAATTATTAATAACCCCTTATAAAATGGTACACTTTAAGATTCCAATTTTTAAGGCTCCATCTTCCTATTGCATAACCTATAATGACCCATTGGACTTTAACTGAAACCACTGATTGAAGCCAAACCTTTCCTAAAAACTTGTACGTACAAGTAAAATTACTATATTTACTTAGTCACCTTTTAAGGCTTTTGGGCCGATTCATTCAGGGAAATAAAACTTAATGGGTTAAAAGCTTAAGGCAAAATAACTCTGGGGGTTGCAAACTGTGGCTACTTGGAATTAAATAACATTATTATGAAAATTGCCATGTTGGGCTCGGGCTTTATTGCCCGATTTTATGCCGAATCCTTACATTCACAAAGACGGAAAGATTATTTGGTGATGGCTTATTCGCGTAATGAAGAAAACGCCAAACGGTTTGCGGCCGATTACAACTTGCCCCATTATAGTACCTCAATGGACGAAGCCATTTCCCATCCTGAGGTAGAGGTAGTAATCATATCCCTGCCAAATCATCTTCATGAGATAGCTGTCAGCTTATGTGCCAAATTTAAAAAACATGTCATCTGCACCAAACCATTGGGACGCACGGCCGAGGAAGCCAAGCGCATGCTGGACCTAGTTGAGGGAAATGGCATTTTTGGAGGGTATCTGGAAGATTTATGCTATACTCCAAAATTCCTTAAATCGATGGAAAGTATACAACGTGGTGACATTGGTAAAGTACTCTGGACAAAATCCAGGGAAACCCACCCTGGACCACATAGTGATTGGTTCTGGGACAAGGAAAAATCTGGAGGCGGTGCTATTATTGACTTAGGTTGCCATTGTGTGGCAATTAGTCGAAATTTTATAGGAAAAAATATAAAACCCTTGGAGGTAATGTGCTGGGCGGATACCCAAGTACATCCCATAGATGCAGAAGACCATGCCATAGGACTAGTAAAATATGCCAACGGGGCTATAGGACAATTTGAAGTAAGCTGGACGTTCCGTGGCGGAATGGATCTCCGGGACGAGGTAATGGGCACGGAAGGTACTATTTGGATCAATAGCTTTTTACGGACCGGCTTCGAAATGTTCACCACTGGGAAAGGGGGCAATGGTTATGTTGCAGAGAAGTCAGAATCCAATTCTGGCTGGCTATTTCCAGTGGGAGACGAAGCTCACGAACTGGGCTACCCCCATATGTTTACCGATATGTTTAACGCTATAGAAGAAAACAGGCAGCCCCTTGAAACATTTTATGATGGTTATGTGGTAAATGCCATTCTGGATGCCGCTTTCAAATCTGCCGACTCCAAACTATGGGAGCCCGTTATTATAGAAGATTGGCGTGGAGATGCTCCTGAAAAATTAGAAAAAAAATGGAACTCTTATGACGATGACAACTATTTAATAAAGGAAGAAGTCTTACCCAACGGTGACATAAAGATGATTTTAAAACACAAAGAGACAGGCGTGGTAACTCAAAAAGTAACCCATGGTCAAAAATAATACATACAATAAGAGGGGGTATACCATTATGGGAAACACTTTCTATGGACTACCTTAACAAGGACAATGGACTTTAAAAACAGCACATATATAATAATGGGCGGCACAACCGGAATGGGTCTGGCCGCAGCCATAGCCCTAAAGACAAATGGAGCTAAGGTAATGGTGGTTGGAAGAAGCTCTGGGAATTGCCAAAAAGCGGAGAAAATCCTGGGACATGGTAGTATTAGTCTGGTCGGTGATGCCACGAATCCAGAAACTATACAAAGGGCAATTCAAATAACGCAGGAAACCTTTGGATTTATCACTGGACTATTTCACGTTGCAGGTGGAAGTGGTCGTAAATGGGGCGATGGAGCATTGGATCAACTAACATTGGAAGGCTGGAACAAAACCATGGAACTAAACCTTACCTCCCTAATGTTGTCCAATCAGGCGATAATAAATTATTTTCTGGAACAAAAAAAACCGGGAACCATTCTCAATATGGGATCGGTGTTGGGCTACTCCCCTTCCCCAAAATATTTTACTACCCATGCCTACGCCGCAGCAAAATCGGCCATAATAGGTTTTTCCAAATCAATTGCGGCCTATTATGCAGTAAATAATATTAGGATAAACGTTATTGCTCCCAGCCTATTCGTTACCCCTATGGCCCAAAGGGCAGTACAGGATGAAGATATTTTGAAATTTCTAGAAACTAAACAACCCTTAGACGGCGGCCGACCTGGGGTTTCAGAAGACATCAACAATGCTGTTTTAATGTTCTTGCATCCCGATTCTAAATTCATCACCGGACAAGTTTTGGCCGTAGATGGTGGCTGGAGCATTAGTGAAGGACAATATGGTTAAAATATATGTGGCAGGGCTTCAAATAAAGAATACAAAAGCATAATTTAGAAATGAGCGTAACAAAAGAATATCTTACTAAGGGTAAAGAAATTATTTCCGTTATAGCGGAACAGGAATCTAAGATTCAAGAAGTTGCCCAAATTTTTGCCCAATCCATTCTAAGTGGAAGAATGGTACACCTTTTTGGCTCTGGTCATAGCCGAATGATGGTGGAAGAAATGTGGCCAAGATATGGATCCTTTCCCGGCTTCAACCCCATAGTAGAACTTTCATTATCCTTTCATAATTTGGTGGTCGGAGCCAACGGACAGCGCCAAGCCATGTTTCTTGAGAATGTATCCGGATTAGCCGCACGGATACTACGGAATTTTGATACCAGTCCACAAGATACGGCACTGGTTATTTCCTCCAGTGGCTGCAATGTGGTTCCTATTGAAATGGCAGAAGAATTTCAAAAAAGAAATATAAAGGTGGTTGCTTTGGTAAGTAAGCTCCATCTGGAAGGTAGTACCTCAAAAAAAGCGGATGGCAAAAAATTAACGGATTTTGCAGATATAGTATTGGATACAGGAGCACCTCTAGGCGATGCAATGCTATATTTGGAGGGCTTGGATTCCCCTGTCGCACCTGGCTCTACCTTAGGTGGGGTTTTGCTTATAAATTGTATAAAAGCGGAGGTCGCCAAAATATTACATGAGAATGGAAAATCACCAAAAGTATTGAGCAGTGGTAAAATTGTAGGTGAGAAGCGCGCCGTGGATCTTTTCGAATCCGCTTATGACGAACACGCCCATTTGATGGCCAAATTATATCAAAATATAGGGAATAAATAGAGCGGAATTTAATGGTGCTTCGCCAATATCCCATGCTTTATGCACTTATTCGCTTTTTGGAACTTAACTAACAGGCAACATGAACTTTTCTCCTATAATTTCTAAATCGTTTCACACAGACATCCTTGTTATTGGGAGTGGCAGCGCAGGTTCCACCGCTGCAATTGCTGCATCCGGAGGGAAATACAAAGTCACCTTAGTGGAACGATACGGTTTTCCGGGTGGCACCTCGACCCAAATGCTGGATACCTTTTATGGTTTTTTCACTCCCTCGGAATCACCAAAAAAAATAGTAGGGGGCATTCCCGATAAGATTGTAAACACCCTAAACAATTCAGGTGATATTTTTCTAAGGCCAAACACCTATGGGGCAGGGACCGGTGTTAATTACAATCCTGAAAAGCTCAAACAAGTTTTGGACCATCTTTTACAGAAGAATGGGGTTCAAATTTTCTATCATTCCACGCTAGTAGGAGTAGAAAGCGCAGGGGAAACATCAACCTGCATTTTTTTCCATAAAGGCATTGGATTTTTCTCCATTACAGCTAAAAGAATTATAGACGCATCCGGTGACGCGGATTATTGTCATTGGGCAGGTATCCCATATGAGCGTGCCGGCGAGAAGGAAGCCGCCCAGAGCATGACCACCACCTTCCGCATGGCCAACGTAGAACTGCAAAAGTACGAGGCGGCCGGAGGAAAAAAAATGTTAAAAGAAAAGATGGCAGAAGCCTATGAAAAAGGAACTTATGGCCTAGCCCGTAAAGAAGGATCGGCACATGAAATGTGTCAGCCCAAATGCATTTCTACCGTGGCCGTAAAAGTAGTGGATTTAGACCCTTTGGATGTAGAAGGCATTACCAATGCCGAAATTGAAGGTCGCAGGCAATCTTTTATTTTTGAAGATTTTTTCAGGGCTGAAGTACCTGGGTATGAAAATTCCAAGATTATAGGCCTTTCTCATCAGATTGGAGTACGGGAGACTCGAAGGGTTTTGGGCGAATATCGACTTACAAAAGAAGATTGTATGGCAGCCAAAAGTTTCGATGACCAAATTTTTCTGTGTGGCGCCCCTATTGAAGATCACCGCAAGTCCTACAAGGGAGATTCGGAAACTTTTTGGCAATATGTCCCTAATGGAGGAGCTTATGGGGTTCCCTACGGGACAATTGTACCCAAAGAGAGCCAAAATACTTGGGTAGTGGGCCGTTGTTTTTCAGCCACCCACGATGCACATGCGTCCTGCCGTTCAATGGCTCAGACCATGAGTATGGGGCAGGCAGCTGGTCTAGCCGCAAGTATTTCTTTAAATACGGATCAGAATGCAAAAAATATAGATTTTAACAAGCTGCAGAATGCCTTAATCGCTGTAGGTGCCATTTTAGAAATGCCAGATAAAAAAGCCGATACATCTAGGAACGGATGGAAAAATAATTTATAAAATATGTCCCAAGGATTCTTTAGAACAGTTTTGGGTGATAAGCCAACTTCAGAAATGGGCCTGACGTATTCCCATGAACACATTATTATCGAAGATAGTTATGTTACGGCAGCACATCCCGAATTTTTACTGAACGATGTAGATAAAATTTCCGAGGAACTTAAGAACTTTTATAAGGCAAGCGGCAGAACTGTGGTAGATACTATGCCAGCCAATTGTGGTCGTAATATTTTAAAATCTGCCGAGGTAAGTCGGTTAAGTGGCGTAAATATAATTGTTCCCACAGGTATCCATTTGGAAATTTATTACCCTCAAAATCATTGGAGATATAGCTATACGGAAGATCAATTGTCCCAGCTTTTTATCGCGGATATTGAAAACGGTATTGATCAGTTTGACTATACAGGACCTTTTATACAACGAACAACACATAGAGCAGGACTAATAAAATTAGCAACAGGAAATGACCCCATTGACAAACATCAAGAAAAAATTTTCAGGGCAGTAGTCAATGCACATTTGGAAACGGGAGCACCTATTTTGACACATACCAATTTTGGAAAACAGGCCTTGGAACAAGCCAAGCTGTTCAAAAAATTAGGGGCAAACATAGAACATGTGGTGCTGTCCCATGTAGATCGAGCCAAAGAAATTAACTACAACAAAGCCGTTCTCGATACAGGGGTTCGAGTCGAATACGACAGTGCCTTCCGCTGGAAAACAACCGAACCCAACTATACCTTAAACCTTTTGGAACACCTTCTCCCCCTATACCCAGCCCAGATAACCTTGGGAATGGATATGGCCAAAAATACCTATTGGAAAAGTTACGGTGGTGGACCAGGCTTAAATTATCTTATCGAAACTATCCCGACATTCCTAAAATCCAAAGCCTTGGAAGTACACTATGATAAATTATTTATTGAGAACCCCAAAAGATTATACGCCTTTTACAAATCCTAACCTCATGCATTGACCAGCAATTGATTGACAAATATTTTGGATTATTGGTACCAAAATAAGGTTCTAATCAGCTACAAACACAATACCCCCAAGCTACAGAAAATAGCTATTTCTTATAGGATATTCCGCTGTATTACAATACAGATCCCCATAAAGATTTAAATTGGGTCTGCTGGTCCTAAACCTAATAGAGATATGTAGAATTGGGACACCAACTGTTACACCTAATTTATCTGCAATTTCCTTGGTAGCCGCAACAGACCTTATTTCCTGTTCAGCCCCCATTATCTCTATTAAATAATCTTGACTTAGGGTTTTAAAAAAAGAACCTTCAACAAATTCCTCTGACCTAATGGGTTCCAAAGCATTCAAGGCATACCAATTATTCTCCAAGACCACAGGTTTGTCCTCTATGTAGCGTACTCGCTGGAAATAAACACATTGCGAACTTTTTTCATCTTCGGACAATGGAAAAACTATAACAGGGTCCCATTCCACTATTTTAGGTTCTTCCGTTACCTTGGTCTTTACATTATAATCCGTGGAACCTGAAAAGCCTTTAACAGACAATAGTCCCAAATATTTACCCCTTTCCAAGACCTTACTCCCCTTACCGTGTTCCTTCTCTATAAAACCCTCCTTCAATAATTCATCCAAGGCCTTTCTAACAGTTGTTCTAGTAGTACCGAACTGCACACAAAATTCATTTTCCGAAGGCAAATAACTATCGGGAGGATACCTTTGTGTTTGTATCCTTTTTTTTATATACTCTTGTATTTGATGGTATTTTTTTATCTTTTTCACTTTCAATATACAGACTTACTCGTCCAGTTTAATAATTCTTCAACCACTACAGGGCAGACATTATAATGTAATCCTTCCATTAACAGTGGATATATTTGTACAGACAAGTTAAATATAAGAATTCAATGGTTTTGAATTTTATTACAAAAATAAACTATCCTTAGTTTGATTCCTAACTTCTAGATTTAACCGTATTGAACCTCTATGTACCAAAAACCTTATAGAATATAAATACAACAGCTATTAAAGTGACTATAAGATTTTTGTACTATAAATCATTAAACTTATTCCCATAAATTAGTTTAACCTCAAGTCTTTTATAAACACGGTCTTACATCCAACCACAAAGTGACTTAAGTTAACATTGAACATCTTAATTTTTTATTTAAAACTTCCTTTTATTGAAATTAAATTTTAACTTGTATATACATGTTATTAAAAAATTATTTCTTTAGTATGGGATGTATTAGCAGAATTGAAGGCAAGTTGTCATCTCTAGGTCTTAACACTCTAATAGTTTACCTATTAATAAGTTGCAATGACTCAAGAATCTCCGACTACACAACTCCCGAACTAAATTTCCAGACTAATATTGATAATGATTTTATTGTACCAGAAGGATGGCAAATAAGCTTATGGGCAGAATCCCCAGCCTTATATAACCCTACAAATATGGATGTAGATGAAAAAGGGAGAATTTGGGTAGCGGAAGCGGTTAATTATAGGGAATTTAATAACGACCCAAAACACCATCTAAATTTCGACCAAGGAGATCGGGTAATGATTCTGGAAGATACCGATGGGGATGGGATAAGCGACACCTCCAAAGTATTTGTCCAGGATAAAGATCTTGTAGCACCATTGGGAATAGCAGTCCTAGGAAACAAGGTATTCGTGTCCTGTGCCCCCACCTTATTTGTCTACACCGACGAAAATGGGGATGACATTCCAGATAAAAAAGAAGCCTTTCTTACGGGGTTTGGCGGCTTTGACCATGATCACAGCCTCCATTCGCTCATAGTAGGTCCAGACGGAAAATGGTATGTCAATACTGGAAATGCAGGCCCACACCATGTAACCGACAAAGCTGGTTGGGAACTCCGTTCTGGAAGCGTCTATACTGGGGGAACCCCATACAATGACAAAAATGAGCCAGCACAGGTCAGTGATGACGGACGTATTTGGGTTGGAGGCCTCGCCCTGAGAATGGACAATGACGGTACCGGTCTAGAAGTTGTTGGCCACAATTTTAGAAACTCCTATGAGGTGGCTCTGGATTCTTATGGTAATATGTGGCAAAACGACAATGATGACCAAGTAGTGACCTGTAGGGTAAGTTGGCTTATGGAAGGTGGTAACGCTGGTTATTTTAATGCCAACGGCAAACGCACCTGGCAGGCGGATCGCAAACCGGACCAGGACATTTTTTCTGCCCATTGGCACCAGGAAGATCCAGGTGTCATGCCCGCTGGGGATAATTCAGGAGCAGGTTCTCCAACCGGGGTAGTCGTCTATGAAGGTGACGCCTTTGGCCCGGAATATAGGGGCATGCTCCTAAGTGCCGATGCTGGACGCAATGTTATCTTTGCTTACCAGCCATCTCCCCAAGGCGCTGGATTTGAATTGAATAGGCGCGATTTAATTACCTCCACACAAGAATCTACCGAAGGCTATGTTTGGAACGATATTGATAAGGATAAACGCAAGTGGTTCCGGCCCAGTGATGTAGCCGTAGGAACAGATGGCGCCATTTACCTGGCCGATTGGTACGACCCAGTAGTAGGTGGTCACCAGATGAAAGACACCCTAGGCTACGGCCGGATCTATAGAATTAGCCCTAAAGGAAAAGAACTTAAAATTCCAAAAATAGATCTTAGCACCACGGAAGGCCAGATTTCAGCCCTTCTAAATCCCGCAATTAATGTAAGAAGCCAAGGTTATGAAAAAATACTGGGCCAGGGTGAACTAGTCTTGGGAGATATTAAAAAAATATTGGATTCTGATAATCCCTATCATCAATCACGAGCTATCTGGCTTTTGTCCAAACTAGGCCCCAAAGGAAAAAGGATTGTAAAAAATATATTAAAAAATGAAGCTGATCCTAGATTAAGGATAGTGGCCTACCGCGCATTGAAAGATGATTCCGAATCCTTTTTAGATTATGCTGCTATTGCTGTCAAAGATCCTTCACCCCAAGTAAGAAGGGAAGTGGCCATTTCCTTGCGCGACAAGTCTTGGGAAGAAAGCGGCCACATGATCAAGGAATTATTTAACGGCTATGACGGCAAAGATAAATGGTATCTGGAAGCATTGGGTATGGCTGCAGACGGAAAAGAAGGAATAACGTATAAAGAAATCCTTAATGACCAGCCCCAGGACCCATCCAAATGGTCAGATGCCTTTGCCTTGCTCGTATGGCGTATTCATCCTAAACAGGCCATTAATGCTCTAAAAGCCAGGGCTCTTGTGGAAGACCTATCCACTAAACATAAAATCCAAGCTGTGGATGCCCTTGCCTTTATTAATGAGCGGGATGCTGTTACTGCCATGTTCGACATTCAAAAATCGAGCTCTGACAATACCGTAAAGGAAATGGCCCATTGGTGGCTAAATTTCAGAAAGAGTAACGACTGGTATGCCTTATGGGATTGGCAAGCAGAAAGCTGGGAAGGCCATAGAATTCCCGAAGAAATTGAAAATCTCCAGGAAACCCTTTTGAATAAAGAAGCTTCCCTTACCAAAAGAATGGAAGCAGGAAAAGAAATGGCCAAGAGTTTGATCGGGGGTCGCCTGCTGATAAATTTGGCTGCAGAAAATCAATTATCAAAGGAAATAATCAATGCGATTTCCGATGATATTTTCAATAATCCCGAATTGGAGATCCGCACTTTGGCCAGTGAGTATTTTACAAAACCCGGAGAGAAGCAATTTTCTATACCTGCACTCTTAAAATTAAAGGATAACACCGCCAAAGGTGAAAATGTATTCCTTACAAAATGTACCAGCTGCCATAAAAACGCTACTACTGGTAATGACATTGGGCCAGATCTCTCGTCGATAGGTGAAAAATTTGACAAAACGGCCTTGTTGGATGCCATTATTAATCCAAACGCCTCTATAGTATTTGGTTATGAACCCATTATGATAAAAACAAAAAGTGGTCAGGCCCTGTACGGTTTTCTTCTTTCAGAAGGCGAAACTACTGTCCTAAAGGATATGACCGGAAAACAAGTGGTTATAGCAACTGGAGACATTGAAAGCAAAGAGAAAATGAAAATGGACATCATGCCAAATGCAGTATCCCTAGGTCTCACGGAACAAGATTTGGCCAATTTATCGGCATACCTATTAACACTTAAAAATAGTAGTCTATAGTCTAGACCAATTTTCTAAAAAACGCAATCATGAGCGCTATCATAACAAGAAGGGAAGTTTTAAAATCCACAGTCGGTATATTGGGTTTAAGTCTTTTAAGTGCCTACGAAGCTTTCGCTATGGACAATAACCGGCGATTTAATATTGGGGCATGTGATTGGTCCATTCAGAAAATGTCAGAAGTAGAGGCCATAAAAGTTGGTAAAAAAATTGGATTGGATGGCGTTCAGATCAGTTTGGGAAATTTGGGAAACGACATGCATCTTAGACAGGAAGAGATTCAACTGCAATATAAAAATGCCTGTACTGAATTTGGCATGAATATAGGTGGCATTGCTATCGGGGAAATGAACAATATTCCCTATAAATCCGAACCTAGGGCAGAGCAATGGGTTTCGGACAGTATAGATGTTGCCAAAAAGATGGGAGTTGGAGTGGTATTATTGGCTTTCTTTCACAAGGGAGACCTTAAGAATGATATGAAAGGAACCGAGGAAACCATTAGAAGACTTAAAAAAGTATCAAAAAAGGCGGAAGACAAGGGTATTATCCTAGGAATCGAATCTTGGCTAAGCGCCAAAGAACATATGGAAATTATTGATGCTGTTGGTTCGCCCAACGTACAAGTGTATTACGACGTGGCCAATTCTAACAAAATGGGATATAATATTTATGAGGAAATACGGTATCTGGGCAAAAAGCATATCTGTGAATTCCACGCCAAGGAGAACGGTTATTTATTGGGACAAGGCAAAATAGATTTTGAAGAGGTAAAAAAAGCGATAGATGATATAAACTATGAGGGATGGATACAGATCGAAGGTGCTGTTCCTGAAAATGCGGATATGTTTGATAGTTATATTTCTAACAATAAATTTATTCGGTCCGTTTTTAAAACCTAACTTTTTTCCGGGTAGGATGATATTAAAGTCTATTTTCCTCTTAGGTGGTTTATTGACAAATCAACCTCTATTCTAGGGGTTCATAAACTTGTTTATTCTTTGCTTGGTAAAAATTGGGTTAGCGCCTTCGCTTTTCGCTACCATAGCTCCTACGGCGCAACCAAAATCGATTGCCGCTTGTGGTCCTTCGCCGTTGAACAATTTATAAATTACCGAAGCCAAAAATGAATCCCCCGAGCCCACTGTATCCAAAACCTTAATCCTATAGCCACTATTATAGTAAAAGATATTTTGGTGATATAATACAGCACCATAAGCCCCTTTGGTGACACAAATGGTTTCTGTTTGGGTCTCTTTGGCTACAAAAACAATAGTTTGCTCCATAGAGTTGTATTTGGAACCAAGATATTCCGCTACCTCGTACAATTCATCATCATTAAATTTCACAAAATTAGCGTGCTGCATTAATTCCAGGATCAGTTTCTTGGTATAATGCGGCGCTCTTAAATTCACGTCAAAAACCTTGTATTGAGCAATTTCCAATAACCCCTGTAAAGTTGCCCTAGAAGTATTATCCCTGCAGGCAAGACTGCCATAAATAAAAACATCGGTTTCTTTTAGAATACTTTCATAAACATTTCTTGGCAAAATTTTATCCCATGCCACAGGATAGGCAATATCGTAGGATGCCACCCCCTTGTCATTTAAGACAACGTTTACCTGACCTGTGCCATAACTGGAACTCATTTGTACCCCATCGGTATTGACACCGCATCTATTTAGATAGTTAATTATTTTATTTCCATCTACATCATCGCCAACACTACTTATCATACTAACTTCTACACCATAAGACTGTAGACGCAAAGAAACATTCAAGGGAGCTCCCCCGATCTTTGAGTGTGTTGGAAAATTATCAAATAATACCTCACCGAAACAAATAGCCTTTAATTTTTTCATAATTCAAACTTTAAATAAAAGGCACGGAGAAACTACTCTCCGTGCCTTTAAAAACTAACTCAATCTAACTCTGACTTAAATTAATAACCAGGATTTTGCTTATAAAGTCCTCCCGTAAAATCTATCTCACGTTGTGGAATTGGATAGTATTCATCCCTTCCTGCCGTAAAAACTGCACTGGATAAGAAATCCCTTTTTGTTTTTTCCTCGGTTAAATAGGAGTTCAACACTTCTGCTGCCTCACCCCATCTTACCAAGTCAAAGAATCGGGGACCTTCCATCCCAAATTCCAATCTCCTTTCAAACTTTAGGGCTTTCCATGCATAGGCTTTATCAGGGAAGGCAGTGTACTCTTGAATATTGTAAATATCGCTAGCACCTGCATCGATCTGACGTTGCGTACTAACGGCCGCACGACCTCTAACCTCATTGATCAGAGGCATAGCCTCATCCCAACGATCCAATTGTATCAAGGCCTCCGCCTTGAACAACAGAATATCCGCGTACCTTATAAAATCAACATTCTTTGAAGTACCAACAAACGGTCCTTCCTTTACATAACAGGAACAATCCGGCGCTTGTTGTTCCTTCATATTTCCGAAATAACCATAAACCCCTGGATCTCTGGCCCAGCTAAAGTTATACACCATATCACCGGTAGCATTAACTGTATTCCTGTATTTAAAAGGTCTTCCTGGAATTCCTACGGTATGATCCAAACGTGGATCCACTGTTAATCCCACCGCTGGTGTAACAGTTCCATCTTCATTGACCGTAGTAAATATATCGGTATCATTAAAACTATCCAATAAAGGCAATCCAGCTGCATCGGTCTTAAATGCGTTGACCATATTCTGGCTGGCCAAATGAAATCCACAGCAACCGTATAGCGCAGATCCATGAGGAGAATTAAGGCCTGTAACAAAACTTACCCTACTCACCTTGGTACCGTCATTGATAGAAAATTGGGCAGCCCAAATTGATTCAGGACCATTATCAAAACCGTCCAAAAAGTTGTTTCCGTAATCTGTTTCCAAACTGGCAGTTACCTCGTCAGCGTAATCTATGACTTCTTGCAAACGGGCCGGATTGATAGCAGTTACCTGATGCTGGTCATTCTGTTCGTACGCCTGGAAGAGCCTAAGTTTGGCCATATAGGCCGCAGCTGCGTTTCTATCTGCCCTGCCCACCTCATCTTGTGATTGGGGAAGATTGTTATAAGCAAAAATAAAATCCTCCGCAATTGTATTCCACAATTCATCGTTGGGCACATCATTTGTGACGGCAGCCGTCTCCTCCTGGGTCAGCCCTTCTTTGATGTAAGGAATTTTTTTAAACAATAGTTTCATCATAAAGTGGGAATGTGCCCTCAAAAATCTAAGTTCTGCCTGTCTCAAAGTCTTATTTGGATATTCCGCGTCTGGTATGTCGTTAATTACGGTCAATGCAAAATTAGCTCTAGAAATGGCCTTGTAATAATTGGTCCATGTTCTCGGGGCCATCCAATCCCCAAAATCTGGAATTGTTAGATTGTACTGCTCATAGCGGTCAATTACATCCACATCGCCACGGCCTCCACCACCTTTATAAGCATCATCCGAACGTACACTTCCATACACCCATTGATGGGTCAAGGGTCCGATCATTTCGTCATTGGCAATCCCTGCGTAGGCAGCTACCACTAAGGCTTCGGCATTATCGGCCGTCGCCACATTATCATTGGACAGAACTCCCTCCGGTTCATATTCCAAAAAGTCCTTGTCACAGGAGGCTAGGAAAAACGAAACCAGCACTCCCATTATAAATATTA
>TARA_R110000868_G_scaffold188512_3_pt1 | contig 28193 bp, 25 predicted proteins | sample TARA_R110000868 | Tara Oceans TARA_R110000868 (sample SAMEA4397489) | marine metagenome | biome: Polar Biome; feature: [SRF] surface water layer (ENVO:00010504); material: water (ENVO:00002006), including particulate matter (ENVO:01000060) such as... | depth 5 m | reverse complement strand
CACCAGTTGTGGATGGCCCATCAGGCAGGCGCCGATCATGTTGTTTTGTACCCGATCACTGGGGCAACCGACGTTAAGGTTCACCTCGTTATAGCCCGCTTCTTGTGCCAGCTTGGAACAAGCCGCCAGATCTGCAGGCACGCTACCACCTAGTTGCAAAGCCAACGGGTACTCCGCCGCGCTATGACGTAAAAAGCGCGCGGTATCGCCATGTAAGATGGCGCCGGTGGTAACCATCTCGGTATACAGCAAAGCGTGATGTGAGAGCTGACGCAGGAAAAACCGGCAATGGCGATCCGTCCAATCCATCATCGGTGCTACGCTAAATTTCCTGGAAACCTTATGAGGGGTTGTATCTATAAGCTCTTGATTCATATAGGTATATATCTTTAATTGTCTTGGTTAAAAATATGCGATTGCTGTTTTTTTAAAGCTTCGTGTGCACACAGTGTGCACGAGGGCATGAGAAGGGTAGTATCTGGGTATCAAAAAATGAGCAGGGAGTGTGCACGAGATGGCTTCGATTACTGAGCTTCCCAGTGGTTCATGGCGCGTTCAAATTCGGCGGAAAGGCCACAAACCTATTAATGAAACGTTTTCGACAGAAAAACTTGCAACGGCATTTGCTAAGAAGAAAGAAACTCAGCTTGAGCAGATCAAAGCTACAGGTGGTATTAAGCCTGAAAAAGGCCTGAAATTCGCTGACTGTATTGATGACTATCTTGCGAACTCACGAGAATTTCAGCGCAGCGCAATGGCAATTTATAAGCGCCTCAGGGCTACGATAGGCATCGTAAGCCTTGTGGACGTGAATTATGACTTTCTGACCATGTTTGCCCAAGAGCGAATGGTAGGGAAAAGCTCGGGCGTTACTGTTGCTGGTGATTTATCGTTGATCACGTCTGTCCTGAGATACTGCAAGAAAAAGCGGAAGCTGGACGTTGATGCTTATGCTGCAGACAGGGTCAGAAAAGAGCTGGGCGAGGATCACAAGATCAAGAGTAATGAGCTTGAAATTATCCCCACTGAAGATGAGTTACAAAAGATTATCCGGTATTTCGACAACGATAGGCCGCGAACTATTGAGATGTCGCCTTTGATCCGATTTGCGGTAGCAACAGGAATGCGTCAGGAAGAGATATGCAGAATTCTGATCGAAGATGTAGACAGCAATCCTGAGTCGCCCTCTGTTCTAATCAGGGAGCGAAAGCACCCGACAGAAAAGCTTTCCCGGAATGAGCGTGTTCCCCTGCTACCTGAAGCGTGGGTAATTGCGCAGCAGGCAATAGGCAGTCGCAAATCCGGGTGTATTTTCCCTTATAACTCCAGATCGGTAGGTGCTGCTTACAGGCGCGCAAGGGCTGGGGCTGGTGTTACCTCAGGGACCCGCTTTCATGACCTGCGGCACCTTGCCGTTACAAACTTTTTTGCAATTGGACTTTCTGTGCCTCAGGTGGCTGTAATGTCCGGCCATAGGGATTGGCAGACGTTGAAACGGTACACGCACATCAAGGCGAAAGACGTGCAACGTGCTTATCGTGAATTGAAGATGAAGGAGCAGTCCTCAAAGGCTGTCATTGAGGGCATGGCTTGGGTGGTCGAAGAGGTCAAGCGTTTGAGGGAAGAGTTATCCAAGCAGGCTTGAGCGTGAGGCTAAGCTAGGGGCCGAAGGCCCCTAGCTTCAGCGCTTCAGGCATCTCCTCATGATTTCCCGCTTATCTTCCTCGCGGTCACACATGCGCTCTTGCAGGAAGGCTACAAGCTTTTCTGTCGGATAGAGGAAGGCTCGGCCAAATTTGACGTATGCAGGACCACTGTTGTGTTTGCGCCAGGACTCGACCGTGGTGAGGCTAACTGCTGCAAGCTCTGCAACGTCTTCTTGAGTTAAGAATGCCATATCGCGCGCGATAAGCGATCTGAGCGCTTGCCGGTGCTCTGCAGCTATTGCTTGCTGTACTGGGAACTCTACGATGCTATTCATGCGCAGGCTCTCCTAGTGTTCAGTTGCAGTAGGTGACTTGCCACCTTAGAAGGGGCGGGTGCGAGCAGATATTGTTTTCTTGGGGAATAGGTACTGGTCCTTCGTGTCTTGGTCTTGCGCACGAGTCGGCTTATTTTCGGGGGCGTCTCTGTGACTTTAAGGTGTTCTGTGTCCTTGTCTGGCCCTACCAGGTTGTATGCGATAGATGACATGCAGCATTTCTCGTATTGCTTGCGGGGGTTGATTCCTCCCGTCAATTCACAGCAATCAAAACACTGGTTATCGATACAGTCAACAAAATGTCATGCTTAATCATTGACATTTTGTCAATTATCTGATTTTCAGTATAGATATCGTATACTCTCAAATCATTCGATGAATGAGAAACCCAGTATTTGTGCGGGTACCATGGGTTTATAGGATTTCCATGCTTCCGTATGTCGCTGACGAACGGTCGCTATATGGTCGCTGTTTTTAAACTGCATACTGCGAGTATTGCCATCTCGAAGCCTGCTTTTTGCGAAGTGGATGACTGGATGTCAATCGACGCTGCAGCGAGATAGCAAAGAGGCCGGTCATATGACCGGTATTTTATTGCCCGCACGGACCATAGGATTTTCAGTCCTAAGATCCCTCAATGGGTATCAACCATTGCTCCTAGCGTCGGCAGAGCTATGGAAGGCATGGTCATTGCGACATCATAAGGCAAGCTTGTGTTTAACCTGCCCCCCCCCGACCTGAAAGGCGATATAAACTGATACTGGGCTTGGCTACCAAACAGGTATAAATGAACGTATCTGCGATATGGAGTTTGGTCAAATTTTGCACAACTTTTTGATCAAAAAGCGATTAGTAAAACCAAGTATGCAAGTTCTCGATTTACAAGGCATTTTTCACACACTATAGTCCCGATGCATTCTCCGCCTCATATTACTTCCGTGTTTTTAGCTGCTGCGATAACCTCGCGGCGACTTTCTCCCACATTGCAGACGCGCCTCTCCTGTATTCTTCAGTAAATGCCGACGCGCCACCCACAGGTTCGGCAGCACAGTATGTGTACGGCCAAAATACATGCCTGACAGTGTCGTCTAAGGTGATGGTGTCCACCTGATTTTTAATGGATACCATGTTTAGCCTTTAAAAGAGGACGTTCATATAGGTATAGGTGCGTCTCCTTGTGCAGCCAAACTTACGCAGCCGACTTACTCCCAAAGAACCATTGTGCTTCAGCCCTATGCGACTGATGCTCGTAGCCTATGTCCGCTAATGGCTGTGTCAGGTATGTCTTATTGTCCCGCTAGCCAGAGTACGCAGCCGGTGCACCGCCGGCTGGATAACGGCTTGCCTGTCAGGCTACACAGTCAGCCGTGGTTAAACCGGGCTGCACTCTGTGTGAGGGTGAATGCGGGGAGCCATGATGAGTCGCTGGCCTATCCGGGTTTGGCGCATTTCCTTGAACATATGCTGTTCCTGGGTAGCGCCGGATTTAGCGGTGAACATCGGCTAATGCCATTTGTGCAGCGTTGCGCCGGCCAGCTGAATGCCACCACGCGGGCGCGTTATACCGAGTATTTCTGTGAGGTCCCTGCTGATTATCTGGACGCTGCGTTGGCGCGGCTGTTGGATATGCTAGCCCGGCCATTGCTAGGTAAAGTCGAGCAGACCCGTGAGCGGGAAGTGGTGCATGCCGAATTTATTGCGCGCAGTCAGGACGCTGGAACCCTGATCGATGCGGCGTTGGGGCAGATGCTGGCAGAGGGTCACCGCTGTGGGGTCTTTCAGGCGGGTAATCGCGATACCTTGCGCGTAGATGAAACCGCATTTCAGACGGCGCTGAGCACCTTTCACGCGAGCTACTACAACGCCGGTAACTGTCAGCTGAGTATCGTCGCTCCGCAGTCAGTTGATGAACTCTATGCCTTGGCTAAGCGGCATGGGCAGTGCATGCGTGAAGAGCTTGCGGTGCGGCGCGCGCAACCTGTGCCGATGCTGCCATTGCGCGCGGATCATTTACGCCTGAACCTGCCGGCAGAGCTAGGTAGCCTGCATCTTGGGTTTGCCTTGGAGTCATCCGGCAACTCCGTTGATGCAGCTTTGGCCTTGCTGCAGTCCCAGCTGACGAATGAGAGCTCAGGTGGACTCAGCGCGCAAGGGCGCGCGCTCGGCTTGTATGAGTCAGTGGAGGCACAGGTGCTATATAGCTATGCAGGCCAGGCTTTGATGCTACTGAGTTTCCGAGGCGTGACCTCAGCACCTGACACCTTGGCGCTGCTGCTGGATTGGTTAGCCTTCGTGTCGGCGAGCGCCAACGTTGGCGCATGGTTCGACAGCTATCAGCTGATTGAGCAAACGCGCCGTTTGAGCATGAGTCCCCTGGCTTTGGCGCGCACATGGCAAGAGCCTTCAACAGATCAGAGCGAAACAGTTAGCACTCTGCTGCAGCAATTGCAGGACCCTTTGCGCCGTTGTGTGCTGACAGCTGATGGCAACACGCTCCCTGAGTGGGGCGGTGCTGGTTTTTCACTGCGCATGGTCAGGACGCCGAAACTACGGGTGCCGATAAGGCGTAGGGAATGGCAATTACCTGAGCCTAATCCGTTTATGACAGCCGCAGAGCCGAGCTTCGTGGTCCTTGATGTGCCTGCCTCGATGACTTGGTTGCCTGTGCCTGCAGTACTAGGCTCTGCACCTGCGCCTGAAGCGGTGTGGCAAGCACGCTTGTGTTTTGCCGAGCCATTGAGTGCGACCTTACTGCTCCGTCTGGCCCAGTTCGCTCTCCGGTCCATACGCCAACATCTGACTGATGTCGGCATCAGCCTGGCCCTGGAGGCGCAGTCCGCCAGCTTGATGGTGAGGCTGCAGGGGCATGTCAGTCTTGTGCCGCATGCCATCGCCCGGCTGATGCCTGCGCTGTTGCAGCCTAATGCCGAACAGTGTTCAGCTGCCCTGGCTCGCGTCGGAGTTGATCGACAGAGCATGCCGATCCGTCAGTTACTGGCCGCCAGCACAGAATTATTCACTGGGTCTTATGTTGGCTCGCTACCTCTCGACGCTCGCGAGTTGCAACTGCAGCTGAGTCAAGTGTGGCTCCACTGCCTAGGTGTAGGGCTGGCGCAGGAAGCGCAGCAGAAAATTGCCACGATGTTTTTAGCCGCCGATGCTCGGCAGCCTTTGCTCAAGCCAATGACTATTGCGCCTGGCCAACACTGGCGGACAGTCGAGGCCGAGGGTGAATCGGCGTTGCTGCTATTTTTTCCGCAGCCAGATCAGGCCGCGGCCACCGAGGCTTGTTGGCGTGTGCTCGCGCATGTGCAGCAAGGCGCGTTCTATCAGCGTCTGCGCAGCGAGCTGCAACTCGGTTATGCCGTGTTTTGCAGCTACCGCCAGATTCAGGGGCGGCGCGGCTTGTTTATGGGTGTGCAGTCGCCTGTTTGCAACGCAGAGTCGATCCTTGCGCATATCCATGCGTTTCTCCAGGCTCGCCATACCTGGCTGCTGTCGGAGCTGGGCAGGGCAGAGTTGAACCAGGCGGTTGAAGCTGTCAGCGCCCAGTTGCATGCGCAGACGGCCAGTGCCGAAGGGCTGGCCGAGCAGCGCTGGCAGGCTGACGTGGCCGGATTGCCCAGCGACCATCAGCGCGCGGTGCTGCAGGCGCTTGAGCATGTCAGCCTGGATGCCCTGCTGCAGGCGCAACAGGCACTAAACCAGGCGCAAGCCGGCTGGTACGTATTGAGTAACGACCAGCAGCCTGCCTCTCTTTAAACATTAATTCGCTTCCCCTGTGAACACTGCGCAGCCTCTGCACGGTATTACATCGTCTACAACTTTGTGCGGCCATCCTTGGGATCAGATTGTATGACCCTGGCGGTCGTACATCGTTTAGGTACGCCAAAGTCGACACACTAAAGCAGCAACCAACCAGAGCCATGGCAGCGTATGGCAGCTGCTAAGGGTTTTCGATAATTGCCTCCGACCCGACTGGCCGTTGCCGGTCGTCCCATCCAGCGGAGAGTGTTATGAACAACAAGAAGATCACCAGCACCCGATTCCTGCCCCTAACCTTGGTTGCTGCTATCGCCATGGTGACAGCGCAACATGCAGCCGCCGAAATCGTCCTGTATGACAAGGATGACACCACCTTTTCAACTGACGGTTATATCAATGCCTTTTATGTGACCAGCGATGTTGACCGCGAAGGGGAGCAATTCGACCGCCGTCAATCGCGAGTGAAGATGGGCTTTTTGCCGAACTGGATTGGTTTCAACTTTGGCAAGCAGATCGATGGTCTGCAGCTAGGTGGGCGTTCGTCGTTCTGGGTAACCATCAACGACAGTGAAACCAACGGTACCGATACCGCAATCGATGTGCGTCAGTTCTACGGTACCGTGGCCTCGCCAGAGTGGGGCGAAGTCTTGGTCGGTAAAGACTTCGGTCTGTTCTCTCGCTCGAATATTTTCCTTGATGAGTTACTGGCCGGCTACGGCAACGTCAGCGATACCTTAGGTTTGGTCGATGGCACGGGTGTCTCGTTTGGCAATATCGGCACCGGCTACCCGTACCCGTTCCCGACCTCACAGATCACCTATCGCAACAACAACCTAGCCGAAGGTTTGCGCGTTGCCGTGGGTATCATGGATCCGGTAGACACCAACGATGACAGCGCTGTCGGCAAGTCTTATCAGGAAGAGCCGCGCTTCGAGTCGGAGGTCAGCTATCAGTTCGATTTGGGTGGGGCAACCATCTACTCTTGGCTCAACGGCGCCTATCAGACCTCTGATAACACCGACAAGGCCGTCGACAGTGTGACCTCGCAAGGCCTGGGTTACGGCCTACAGGCGAAGATAGCTGGCTTCTCAGTGACCGCTTCTGGTTTCCAGGCCGAGGGTATCAATCCATTCTTTACCAATAACGCCGGAGAAGCCACGCTGCGTGAAATCGATAGCGATGGTTACTTGCTGCAAGGCTCCTACACCTTTGGCAAAAACCGTGTCGCACTGTCTTACGGCAAGACTGAAGATGAGGGCAACGGTCTGGGCACTGCCGCCGATTACGAGACTCGCGGCGTCGCCTACTTCCGCACTATTAACGACAACCTCAAGCTGGTTGCTGAATACAACCAGTACGAGATTGATGCCGCTCAGGGCAGCGGCCTAGGTGAAGATACCAACACCTTCGCTGTGGGTGCCGTACTCAACTGGTAAGAAGGCTGTGTAAGTCGGGCAGAAGTTGCCCGGCTTATACTTGGAGGCCTCTATGAACCTGGATGTACTGCTGATCCTGCTGCCCTTCAGTGGCGTGTTGCTGGCGCTGCCTATTATGTTAATGCGCTGTCTGTAGCCCGAATTAAGCCGTCTTCATGAGGCTCGCCGTACGTTCTGACCCGCTACTTAGGGATTAGTGCTGCGCTACTCAAGTGGCATGGGGCGGCGCTGGTCAGCTTCGTAGAATATCCCCATGAATTAAAGTGTTTTGCATTAGGGGCCGCTATGCCGCATACGCTTACCGAAGGTGTGGTGACTGCCACCTCTAACGCCACGGATGTTGAACTGGTGGCCCAGGAGTTAGCCCGCCAGCTGATTCATCCGCATCTGGGCTTCGTGTTGTTTTTCTGCTCAGCCGAATATGACCTGCAAGGGCTCGGCGAGTCACTGGATCAATACTTTGGCGGCGTCAAGCTGGTGGGCTGTACCAGCGCCGGTGAGATCACCGCCGAGGGGTATGACCGAGGTTGCGTAAGTGCCATCGGTTTTGATCACCGCAGTTTCTCGATTGCCAGCGCGCTGATCGACGAAATGGAGCGCTTCAGCCTTATTGATGCGCAGCAATTGGTCGAGCGCCTCGTCAGTGATTGCCGCAACAACGAGTTGGCCAACATCAAGGGACACAGCTTCGCTCTGACGCTACTCGACGGTTTATCCAGCCGTGAGGAAGTAGTGCTGGGGGCACTGAGTGCGGCGTTAGGAAGCATTCCGCACTTTGGCGGCTCGGCGGGTGACGACAACCACCTGACCCATACCCACGTTTATTACAACGGTGAGTTTCACACCGGAGCCGCTGTGGTGGTGCTGTTCAATACCTGGCTGGACTTCGAGGTGTTCAGTACCCATCACATTTTGCCGCGTACCGAGAAGCTGGTGGTGACCCGAGCCGACAGCGCCAGTCGAAGTGTCTATGAACTCAATGCCGCACCAGCAGCGCTGGAGTATGCGCAGCTAATCGGTGTGCCGCTGAGTGAGCTGGATCACCGCCTGTTTGCCGCTTATCCGCTGGCCGTGCGCATTGGTGGTCAGTACTACGTGCGCTCCATTCAGCGAGTTAATGATGACCTCAGTTTGACTTTTTACTGCGCGGTGGAAAACGGCATCGTGCTTACTGCCATGGAGCCAGGGCCGCTGCTGCCAGACCTGCAGAGCGTGTTTGACGGGTTACGCGAGCGACTTGGACCGTTACTGCTGACCATTGGTTGCGACTGTTTTTTGCGGCGTATGGAAATCGAAGGGCGTGATGGCGTTGAAGATATTTCGGCTTTTTTGCGCAGCCAGAAGGTGATTGGGTTCAACACCTACGGAGAGCAATTCAATGGCATGCATATCAACCAGACCTTTACCGGAGTCGCTATTGGTCGCCCCACTCACGGCTGATGCGACCGAGCTACAGGCGCGCTGCCTGGAGCTGGAGCGGCAGAACACTAAGCTGCGGCAGATCAACTGTGCGCTGATTGAGCGGGTCGAGTCGGTGCATTCTCGCGGTGATGATGCCTATGCAGCGTTTCAACATTCGGTGGTGTTGGCCGAACAGGTGCGCGAACGTACCGATGCGCTGAACCAGGCCATGGCAGAACTGAAGTCCAGTAATCAGCTACTGAGCGATGCGCGCCTAAGGGCGGAAACGGCCCATCATCATTTGATTGATGCGATTGAAAGCATTTCCGATGCCTTTGTCCTGTTCGACCGTGAGCAACGCATCGTGCTGTTCAATAGCCGCTTTAAATCGTTCTGGGCGGGCAGCCGGGCACGTATCTCCGCCGGCACGCGCCTGGCGGAGATCAAACGCCTAAGCAAAAGTACTGGGCTGGTGGTCGAGGAGCAGCGCAGCAACCGCGATGACAACATGCTCTACCGCTTGCAGGACGGGCGCTGGGTACAGGTCAGCGAGCGGCCGACCCGCGAGGGCGGGCTGGTCATCCTTTACACCGATATTACCGAGGTCAAACTCAACGAAACCATGCGTCGCGAACAGGCGCTGGCGCAGAAGTCGCGGCTGTTACAGCGGGCCATGGATAACCTGTCTCAGGGTATGGCTATGGTCAACGCCGAGGGTCAGTTGGAGTTGTGGAACCACCGTTTTCTCGACCTCTGCGGCCTGGCCCCGATCAATGCCCACCGGCCGTTTTCCGAAGTCATGGCCGACAGTGAGCTGGCGCTGCTAACGCCGGACAGCCGCGACGCCAACGGCAAGCAGATCGAGGAAATGGAACTGTGCCTGTTCGATGGGCGCATGCTCGAAGTGCGCACCCATCCGCTGCCCACCGGTGGCTTCGTCAATACCTTCACTGACATCACCGAGCGCCACCGCCACGCCAAGGCGCTAAGCGAGAGCGAGCGCTGGATTCGCCTAATTACCGACCACGTGCCGGCGCTGATTGCCTACCTCACGGCTGATCTGACTTATCAGTTCACCAACAAGGTGTACGAGGAATGGTATTGCTGGCCGCGTGGCGCAATGCTCGGGCAGAGCCTGCGGGTGGTGCACCCGGAGGAGCACTGCCGGCGCCTGGAACCGTTTATCGAGCGTGCGCTGTCTGGCGAGAGCGTGACCTTTGAGTTTGCCGAAACCAACCACAACGGCCAGGAGCGTTACATGCTGCGCTCCTATGTGCCCAATCGGTTGGCCTGCGGCGAGGTGGTCGGGATATTTGTGCTGATCCGCGACATCACTGAGCGTCGGCGTACCGCCGAAGCGCTGCACCAGGCCTATCAGCACCTGGAGCAACGGGTGCGTGAGCGCACCGCCGAGCTGACCGACCTGAACAGCCAACTGCGCCGCGAGATTGATGAACGCACGCAGATGGAAGCGCGCCTGCGTGAAGCTAAAGGCGAGGCGGAGCAGGCAAACTTGTCGAAAACCAAGTTCCTCGCTGCTGTCAGTCATGACCTGCTGCAACCACTCAATGCGGCGCGGCTGTTCACCAGCGCGCTGATGGAGAAGCGTGAGCTGGTGGAGAGCGCCAGCCTGGTGCGTAATGTCAGCAACTCGCTGGAGGATGTGGAAAGCCTGTTGGGCACCCTGGTCGACATTTCCAAGCTGGATGCCGGGGTGATCAAAGCCGACATTGCGCCTTTTGCGGTCAGCGAATTGTTGGAGAATCTGGCCGCTGAATATCACCAGATCGCCGGCAGTGAAGGCCTGCAACTGGACTTTGTGCCCAGCTCGGCTGTGGTGCACAGCGACATTCAGCTGTTGGCGCGCATTCTGCGTAACTTGCTCAGCAATGCCATACGTTACACCAGCAGTGGGCGTATTTTGCTGGGTTGCCGGCGGCGTCGGCAAAGCGTGTCGATTGAGGTGTGGGACACCGGCATGGGCATCGCCGAAGACAAGCTGGAGGAGATCTTCCAGGAGTTCAAACGCGGCGACGTAGCGCATTTGAAGCACGACCGCGGTCTTGGCCTCGGACTGGCCATCGTCGACAAGATCGCCCGTATCCTGGGCCACCGTATCCGTGTGGCGACATGCCAGGGCAAGGGTTCAGTGTTTGCCATTGAGGTGCCGCTGAGCACACGTGCGCCGCGCGCGCGTGAGGTGCATGAGGCTCCAAACCTACTGCTGGAACGCCTCAATGGGTCGCGGATCTGGGTGCTGGATAACGATGCGGCGATCTGCGCCGGCATGCGCACCTTACTGGAAACCTGGGGGTGTCAGGTGGTGACCGCCTTGTCGGAAGAGGATTTAGCGCGTCAGGTGGATAATTACCATGCTGATGCCGACCTGCTGATCGCCGACTATCACCTTGATGATGACCATAACGGGGTGGATGCCGTGGCTCAGATCAATGCCCGGCGCAGCTCACCGTTGCCGGCACTGATGATCACCGCGAACTACAGCAACGAACTCAAGCAGCAGATGCGCGAGTTGGGCCATACCCTGATGCACAAACCGGTACGGCCGATGAAGTTGAAAACCGCTATCAGCCATTTACTGGACCGCAACGTAGCGGGTTAGCGACACCTTTAGCGCGCCGGCTTCTGTACCGGGCTGCGCTAAAGGGGTGGGCCGTTACGACAGCTCGCTTAGCAGTGTTTCGGTGCTCGCCACATTGGCATAGGCAAACGCCAGTGCTGCCATGTACGCCGCATGAACCTGGCTGGCGGGCACGCTCACCCCGTTGAACTCTAGAGCCATAGTGGCGCAAGCGTCATGCGCTACCGCGCAGCTGTAACCGTAATCGTGGGCGGCGCGGGTCACCGCATCAATGCACATATGGCTCATGGCGCCGCAAATAAGCACTTGGCTCACCTCGGCCTGATCCAGCACCTGTTTAAGTTTGGTATCGCGAAAGCTGTTGATCTGCTGTTTGATCAAGACAGTTTCGCCAGGGCGTTCTGCGACTAGCGGATAAACCTCGGCACCCGACGAGTCCGTGGCGAAGAAGGGTGCGTCGGCGTTAGCGAACACGTGACGTACATGCACTACCGGTAAGCCTTTGTCACGAAACGCGCTGAGCAGGCGAGCGGCATTGGCGGCTGCAGCTTCGGTGCCTTCGAGCTGCCATTTACCACCTTGAAAGTAATCATTTTGCAGGTCGACGATGATCAATGCTGTGTTAGACATACTCTAAACCTTTTGCTTTAGGGAGGATCGTAGCCACAGGAGTGCGGAGCAATTAGCGACGTAGGTATGCCGCGAAATCAATGTCGCCGGCCGAAAGAATGGCCTGTACTCGGTTATGTACATTGAGTTTGCGCAAAATGGCCGATACATGAGCTTTGACCGTGGTTTCGGCGATGTCCAGGCTGTAGGCGATCTGCTTGTTGGACTCGCCCTTGGTCATGCGCTCAAGCACCAACAGTTGTTTGCGGGTTAGTGCTTGCAGCAGTTCGGGCGGGAAGCTGTTGTGTTCACGGTGGTTGCGCTGCGAACCGCTTTTCTGGGCACGGATTATATCCGGCGGTAGGTAAACGTTGCCGTTGAGAATTTGCTGGATGGCATCGGTCATCTGCGCCCGTGGCGACGACTTGGTAATAAAACCGACCGCGCCATAGGTAATGGCTTGCAGGACTATCTGCTTCTCTTGCTCGGCAGAGACGATTACAACCGGAATAGTCGGCGCCTCGTTACGCAGATTGATCAGGCCATTGAGGCCATGCATACCGGGCATGTTTAGATCGAGCAGGATCAGGTCGAGATCATCGTGCTCTAGGGTCATTGCTAGAGCACTGTCGAGGTCGGCGGTTTCCATGATACTACTGCCGGGGAAGCCGTCACTGATAACGTTATGGATGGCTTCGCGAAAGAGTGGGTGGTCATCGGCAATTAAAATTTTGTACATGGCCTTATCACCTCGTTGTTTTGATTATTGTGGGGTTCAGCCGTAACGCTGGGATTAACGTAGCAAGGGTAAAGGTTGTGCGGGTATCAGGGGCAGGCCGGCTTGTTGCCAAGCATCAATGCCGTCACGGTACCAGTAGAGGTTGCGGTAACCCAGATGATGGGCACGTTTAGTTGCATTCCAGCCCAGCCAGCAATCTGAGCGGCAATAAAACACCAAAGGCGATGCCTTGTTGCCCTGGCTGGCTTGACGTAGATATTCACGAAAATAGTTTTGCCACTGCGGCGTCAGCTGACCGTCGCCGGTATTGGCCAGCCACATGCTGTTTGGCAAGTTGGTGTGGATATCATCCTCGATGAACTGGCCATGTAGCCATTGCCGGCGGTAGACATCAATCAGGCGGGTTTCAGGCTGTTCACTCAGAAGCTGTTGCAGCGTCGCGGTATCCAGCGTGCGGGCATTGTCGTGGCTGAAGGGGGTGGGGCTGCGGTAATGGCTCAGGCGGTAGCCATCGGCTGAAAACAGCTGAGCTTCGGCCAATGCGGCGCTGGTCAGTAATAAACCAGCCATGAGTATTAGGAGCTTTTGTAGCGCTAGGCAGTGCTTCATCGCCTTAACTCTCGGTTCTTTTTATTGTTCTATTACAGGGCAATGTTGCTGCTTTGTGAATTCTACGTTGGAGAGGTAAACCAGTACCAAAGTACTAGAGTGAAAACCTACTTGCTGTGTGGTGAGGTTAGGCACTGCCCTTACGCAGAGCCGCATGCTGCGGGTTAAAGGTCAGTACGGCGAGTACGGCGAACAGCAACGTCAGACCCAAGCACACGGCTAGCGCCAGCGGGCTGAGGCGTTGATAGAGGGCAAAGCGCACCAGCTCAACTGCATGGGTGAAGGGGTTGAAGGCGCACAACCAGTAAAGCCATTCGTTGGCTTCGCGCATCTTCCACAGCGGGTAGAGCGCCGAAGACAGGAAGAACAACGGGAAGATGACGAAATTCATTACCCCGGCGAAGTTCTCCAGCTGACGAATGCCGTTGGACAGGAGCAAACCAAGCGCGCTGAGCATGAGTGCCACCAGCAGCAGCGCCGGCAGTGCACTGAGCAATCCCCAGACGGGCGGTTGCACACCATAGACCCAAGCAATGGCGAGAAAGGCATATACCTGCAGCAGCGAGATCAGGGAGATTGCCAGCAGCTTGGCAGCCAGCAGAAAGGCCCGTGGCAGTGGGCTGGTTAGCAGGATGCGCATGCTGCCCATTTCGCGGTCGTAGACCATCGACAGCGAGCCTTGCATGCCGTTGAACAGCAGGATCATGCAGGCCAGGCCCGGCACGATGTAGGTCTCGTAAGTGATGTAGGTGTCGTACGGCGCGATGATGGCGATGCCCAGCGCCGCGCGAAAACCGGCTGCGAACACCAGAAGCCAAAGCAGCGGCCGCACCAACGCGCTAAAAAAGCGGCTGCGTTGCAGGACAAAGCGTAACCATTCGCGCTGCATGATACCCTGCAGGCAATACCAGTAAGCGTTCATGGGCGCGGCTCCGCGTGAAAGAGGTTCGTTGATAGGGCTGTCATGGATGGTTATCGCTACCCGTGAGGCGGGCGAAGGTAGCAGCCAGGTTGGCGTCAGTGCGGCTGACTTGGGCAACGCCACCTTGGGCGACCAAGCGGCTGCGGTTGAGGATCAGCAGCTCATCATGGTGCTCGACTTCATCGAGTAAATGGGTGGTCCATAGCACCGCGAGCGCATGCTCAGCACACAGCTGGCGCACATGCTGGTTCAGCGCCAGGCGGCTGGCTGGGTCGAGGCCGACGCTGGCTTCATCGAGCAACAGCAGGCGTGGGCGATGCAGCAGGGCGCGGGCAATTTCCACACGACGACGGTGGCCGCCATTCAGTGCGCGGACTTTCTCATGGCGGCGTTCGTCGAGTTGCTGGCGCGCCAGTTCCTCGTCGATACGCGCCAGCGCCTCGCGCTTACTCAGGCCATGCAGGGCGGCGTGATAGGCGAGGTTCTGCTGCACCGAGAGGTCCAGGTCCAGGGTGCTCTGCTGAAACACTACTCCCAGTTGACGCAGCGCCTGGCGTGGGGCGCTGCGCAGGCTGTGGCCGAAGATGTGGATTTCACCCTCTTGCAGGTCATAGAGCCGGGTAAGCAGGGCGATCAGGGTGGACTTACCTGCACCATTCGGGCCCAGCAGCGCGCTGAAGCTACCCGCAGAAACGTTGAAACTAAGATCCTGTAAGGCTTCTCGCTGGCCGTAAACGAAGCTCACGCTCTCTACCTGAAGCGCATTCATGGTGTGACAACCACGCCCCATGGATAGCGACCGACCTTGATCGATTTGCTGACCTTGAGCGAGTCGACATCAATCACCGAGACATCGCCGCTTACGCCGTTAGTGGTCAGTAATTGCTTCTGGTCCGGGGTAAAAGCCATGTGCCAGACGCGGCGGCCAACCAGCAGGTAATCGAGGATCTCATAGCTCTTGGCGTCGAGCACTGCCACGTGGTTGGCCGGGCCGAGGGCGACAAAGGCGTATTTGCCGTCGTCACTCAGCTTCACGCCCACCGGTTGCACCTTGTCCGGGTGGACACCCTTGATCTGGAAGGTTAAGACTTTTTCGATCTGCTTACTGGCCACATTAACCACGCTGACCGTGCCGCCGATCTCGGCCGAGGCCCACAGGCGCTTGCCGTCCTTATCGAACTCGACATGCCGTGGGCGCTGGTCGACCAGGGTGTTGTCCACCAGTTGCTGGGTACTGGTATCGATCCAATGCAGCATATTGGTGGTTTCGCTGGTGTTCACCGCCCACTTGCCATCCGGGCTGACGGCCATGCCTTCGGGCTCAACGCCGACATCGATCTGCCCCAGCACCTCGTCGCTCTGGGTGTCGACCACCGTGACCAAGGCATCATCCTCGTTGGAGATGTACAGCCAGCGGTCGTTAGGGTGCAGTGCGAATTGTTCGGGGTCGGCGCCGGAGGGCAGTTCCTTGATGATCGTGCGCGTGGCCAGGTCCATCACTTGCACGCGGTCAGAGTCGCTGGCGCAGATGTACAGCAGCTTGTTGTCACTGGAGAGCAACAAGCCGCGCGGCCGCTGGCCAACATCTAGGGTGGCAGTGACCTGCATGCTGTCTAGGTCGATCACGCTGATGCTGTCGTCTTTTTCGTTGGACACATAAGCTGTGGCCGCCAGGGCGCTGTGGCAACTGAGGCTAACGGCGATGGCGCAGGCAAGGCGAGTAAGACGCATGGAGTTAATCCTCTTGTTATAGGTTGGCAGCCAGATCACAGCTCACTTCCGGGCGGTCGTAACCGAGGCTGTCGAGTTCAGTGTTGGGGTGCAAAAATCCTTCTTGCGGCGAATTGCTGACCAGGGCGCGAGGTTGCACCAGCGGAATGGGTTGGCGCAGCTGACCGTTCCAGCTGCGAAAGCTCAATTTGCGACCTTTGAACCCGTCGAGTGGTAACTGATCACTCAGGGCCAAGGTGCGAATGGCCTGGGCATCGTTCCGGCGCAGTTTGGTGACGGCGCTGGCAATGCTGCGCACGGCGATCCAAGCAGCGAAGTCGCGGTCATTCATCCAACGTTGAGCGTGGGCCTCAAAGCGCTTTTGCAACTGCGCGGCCCCGTAGGTTTCAACCGTTTTGTGCCATCCGGTCGGTGTCAGGCCCTGTGTTCCTGCAACAGGACGTGGATACCAGGTCTGGTAGGGCACGTATTCGCCGAAGTCACCGCGCTCATCGGCCACCAGCACCACGTCGTATTCCGTTGTTTGGGTGAACAACGGCATCTCAGCCTGTGCGCTTCGGCGTTGATCGTTATCAAAACTCCAGGGTTTTTCCGCGACGATGTTATGACCGAAGCGCTTGGCAGCCCGTTTGAGGGCATTGGCATAAGCCAAATCGTCTTCTGTGCTGCCGCTTATTAGCAGCCAACGCGTCCATTTACGCACGGTAAGAAACTGCGCTAGAGCATCGGCGAGCATGGCTCGGCTGGGTAGGGTGTGCAGCACATTGCTCAGGCATTGGCTCTGTCGCAGGCTATCGTCGGCGCTGCCGGCGTTGAGCAAGAGGCTATCGGGTAACGCTTGGCTTAGCTGACGCAGGTTAGCGGCCGGCGTGTTGACCACGAACAAGCGTACGCCTCGAGCGTGCAGCGCACTCGCTGCTGCCACTAGGCTAGGGCCATCGGTGTGTTCGGCTATATCGAGCTGGTAGCTGTGTTTGAGAAAGCGACCGGTGCTGTTGCTGTCATTGATCGCCAGCTCGGCGCCACGGCGTCCAGCGTCGCTGGGTTCGGCAATGACATTAGATAGCAGCGGGCCTCTGGCTGGGGTGTAGCCCAGATAAGCGATGCGCACTTGCAGCACTTCGGCCGACGAGGCTGCGAGGCATGGCATCGCCAGGCTTAACAGCACGGTGGCACAGAGCAAAAGTGATGGGCTGATCTGATGCATGGGCAACTCCTAGCGAGGTGTGGCCAGCATAGGAACAGCTCAGTGCTCGGGAAATATGCCCAAAGTACCGCTATGGACATACAAAGGTAGTAAGCGCGCCCGCTCACTGCCCTTGGCGGCGGATGTCCAGGCGTAGCTGATCGATCTGCACCTGTCCGTTGATCACCCTCAGCTGCGCGCTCTCGCGTATTTCCAGCAGCTGCGTGGTGCCGCCACTTTGTAGCTGCTCGCGGATGTTGGAAAACGCCAGGATATTGCTATCAACTTGCAGCAGTTCGGGACTGTCGCGCTGGTAATCGTAGTGTTGGGCACGGTCAAAGGTGCCCTGCCAAAGTGCTGCTAATTGCACTTTACTGAAGGGTGTCCAGGCCGAGCTATCAGGCAGGCGCACAAACACTTTCGCTTTCGGGCTAAGCGCAGCGACCAGAGCCTCGGCGTCCTTGCGTACAGCAGCTTGATCAATGGCTGTGAGAGCTGCCAGAACTATCTGTTGTTCGGTCGCGCTGGGACGACTGAAGGTGTTATGCGGACTGTCGATATTGCTGAGAAACTGGCTTGCGGTGGGGTTGTCGCCTTGCCGCGCAGCGGCACGAATCCACTGCAGGCCGTCGATAAGTTGACCCTGTTGATAGAGATTTTTACCCAGCGACCATTGCGCCGAACTGTTGTCCAGTTCAGCGGCGCGCAGGTACCAAGCAGCGGCCTTAGCGGCATCCCGCGGCGTGCCTAGACCCAGCTCATGGGCGCGACCAACTTCATACATGCCAATTGAGTCGCCAGCATCGGCAGCGCGCTGATACCAGTAAAGCGCTTGCTCATAGTCCTGAGTTACCGCCAGCCCGGCGGCATGCATATTGCCAAGGTTGAGCATGCCCTGACGGTTACCAACCTCTGCGAGCTTCTTGTAGCGCACATAGGCTTCAGCAAAATCGCCCATCTTGTAAACCGCATAGGCATCCAGTACCTGGATCATTTGTCGGGCTATATGCTGTTGATCGTCTGCATCCTCTGTTGCCTGTAACGGTGTACAGCACAGCAGCGCCACAAGCACTGGAGCCACAGTACGAAACGGGTAGGTTGCAAAACTGTGCATGATGGCGTGGCCTGTTGGGAGTAAACCTAGAGCTGCAACGCTAGCAAGCACTTGGCGGTCGGACTCTACGCCTTAGGTGGTGGCAAGCCTGATATTTAGTCCGGGGTGAGGGAAAAATGCCCGGTGAGTTCTGGTGAGTTCCGACTGGCGCGTAGTGGCTGTTCGGGTCTCCAAAGTCGCAGTACCCCTGTACCAAGGTAGTAAGTGAGTTGTTGAGTTTGGGTCTTAGGATGGAGCTATTAATTAGAACAACAAGAAGGAACCCTTCATGCACACGATCAGAACCCTCGCGCTAGCACTTATTTTGTTAAGTGGCCTGATTGGTTTCGACAACATCTACGCCGCCGGCGACCTGACCCGACGTTCGCAGGCGCTCCCGGATTTAGTGCTGGGTAACGAGGCCAGCGACTACAACATGTCGCAAATGGAATATCAGCTGGAAACGGGCAAGGCCTACCAACTGAAGATTATCGCCAGCGGGCAGAAGGAATACGCTTTTCAGGCTCCTGAGTTTGCCACTTCAATCTTCCTGCGTAAGGTCGAAGCCGGCGGCGTAGAGATCAAGGCCATCACCCTTACCGAGCTGGAGTTTGAAGATGCCGGCGAGGCGGAAATCTTCTTCGTGCCAATCAAACCGGGCAAGTTCCGTTTCTATGCCAAGGGCCTAGAAGGCAAGGGCATGCTGGGTTATTTCGTGGTCAAATAAGATGTCTGTTCTTTGGCGCACTTACCTGTTGGTGGTGCTGTTCTTCACCCTAGTCGCAGTGCTCGGCTTGGCGCTGTTAGTACGCCAGGCCAACGAAGATGTGCAGCGCGAGGTGCAGGCCGCCGAAGCGGTGGTCGAGTACCTGTACGAAGCGGCGCAGCGTGACCCCGCCAGCCTGCAAAATGGCCTGGCCGATAATTTACGTCATGTACGGGTGCAGTGGCTGCCGCTAGCGACTGACCCGGCGGCGCAGTCATATGAGCAGTGGCTGGGGCAACGCCTGTTTGCGTTGCAACACACACCGCGGGTGGCCACGTTGGCGGACGGTCGGCAATTGCAGATTAGCGTCGACCCCAGCGATGAGATCGACGAAGTCTGGGATTCGCTGTTGCAGTTGCTGCTGCTCTGCCTGCTGGCGCTGCTGATCAGCCTGGTGGCGATTCGCTGGGCCGTACGCCGTGGCCTGCGCGTGCTGGATGAACTATTGGCGGGCCTACAGCAGGTGACCCAGGGCCAGCTGGATGCCCGCTTGCCCGCGCGCAGTTTGCCGGAGGCGCGGCAACTGGCTGGCTATTTCAATGCCATGGCAACCACCTTGCAGCAGGTCCAGGCCGATAACACCGAACTGACCCAAGCCCTATTGGCCCTGCAAGAGCGTGAGCGCGCGCGCCTGGGGCAGACCCTGCATGACGACCTCGGCCAGTACCTCAGCGGTATTCGTGCGCAAGCCTGTTTGTTGCAGGCCGTGGCGCAGCAACCCGAGCAGGTATTGAATGCCGCGCAGCAGCTGGATGCCAATTGCCAGCGCCTGCAAGAGGGTTTTCGGGCGTTGATACGTGACCTCTATCCCGTGGTGCTGGAGCATTTACAACTGGATGAAGCGCTACACTTACTGGCGAGCAACTGGCAGACGGCGCAGCGCGTGCAGTGCTACGTCAGGGTTAGCGGCACGCTGCCAAACCTGCCGTTACCGACTAAGGCGCACCTGTACCGTTTGGTGCAGGAGGCCCTGACCAATGTGGCCAAGCACGCCCAGGCCAGTGAAGTGCGCGTGCGCCTGCACTACCAGGGGCAGCGTTTGCGCCTATTTATTCGCGACAATGGTCGTGGTGCGCAGTTGCCGCAGCGCCCTGGCATTGGCCTGCGTTCGATCCACGAGCGTGCGCGCAGCCTGGGCGCCGTGCTGCGCGTGCACAGTCGTCCTCAAGCCGGGTGGGCCTTATGCCTGAGCCTGGTTCTGCCGGAGTCTGGTCTATGAAAATTTTACTAGTTGATGATCATGCGGTTGTGCGCCAAGGCTATGCCAGCCTGCTACGCGCCTTGTTGCCGGAAGTGATGGTGCGCGAGGCCTGCGATGGTGAGCAGGCGTTGCAAATGGTCCAGGAGGAAATCCCCAACCTAGTCATCATGGATATAGGCCTACCCGGTATCAGCGGCCTGGAAGTGACCCGGCGGTTACGTCAGCGCCTACCGCAGTTGCGTGTGCTGTTCTTCAGCATGCACGATGAGTTACCCCTAGTACGTCAGGCGTTGGATGCCGGAGCGCTGGGTTATTTAACCAAAACCTCTTCGCCGGAGGTGCTGGTTGAGGCCGTCAAACGTACCTTGGCAGGGCATGCCTACATCGAGCAAAGCCTGGCCACTCATCTGGCCTGCAACCCAATGGGCGAGGGCAGTAGCGACCCACGCCTGCGCGGCATGACCCAGCGTGAATTCGAGATATTCGTGATGCTGACTAAAGGTATGCCAAGCCGAAAGATCGCCGAGCATTTGTGCATTAGCAGTAAAACCGTATCTAACTATCTGACCTTGCTCAAGAGCAAACTGCAGGTCAGTTCCCATGCAGAGTTGGTGCATCTGGCGATTGACACCGGGGTGATTCGCCTAGGCTTGGAAAGCGCCTAGAAAGCGTGTTGGACTCCCCGTAACCATAGCTTTCAGCCTCCATATCCGAAGGCACTTTGTTTGCTTAGCGCACCAAGCTCAAAGCACGAGCTGCGTCTGTGCCCACAGACAAAAACAACGCAGATGACTGACTCCGTGGCCAAATTTTCGGCCATGCTGCAGACTGCAGACTGCAGCATCAGCGAGATCGAGCTCAGCACATCAACGCTTGGCGCTTAGCTTGCATTACCGGATAAATGCCTCCCAAAGCGCTGCTCAAGGCTGAGCGTGATTAGGCGCCCATAATGACAAAAAACTAATCCCATCCCTTTGGGCATCCCACGCAGCCTTGCATATTGGCTTCCTGGAAGTTGCCATAGTGGGTGCGTGCGCCGCTTAGGTTAGCGTCGGCGAGGTTGGCGCCGGAGATTTTGACTTCTTGCATATTCGCATCTTGGAGATTTGCACCTTTGAGGTCAGCTTTGCTTAGCCAGGTCATTTCCAGACTGGCGGCTTGCAGGTTGACGGCGTGCATCTTAGCAGCTGAGAGGCGGGCAAATTCCAAGTTGGCGGCGCGCATATCGGCACCTTTAAATTGGGCGGCCTGAGCAAACAATGCCCAGCCATTAATCGATACCAAGGTGCTGTTGCTCAGGTCGGCCAGGCGTAGGTTACTCTGTTGCAGGCTGGCGCGGGTCAGGTTGGCGCCTTGCAGTTGGGCGCTTTCTAAATTGGCCAGGTCTAGGCGGGCGTGGCGCAAGTTGGCACCGCGCAGGTCTGCACCTTGCAGGTTCATGCGGCGCATGTCCTGGTTACTCAAGTCGGCACCTTGCAAGTTGGCGTTAGGGCATTGGCTATCGGCTTCGATACGGCAGCCGTTGACGCTAAGCGCCTCATCGGCGTTGACCAGTTCAGAACCCAGAACCAGTAACACGACAGGCAAAAGCAGGGGCAGATAGTTCATGGCAATACCTTGGGGCGAAGACAGATGGGACGCTCGCGATAAAGCGTCTTCAAAAGAGATTGGCTTTAGTCGTGAGCGATAGGGCGCATGGCGCAACGGGGTGCGCCATGCAAGCAGCCGTTAGCGTTGTGCGGTTTTCTCATCCCAGCTTGGCAGCTTGAATACCCAAAACGAGCCGCCTTGGGCGATTGGTTTGGTTAACTCGGCCATGTCGCCGCCCCAAAGCGGTACTGCGCCGCCGTAACCGGTGGTCACACCAATGTACTGTTCGCCGTCTTGTTCCCAAGTGACGGGTGGGGAGATGATTCCGGTACCGGTTTGGAATTTCCAAAGTTCCTTGCCGTTCTTCGCGTCAAAGGCTTTGAAGTAGCCATCGCCTGTGCCGGTGAACACAAGATTACCCTTGGTCGCCAAAACCCCAGCCCACAGCGGAAGCTTCTCTTTGTGTTCCCAGACGACTTTGCCGGTGGTTGGGTTCATCGCGCGCAGAATACCGACGTGATCGTCGAACAGGCGCTTGATACGGAAGCCCATGCCAAGGTAGGCGGAGCCGGCTTTATAGGTGGCTTCCTCAGCCCAGTAATCCTCTTTCCAGTGGTTGGCGGGCACGTAGAACAGGCCTGTGTCCTGGCTGTAGGCCATGGGGTTCCAGTTTTTGCCGCCGAGGAAGGGGGGCGAGACTTCTACGGCTTCACCCTTGGCTTCGCCGGGTTTTGGCTTAGCTGGGCGCTGGCCTTTGTTCTCTACCGGGCGGCCGGTTTGCAGGTCGATATGGCTGGCCCAGGTGATATTGTCGACGAAGGGGAAGGCGTTTTGCAGTTTGCCGTTGGCCCGGTCAACCACATAGAAAAAGCCGTTGCGGTCGGCGTGGGCCGTGGCTTTGACGGTTTTGCCCTCTTTGTTTTTGTAGTCGAACAGCACCAGTTCGTTGTTGCCGGAGAAGTCCCAGGCATCGTTGGGGGTGTGCTGGTAGAACCACTTCACTTCGCCAGTGGTGGGGTCTACACCCACCTGGCCGGAGGTGTAGAGGCTGTCGTAATCCTTGGGGTCACCACCGTCGGCGGTACGTGCCCAGCCGTTCCAGGGTGCTGGGTTGCCGGCACCGATGATGATGGTGTTGGTTTCGGCATCGAAACTGGCGCTCTGCCATGGCGCGCCGCCACCTTGGCTCCAGGCGGCTTTCTTGCCGGTTGGATGGTTGGGATCATCCGGCCAGGAGGGCGCTTTGACGTCGCCGGTCGGGGTGCTGTCTTTGCCGTTCAGGCGGCCCATGTGGCCTTCAACAAAGGGGCGCATCCAGACTTCTTCGCCGGTGTCCGGGTCGCGGGCAAACAGTTTGCCGACCACGCCGAATTCGTCACCGGAGCTGCCATGAATCAGCAGGGTTTTGCCGCTCTTCTGGTCTTTTACCAGGGTCGGCGCACCGGTCATGGTGTAGCCGACGGCGTGGTCGCCGAACTTCTTGTTCCACACCACCTTGCCGGTGTCTTTGTTCAGGGCCACGACGCGGGCATCGAGGGTGCCGAAGTAGACCTTGTCGCCGTAAATGGCCGCGCCACGGTTAACCACGTCGCAGCACGGGCGGATGTTGTCCGGCAGGCGGTGGTTGTAGGTCCACAGGCGTTTACCGGTTTTGGCGTCGAGGGCGAAGATCCGCGAATAAGAGCCGGTGACATAAATTACGCCCTCGTGAACGATGGCCTGGGATTCCTGGCCGCGTTGCTTCTCGTCGCCAAAGGAGAATGACCAGGCCGGGGTTAGTTTGAATACGTTGTCGGCATTGACCTGGGCCAACGGGCTCCAGCGTTGGGCATTGGTGCCCATGCCGTACTGCAGCACGTTGTGTGTGGTGATGTGGTCGTTGGCGATGTCGTCCCAGGTGACATTTTTGGCCAGAACGCTGCTGCTCAATGCCAGGCTGCTGGCCAGCAGTAGGCTGTGTATGGCAAGGGCCACGGGGCGTGGCGTGCTGGGTAACGATCTTGTTGTCATGGTTGTGGTTTCCCATCGTGGTGAGGAATGTGGCAGGTGCTGCCCTGTTGGCGACCTGGCACGCCGATAGTGGAACCACACGGATTACGCCGAAACGGAAAAAGTCCCTGTTATGCCGGGAAGAATGCCCAAGCCGGATATGACTTAGCCTTGCTGCTAAAGCCACCAGTTACACGGCCGCAAGCTCTAGTACCAAGGGATTAGGCGGGAGCCACCAAAGCAGCATTCGGTGGGCGTGGCGCTGTTTCTAAGATGGTCACAGCAGGCTCCATGAGCTGTTTTGCATGCACTTGAAGAGGCCATAAACATGTCAATTAAAAATAACAACGCTTATGCATTTCTGCTGTTGGCCTTCTCTGCCAATCTCTGGGCGCATGGTGATGTGGTGCCGCAGGCGGTAAAAACAGAGGGTTTGGAGCCGCTGGGCGAGGTGTGGCTCGAAGAGAACCCTTACCGGGAAAATCCACGGGCCATTGAGATTGGTTCTTCGGCCTACAACCAGAACTGCGCGGCCTGTCATGGCCTGGAAGCCAAGTCTGGTGGTATTGCCCCGGATCTTCGCCTGCTTGAAAGCGGTGCCATCGGTGATGAGTGGTACAAGGAGCGGGTGATTAACGGCGCGGTACGTGATGGCCGGGTTTACATGCCGAAAATGGCTGATTACCTCAGCCAAGAGGCGCTGTGGGCTGTGCGCAGTTACCTCGAAAGCGTGGCCGTCGAGGAGTAAGGCTGATGACGCGGCGGATGCCGTGGCTAGCGGTGCTATGCAGCCTGTTACTGTCGATCAGCGCAGCCTTGCAGGCGCAGGTGCGCAGCTATGACTCAATCGTCGACTCTGGTGTGCTCAGGGTCGCACTGTATGAGGATTTTGCGCCCTACAGCTTTCAGCAGGATGGCCAGCCGCGCGGCGTTGACTATGACATCGCTCAGGCGCTGACCAAGGGTTTAGGCCTGACTCTTGATGTGATCTGGGCACCGCCCGGCGAGAAGCTCGATGACGACCTGCGTGACTACATCTGGCGCGGGCATTACCTAAGGCCCAAGCAATTGGCTGATGTGATGCTGCGGGTGCCCTATGACCGCGAGTTCTCCTACAAGAGCAACGAGTTCGGTGAGCTGGTCAACGAGCTGGTGGTGATGTTCGGGCCTTATCAGCGTGAGCGTTGGCAGGTAGCGTTTGACCAGCGCCGCTTAAAGGCCGTGCCCAGTGTTGCGGTGTTCCAGCAACACCCGATTGGTGTCGAGGTGGAGAGCGTGCCGTCGTTCTACCTGTCTTCGGTGTTCGACGGCATGCTCAGCAAGATGACCCATCACTACCGTAATCCGCAGGAAGTCTTTGCTGCGATGAAGGCCGGGGAGGTGGATGGCGTTATGGCGCTGCGCGGCGAAGTGGATTGGCAGCTCAAGCTGGCCGCGGACAGCCAACTGGCCTTGGCCGAGAATGCTTACCCGAATATGGGCAAGCAGGTCTGGGACATCGGCATGGCCGTGCACGAGAGCAATCGGCAACTGGCCTATGCCCTGGAAGAAAAGCTAGAAGAGTTGATTCTCGCGGGTGAACTCAAGCGCATCTACGGCCACTATGGTCTGCGTTATGAGCTGCCGGGGTTGTATCAGGAGGTTGAGTAGCGGTGTTTTTTGCTATTACAGCGCCAGACGCGGTGCAGCAAAAATGTCGTCCTAGAACAGTGCTGGGAGGTGTGTGATGGAACTGGATTGGCGTTCATATCTACTGCTGGCAATGTTTGCTTTGCCCTGGGACAGCTGGGCCGCGCAGCGTGACCCCGTCACATCAGTGATGTGGGAGTACTACCACGAGCGTTTGCTGGGCGGTGAGGCATTCGTTTTCGATGAGCGGGTCAAGCTCAGCGTCCCGCCTTTTGCCGAGGATGCCCGCCAAGTACCGATCCAGGTCGACGCCAGTGCCTTTGACGGCCAGGTGGTGCGCATGCTGGCCTGGGCCGAGCTGAATCCGATTTCGCAAATATTCGACTTTAAGCCCGGCGAGCAGGTGTTGCCGCGCCTGGCCATTCGCATTCGCGTTGAGCAGGCCACGCCGTTGCGCGTGGCTGTATTGACCCGTGATGGCCTATGGCATGTGGGTTCGGCGCAGGTGGATGCCGCCGGCGGCGGTTGTACAGCGCCCAGCGTGGTGCGCACCGAGGCCGGCTGGGAAGAACGATTGGGCGAGGTTCTCGGCAAGCGCTATGTGTTGAGCGATGCCAATCGCCTGCGGGTGCAAGTGGCGCACCCCATGGATAACGGTCTCGTGGGCGGCATTCCCGAGTTTTTTTTGAATCAAGCGCAGCTGCGCGACCGTCAGGGTAATACCTTGGCCAGCCTCGAATTGTTTCCCGCAGTCAGTGAAAACCCGACCATCAGCCTGGATGTAAAAGGCGCGGTGGAGACCGAACTCTGGTTACGTGACAACAACGGCAATGAGTTCAAAGCCGACCTGTAAAGGCCACTCTTTACAAGCCACTGTCATAATCCACAAGGACCTTCCGATGATCAAAGTCAGCGTGTTGTACCCTAATGCCGCCGGTGTGCAGTTCGACATGAGTTATTACTGCGAGCAGCACATGGCCATTGTGCGTGAGTGCCTGGGCAGTGCCTGCAAGGGTATTGCCGTGGATGCCGGGTTGGCCAGCGCAACGCCAGACCAGCCGGCGCCTTATATCGCCATGGGGCATTTGTATTTCGACAGTGTGGCGGCTTTTGAGCAGAGCTTTGCCCCGCACGCGGAGCGCATCATGGGCGATTTAGTCAATTTCACCGACAGCCAGCCATTGGTGCAGATCAGTGAGGTACGGCTCGCGCTCTGAGCCGGCTGCGTACGGCTGAATATTCTGCCAAGGCGTGTGCTTAGGGCGCGCCGACTTTATCGCGAGGTGCTTATGCGCTGGATAGTGTTACTGGCGGCGCTGGCCAGCGCCTACGTGCAGGCTGATTTTGACTATGCCTTGCAGCCCCGACAAATTGCCGACGGGGTTTGGTTGCTTGAGGGCAGCACCGATAACTTCTCCCAGGCCAATGGCGGCAATATCGTCAACACCGGGTTTATCGTCAGCGCTGAGGGCGTGCTGGTAATCGATACTGGGCCTTCCAAACGTTACGGCGAGGCCATGCGACAGGCGATTGCTAGGGTCACCGACAAGCCAGTGCTCAAGGTCATATTGACCCATCACCACCCAGACCATGTGCTGGGCAATCAGGCCTTCAGTGATGTACCGATTGCGGCGTTGCCAGCCACCACGGCGCTGTTGGCCGAGCAGGGTGAGGCCATGGCGGAAAACATGTACCGTCTGGTCGGTGACTGGATGCGCGGTACTGAGGTTGTGCTGCCGACTGAAGCGCTAAAAGCGGGGCCCTTGCAGATAGGCGGGCGCACACTGCAATTGCTGGCGTTGCGTGGCCATACTGGCGCTGACCTGGCGATTCTGGATGCCAAGACCGGCGTGTTGTTCGCCGGCGATCTAGTGTTTTACCAGCGCGCGCTGACCACGCCCGGTACGCCGGGGCTGGAGACCTGGCTGGCGGATCTCGACCAGCTGCAGCAATTGTCCTGGAAGCAGATCGTGCCTGGCCACGGCCCATTGACGAGCGATGCCAGCCCCTTCGCGCAAATGCGTGATTACCTCGGTTGGCTCGATGGGCTGATGCGCAAGGGCGCTGAGCAGGGCGCGGAGATGAATGAGCTTATCCGTGCACCTATACCTGAGCGCTTTGCGCGCGTCAGCCTGAGCCGCTACGAGCTGATTCGCAGCGTCAGTCACCTCTACCCACGTTATGAGCGGGCAAGCATGCAGCGGGTGGATCGCTAAGCGCGCAGGCATCAAACCTTCTTGATACGCAGCGCCTGCCTGCTGCCCGTCGTTCTGGGTCAGTACGGCTTGCTTCTATTCAGCCGTGCAGTAGTCGTTTGCAGCGGCATTAACGGGCCCCGCCGGCTAGGAAAGTTGCCCTAGACAAGCAGCGCTGAGCGCAACGTAAATGCTGTGCACGCCTTGCAGTATTGCTACCAAGGAAGTAGCTAAATCGGTACTGCGGGCAATTGTTGGGCGGCCCGATGCAGCCAAGAATCTGTGGCAGATCGGGAAAAATTCCCGGTGATAACAATGAACCCGCAGAGGTAGCCGCAATGAAACACTCCGGTTTTCGCCAATCCTTCGTTCTCAGTGCCTTATGTAGCGCAATGCTCGTGGCCGCCGCCCCAGCCTGGGCGGTGACTGATGAGGAAATCCTTAATGATGTGAACACCACCGATGAGATCGTGACCAATGGCATGGGCCTGCAAGGCCAGCGCTACAGCACGTTGACGACGCTGAACACTGATAACATCAAGGACCTACGTCCGGTCTGGACCCTGTCCTTTGGTGGCGAAAAGCAACGCGGCCAGCAAGCCCAGCCGATGATCAAGGACGGCGTGATGTATGTGACCGCCTCCTACTCGCGCGTATTTGCCGTGGACGCCCGCACCGGTAAAGAACTGTGGCAATACGATGCGCGCCTGCCGGATGACATTCGTCCATGCTGCGACGTGATCAACCGGGGT
>TARA_R110000868_G_scaffold4419_1_pt1 | contig 28234 bp, 25 predicted proteins | sample TARA_R110000868 | Tara Oceans TARA_R110000868 (sample SAMEA4397489) | marine metagenome | biome: Polar Biome; feature: [SRF] surface water layer (ENVO:00010504); material: water (ENVO:00002006), including particulate matter (ENVO:01000060) such as... | depth 5 m | reverse complement strand
TAAGGACAAACAAGTTCATCCAAAAATAAATTTGTGTCCAAAAAAAGGGAAGAGACATGCAGCCGTTCAATTTTATTCACACGAAGCTTTTATGGAACAAAAAATCGTTAGTTGTTTTTACTTTATTCGCTCTCTTCTCGTTTCCCGCAGCGGCTTCTGAATTTAAATTCGGGGAACTGTCGTTTAATCTCGCGACGACAATTTCGGCGAGCGCCAGCGTGCGCACATCCGCGCAAAGCTGCGACCACATATCGGTCTACAATGGCGGTTGCACAGCCGCAAACGGCGCGGACTATGACGTCAACTCCGATGACGGCAACGTCAACATTGAACGCGGTCAGTTTATTTCCGCGCCGGTCAAGGTCATTGCGGAAATTGATGCGAAGTGGCGTAACTACGGTGTCTTTGTGCGTGGCAAATCTTTCTGGGACGGCGCAGCGCGCAGGATCGGAGATGGTGACGGACGTTACGGTCCGACAAGCGCCTCTTATCCGCAGCGTCGCCCGCTGGTCGATGCCTTCCGCGGTGATGACGCCTACAACCGCCAGGTCAGCGAGCTGAAGCTGCTCGATGCATTCGCCTATGCCAATTTTGATATCGGCAGTCTGCCGCTCAATGTGCGTGTCGGACGGCAAGTGGTGAACTGGGGCGAGAGCCTGTTCATTCAGGGCGGCATCTCGTCTTATCTGCCGCTTGATGTGGCTGCCTATACAAAGCCCGGCACGGAACTGAAAGAAGTGTTCCTGCCGCAAGCCACGCTCTATGCCAGCCTCGGTCTGCCCGCCAACTTTACGCTGGAGGGCATGTATATTGCCGATTGGGAGAGGAGCCCGCTGCCGGCCTGCGGCACGTTCTTCTCGCCGAGTGATGCATTGGCCGACGGTTGCTCTTATGCCATTCAGAACGGTGAATACTATTCCAACGCCGACGGCTCGGCGCGCCCGTTGCCGCTCACTGGTCCGCTGCTGGTGCAACGCGGCCCGTCGCAAGAGGCCAAGAAGCAAGGCCAGTGGGGCGCGGCATTGCGCTATTACGCCGACTGGCTCAATCAAGGCACGGACCTTGGCGTTTACTTTGTGAACCATCACAGCAAACTGCCGATTGGCACCTTCACAGCGAACAGCAACAATCTGTTGCTGAGCACTGTGGCGCTGGCCTCGCTCGGCAACATGAACAGTATCGTCTGCACGTTGCAGGCACCGCTGCTGACCGACGAAGCGGGGCGTCCGATCTCGACCTGCGCCGGTGCGGAAGGCCTCGACGCCAAAAACAGCAACAAGTCATTGCTCGCACAATATGTGAACGACATTCACACCATCGGTACGAGTTTCAACACGACACTGAACGTCTTCAACGGCACGGCCTTGTCCGGCGAAGTCGCCTACAGTCCCAACATGCCTTATCAGATCGACACGACCGAACTGATCGGTGCCGATTTCGAGAACGCTGGATTTGTGGCCCAACCCGGCGAACCTGAAATCTATCAAGGCGCCGCCGTTGCGCCGGGGGCTGTCATACCTGGCTATAAGCGCACCAAAGCATTCGTCGCGCAGGCCTATACGCTCAGCACATTCACGACGTCGAACTTCGCGGTGAAAGCGACGGGTGCCGATTTGCTGATCGTGGTGACGAATGCGGGCATGCAATATCTGCCTGATGGCAACAACAACCGCTTCGCCATTCCGCGCTCCGGCGAGAGCCACGCCAACCCCGGTCTCGCCTACATTCTGGGTGATCCTTGCATCAGTGCAGGCACATGCCAGATCGGTGCGAAGTATGCCTCAAGCCTGTCATGGGGATATCGTCTGCTTACCATGCTGCAATACAACTCCTTCCTCGGCACGCCCTACACCGTCTCGCCGCGCGTCTTCTTTGCCCATGACGTCAAAGGCAATTCAGCAGGTCCCATCGGGCCGGGCTTTGTCGAAGGTGTGAAGACCATCGGGCTGGGTCTCGATGTGGATTACAAATCTGCCTACAAGCTCAGCCTCGACTATTCATCAAGTTTCGGTTCGAGCTATCGCAATGCGATGTACGACAAGGATTTTGCCAGCATCTCCGCGTCATACACGTTCTAGCGCCCCCTGCGCCGCTATTGCCCCCCAAGAGCGGTGCAGAATTAATCCGGTCCGGCTTCTCCTCAAGCCGGGCCGGATTTTTATTTGGTGCGCGTGGCCGGAAATGACCCCCGGGTTTGCCCGAGCAGACCCTTATCTGATCCGCGTGAGTGAATAGATTTCGCGTCATATGTTTCAACCGGAGTTGAAAAAATGAGTGCATCCCCAGCATCGCCGTCCATGTCGCGGACGCCGCAGAACATCGACATTGCGCCGCGCAACATGCATTTCGATATGCATGTGCTGAGCACCGATTGGCACGGTGGCGACCCGTTCCGCACGGCTTTTTTCAATGCGTTGTCGATCATGTTTCCCATCGGTGAGCAGCATTTCATCGACAGTGTGAAATACTACCGCCGCCGGATTACTGATCCCGTGCTCGCCGAACAGGTGCGCGGCTTTACGGCGCAGGAATCAATCCACCGGCGTGAGCATCAAAATTACAACGAGACGCTATGTGCCTCGCGAGGGTTCGCGCTCGACAGATTGGAACGTCCGGTGCGTCGTCGTCAGGCATGGGCGCTGCGCCATCTGAAACCCGTTGTGCATCTGGCATCCACCGTTGCCTATGAACACTGGACGGCGATGCTGGCGGACTCGCTGTTGCGCAAACCGCAGGATCTTGAGGGTGCGCACCCCGACATGGCGGCGCTTTGGCGCTGGCATGCGATTGAGGAAAGCGAGCACAAGGCGGTCGCCTTTGATGTCTATCAGGCGATTGGCGGCGGCCTGTGGTTGAGGCGCTGGATGATGCTCATTGTCACGCTCCAGTTTTTCGGCGACACGTTTCGCAATATGCGACTTATGCTGAAAGGCTATCAGGGGTCGCATGTTGCGCTTTGGGCGAACGGCATGAAATTTCTGTTCGGCAAAGGCGGTGTCTATCGCGGATTGGGCAGCGCCTATGTCGATTATTTCCGCAGGGACTTTCATCCCTGGGACCATGACAACAGCGAGATGGTGGCCGGGATCACACGCGAACTGGAACTTGATCAGGCGGCAGCCTGATCAAGCCGTGACGACATTCCGCAATTCGCCGAGATGCTCGACGCTGATGCTGACGCGCTCGCCGGATTGCAGATAGGTCTTGGCACGATGCTCCTGCGCGATGTGGCGCTCGACAATCCAATGGGTGACGGGCTTCGACCAACCGCCGAGGAGCCAGTCCATGAGACCGAGCGGGATCGCGGATTTGTTCAGGCCTTTGAAGATTGTGCCGTCCGGTGTGCCCGCGAGGATGCCTGTGCGGGCGGGGATGATGCCTGCATTGACGGCGAGGCGGACGGACTGCCCGCGATAGTCCCAGCGCAAGGACTGACGTTTCAGCGTTTCCGACAGAAGCTGATCAAAGCCCCAGATGGCTTCCGACTGGCATGCAGATTGTTTCACCACACCGTTGCGGGTGAGGCGCAGCTCGACGCCAGTGATGAAGGCACGCAGATCGCGCGGGATGACGAAGAGATTGCCGACCGGCAGGTAGCCCGGCGCGCTCTTGCCGGTGGTGAAGCCCTTGCCCGAAGTGATGTGGCGCGGATTGATGTGGCGCATGAGCGCGGCGCGGTCGGTGACGTCGTTGCAAAGGACGATGCCCATGCATTCGACAGGCTTTGAAATATCCACATCAGACAGAGCGACGAAGCAAAGCTCTACTTCATAGTCGAGAAGCGCATCGCCCGCCGGAACGGGCGCATTGAAAAGTGTCGGTTCGACTTCCTTGGGAAAGAGAAACGGCCCGTCCGTGACGGTTGATTCCTTCGCGTGCTCGGGAAAATTTGTGCCGACGGCGATGTGCGATGCGGTGAGCCCGACAGGGAGCGCCAGCGCGTCGAGCGACACGGTGACGACAGGCGCACCGGACGAGGCGCGGCGCAATCCGTCGTAGCCATGCGCGGCATAAGCCGTGACGGGATCGTCGCACTCAGGGCCGAGTGCGGCCGTGAGATCGACACCGGTGACGGCATCGCCGGCGTATTTCGACACAAGGATGAGGCGGTGGCCTGCGCCGTCATGCGTGCGGGCGAAGGTTAGGGCGTCGGATTGCGGTGCGATTTTCATTGGCAGACCAACACCAGTCCGAGTGTATTGATGAGCATCAGCACGGTGCCCCCGAAAAGGTTCGTATCGACAAGATAGATGGTGCCGAAAATGTTGAAGCGGAAAGGCTTGATGCCGTTCACGTCTTTCAACGAGCCGCCAAAGAGCTTCATGGAGGCCAGCGTCGTGTAGAAGCTCGCGCCCCAGACATAATTGAGAACGGCGGCGAGGAGGATGTGCATGCCGTAGTCAGCCGAACGGCTCCAGAGCAAATAGAGGATGATGAGCGAAATACCGTTCTGGCTCAGCACCTGCCACACGACATGGAAGCGCGCATGCGGCGTCCATAGCGGATTGGTGGCGTGGGTCTTATTGAAGTCAGCGAAGATGGGACCGACAGCAATCATGAACGCCACAATGGTGAACAGGATGCGGGGAACGAACGATTGATCGTAGAGCATTTCCATTTTTCTTTCCTCAGATAAGGCCGGGATACGTGCCGCCGTCGAGTTGCAGGTTTTGGCCGGAAATGAATCCGGCTTGCGCGCTGCAAAGGAAGGCGCAGGCGTCGCCGAATTCCGACGGTGCGCCCATGCGCTTGGCCGCAATCGAAGCGGCGATTTCGGCGCGGGCTTCTTCGTAGGTGATTTTCTTGAAGGCCATCGCGAGCTTGGCCATCTGCTGCTGACGTTCGGTGTCGAAACGCTCCGGCAGCATGTTGTTGATCGTCACGTTAAAGGGCGCGACATCGACCGAGAGGCCCTTGCACATGGCAGTAAGGCCGGAGCGCGCCGTGGTGCTGAGCCCCATGACGGAGCGCGGGGATTTGACCATAGCGGAGGTGATGTTGACGATGCGGCCGAAGCGGCGCTCCTTCATGCCTTCGACAAGTGCCTTGATCATAAACACCGGCGCGAGAAGATTGGCCTCAAGCGCGCGCAGCCAGTCGGCTTCTTCCCATTGCTGAAACGAGCCGGGCGGCGGGCCGTCATTATTGTTCACAAGAATGTCGGAGTCGGGACAGGCGGCGACCAGTGCGGCGCGACCTTCGGCGGTGTTGATATCGGCAAGTACTGTCTTTACCGAGCCTGCGCCCAACGCACGAATTTCAGTGGCGGCGATTTCGAGATTTTCGGCGCTGCGTCCGTTGATCACGACATCGACACCTTCACGCGCCAGCGCTGTGGCGCAGGCTTTGCCGAGACCACGCGAGGAGGCGCAGATGATGGCTTTGCGGCCTGATAATCCGAGATCCATTTTTGTTTCCTCTCAGGTGCGCGCGAGAAGCTGCGCCATGTGGCGGGTGAGGACGGGGCCATGATCGGCAGCGACACTTTCGAAACGCGCGGCGATGTGGCCATCGGGACGGATGAGCAGAGCGCCATCGGCAGGCAAGCCGGTGAGGTCGCTCCAGCCTGATGCCTCGTCGGAAAAATCTGCGCCGAAGCGCAGGAGGTTGAGCGATGCGTCGATAGCGGCGGCGGACCAGCCTGAGGCATCGGGACCGGCGATAAGCGTGAAGCGATTGGCGGGAACGAGCGCGAGCAGCGATTTGCGTGCGCCGCAATGCGTCACCCAGCGATGCGGCAGATGCGCGCCCGGCAACCACGAGGGTACATAATTGCTGATGTTGACTTCGGCAGCAGATTGCAACGCAGGTGCGTCGAGAACGGCGGCAGAGGCGTAGCAATAACCAAGCTGCAAATTGAAACTGTCGAAATGCGGGCGCTGGGCTTCGACGGCGGCGAGAAGTTCCGGTGAGGTTTCGCGTACCGCCGTAATGGCATCGTAAGTCGCCTGCGTGGTCGCGGGATCGAAGCCGAGGATGACGGCGATGAGATCAAAAAGTTTCGACGCATTGGTGAGGCTCTGCTCACTGTTGACCACGCCGACGGGACGCCGCTCGGCTTCATAAGTGTCCAGCAGCGCCTCGCCCGCTTCGCCCTTGAGCACGGCGGCGAGTTTCCATGCGAGATTTTGCGCATCTACCGCGCCGGTGTTGAGCCCCAGCCCGCCGGTGGGCGGAAAACGGTGGGCAGCATCGCCCGCAAGGAAGATGCGGCCCGCGCGATAGGTGTCGGCAATTTGCGCCGACATGGTCCAAGCGCCAATGTTGCGGATTTTCACCGGTGGCAATTCCGCGCCCACAGCGTCTTCAATGAATTTGAGACAGGTCGCTTCGTCGAAACTGTCGGCAGGTGTCACCTGCGGATCGAACGGATGCATCAGCACCCATGTGCCTGCACGATCATAGGCGATCATCACGCCGGAGGTCGTGGGGTCGAAGAGGAAATAGAGAACGCCGGGGCGGGCGTCAGTCAAAGCGCGCAGGTCGGCTTCAAAATGGATCATCAGATTATGCTGGAGGGCTTCGGGGCCTTGCATGCCGATGCCGAGGCGCTGACGCATGGGCGAACCTGCCCCATCGGCGGCGATCACATAGTCGCAGGCGAAGTCTTCCCGTGTGCCGCTGGCCGCCTCTTCGAGAACGGCGGTCACGCTGTCGGCGTGTTCGACCGTAGCGACGCAGGAGACGGCGCGCTGAAAGCGGATGAGCGGTTGGGCGCGGATGGCGGCATCGAGCGCGGCTTCGAATTTCGGCTGGGGGATATTGGTGAGCGGGAAGGGCGTGTGCGTGAGCGCAGCGGCATCCTGACGCTCATAGGGCAGAGCGCCGAATTCCGGCCCGCTGAGCTTGCCCATAAAACGCACAAAGCCCGCATCGTTAGCGCTGGCTCCTGAGGCGCTGAGAGCCACCGCCGACACTCCGATGCCATCGCAGATTTCCAGCGTGCGCGGATTGACGGCATGGGCCTTGGGGGCCGTGGAGGGCTGCGGGCGGCGGTCGATGAGGCGCGAGGCGATGCCGTGATGCGCCAGAAGCAGAGCCGAAAGCTGGCCCACGGGGCCTGCGCCGACGATCAAAACCGGGGTTCGGGTCATGTCGCACCATAAATGAGAGTATCCTCATTTTTGAAGATTGTCTCATTTATGAGTTTTGTCAAGCGGCGAAGCAGGCTAGGATCACCCCAGAGATCAGATGGAGCGGCAGAGTTTGAAACACGGGCATTTTCGCGAACAGGCAGGCGGCGAGAGCAAAAAGGCGCGTACACGCGCGGCCCTTGTGGACGCCGCCATCAAAGTGGTGGCCGAAAAAGGCATGGAAGCACTGAAGATCACCGATGTGACGACAGCTGCCGATGTGGCCAACGGCACGTTCTACAATCACTTTGAGGATAAAGACGAAATCCTGCGCGAAGCGGCCTTCGCCATTGCCTTCGAAGTGAGCCGGAAGCTGGACGCCGATATGGCGGAGATTGACGACGGGCCGACGCGCGTGGTGACGGCGACGGCGCAGTTCATCGAGATTGTGGTCGATGCTCCCGACTGGGCTGCTGTGGTGCTGGGCGGCACCGACCATGTGCCGCAACTGCGCGAGAACGTTGATACCTATTTGCGCGCCGACCTTGAGCGCGGCGTGGCGCAGGGCAAATTCGATGTTGAGGTGACGCGTTTCCTCGTCGATCAGATTTTTGCTTTGATTGCCGTGGCTATACGCGCGCAACTGGCAGACGGTAAGGACCGGCGGCTGACGACACACGTGTGCGAAAGCATCATGCGTCTGCTCGGCCTCAGCAGCGCGAAGGCGCGCAAAATTGTAGCGTCGGCACTGACGGTTGATAACCTCTGAGGTAATTGAACCTATGCCTGTGCGGGCCTACGGTTTGGTTTCAAATATGAGGGGAAAGACATGACTGCATTCCGTATTTTTCTAGGCGCTATTCTGCTGATTCTCGCTGCCTACTCGCTCGTTGTGATTGGTGATCACGGCGTGGACCTGTATTCCGTGTTCTTCGGCGACATGGCCAAAATGGAATGGGCAGGTCAGTTCAATCTGGATTTTATGTTCATGCTGATGCTGTCGGGTCTTTGGGTGGCGTGGCGTAATCAATTCTCGGCGGGTGGCCTTGTGCTCGGCTTCCTCGCCTTTATGGGCGGCGCACTGTTTCTCAGCGTCTATCTGCTGTTCCTCGTCTCGCAGACCAAAGGCGACATGAGGCAACTTCTGTTAGGCACGTCGCGCGCCTGAGCATCGGATTAACCGATCCTCAATGTGGCGATCTGGAAGGGTCGCAGCGCGAGGCGGCAGGTGTTGTCGCTGAGGCTGAGAGTCGCGAGACGGTCTTCGAGCGTGTTGCTCATCGAGACGCCGCGCACAGACACACCGAACGAGAGTGTGGTTTCCACTTTGCCGCCGTGGCTTTCATAAAGCCGGACCACCCAGCCGTCGCCATCTTCGGCAGGCTTGATCGTGTCAATGATCACTTGTGGGGCCGACGACACGACGAGCGGCGCGCGCAACACGGCGGCGGCTGTGCCTCGTGTCCAAAGCAGCGCACGGTTGAAGCAGGCGGCTTCGGCCACCGTGTCCGCTTCGCGCCAGCCACCGGCGTGGGGATAAAGCGCATAACGGAAACGGTGCTCGCCGAGGTCGGCCTTGGGGTCTGGCGACAAAGGCCCGCGCACAAGACTGAGACTCATCTGATTGCCGAAGGTCGAATAGCCGTAGCGTGCATCGCTGAGAAGCGAGACGCCGAAATGCGGCTCCGACAGATCCGCCCAATTGTGACCGGGGACTTCGTAGCGCGCGAGGTCCGCGTCCGTGTTCGCATGTGTCGGGCGTTCGACGGAACCGAACATGGTTTCATAGGTCGCGTTGGCGGCCTGACAATCGACAGGGAAGACAGCTTTGACCAGCGTGCGGCGCTCGTGCCAGTCGATGAACGTATCGAACACAAGATGGGGAGCACCGGCATCGAGCCGCACGGTTTGTATGAGCGTGCTGCGCGCACCCAGACGCCGCTCGAATTGCACCTCGGCACGCAAGGGGCCGCGCGAGAGGATAGTGCAACGATGCGCGGGCGCCGCATCGCGGGCGGTTTCGAGCGCGAAGGGATCAATGTCCCAGGCTTCGAAATCAATCGGGCGATCATCATAAAGCATGATGCGGTTGCCGGGTGAGGCCATCGCCTCGCGGTCCGTGGCGGCGTGAACGAGCGAGGTGAGCAAGCCGTCGGCTGTGAGCCTCGCGGAGAGATGGCGGTTGGTGAGCGTGATGCCGGATGCGTCTTCGCTGATCGACACGGTGTCGCTCGTCGATGTGATCGTGCCGACAGAGAACGGCGCGGCGGCAACGTGATGCAATGTGCCGTCGGGCTTTTCGGCGAGGCCCGTGCGGGCAAAGCCTGTCGGGTTGAGCGGCGTGTCGGTGGCTTTCGATTTGTCTGTCAAGCTGTCGAGCACGTTCTGCGTCAGCGTGGCGAGATCATCGGCAAGCGCGCGCAATTCGCGCAAGGCCCGCACATAGACTTCGCCGATGCTGCTGCCCGGCAAAATGTCGTGGAACTGGTTGACCAGCAACACGCGCCACAAGGCTTCGACTTGTGTGCGGTCGGGATGGGCTGTGCCTGCGAGCGCGGCGGCGGTGGCGAGATATTCCAGCGATTGCAACCGGCCTTCGCACAGGCGGTTCAGCTGTTTGACTTCGGCCTGACTGGTGTAGGTGCCGCGATGATATTCAAAATAGATCTCACCTTCGATGCTGGCGAAATCATCGGCCTCGCGTTCCAGCCGGTCGAAAAATTCATCCGGCGTGCGCGTCGTGCTGCGCGGCAGGCCGAGCAGGTCTTGCGTGCGGCGCAGCGTTTCGATCATGCCGGCGGTCGGCCCGCCACCGCCATCGCCGTGGCCGAACAGATAAAGCGCCTCGGCGGAACGGTCGGCGTCTTTGTAGTTGGCCGCGTGATAGCGCAGCTCTTCGATATTGGCGACGCCGTTATAGGTGTCGGCGGGCGGGAAATGCGCCAGCACAGAACTGCCATCGAGCCCGTGCCAATGAAAACTGTGATGCGGCGGCGAGGTGAAACGGTTCCACGATAATTTTTGTGTGAGGAAACGCGACATGCCTGCCTCGCGCATGAGCTGGGGCAATTGGCCTGCATAGCCGAAGACATCGGGGTTCCAGAACACAGTCGAGCGCGCACCGAAGGTGCGTTCAAAATAGCGCTGGCCATAAAGGAATTGTCGCGTGAGGGCTTCACCGGACGGCAGATTGCAATCGGGTTCCACCCAACTGCCGCCGACAACGATCCACTGACCAGCGGCGACCTTGGCGCGGATGCGCGCGAAGAGATCGGGGTCCATCTCCTCGATGACCGCATATTGATAGGCTTGCGAGCAGGCGAATTTGAATTCGGGATATTCGTCCATCAGCGCCACGACGGTGGCGAAACTGCGCTGGCACTTGCGGCGTGTTTCCTCGATGGGCCAGAGCCATGCCGTGTCGATATGGGCGTGGCCGATGGCGGACAGATTATGCACCACATCACCGTTGCGGGCGCTGAGAAGCCCCGCGAGGATGGCGCGGCCTTCGGGCCACGTCGCTCGGTCATGCGGGTCGAGCACATTGCAGACGCGGTTGAGATCATGCATTAACCGGCCCGACCATGTGGTGTCGAGCGCGGGGCGCACGATCTTGGTGGCGACCTCGCCGACCGAGCGCGGCACTTGTGCAGGTTGGCGGTCGGCTTCGAGTTGGCGCAGCACGTCGTAGTCGTAAAAGAGCGACCACGCCTCGCGGTCGAGACGGCCGATTTCGCACCATGTCAGTTGATAGGCCTCGCCGCTGGTGGCCGCGAGCGAGAAACTTTCGACCGCCCCAAATGCGCGATTGCAGGCGACTTCGACATGGAAGGTGATCGTCTCACCGCCGGTCGCGCTATCGGTGAGGCGTGCAGCGTTGCGTCCGATGTTGAGGCCGCGACTGGAGCGGCCATCAAGCCAGAGAAGCGCTTCGGAGCGCGAGTCCCACAGAAGATCAACTGGCGCACCGGCCCATGCGGGCGGCACGGTGACTGTGACGCGGAACCAATAGGTGGACCAGATTGGGCCGAGTTTTTCGCCCAACGCTACTTCGCGATAAGGGAGAGCGGCGGCATCGGCAAACGAGAGCCGCTCCGTCGGGCCTGACATCTCGATGCGTGCAACGGGCGCTGTGGCGGCATAAATCGTCCGCGCAAGGCGGGCCCCGAAGGCCTTGAGACGGGCCCGCGTATAGGCCGGATAACGCCCACGGATGCGGCGGATTTCAGTCACTTCACATATCCCTCAAACTGTCCTGACCTATGTCAGTAGCAATATCGCGGCGCGGCGTCTTGCAAAGAATTTGGCGGCATCGGGTGGCCGGAAGCGTCCTTGTGGGCTTTAATGTTCGGTATTAAGCTGTGCCGGAAGAGGGTTTTGCCAAACGAAACCGCGTGGCAGACCGGTCGGGTCGGGGGGAACGATGAGACTTGTAGGACATGGTATTTGTGCATGGCTGGCGGCTGTCGCCGTCGTGCTGACATTTAGCGCGGCACCCGCGCGGGCTGAGGGCGCGGAAGTGACCGTTCATGTGACGGGGCTGGAGAGCACCAAAGGCGATGTCATTGTGGCCTTGTTTGATGAAGCCGGATGGACGAGCAAGGAGCGAATTACCGCAGCACGCGTTGCCGCTTCCGCCACCGATCTCACTTTGAAGTTCGCGGCACCGGCGCCCGGCAAGTATGGCATTAAAGCCTTTCACGATCTCGACAGCGACGGCGAGATGAACAAGACCTTCGGTATTCCGACCGAACCCTTTGCCTTTTCCAATGATGCCAAAGCCAGCGGCGGGCCGCCCGACTTCAGCGCGGCGGCCTTCGATGTGACGGCAGAAGGCGCGGAGCAGACCATCCATTTGCGCTGACAGCGTTCGTGTCGGACCTGTCAAACCCCGGGGGGATAGATAGTATGCACACAACCATTCGTATGAGTTTGAAGCGCGCAAGCGCCGCCGCCTTGCTGGTCGCGATGATGACAACGGCAGCACCTGCCGCTGACAGCGACGAAGCCGCTGTACTCGCGGCCAATGCGGGTTTTTACAGCGCCCTCAATATTCTCTTCACCGGCGATGCCGCACCCATGATGGATGTGTGGTCGCATGCCGACGATGTGACCTATATGGGTCCGACCGGCACCTATGATCGCGGCTGGGACGCCATTCGCCAGAACTGGGAAGGACAGGCGAAATTGAAACTCGGCGGAAAGGTCGAGCCCGCAGAAGTCAATGTCGTTGTCGGTAGCGATATGGCTTTCATCAGTGAATATGAGGAAGGCGAAAACACCAATGCCGACGGCAAAGTCGCTAAACTGAAATTGCGCGGCTCTAACACCTTCCGTAAGGAAGACGGCGTGTGGAAACTTATCGGCCACCACACAGACCCGCTTCCCTATCTCGACAGGTAAGTTTTAGCCGTAGCTTTTGGCGATGCTCGCCATCGGCGATTTGTCGAGGCCGTGATTGGGGATGGGATAGCGCAATCCATTGCGGCTGAGCGCGGCGAGGCCATCGACAATCTGTGGCAGAAATTTTGGCGGCAGGGCGATGAGGAGTTCATCGTCCTGCACGCCGCCAAATTTGCGTTCCGCGTAGCAGGGGATCGACAGCGACGGCTCGCCGGTTTTCAGCGCATTGCCCCAGCTATCGGCGCAGGCACTTTCGCCGACGCAGGTGAATGAGTATTTCTTGTAATTGCTATATTGCAATCCGTTCATCAGCGTAATCATCTGACCCGGCGTCGCGTAGATGAGGCAGATGTCGGGATTGTCGATACGCTTGGATGTGAGCGGCGACACAACGAGACCCTCATAGTCGCCATATGAGGCGCAGGACATTTCACGCTGATGCTCGGCGCTGCCATCCAGATCACCGTACCAGACACCGTGAAAGCGCTTGCCGTTGAGGAACTCGTCATCGCGCGGGGCGAGGCCGACGACGGCACCGCATTGCTGGCCCATCAGATTGTCCATCGTGATGCCGATGGTATAGCCGAGCCAGCGCGCCTGTCCGACGATCTGATCCGTCGCCAGTAATTCGCCTTCCGGCGGGCGACGCAATTTCTCGACTTGCGACATATCCTCGACGGTCTTGAAACGCTTCATGCCAACAGGCGTTGCGCGCAACCGCAGATATTGATTGAGACCGGCGACGAGCGCCGCATAGTCATATTCAGCTGCATCGCCCCAGCAATTTTCCATTGTCCGTTCTCCCCATTGGCCCGCTCTTTGGCGCGTGGCGCTTTGGGTAGCGTACTTGAACTTCGGTGGAGGTGTGAGAGATTTGGGAGGTGTCTGTGAACTCTTGATTTTCTATGCAGCACGGCCGACACTTGGCATGAGAAAAGTCGAAAGCGGGTCGGCAATAGTCCGGCGGAAGCCTGTTTGACCGGGAACTGAAGATATGAATGTGTCGCGCCTCTTCAATTCTGCGGGTCTCATCGGGGCAGTTCTGAGCCTCGCCTCGCTGCCGCTTCACTTGCTGATTTCGTACACGCAATCGGTGCAGCTATCGGGCGTCATCATCGCGGTCATCGGCGCGATCTACGTGGGCTTTGCGTTGCAGCTAGGCAGCATGCGTCAGATCATTGTCGAGATCGGCGTGGCGACCTTGTTTCTCGGCGCCGCGCTCTTCGGCATCTGGGTCAATCCCTGGGTGATACCGGTCGCTTATGTGGCGCATGGTTTGTGGGACTTCGCTCATCACGATCACGCGCGACTGACGAAAATTCCAAGCTGGTATCCGCCGTTCTGTGCTGTCTATGACTGGGTGTTTGCCGCCGGACTGGCGGCAATATGGATGAGCCAGCCGGTGTAAATCCGCCACTGAATCCGGCGCAGTCCAGATCATCAACGCGCGCGCAAATAGTCCTCGTATGGTTAAGAATGTCCGATTTTGTGTTAACGGCACGGATATATCGCCCCGTCCAACAAACACTTAATTAATGGGAATTTGCGAAGCTTCTGGTGACTGCCGGAAGGTTCACCAATGCGCTGGTTTCACAGATTCCCGATGCGGACGGCCGGATTTGCTGTTTGGCACATTGCCTGTGTGGCGACAATTCTTGTCGGCAGCGGCATCAGTGCGTTCGCAGGAAACCGGACAAGTGTGCCAGAGGTTTCAGTTGAGCCGCATTCAGGCGAACACGAAGACATCACTCTCAAAGATAATTGGACCGTCTACCGCAATGTGATTGTACCTGCAGCGAAGTTTGCAAATAACGGGTGCAGGCTGACGGATGTAAATGCGGTTGCGCAATCCATATCGCTTCCCGACATCTGGGGCCCGTCATTCACGTCGGATGTTTCAAGCGGGCACGGGATTGCAACCTATTGCCTCGAAGTCGCATTCCCGCAGTCGTCGAAGTTTCTCGCCCTGCGGATGGGGACGACGCGATCAATTTATCGGATCTATGCTCTGACGGAAAATCCGGATGGAAAAGACGAGCGACCGCTCCTTTTGCATTCAAATGGAGATCCGTCCTCGGCAAAAGATACTGTCGCCAATAATCCAACCGCTCCCGTGATAACGCTTCCTCTTGGTGCGCGCCACATCACGCTTGTCGTTCAATTGGCAAACTACGTTCACAAGCAGGGGGGCTTTGTCGACGTTCCCCGGATTGACTATCTGCAACATTTCGACTCCATGCAGCGCCGTGAAAGCGCCTTACCGACGGCGTTGGTTCTGGTGCTGCTGATTGTATCCGTCGTCACGCTCATAATCGGACGGTCGGCTGATCACTACGGCGGCCACGCCATTTTTGCGATGCTGACGGCGACGTCGGCATTCCGCACATTCTTCGTCAGCAACCTTGTCTGGGATTATATCCCCGCATTTTCTGAAGCCCGAAAATACGATTTCGAGTATTTGTCTTTGTTTATGATGGCGGCAGCCTATTACGCCTTCGTCTGCTATTTGTTCCGCAACGGAAAAGTGTTGCGCATCGACAAGGCGATATATGCAATTTCGGCGGCGCTTAGCGTCTTCGCTCTTTTCATTGCTCCTTTTTGCCCGCCCGGAACGATAACTCTGCTTCGCGAACCGTTTCAGCTCTTATGGGTTGTGATTGGCGTTGTTCTTGGCGTGACTGTCATACGGACTTTGCTGTTTGACAAACAGGCGAAGATGGATGCGATGGTTGTTATGATTGCCGCATTATCGACCTTTGGGTATGAAGTATTGACGAGCATGAAAGTCATACATTCCTCTATGGAATTGTCGAATTTGCTCATCATCTTTGTCACCTCTCTGCATGTGCGGGCATTTGTTCTCAAGTTCCGGCGCATGGAGCATGAGCGCAACGCGCTGACGAAAAATTTGCGCGATGCTAATGAAGTGCTCAAGTCGCGGGCGAATGAACTCGGGCGGGCGCTTCAACTTGCGGAGGTGGCCTCGAAAGCCAAGACAGAGTTTCTGGCAACGATGAGCCATGAATTGAGAACGCCGTTGAATGCGATCATTGGCTTTTCAGAAATAATGAAACTCGAAATGTTCGGCCCCTTGGGGCATGGAAAATACGCGACTTATTCCAAGGACATAAACGAGTCCGGCACGCATCTTCTCGATCTGGTGAGCGACATTCTGGATCTTTCCAGAGTTGAAGCAGGCAGCGATAGCCTGTTTGAAGAACAAGTGCAGGTGCGCGATATTGCGGCTCAGGTTTTAACCTCCACAAAAATGCTGGCCGACAAATCCCAAGTTCAGTGCAAACTTGATGCACAAGCCAATTTGCCGCCGCTTACCGCAGACGAACGCAAAATCAGGCAAATTCTGACCAATCTCGTAAGCAACGCGATCAAGTTCAATGTTCCCGACGGGATCGTGACCGTTCAACTTTCGGTTGATGCTGAAGGATTTTACATCTGCGTTCGCGATAGCGGCATCGGCATATCGGAAGAAGACATACCCAAGGCCCTGACGCGCTTCGTTCAGGTTGATGGAAATCTGAACCGCAAGTATGAAGGCCTGGGCATCGGGCTTTCGATTGTGCAGGCTCTGACAGAGCAGCACGGCGGGGTGCTGACCGTGAAAAGCGAAGTTGGCGTTGGCACGGTTGTGATGGTTGCATTCCCGATCGAGCGTTGCGCGCTCAAGGCCGAAGACACGGCGGCTCGCGGCCTCTCTGTGGCGTAGAGATTACGGGTCATATCAAGGCAGGTCCTCCGCGTTTGTGCCGCTTTGTTTGCCTAAACAGGCCAGTGGTGAGACCATTGGCTATGACCAATCTGAGTCCCCCAAAGAAGATGAAACGCAGGGGTGCGCCGAAGCCCCCTTGGTTCGAGTTGCCTGATGAGGAACTCCTGAACCTGCGGCTCAAAGATATTCCTCTTTCAATAGACGGAACCTGGCTTGAAACCTGTCTCAACAGGCTGGGTGATGAATTGCGCGAGCGTGGTTTGAAAGTGCGACCTCACGCTTGGATTTCGCATGAGTGGTTCAGTCCGGACCACACATCCGGCATAGCCATTCCCTTCTATCTCGCTCACCCGCGCCTTATGGAGCTGGAACGGAAGATGGTTCTTGATGTTGAAGGCGGCACACCTTCTGAATGCATGCGTATTTTGAGACATGAAGCGGGTCACGTTATTCAGCATTCATTCGCGCTGCATCGACGCCGACGCTGGCAAAAGCAGTTTGGACTTTCATCCACCCGCTATCCGGAATTCTACAAGCCCGATCCGGCGAGCCGGAACTTCGTGCAACATCTGCCGCGGTGGTACGCACAAAGCCATCCTGACGAAGATTTCGCTGAAACATTTGCAGTCTGGCTAACGCCGAAATCGAACTGGAGAAAGCGTTTCAGCGAATGGCCGGCTATTCAAAAAATTCAGTATGTCGACGAACTGATGGGTGAGATATCGGGCGCAAAGCCTCTGCTGACCCGCCGGCTCACAATGGACCCGCTTAACAAGCTGACGAGCACTCTGAGAGAGCATTATGCCAGGAAGCTCCAACACTACGGGCTGGAACGGCCGACGACATTTGACCGGAATCTCCATCGCATCTTCCCGAAAACCCCACGCCCCGGTGAGAGGCTTCCGGCGACCAGCTTTATTCGGAAAAATCGGGCGGAGATCAGGCAATTGGCTGCAGAATGGACCGGAGAACATCAGGTCAATCTTGATATCGTTCTTGATGATATAATGAGCCGGTGCCGGGTGCTGAAGCTCCGCGCCGCGAGTATGGATGATCAGGCAGGCATGAATTCTGTCGCATTGCTAACAGCGAAAACCGTTAACTCGTTTTACAACACATCACGACGGCAATGGTACGCACTATGAAACGAATGCGCGTTTTGGTCCTGATGCATCCCGATCTCATCCCGCCTGAATCGACAGACGGTTTTAGCGAGAGCGAAATCTACGTCTGGAAAACAGAGTATGATGTCGTCTCGACATTGCGCGAAAGCGGGCATGAGGTTTTGGTGTTGGGTGTGCAGCACGAGTTGTCACCGATCCGTGCGCAAATCGACGAGTGGAAACCAGATGTCGTTTTCAATTTGCTCGAAGAGTTTCACGGCGAAACGCTATACGCACAAAATGTCGCGAGCTTTCTGGAGTTGCTGCGTATTCCCTACACAGGCTGCAACCCACGTGGGCAAATGCTGGCACGCGGCAAAGACATTTCGAAAAAGCTGCTCAAGTATCATCGGATTCCTGTGCCCGCTTTTGCTGTCTTTCCCATTGGACGCAAAGTGCGCAGGCCGAAGCATCTTGAGTTTCCGGTCATTGTTAAAAGTCTGAGTGAAGACGCGTCGGTGGGCATAGCGCAGGCCTCGGTGGTTCAGAGCGATGAAAAGCTGGTTGAGCGCGTGGCGTTTATTCACGACAAAATTGGAACGGCAGCGATTGCCGAACAATATATCGACGGGCGCGAGCTTTATGTGGGGATGTTGGGCAATGACCGGCGGCGCGTATTGCCGGTTTGGGAACTCGAGTTCAGCCGCCTTGCAGATGGCATGCGCCCGATTGCGACACGTTGGGTGAAGCAGAATGTTGACTATCAGGAGCTGCGCGGCGTGTTGCAGGGGCCGACGGAAAATCTGACACCAGCTTTGGACTCGCGCATCCGGTCGTTGGTCAAACGCATTTGCCGGATTCTGGAACTCGACGGATACGCTCGTATCGACTTCCGTCTTTCGACCGATGGGATACCTTATTTTCTCGAGGCAAACCCCAATCCTGAAATCGCCGCCAGCGAAGAATTCGCACAATCGGCACTCTATGACGGCACGAGCTATGCTGACCTTCTCGACCGCATCCTGGGCCTCGCAATCCAACGCTCCGGGAAGGATGCTGTGGGTTAGGGTTCTGCTCCGGTCCGGATTGCCTCCGAAGGACAGGAATCGTCCAAAGACACTCCGCCGACGCCCAGATTCGACGTTCAGGCATCCGAGTCCTGTGGAGTTCGATATGAAAATGCAGTTAGCTTAGGGCGCCCCACAAAACCGGCAGTTGCCCGATTGGGCAGTATTTCTTCATGCACAAGCGAGGTTCTAAAGTGTCCGTAGATGACCTGACCAACTGGCTTGCGCAACGGCCAGAAATCGAGACGGTGTTCGCCTGCGTTTGCGATCTGAACGGAACCTTGCGCGGCAAACGCTTACCCGTTGAGCAAGCAGCCAAGATCCTTGGTGGTGGCCTGCGTATGCCTCTTTCTATATTGAACGTGGACGTGTGGGGCGAAGACATCGAAGACAACGAACTTGTGTTTGAGACAGGTGACTCTGACGGCATATGTGATTTTACCGGCCGGCCGATTGTCCTGATCAACTGGACGAACAGACCTTCGGCACTGGCAATGCTGTGGATGCGGGAGGAAGACGGCACACCCTTCGCTGGTGATCCGCGCAGGGCTCTGGCGAAAGTCGTCGGCGACTACAAAAAACTTGGCCTTGTCCCTGTGGTGGCGACCGAGCTGGAATTCTATCTCTACGATCCGAGCGAAACGCAGCCGCTGCCGCCGCGCTCGCCTCTCACCGGCAAACGATTGGATTCGGACGGAGCCTTGTCGCTCGACGAATTGCAGCATTTTGACGAGTTTCTGGATGAGGTTTACGACGCCTGCGCCGAGCAGGGTATTCCCGCAGATGCGGCCATATCGGAAAATGGCGCGGGCCAGTTCGAAATCAATATGGTCCATGTGAACGACGCCATGAAGGCCGCGGACGATGCCGTGCTGTTCAAAAGACTGGTGCGGGGCATCGCGCGCAAACACGGCATGGCCGCCACCTTCATGGCTAAACCATATGGCGATCGGTCCGGTAGCGGGTTTCACGTTCACTTTTCGCTGGAGAACGAAGCTGGAGTGAACCTGTTCGACAATGGCGGCGACGAAGGAACTCCCGTGTTGTTGAACGCGGTTGCCGGTCTCTTGGCGACGATGCAGGAAAACACACTGACTTTCGCACCGCACGAAAACTCATACCGGCGACTTCTGCCCGGCGCACATGCGCCGACCAGTGTGGCTTGGGGCTATGAAAACCGCACCGCGGCCATTCGTATTCCCGGCGGCAGTCCCAAAGCGCGCCGCATCGAGCATCGCGTCGCCGGAGCGGACGCAAACCCTTATCTGGTTTTGTCCAGCATTTTGGGCGGCGCGCTGGTCGGCATTAAAGGTAAAATGGAACCAGCAGCACCGATCAGCGGTGACGCCTATAGTATGAAGCTTGACCATCTTCCTCTCGACTGGGCAACGGCTATTGAAGCGTTTCGTCGTGGCTCTCTGGTGCCGGAAATTTACTCAAAACGTCTCCAGACCATGCTCGTTGAATGCAAAACGCAGGAACTCCAGCGCTTTGCCCGCCACGTGACCAATTTTGAGTATGACAGCTACCTAGAGGTCGTCTGATGAACCATCAGGAATCCGCCGCTCATACCACGAGCTATTACGCGGCCAGCGCCAATGTATCTCCCGAACGCCCGCCGCTAAACGGCGACCACAACATCGACATTTGCATTGTCGGTGCGGGCTATACAGGTCTTTCCACCGGCCTGCATCTGGCCGAGAAGGGCTACAAGGTCGCGATTATCGAAGGCGCGCAAGTGGGGTGGGGCGCTTCGGGGCGCAATGGTGGTCAGATCGTCAATGGCTTGAACGCAAGCCTGCAAACCATCAAGAAACGCTACGGTGCGGACACGGCGAACTTCGTTGCCGGACTTGTGCAGGAAGGCGGAGAAATTATCCGTGAGCGCATTAAAACCTATGACATCCGGTGCGATCTGAAGGAAGGCAATGTCGTTGCCGCCTATACCGGCGCGCATATGCGCGAGCTGGAAGAGAGGGTGAACCTCTGGGCAGGCTACGGCATTAAAAATCAGGTGATGCTCGACAAGGAGCAACTGCGCAAACACGTGAATTCGGATGTTTATGCCGGTGGCGTCATCGACCACACCGGCGGACACATGCACCCGCTTAATCTGGCGCTGGGCGAGGCTGCGGCTTTTGAAAAGCTGGGCGGGATTATCTATGAGAACTCGCCCGTCATACATGTGGACACGGAAGCCGCCAAGCCTGTGGTCAAAACGCGCGATGGCTCAATCACCTGCAACACGGTTGTCCTGTGCGGCAACGCCTATCTGGGCCATGTCGTGCCCACACTTACGTCGCGCGTGATGCCGGTTTCGACGCAGGTCATGGCAACCGAACCACTTGGCGAGGCGCGCGCGCGCGACCTGATGCCAACAGATGTCTGCATTGAAGACGTGCGCTATATTCTGGACTACTACCGCATGTCAGCTGACAACCGCATGCTGTTCGGCGGTGGGCTGGTTTATGGCGGTACAGACCCCAGCGACATTCGGGCAAAGCTGCAACCCAATATGGAAAAGGTCTTTCCGCAACTCAAAGGCGTAAAGATCGACTTCGCCTGGAGCGGTAACTTTGCGCTCTCCTTCAGCCGCGTGCCGCAGATGGGCCGCATTGGCCGCAACACCTATTTTGCGCATGGCTTCAGCGGCCACGGCGTAACCGGCTCCCACACATTCGGCCGCATCCTGTCAGAAGCCATCAACGGCGACAGAACCCGGTTCGACGTGTTCGAGAACGTGCCGTGGTATCCGTTCCCCGGCGGACGGTTGTTTCGGGTTCCCTATTCCGTGGCAGGCTCATGGTGGTATGCGCTGCGCGACAGGTTGGGAGTTTAATCCAAGGTTGTATTTGCCGCAGCAGAGGTCGGATCTGCCAGTTGTTTGGCATTGCATCGACGATGCCGAACGCTCGCGACTAGGCCTTGATGCCAGCCCGCTGAAACGCAGCTTGAGCTTGCCCTCCATTCATATAGACGTCTTTCCGCGTAACTTCGCCCGCAAGATTGACGGTGACGACATCGAGCATCTCCACTTTGGCTGTGAAGGGAGCGCCTGTCTCGTCCGCGAGTTCAAGCACCATCAGCCACTCGAAAATCCAGTGATCATCGCCGTAGAGGCGTCGCCCCATCTCGAATGAAAAATCGAACTTCTCAAACATGCCGATGCAGTGCTGCCGCAGGGCGGCGCGTCCGCGTACTGGTTCCGACCCGTCATGCAGAGCGAAGACGGAATCCTCCGAATGAAGCGAGGCAATCAGATCGGCGTTCTTTGTTTCCCAGCCGTGATGGTAGCGTTCGAAAAAGGATGGCATGTTGCGGAGATGCGCTTTTGCTAGTGCGTCAGACATAGGGTTTCCCAATCAATTTTGGCCTCAGAATTGCGCGATAACGGCGCCCGAGAGCAGGGTTAAAACGCCACCAAGCTCGCAGACAAACAGGGCCAGCATGCTCGCGTGAACGAGAGCCGATGGCATGGCCATGCGGCCCATTCTGTGCGGCGGTGCAAATTGATTTTTCATCGACCGGTCGAAGCCGTGTATGACATAAGCAGCAGTCGCGAAAATGAATTGGTAGAGCGTGATGATCACGGCGGTGGTGTTGACCCAATCCGGCCACGCGCTCAGAAAAGCCAGAGCGCCGACAACGAGGCTCGAAAACGCATAAGCCAGCGCCGCCTGATGGGCGATGTTGACATATGCAGGAGCCCGATGATCGGGGTTGTTGCGTACGTGGCGATACTTCCACCCGCCGGTCAGTATGCCTGCCGTGAGAAATAATCCGGACGAGAGAATAGCAAGCCTTGGGGCGAGGTCTGAAAATGCTTCTGTCATGGCGACAGAATATGTCCCGCTGCTCGCATCGCGTTGAACAAACGTGCGTGTCTGTCGCCGCGATCAACGCGGGTTCTGCATCCTCAGCGAAGGTCTGCCGTTGCGGCGGAAGGCGTGATGCCGAACATGCTCCGGAATGTTCGCGTCAAATGAGCGGAATCGGCAAAGCCCGCGTCCATCGCGGCTGTCCGGATAAGTTCACCGCGCGCAATCCGGTGCGACGCCGCCTGAAGGCCCGACCACCTCTTGAAGCTGCGAAATGTCATGCCGGTCGCTGCCTGAAAATAGCGAAGCGCGCGGGTACGCTCCATGTCTAATCTCTTCGCAAGCTCGACCTGAGACATGCGGGCCATCGCATCATCGGCGATGTCACTAACGATGTCGGCGATATCAGCCGGACAAATCGCAAGGCGATGAGAGAGGGTGGCGCGCAACTCGTCCAGCGCGAAGGGATCGCTGTCAAACGCGTCGCTGGCAAGCCGCCCCGTTTTTCCACTCACGTTTTCCGCCAAGGGACTGTGAGACGGAAACTGTAGCCCGTTGAGATAAAGGACACGGGCGCGGCCCCTGATTTCCACAGAATGGCTCACGCCTGGCCGGACGAGCACAATGTGACCTTCGATCCTTTCGTCCGGCGCCTTAACGACAATCGGGCGATCAACACCGTAGAGGAGGCAGGTCACGGGATTTTGATGCACGGCAAGGTCTTCCGCGACGAACGGAAAAAGAGAGCTGACGAAGGGAGAAACATGATCCGGCATTCGCCATTATCTCCGACATGAACAAGTGATCAAAGGCACGTTTGTTCAACGCAGGCAAAATCCTCAGGGCATAAGTTACCACATAATTTGCCGGTGTGCCGGTCCGCGATATTTCTCGCAATCACGCTGGCGGAGACGCTATGACGAAAGGCCCTGTACGCGCCGCCGCCATTCAGATGGAGGCCAGACTCGCTGACGTTTCCGGAAATATTTCTCAGGCTTGCGACCTTGCAGACCGCGCAGCACGCGCCGGTGCGCGCTATATCGCTCTGCCGGAGTTTTTCACAACGCAGATCGCACTCGACGACCGCTTGCATGGCTGTTCGTTGCCTTTCGACAATTCAGCCACCCGAATGCTTAAAGCGCTCGCCATTGCGAACGGCGCGGTAATCGGCGGCTCCTTTCTGGAATATGACGCCGGTGATGTGTTCAACACTTATGTCCTTTTTACGCCCGAGGGGGTGGCCCACACCCATCGCAAGGACCTGCCGACAATGGCCGAATGTGCTTACTACCTTGGCGGCAATGATCGCGGACTAGCCGACCTCGGAGACCACACGGTCGGCATTGCGGTTTGCTGGGAGACGATCCGGTCGGCGACCGTCCGGCGGTTGCGGGGCGCGTGCGACGTCATTATGAGCGGAAGCCACTGGTGGTCCTCGCCGGAGTGGACCGTTCCGGGTCCTTACTTGCGTTACCACGCGCGGCTCAACGCCGATCTCATGTATCGCACGCCCGGTCGTTTTGCCCACATGGTGGGCGCCCCGATGCTGCACGGCGCCCATTGCGGATCGCTTGTCGGGCGATACGCCATCACGCCGCGATTTTCTCTCGACATGAAAACCCATCTCGTCGGAGAAGCCCAGATTGTGAATGCGTCGGGCGAGATTGTGGCGCGTCGGACGCGCGACGAAGGGGCGGGAATTGTTTTCGCCGATATTGTCACTGGACGGACGAAACCGGCAGAAGAGCCACCGGAAAGTTTCTGGCTGGAGCCGCTGCCGCCCCTGATCCGGCTGATGTGGGCGACCCAAAATCAAGTATGCCGGAAAATATATGAACGCGCCCGGCGCGAGGGGCGGATCAAAGCCTATGACGAAACCCGCAATCTGCAAGTGGCAGAGTAACAGAACGAGGCAGCGACCAATGACCCAAATGGACTCTGCGCGCATTGCACAGCGCAACAAACAAAACTATCTCGACGCCAAGGAGGCCTACAACAACCGGGACTTCAATGTCTGTCTGGCCTATTATGCGCCCGATCATCAGATCATGTCGAAACCAACTCCGCCGGGCCGCGAACATATCAGGAAATTCTTCGAGGACACTTTCGCAACCTGGTCCGACATCCAGATTGTGGTAAAAAACGCGCTGGCCGAAGGTGACTTGGTGATGGGCCGCAGCATCTCCACGGCAACACACTCGACACTTCTGATGGGCGTCGCACCAACCGGCAAAACAATCGAAACCACCTTCTGGGACATGCACCGTTTCAACGAAGCGGGCCTCATCGTGCAGACTTGGAACCTGATGGATAGTTTGACCATCATGCAACAGCTCGGGCTGATGCAGGGGCGCTAGGCGTTCACCTTACGGTACACATTGCACTCGCTGCCATCGGTTTTGGCGTAGGTGTGCTTGCTACCTAATACCGGAAGGTTTGGCTGGGGGACTAGGATTCGAACCTAGATAGGCAGAGTCAGAGTCTGCAGTCCTACCGTTAGACGATCCCCCAAGAATGCTTAAGCAATTCAAGGTATTAGCACATATCTTCCGGCGGCACCCAGCAAATTTGCCGGATTTTTGGTCTTTCGGGCTGCTTAGGCAGGCCTTGGACGAAATCACCCGCGCCGGATGATGTCGGTGATGGGGTGAGTAGAACTCTGAGAGTATTTTGTCAACGCCTCTCGGAGCCTGTAGCGCGGGTCAGCGGGGGCAGGGCGCGGTTCAGTATTCCCAGCCGAACCGTTGGGCCATAACTGGCGGCAGCATGGCGTTGACGCGTTCGGTTTGCGCCGCCGTCAGCGCCTCGCGCCAATCGGCATTGTTGCCGGTGCGGAAGTGGGCATTGGCGTCTTTGGCTAAAGGTTTCAGGGCCGTGCCCGAAATGCCGTGAAAGGCGAACAGGGCCTCGAAATAGGCATCCTGCTGCATGCTCATATTCTCGTGCGACAGCCAGAGAATATCGAAATCGGATATGTCGGTGGCAAGCCAGCCGGAGAGCCACGCAATTGAGCTGGCATAGAACCCGTCGATATGCGCGTCGATCTGTTGAGCTAAAGGCAACCCCATTTCCACGACCTGCTCCGGCAAAGCAGACGATGATTCTTGCAGCGTCGAGCGAAAATGTGCCCAGCTCAGAAGAGCCGCGCGCGGGTCGCGGACGTGAACGACAATCTTGCGGATCCCGACGCGTTTAAGCACCGACAGATTTTCATCATCCGCCTGCATGTGAGAAACACTGACCATTGAGCCGCGTTGAAAGTCCACCGCCATTGTCGGCCAGACAATATTTTTGGGAAAAGTCGGCGTGACGAGCGTATTGGTAAAATCATAACCAAGGCTTTGGCGGATCGTATGGCCGATATGCACGGTGCCGGATTTGGGCAGCGTCACAACGAAAATACTTGGTTTGTTTTTTGTCGCCGTAAGGTCGAGGTCATTACGTAAGATAGGCGCGGCAACCTGACGCAAATAACCGATTTCAGTACTAAGCGTTTCATACGCGCCCTTATAACCGTCGCGCTCGGCGGTCATCGTGGCAATATCCGCTTTCAGGTCCGTCATGTGATTTGCTGGTGCCTTGGCTATGTTGCGATTGTTATTGTCGGAAAGTAGATCTGGTTTTTGTGGCAGTTTGCAGAGTTCTCAGATTTTCATAACTGGTTTATGCGGCCACCAGATAATGTCATCCCCGTCATACTGCGCATGCGCTCCCGCGTTGATAAGCGCTTGCTTCAATCCGTTGACCTTGAGGCGAAACGAACCATCTGGTTGTGCTGTGACTTCATCGCCCGCATTGGCGTGGAAAGCGCGGTCCAGACAGTCGGCGATGGCAGAGAACGGTTCGATCGGGTGAAGAAATTCCGTCAATGCGGCGAGCTTGCGCGTCAGCGGTCGGGCAATAGCACTGGCGATAGTCTCATCAGTGGCGGCAGAGCCGATGAAACGGGCGATCTCGCCAAAGCGTGTGGTGATGTCGGCATAGTCCAGGATCAGACCGCCGCGTGCGCTGACAATAGCGCGGCTGAAAAGATCGTTGGTGAACATCACCAGCATGTCGTCGATGGCGGATTTGATGGGGTAGTGTGCCCCCCGTGTATCGGCCAGTGGTCGTCCGTGAGACGTGAGAACAATATGCTGCGGTTCTGCATCAGGCTGATGATCTTCCAGAGCGCCCCTCACGCGCTGTGTCGCTGCAACTTGTGGATCAATGCTATGCGCAACGCCGCGCGTTTTCCATGACAGGAACGTGCTGAGATAGGAACGCTTCAGATGCAGGAGCCTGATGTCATCTTCGATGCAGTCGCTGAGCTCGCGGGCAACACTGGCATGTGTGTAGGTGTAAGGCTGAAAGACGAATTTGCTTCCGGCAATGCCAAGCGGCAGCGGTTCTTTCGTGTAGCAGGCCGCATCAATAATAACCTTCATCGAATCCGCGCGGTTGATACTAAACCTTTGGGCGTGGTCGGGCTGATCGCCGAGACGCCAGCCGATCTGTCGGTAGGCCCGCACGTCAGGGAGTTGATTGAGGCTCGACACCAGCCATGTTGAGCCGGTGCGTCCATTGGACAAAATGAGAAAGTGGCGGTCTGAGGTCTGTGGCGGCAGCGGCCGAGGGGGTGGCCGCGTCGCGCCGGCGAGTTCGCTATAGAGACGCTGATATTCCATGATGAGGCCCCGTTGGGCGTTGACCTCCTCGGTTTGAATCTCATATGCGCCTTTATAGCCGTCGCGTTCTGCAGTCATCGTGTCGAGCGCGGCTCTCAGGCTTGTGTTGTCTTCCGTCTTGCCCATGGTCTTTTTCCTGAACATCCGTCCCCGTCGCGCGCCGTGATTGCTGCTTTCACTTTCCCTGCCTTTACCACAGTTCACAACCTGTTAAAGTCTTCCCAACTGAAAAGATAAGGAGCTCGGTCGGAGGCGCTGTCCCGTGCAAACGGGGCCATTCGCTGCTTCCCGGGTCTTGGTCAAAGACGTGCGCCCAGAAGGTGACAAGGGCGCGGGAGGGCTGTCGGAGCCACCCGTGTCCGATGCTGGCAAGGACCCCTCAGGGGCTTCCGCTGCCAATACCGGCACGCCCGCGCCGATGCCCAAGAAAGGGCGTCGCCGCCGTCGTATGCGCGGCAAGGGCAAAGGCAAAAATTTCAAAATTCAGGCTCAGGCTTCGCAAGAAGCATCTGAAGCCGCGCTGCAACCTGCGCCCACGCCCGCACCTGTGCCGGACGAGGCCCGTCGCACCCCGCCGCGACCTGCCACCTCCGCCGCCGCTTCGTCGTCTGAAGGGCCGGTCTATGGCGCACTTGATCTCGGCACCAATAATTGCCGCCTGCTGATTGCGCGGCGCTCGCGCGAAGGGTTCCGCGTGGTCGATGCTTTCTCCCGTATTGTGCGGCTGGGTGAGGGCCTGAGCGCGCGGGGCGCGTTGAGCGAAGAGGCAATGGATCGTTCGATTGAGGCGCTGCGCATTTGCGCTGACAAGATGGAGCGGCGCGGCGTGACGCGTTCGCGGCTGATCGCGACGGAAGCCTGCCGCGCGGCGTCGAACGGCGCGGCGTTCATCGAGCGCGTCAAAACGGAGACGGGGCTGGCGCTCGAAATTGTGTCGAACGAGGATGAAGCGCGGCTGGCGGTGGCGGGGTGCGCACCGTTGCTTGACCGCGATTGCCGTTCGGCGCTGGTGTTCGACATCGGCGGTGGCTCGACGGAACTGATCTGGGTCAGCATGGACGATGCGGCTCCGGCTACCGGTGAGCGGGCGATTGCGGCTTTCAAACCGCGCATCGAGGACTGGATTTCTCTGCCCTGCGGGGTCGTAACGCTGGCCGAAGGGCATGGCGGGGTCGATGTGTCGCATGATGTGTACGAGCGCATGGTGGCCGAAGTGGCCGCACGGGTGATGCCTTTTGTGACGCGGTTGAGCGGCGCAAGGGCTGATCTCGGCGGGGAGTTCCACCTGCTGGGCACGTCCGGTACGGTGACGACCATCGCGGGTGTGCATCTGGGCTTGCGCCGCTATGACCGCACCCGCGTTGATGGTACATGGA
>TARA_R110000868_G_scaffold91461_2_pt1 | contig 28257 bp, 36 predicted proteins | sample TARA_R110000868 | Tara Oceans TARA_R110000868 (sample SAMEA4397489) | marine metagenome | biome: Polar Biome; feature: [SRF] surface water layer (ENVO:00010504); material: water (ENVO:00002006), including particulate matter (ENVO:01000060) such as... | depth 5 m | reverse complement strand
ACATCACCGAGCAAATGTCTCTGTGGCTAATAATTTGGACAGCATCTGGGGGGATGGAAGTAAGCGTTTGATCGATCCACCTGAAGTCCAACTTCGGAACGCAATCATTGATGCAGGGCTAGAGGCACCAACGGAGGTTATCCTCGATGGCAAGATACACAGATTTAAGTCAGGGACTAAGGGACGTGGCGGTCACGGCGATAAAAGTGGTTGGTATATTGCTTTTGGCGATAATGGTATCCCTGCGGGAAAATTCGGTTGTTGGCGGATGGGCTTGGAATATAGCTGGGTCGCCAACATTGGTCGTGACCTCTCGCCGCACCAGAAGATGCAGCTTACACGCAGGATGGAGGAGGCAAGGCAAGCGCGTGAGGCATCCGAGAAACTGATGCGAGATAACGTCTCAGAAGTCGTTGAGCGTATCTGGTCTGACAGTGCCGAGGCCACATCTGATCATCCATATCTGGTAAAGAAGAAAATTACAGCACATGGCGCAAGAGTCACAGGAGATGGGCGGCTCATAGTGCCTCTATTTAATGATGATGGCGAGATGACGACGCTCCAATATATCACTGGCGACGGCTCTAAGCTCTACCATACGGGCGGCAAAACTGGCGGATCGTTCTGGCGCATTGGCTCGAACGAAGAGTCTCACATCTATATTGCAGAAGGCTACGCAACTGCCGCAACGATCTATGAGACTACTGGCGTTGCCTGTTATGTGGCCTACTCAGCATCTAATATTCCTAGTGTTGCAGGGCAACTCAGGGAGCGTCACGGCGGATCAAAGCGTATAATCGTCGTGGCAGATAACGATTCGAGTGGCGTGGGCAAAAGTTATGCCGACCAATCCTCGGCTAAGTTTGGCGTTCACGTTGTCCTCCCCCCCTTGGACGGCATGGATGCTAATGACTACCTCTTGGCTGGTCATGACTTGGCCGCGCTACTCGAACCTCAAGAAATTAAGCTGGATTGGCTGGTCGATGCAAATGAGTTTTCGTTGCAGCCAGCGCCAATGAGTTGGGACATTAAGAATTGGCTCACTCGCGGATTGGTCATGGTTCATGGGCCATCTGGCTCAGGCAAGACGTTCTTGGTGCTTGATTGGTGCCTCAGGATGGCCGCCACAGAGATGGAGGGCAGAGATTGGTGTGGTAACAAGACAAAGCACGCCCCAGTCGTCTATCTGGCCGGAGAGGGGCATTACGGATTACGCGCCAGAGTTGCAGCATGGATGCAGCACCATGCGGTTGAGCATATTGATTTCTGGATGAGTAAGACCGGAACTGATTTGAATACAACAGAGGGCTTGGTAAAGATTATTGATAACGTCCGAGCATTGCCAGAGGATCAGAGGCCAAAAGCTATCGTGGTCGATACGCTTCATCGGTTTCTCGCAGGCGACGAGAACAGCGCCCAGGACGCTAAATCCATGTTGGACTCATGCGCCTTACTCATGGAAGAGTTCGACTGTACCGTCATACTGGTGCATCACACAGGCGTATCGGATGAGGTGCAGCACAGGGCCAGAGGCTCAAGCGCTTGGCGAGGCGCGCTTGATATAGAGATTAGCGTGAAGCCGGGCAAGAACGGAGGCCCAATCGAGGTAATCCAAAGAAAGATGAAGGATGCCGAGATGCAGGAGAGCTTATTCTTTGACTTAAAGAAGGTCGATATCCGAGGCTGGCGTGATGAGGATGGCGATCAGGTGTCATCGGTTGTGTTGGATTCGGTGAGCAAACCAATGACATCAACCAAGGTTGTATCGAAGGTCGAGGAGCATCGTAAGCGGTTTGAGAGGGCTTTTCACTCTGCAGGGCGAGTCCGAGATGATCAAGGTCGGCCCCATGTCACACGATCTGGTATGCTTGATTTTTTGACTGGCCCTTCAATTGGGATGTCTGAATCTGCTGCCAAGAAAGCGGTGCAGACTGACTCATCTCGGATGATCGGCACACTTTTAGACGCCGAATATATCATCCCATTTGGGTCTGGATGGTCTGCAACCGATGGCGCTTTTATTGCAATTTTAGAGACACAAGTGAACGACTGAGGACAAATGAATATAATCAATGACTTAGGTCACTTTGAGGACAAAAGACATTTGAGGACAATTTGCAATGTCCTCGGATGTCCTCAAGGAAACGTAATAAAATCAACGGTTTACAGTATACGAGGACAAAGGTGAGGACATTTTTGGGGACAAATAAATTAGAGGACAAGACAAGACATTACTCTATAGAGTAATGTCTTTTGTCCTTTTTGTCCTAGCCCGAATGTCTTGTCTAAAATAGAATGAATCATGTTGAATTTTGAATGGAGTTAGAGATGACTGAAGAAGTAAAAATGGGCCGACCAACTGATCACACCGATGAGTTGGTGGATCGTATTTGCGAGGAGTTGGCGGCAGGTCGATCATTGAATCGAATCTGCAAGGAAGAGGATTGGGCGCCAGATAAGTCTACATTCTATCGCTGGATGTATAAGCACAACTCGATACGCGACAAGTACGCGCACGCATGTAACTCTAGAGCTGAGGCAGCGGCCGAGGAAATCCTTGAGATCGCACACAATGCGACTCCTGACACTTACAACGTGGCGAGATTGCAGGTTGACGCTCGAAAATGGATTGCTAGTCGATTTTTGCCTAAACGTTATGGAGATAAACAGCAGCTCGAACATACTGGCGAGAGTGGAGGCCCAATGATTATCAAATGGAAGGGGAAAGATGATGAGTAACTTCGACAAGTTTTTATTCGTGATGGTGTCTTGTTTGGTTTTGACCGTATTTGCGATGATGGCGGATTTTTTAGTATTTTATGCCTGAGATAACAATCCCGTACACGCCTCGGGACGTGATGCTCCCGTTCCACAATAGAACAAATAGGTTTGCCTGCTTGGTGGCTCATCGGCGGTGCGGCAAGACTGTCGCAGCCATCAATGATTTGATCAAGGACGCGCTGACAATCAATAAGCCAAACGTCCGAGTGGCGTACATTGCCCCGACCTATCGCCAAGCCAAGGCGGTGGCGTGGGATTATTGCAAAGAATTCACGTCTACGATCCCAGACATCAAGATCAATGAGACAGAGCTGCGCATAGATTTCCCTAATGGCGCTAGGATACGGCTGTTTGGCGCCGAGACTGCCGACTCGATGCGAGGCTTGTACTTTGATGCGGTGTGCTTAGATGAACCGGCAGATTTCCCGATGAATGCGTGGTCTAGCGTTATCAGGCCAGCCATATCAGATAGGCAAGGCCGAGCAACGTTTATCGGTACACCTAAAGGAAAAAATGAGTTCTGGGATGTTTATCATGCGGCGCAAGATGACTCGACTTGGTATTGTGCGATGCATAAGGCAAGCGAGACTGAGCTGCTGCCGGATGAGGAGCTGAAGGCGTCACTTAAAGTGATGGGCGAGGATCGATACGAGCAGGAGTTTGAGTGTAGCTTTGAGGCGGCGATTACTGGGGCGTACTACGGCACCGAAATGAAAGAGGCAACTAATAGTGGACGAATTTCGTCAGTTCCATACGATAGTGCCTTAGGAGTTGTAACATCTTGGGACTTAGGAATTGGCGATTCAACTGCCATTTGGTTTGCGCAATATGTTGGGGCTGAGGTTAGGCTGATTGACTATTATGAAAGCTCTGGCGTTGGCCTAGACCACTACGCCAAGGTGCTGCAAGACAAGGGATACGTTTATGAGTCGCATATTCTTCCGCATGATGTACAAGTTAGAGAGCTTGGAACTGGTAAGTCGAGGCTGGAAACTCTTGAAACGATTAATGTCAGGCCGGTAGTGATTGCCCCAAAACTAATGATTGACGATGGAATACAGGCCGTTCGCAGCATGATTGGCCGTTGCTGGTTTGATAGCAAGTGTGATCGAGGTATTGAATCATTGCGCCAATACCAGCGAGACTTTGATGAGAAGGGCAGGACGTGGCGAGGCAGGCCGAGGCATGATTGGACGTCACACGGCGCAGATGCAATGCGCTACTTGGCGATTGGATACAAGCCACAGTCGCAGAGCTGGGGCGAACCAATAAGGCGTAACTTAAAGGGATTGGCGTAATGGCTGCAAATATAATTAAAAGGTTGGCTCAGCTTGGAATATTAAGCCTTGAAAACATGAACAATCCCAGTAAGATAAAAAGTGCAACGAATCAATATGAAACAATTAAAAAAGAAAACAGTGTTTTTGCTAAAAGAGAAAGGTTAGCGGAAAAAAACAATTTTGATACTGTAATGGATGCAGAGGAATTTCCAAAAAATATTACTACGCCAGAGAAGTTACAAGGCGAAATATTAATTCCTTTGCCGGGAGATCCAAGCAATATTGGTTTGCTTTCTCAAGTAGGAGGCATACCTGTTAAGTCTAATGTGCAGGGCGGAGGAAAGTTTGCTTCCAAATGGAAGGACAAGAATCTTGCTTGGGGATCTCAATTTGACGCGGCTAAAGCTCATTTAAACAAAGTAAGATACATTGAAGATACATACGGACAATCGCCACTATCAAATAATACGTTGATGACCAATTCGTCGATGCGTTCTCCAGAGTTCATACGAACTCCAATTTTCCAACAACTCGAAAACTCACCAAAATTACTTAAAAAAGACGTATTAGAATTTGATGAGAGAGTTAGAAACGATAAGCAATTTGATCTCTCAGACTGGCCGGGCCTTTTTAACGGCGGCGAAGAATATCTTGCAAATTCATCCATGAGGAAGCGAGGTAAAGTTTTAGAGTTAATGGATCAAAAGAGATTTAGAAATCAAGGCTTCCCAACAGTGCAAGAAACAATTGAAGGTGCAAGAGATCCGCGTTTTGCTGGATCTGTTCTTGGAGATAGTGGAGCCGTAATTGTAAGAGTGGATCCAAGACAAGATTTAATGTTAAATTTGCCTGACAGTATTCATAAAAATTATGATACTGGAATTATGCGGGATCCCAACTCGGATGTTCTACAGCTTGAAAGACTGGTTCCTTATAACAAATGGTTTAAAGATTTGTATGCGGAAAAAATTGCTGGCCTAGATAAATATGGCAGACCTTTGACTGTGCCTAATGCTATTGGAGCTGGAAATTTGGCAAAAGACGGATTCCAAAGAGCAGATCAGGAATGGGTCGATGTAAATATGGCATTCATGGAGCAAATGAAAGGTAATCCAAAGGGAATGCTGGCCGGAGGTGGAGCTAGTGCAGGATTACTATCTGGCGGTAATGATCAGCCAGCGTTCATGGATAGAGTGAATAATCCAGATAGGTATCCAGTAATCAATAACGAAGATGGCTCAATATCTACGCACATGATGGCTAATGGCAGTGTTGATGGCAAGGCAGTGGCTTATCCAACAATCCAAATGATGCCTGATGGGACATTAAAACAATTCCAACCTAGAGAAGCGCTTGATAGAGCGCTTGAAAACAAAAACGTAAAATGGTTTGATTCTGATGATGAGGCGCTAAACTGGGCATCTAAAGGATATAAAGTAGGAACTCCACTTGACCCAAACCGTGCGCCAGCTCAAGATTACGAAGGCGATCTGATGGGCGGAATGGATTTTTCAAAAGTTAACAGCGAGCAAAGGCCATTCCTTCCGACTATTGCCGAGTATGGTAAGTCTATGCTTAGGGGCGCCGCAACTGGATCTCTTGACACGGCTGATAGTATTCGAGGACTTGGCGAAAAAATGGGATTCATCCGTGATACCAGTAAATATATGCCAGATGCTGCTAGGGAACAGGCAAGGCAATCAATGAGAGATCGCATCCCAGAATACGAAAGAAAATACACCTCCGATGAAGAGGACAGCTTCTTTAAACAAGTAGGCGCGTTTTTCGGATTATAAGGACATACATGGCCAAGAAAGATAAAGGTTTACTGGAACGATTCAAAGAAGGAACGCTAGACGTTGCCAGAGACTTCAAGGGAGACGTTTCTGGATTGTTGACGACCGCTCTTGGTACTAAATTTGGCACCACTGAGTGGTCGCCGCCGTTTAATCAAGACGAATATCAAAAGTATAAGCCAACGATTGAGCAGGCCGCGAAACAGTACAACATTCCAGAGAATATATTGACTCGATTGCTGTATCAGGAAAGTAAGTTTGATCCCGATATCGTATCTGGCCAGAGATCATCTAAAGTTGGAGCGAAGGGCATTGCACAGTTTATGCCAAAGACTGCGGCATCAGTGCCAGAGACTGGCGGCGTTGATCCATTGGATCCAACGTCATCAATATTTGGCGCAGCTCATTATTTAAATAAACTTAGAGAAGATTTTCCAGAGCCAAGGGATATGTTGGCGGCATACAATTGGGGCCGAGGCAACGTATCAAGAAAAGGCGTATCTGAGGCGCCTTGGGAGACGCACAACTATTATGGGCAAATACTTAGAGACTCTGGAATGCCGTATGAGAGAGCCATTAAAGACAAAGGACTATTAGGGATGACGCCATGACCATTACAAATTACACCACGCTGCAATCAACGGTCGCCGATTATCTTAATCGAAGCGATCTAACGAGCATCATCCCAACGTTCATTCAGTTGGCCGAGGCACAGCTAAATCGAGACATTCGGCACTACGAGATGGAGGCCCGATCAAACGCACAACAAGATGCTGGCGACGAGTATATGCAAGTGCCAGCCACTTGGCTTGAGAATATTAGGGCGCACGTCATTGGCACGGGAACGACGCCATTGGATCTAATATCTCGCGCTGCGATGTCTGATAAACGGGCTGGGCAAGAGGATATGGCCGGTCGGCCTGAGTATTATTGTATGGCCGCCAACCAGTTTCAGTTGTATCCGACGCCAGATGCTCAGTACGAAATAGAGTTGCTTTTTTACGAAAAGATCCCTGCATTGTCAGCATCTGCAACTAATTGGTTGATAGAAGAATATCCTGATGTATATTTATATGGAAGCCTTATGCATTCTGCTCCATACTTGCAGGAAGATGAAAGAATGGTTGTTTGGGCGCAGATGTACGCGGCAGCAGTCATGAGATTAAACGAAAGTTCAGAGCAGGCCAGATATTCTGGATCTGGTTTAACACTTAAAGTGAGAGGATTAGGATGAGTTTTTCAAATTTCTTAGAAACTGAGATACTGGATCATGTCTTTGGCGCAGCAGCATACACAGCTCCGGGGACAATGCATTTGGCGTTGTTTACGTCTAATCCAGCGGAAGATGCCAGTGGTACAGAAGTTACAACAAGTGGCACAGCATACGCCAGACAAACTGTTGCGTTTACTGTATCCGGTAACACGGCATCAAACACTGGCGCAGTTGAGTATCCAACTGCAACTGCTGCTTTTGGAACCGTATCGCACGTTGGCGTGATGGATGCATCAACCAGCGGAAACTTAATGGCATACGCCGCATTGAGCAGCTCCAAAACAATCTCAACTGGCGACGTATTCCGAGTGCCTGCTGGTGATTTAGATATTACTCTGGACTAATAGATGGCAATAGTTAACGCAAGCGCATATTCATATGGGGCCAGCAACTTTGGCCTCAATGCGTTTGGTGTTGACGTACTACCAATTGTAGCGTCAACATCTGCGTCGGTTACATCCTCTGGAGTAAGAGTTGTCTTTGGATCAGCCGCAGTATCTGCATCGTCTGGATTTAATGCGATAGGCGGATTTACTGCTTCTGGATCTTCAAATATAGCGGCTTCAGCGTCTATTTCGGCGATAGCGACGCGAGTCAGAACTGCCGAAGGCGTTGTTGCTGCTGTTTCAACTAATGCTGCCAATGCTACGGCAACCTATTTATCTGGAGCAACGGTCAGCTCGACAGCGGTTACGGCAACACTCGCCGAGGAATTCATACTTAAAGAATCAAGTATGTATTCCTATGGCACCGCGCCATTTGGCAATTATGCATTTGGCGAAGATGATTTGCAGACGGTATCTCTTCCTACTGCTACTGTCTCAGCGGCTGGCTCCAGAGTTCAATCAGCCGCAGCGACTATATCTGCGTCAGCATCTGTTACATCGGCGGCCACCAAGGTTCTACAGTCTAGCGGCGCTATGTCTTCCGCAGCAACAAATACGGCCAACGCTGTTTACATTGTTGTCGCGGAGGCGGCAATTTCAGCGCAATCGGCTGTTAATATTTCGTACATCAGGAAACGTAACACTGGAGCATTATTCGTTTTTGAGTCATCATCTGCCTCACTTGCACGAGAAAAATGGGAGTCGGAGGCAATAACTGCCGCAAGTTGGTCAAGCATTCCCGCTAACGATGTCACATGGATTAAACTAGCCGCATAAAAGGAGTAAAGAATGGCTGATACAACAACGACGACGTATGCACTGGTCAAGCCAGAAGTTGGTGCGTCTGAGAACACTTGGGGAACCAAGATAAATACAACACTTGATTCTCTTGATGACTTACTGGACGGGACAACGCCGGTCACAGGGATTGATGTTAATTCTGGAACTATTGACGGCACTGCAATTGGTGGGACTACTGCCGCCGCTGGAACGTTTACAACTGCTACGGCAACAACTGTTAACGCATCGACAACGTTGCAAATTGGTGGCGTTGCGATTACATCAACCGCAGCAGAGCTTAATTACACCGACGGTGTATCGTCTGCAATACAGACTCAGCTCGACGCAAAGGCGCCATTGGCAAATCCAACGTTTACAGGAACGGCTAACGTGCCAACGATTGACTTTGGCGATTGGACAATTACTGAGGCATCAGGAGTTTTACACTTTGCCGCAAGTGGCACGGTAAAAATGAAGCTAGATGCCAGTGGGAACTTAACCGTTGTCGGCGATGTAACTGCGTTTGGCACAATTTAAGGGAGATCGATAATGGCGTTACCAGCATCAGGCACATTAGCGCTGACAACTATTGCTACTGAGTTTGGCGACAGCGCGCCTCATTCGATGAGTGAGTTCTACCGAGGCGGTGGGATAGTTCCAGATTCTGCTGGGAATTCTGCTGTTGCTGCATCTGGGGCGCTTAACGTCGGCGGATTTTATAACGCGGCTAACCGTGTGTCTATTGCGTTAGCTATCGCAAGCAGTACGCAAAATTATGATATATACACAAACAGAGGCGGATCTTATTCTGCTGGAACAAGTGATATAACATTAACAATTAATTCTGGCGTTAATGTAGGATCAACTTCTACAGGAACTTATGCCTTATCTATTCCAAGCGCTTTTCATGCAGAAGACTCAATATCTATTGTTAACAATGGAGTAATCATAGGCCGAGGTGGTAATGGTGGGGCAAGTAGGGGAGCTGGTGGCGGCGGCGGCAACGCTGTTTACGTTGCTAAAGCAACCACAATTACCAACAATGGAACAATTGCTAGTGGTGGCGGTGGCGGCGGTTCTGGCGGCCCCGGAGCAGTCTTTGGCTATTCTCCACCGAAAAGTGGCTCCCGTCCACAAACAAATTATGGTGGCGGTGGCGGTGGAGGCGGATCTGGTTATACCGCTGGTAGTGGAGGGGCTGGGCAACCACAGCCCGGCGGCTCTGGTGCGGCAGGATCAGCAGGCACTGTAAGTGGAGGCGGAGCTGGCGGCGGTGGTTCTACAAATTCTGGATCTGGTGGCGCTGGTGGTGGACGAGGAGCAAATGGTGGAGGCGGAGGAACAGGATCTTGGCCTATTTATCCTTATCCGTTTGGACTCCCATCAAGAACTGGTGGTGGAGGCGGCGCAACAGGATCTTATTTAGTTGGGAATCCATTGGTCACTTGGGCTGCTACTGGAACAAGACAAGGTAATGTTTCTTAATTTAATTATTTGAGGTCGATATGAATACAATAACAGTTAAAGTTTACGAATTTGATGAAGAGTCAGGAACAATTGTTGCTGGATTTTCCTCAGATACCACGCCAACAAACAATCCTGACGATTATAATAAATATGCTTATCAGCCAGCTAATATGTGGCCTGACGCTAATACATCGGATGAAATTATGACTGAGTTAGCAAGATGCGGAATTGGGATGTGCGACGAAATAATTAGGAATGCGTCTTACAGCTCTAATACTGAAAAAAAAGCAGTGCTTGCTGGATTGGTTAATACGTCCTCAACAAAAAATGTTGCTGATATTACCACTAGCACAGACGAAACAGATAGCGAGGAGGTTTAAATGCAACTCAAACCATACAGGGCGTTTGGATACGTTATCTATAAAAACAGTTGGACGTCTGGAGAGCCATATGTTGCTACATATCCAGAGGGAAGAAAGTGGCATAACTTGTTTACCGAAGGGCAAATGATCAACAATACATTTGCCGACGGAACAACGTTGCCGGATTATCAAGCTGGTGATTGGATCGGGCCGGATCAAATGGAGCCTCATGGAACGTGCAACCAAACGCCAGTAAATAATCCTGTGTGTTGGTGTGTTGCCGCAGAGGAAAATAGAAATTATCTTCCTGACTGTGAAAAATGGGAGCTATCTGCTGGATCTTCAGTAACGCTACCAGTTGGCACAAAATTAATGTTTGTTCATGGATCAATGACACTTAACGGAAAAACAATTAACAATCCAACTCAAATTAAAGTTAGCGCAGCAGATGCAACCGTTGTCGCAATTGAACAATGTTATGGCATTAAATTTGTCTAATGGTTTATGACAATTGTTTATGCTAAAAAACTTAATGTTGCGTATCCAGAGCTTTTAGATGAAAAAAGAGATCCGATAGAGTCCTACGGGAAGCTACGGATCTCTAAGTCTCCGAGTATTGTTAGGTGGCGCCTCAATGAAGTCGATCAATTCATTGATATATTTCCAAAATTAAAATCATACCTGTACAAGTCTGCGCTGACGCAGATTAGTTTATTAACGCCGCACATCCATACAAACGAGAAAACAATTATCAATTTTTACGATAAGACGGACAATGAAGTGACGTCTTTTTGGGATGGGGAATACATCATCGATGATCGATTGACTATGGATAACGGAAACACCTACTACAATGTTGACGCTAAGAATTTGGACGTTAAGTTTAGGTTTACAGCTCAAGAGAAGGACGTGTGGATACTTAATACCGCCAAGGCCCATTCAGTATTGCCAAATGAGAGCTTTGAGCAAAATATGAAAGAAGATAGGTTTAGGGATAAAGAGCTAATACGTTATAATAAAAAAATAGCGCGAAACGCTATTCAATTAGCATTCTTACAACCTATTGATGAGATCCTAGATATTTTATATGGCTGACATAAAACATTTAAAAAATGCTGTTTCACAAGAAACTTGCGAAGTATTAACTAAATTTTTACAAGAATCTGTTAATGATAATGTCGCAATAAAAGACGACCAATGTCCAGACAGTTATTCTGTTTATCATCATCCAAATTTAGAATCTTTGTTAGAGGCATTTTTACCAAAAATAGAAGAGTCAACAGGTAAAAAGCTATTTCCAACTTATGCTTATGCTCGGTTATATCAAAAAGGCGAAGAATTGCTATGCCATACAGATAGAGAATCGTGTGAATACAGCGCAACAGTTACTCTTGGATTTGATAACGCAGTGTGGCCTTTGTTCGTTGCGGATCAAGGCATGGTTGGTGATCTTAAAATTTCCGGCCAAGAGGATACAAACTATTACGCGAAAAACGTAGACATTGTTCGTATGGAGGTTGGAGACGCTGTAATTTACAAAGGATGTGGGCAGCCTCATTGGAGGGATGAGTTTCTTGGTGAGTGGCAGGCGCAGGTTTTTCTGCATTACGTTGATCAGGAAGGCCCACACGCGGAGTGGAAGTACGATAAAAGACCAAACCTATCGCAATATATAAAAGATGACAATCAAGTGTTGTATTGGTATCAAAACAATGCGATATCAAAACTGTCATGTGACGCTATGATTGAAAAATTTAATCAATATGAATTGTGTTCGGCTGAAGTTGGAGAAGGAAATGGTTCTGGTGTTGTAAATACAATCATAAGGGATGTACAAAAAATAGTAATACCGCATGATGTTGGCATCGGAGCAACGCTTACTGGAATGGGGCTAAATTTTAATAAAAATGCATGGAATTTTGATGTTGATCACAGCAACCAAAGTGAATATTTAAGTTATGACGAAAATGGCCATTACCAATCTCATTGTGATTTAAGTTTTGACTTAGGTGAAGAATCAGTTAGAAAATTAACTGTTTTAGCTTTTCTAAATGATGATTTTGAAGGCGGCAAATTTTATATACAAATAGGCCCAAACAAAATATATCCACATCAAGAAAAAGGAACTGTCATTGCCTTCCCTAGCTTTATATTGCACGGCGTTGAGCCGGTCACTGCAGGTGTCAGAAACAGCATTGTTACTTGGATTTGTGGGCCACAATTTAAATGATTATATTTGATGATTTTTTGCCAAATAGCAATTTAAGATTAGATCTTACAAAAGACAGCTTTTGGGCCAAAATGATAAATGGCTTACAAATGACATGGTGTGATCGCAATAAGGATCCATCAAATCCTATTGAGGAGTTATCTAAAATTGTTTGGAATGAAGTTGTTGGTATAAAACAAAATATTGATGGATGGGAGTATTGGGCGCATCATCTGACTGCGGATGGGCATCAAGAATTAGACTTTCATTATGATACAGATTTAATGAACGGCGTCTCAAAAGATGAAGAAGAAATTTTAATTCAAAAAGGCGAAATAAGAACCGCAGATAATGCTTTTATTTACTACGCGCATCGATCATTACCAGATGGCGGGTATTTAGAGATAAAAAATAGAAACGATGAGGTAGAAAGAATTGAGCCTGTACCTAATAGATTAATTGTTTTTGATCCAAAAAAACAACATAGAGTTACTAAAGTGACATCTGGGGCGCGCTACTCATTATTGTCTAATTTGTGGCACGAAAGGCCAAAATATCATTTAAAATAAGGAACTAGAATGGCGCTTATCCCGTTGAAATTGCCGCCGGGCATCATGAAAAACGGCACAGAATATGAGCAATCAAACAGATGGCGTGATGCTAGTTTGATTCGTTGGCATAACGGATCCATGCGCCCTGTTGGTGGCTTCACCACTAGAGTATCCTCAGCATTTGATTCTGCGCCTAGAGGATTACACGCTTGGCGTGATAACTCAGATGGCACTCAAATATCAGCCGGAACATACAACAAACTATTCTATGTAAACGCCACAGGCACATCTACTGACATCACGCCGGTAGGATTCTCGGCAGGGAACGAAGACGCATCGGAAAATACTGCCTATGGCGGATCGTTCTTTAATACTGGCTATTATGGAGTAACAAGGCCAAACACTGGCGTATTTCAAGAGGCCACAACGTGGTCTTTGGATAACTGGGGCGAGTATCTTGTTGGTTGCACGTCTGACGACGGCAAATTGTACGAATGGCAGCTAAATCCTGCGGTTAAGGCTGCGGTTATCGCCAATGCGCCAGTTAATAACCTTGGCCTAATAGTCACCGAAGAGCGGTTTCTTTTTGCTTTAGGCGCAGGAGGCAATCCAAGAAAAGTACAGTGGTGCGATAAAGAAAACAATACATCATGGACTCCAGCCGCAACAAATGAGGCTGGTGATATAGAATTACAGACCAGTGGCCAAATTATGGCTGCCGTTCGAGTTCGAGGTAGGACATTAATCGTTACCGACACAGACGCACACATTGCAACGTATCAAGGCCCACCTTTCGTGTTTGGATTTGAGCGAATTGGCACGGCGACCGGATTAATCGCAAGAAAGGCAATCGCCGCCGTTGATGAGGGCGCATTCTGGCTTGGGGCTAAAGCATTCTATGTTTTTGATGGATCTGCAGCCAAAGAGCTGCAATGCGAAGTTTCAGATTATGTATTTGGCAATATTAATTACAATCAAATTACTAAGGCATACGCGGTACATAACAGCTCATTTGGCGAGATTTGGTGGTTCTATCCAAGCACCGACTCGTTAGAGAATAACAAATATGTAACTTACGATTACCGAGAGAATCATTGGGAAGTTGGGGATATAGACAGGACTTGCGGTGTTGATCTTGGCGTATATGACAATCCAATTTGGTCGGATGCAAGTGGTAACTTATTTGATCACGAGCAAGATCCTGCTGTTGGGCATGGCGTTTACACGCCATTTGCTGAAAGTGGGCCGATTAGTCTAGGAGCTGGGGATCAAGTCATGAAAGTGACCAGTCTCATTCCCGATGAAGGCACACAGGGCGACGTGACGGTTACGTTTAAGACTAGGTTCTATCCCAATGCCGCAGAGACGTCATTTGGCCCGTACTCAACCGCAAATCCAACCAGTGTGCGGTTTACTGGGCGACAGGTTAGAATACGCATAGACGCGGCTAGGAATGCCGATTGGAGGGCTGGTATTATGCGTATTGAGGCAAAGGCAGGAGGTAAGCGTTGAATCCGCCAAGCCCATTAGGACAGTGGAATACATGGGCCGAGAGGCTTAACTCTTTTTTAATGAGGACTAGGGGCGTATTACGTTTTTTAACTTCTAATGATTCTGCTGCCGAAGACGGCGTGATGATGTGGGATCGTGAAAAAGGCCACATGGTTTTGTCTGTTAGCGGCGCATTTCAGCCTATTCCATACGGCGAAAACTCATACGGATCTTTTGTAGATTTTACAGACCAAACTGCATCTGGGGCCGATACAGCCACAGCAATTACTTTTAACACAAGCGCATATTCGCATAACGTATCCATTGATGGCGCAGACGCCAGCAAGATTGTGTTCGCTAGGGCTGGTATATATCAATTAAATTTGAGTGCCGAGATTACGTCTACGTCTGCCAGCACTGTAACTTTTTACTTTTGGCCTAGAATAAATGGCACTGACGTGGCGAACTCAACAATGGTGACTACGTTGCATAGCAATGGGGATAAGAAAATTACCAGTAGGTCTGGTGTTTTTGATGTCAATGCTGGCGACTATTTGCAGTCTATGTTTGCCGTAGACAGTACAAGTGGATCGTTATCGACGACCGCTGCCACGGCATTTAGCCCAGCATCGCCGTCTGTTACGCTATCTGTGGCAGAACTATATGTTCCATGAATGTCACTGAAGAACTGGTTAGATGTAGGCAGTACATCGACGACGCTCTTGCTTATAGCGGCGGTACACATATTTTCGATGATATTGTTCTTGGCGTTCTTAGTTATCGGTATCAATTTTGGCCTCTTGATGATGGCTGTTGTATTACTGAAATCATTGAGTATCCGCGTAAAAAAGTGTTTCACGTTTTCTTAGCAGGTGGTACGCTTGAACAAATTACAGCCTTAAATGAGCCATTTGCCGAGTTTGCCAAAGCAAACGGATGCTCTTCAATGACGATAGCTGGTCGCAAAGGCTGGGAAAAAGTTTTAAATAAGCTTAAATGGGAATTTGAGTTTACAACGCTTAAACGGGAGATATAGATGAGCGGCGGAGGAAAAGGCGGAAAAGAGACAACGACAAGTGGCATACCAGATTGGGTTCAAGCGCCAGCCGAGAGAAATATTGCTCGTGCAGAAACAGCGCAAAAAGTTGGTTATATGCCTTATTACGGGCCAGATATTGCGGCCTTTAATCCAACGCAGAATGCGGCATTTAATTCAAACATTGGCGCTGCTGAGGCTTTTGGGATGGTTCCACAGGGATCATTGACCGCGATGCAGGGCATGGCCCCACAAGCCAATACTTATGCTGGTGGATTGCAGGCTTACTCATCTGGTGATTTATTTGATCAGGCGTTGGCCGAGTTAAAGACAAGAAGGCCGGGGCAGGTGGCCCAATACGACAAGATGTTTGTTGATCCATTCACTGGCGCGCAGCCAGAGCCGGTAGTTGCTCCGGGGCCACAGCAAGGAAGTGTTATCCCTCTAACTCCAAACATGAACATCCCTGTGCAAAGCACCAATATGCAACAAGCGTATAACGTCCCCCCACCGGGCTACGTTTCAATGGGCAACGGTTACGCAATCTACAAAGGATAAATTATGGCTGGATCAGCACAAGGCGGAATTCCTAACGTAAACCAAGCAGCGGCTCAAGGCATATACGGCGCCGGTCAAGGCGCAGCGATGGAGATGGGATATGTGCCAAATCAAGTTCAGGCTGGCCAGTTGGCAACAACTGATCTCAGTCAGTATCAAAATCCGTACACGCAACAGGTGATCGACGCATCGGCGCAAGACACGCTGAGAAACGCCCAGATCGGCATGAACAATATGGGCGCTCAAGCTCAGGCCGCAGGCGCATTTGGCGGATCTCGACATGGCGTTGCACAGGCGGAAATGGGAAGAGGCGTTGCCGAGATGCTGGGGCAGCAATCTGCACAGTTAAGGGCGCAGGGCTTTCAGAACGCACAACAGGCAGGTCAATTTGACATTAACAATCGAATGCAAGCGGATCAGTTCAACGTTGGCAGTGGATTGCAAGGCAGCCAGCAGCGTCTATCAGCAGGCGGACAGCTTGGAAACGTTGCTAATATTGGATTTGGCATGGGCCAGACAATCAATCAAAACATGATGCAACAGGGCGCGTTACAGCAAGGTCTTCAGCAGGCATTGATTGATTCAGCAAAACAGCAGTACGCAGGATACACAAACGCACCGGCACAATCGATTAACTACGCAAGTAATGCGTTGCAAACGGTTCCCGGCGGTGGTGGACAGACTCAGACAACGAGTGGATCTCCGGGCCTATTTGGGATGTTGAGCAGTATCGCATCTAATCCAATAGTCCAGCAAGGTGCGAAAGCATACTTTACAGGTGGCATGGGATGATGAATCAAATGCAAGGCGACCAACAACTTACCGAAGAGCAGCGCAGGATGCTTGAAATGATTGCCCAGATGCAAGGCGGTGGGCAACAACCTCAAGTGCCGCAAGGATACAACGTTGCTCAAAACATGATGACTCCAGAGCCGCTTAGGTTAAATCAGCAGAACGGTTTAATGGCTGCTATGCCGACACCTAGAGATATGACAGCACTACCTGAGCAGTCTCAACAGTCTCCTGCGGATTTTCAAGGCTTGATGGACTTATTTGATAAAAAAGCGCCAGAGGCTGGTATGTTTAATGACAGTAATTACATCACGGGCGTTGACGATCCTAGATTTAAACGACCAATGAGTACGGGACATAAACTTGGGGCAAATCTTGGCTTTCCAGCATACTGATAGGAAATAAATATGGCAATGGGATTACTTAATCTAGACGAAGAGTTTTATAAAAGCCGACAAGGAAAAGCATCTAACGATATGGACGCATTGCGTTCGGTAGTTGGATTGGTTGGCCAGAGGATGGCAGAAAAAAGAGGATTAAATGATCAAACGCCGCAACCAGTTCCTGAGCCAGCGCCTCAATCATTAAATGATCAAACGCCTCAATTAATTCAAGCGCAACAAAACCGAATGGTTCCGGTCGAGGAAAGACTTGTCGATCCACTGCAAGGGATGAATCCGGAATCAACTACAGTTACAGATCTGCCCCGTAATTTAAAATTGCGTGAGCAATATGAATTGGCTAATGCGGCCAATAACGGGCAGCGAGATGATATTTATAGAACGCAACCATCTGGCGCTCAAGATACAACGACAATGTATAACGCCGGTCAGACAAGCGCCCCGATATACGAGATGGATACGTCTGGGATACCTGACAGTCCTTTATCAGATCCAGTAAACGCTACAAAATTTAAAGAACAGCTTCAAGCTGAAGAAAAGAAAGAGCCGGGCTTCATTCAAAAGATGATGGCTGATCCAAACTTTTTTCCTCAGATGGCCATTGCCTTTAACACGTTGCGACTTAGACCTGACGCGGGACTAAATACCGCGATGATGAAGCAAATAGAAAACAATAACGCAACTAAAACTACAAACAGAACTGCTGATTATTTCTCATCTATGGGGACAGTCGCAGGGAAGGAAGCGTCTGATTGGATTAGAGCTGGTGGCGATCCTAAAGAAGCTATGAAGATTCACAGAGAAGGGAAATCTGCTGCACAGATTGTCAGCTTCTTAAAGAACAGTGAAGATTACAAAGATTACGCAGCCATTGCTCAAGAAAATCCAGCGATGGCAGAAAAAATATACGAACAAATCATACAAAAAGAGTTAGGTACAACGGCTGGGGCAAAGACCTCTGGCGTTCAAACAAACGAAGCAGGTGAGATGTTTGTTGTACAATCACAACCAGACGGGACAACAAAAGTAGTTCCATTGCTTAACTCTGAAGGGGAACAAATTCAGGGCAGAGATCCAGCGAAGTTAATTGAGGCAGAATTATCGCTGAAGCGCTATGACGCAGATGTCTCTAAAGGCGTAGATATGGCGCAAGATGCTATGGCTCAAACTTACGCCATTGAGGGAAATTTAGCCATATACAGAGAGGCTTTAGACGCTTACGCAGACGGCGCAAAGTCAGGCGTCATACAGAATAAATTTTTACCAGCATTTAATGAGGCAACCGCTAGGTTGAGGCAAGCGGCTATTAGTTTAGGTATTCAAGCAATTAATGAAGCAACATTTGGCGCTCTAAGTGAAAAAGAACTGCAATTAGTTTTAAGTAAAGGTTTGGATTTAAATTTAAAGGGGCCAGAGTTACAAGAACATATTATAAGAAAAATAGATGCGTTAGAAAAACTTAAAGTTGAGGTTTCTCGCAGAGCCGCAGAATTGCAATCTATGCCATATAGCGAGTACATCAAAAAACAAAACGAAATAACACAAGACAATATGAAGTATCTAAAAAAACCAGATGAAGTTCCAAGAGAAACTTGGGCTATGTTTAATGCTGAGGCCAGAAAAAAATATTATCTAGCAGGGGACGAATAATATGCCAAATCAAGCCCAGCAAGACATTTTAGATGAAGTAGTTAGATCCGAGGCCGCTAGGAATTCAGCATCGGGATCTCCAGTGGCAATCAATGCAGCCCAACAGCAGCTTATAGAACAAGTGACACAGAAAAGGGGCGGCTTACCAACCGCAACCGCACCAGCAGCTCTCCCAGAAGATCCTGCGGCAATGAATCTTGGAAGAACCGCTCTTCAAGGAGCAACATTTGGATCTGGAGATGAAATTGAAGCGGCAATCAGGTCTATGCTGCCAGAGGGCATGGGCGGTGGAGAATATAAAGAAATAAGAAATAAAGTAAGAGAAGAGCTTTCAAGATATAAACAACAAAATCCCGGCACCGCTATCACAACAGAGCTTGTTGGTGCGATTGTGCCAAGCATTCTTGCAACAATGATGACTGGCGGAACTGCTGCTCCATTAACGGTAGGCAGAATGGCTGGAATTGGATTTGCAGAAGGGGCTGCTAGTGGATTAGGTTACTCTGAATCAGAAGATTTTGGGGGGCAGCTTGCAGATACTTTGCAAGGCGGAGGCATAGGTACTTTTTTAAATCCAGTCGTTGGTAAAGGCGGAAAATTTGCAATACAGGGAGTCTCAAAGTTAATTGATTTCACAAAAAGAAAGCTAGGCAAGCTGCCAGCAGACGCTGTGCAAGCAGAGATACAAAGATTAATTAAATTAACTGGGAAAAACGAGCAGCAGTTAATGATGGACTTTATGGAAGGCCGATACTTATCTGATAACAAAACTTTGCAAAACGCTTTAAAAGCATACGTTATCGAAGGCGGAGAAGCTGGCGCTGAAGTTTTATCTAGATCTGCGGCAAGAGCAAAAACAACCAAGCAAGGCGCTATAGATGCGTTACAAGAGAGATTTGCTCCGGGGATGGAGGACAACGTATTAAGAGGTTTTTCAAGATCTGAAGAGGCGTTACAAAAAGAGCAAAGCAAAATGTACGACAAAATATTTAAAAATGCTCCAGACGACGTAATTACTGAATCCATTCGTAAGAGCATGACAGATGCAGCGCAAACAGTGCCGGGCGCGTTAGACACAGTAAATACGCTTTACGCCATGAATAATTTGGTTCCTTTGTTTTCTAAAGATGCGGCTGGCGCAATAAAAATGGTTAGGAAACCTACTTTGCGTGATGCAGAGATGATAAGAAGAGGCCTCTCAGAAGCGCAAAACAAATTTTATATAGAAGGCCAAGGAAGTTTAGGCGAGGCAGTAAAACGAAAAGAACAAAGTTTAAGGACTGGCATTGATGAAGCGTCTAAACCATTAGCAAGAGTTAGAGCCGATTATGCAAAAAGATTAAGCGCAAACGAGTCATTTGCAGAGGGAAGAAAAGCACTACGCGCAGATGTTGCAGAAACTGAAATGTATTTAGAAAATCTAACTGGAGAGCAATTAAAAGCATTTAAGGCTGGAGTTATGGTTTCGTTAAGAAATCAAATTAACAGGCAAAAAACAACATTTGCAAAGTTGGCTGATGAAGATGCTCAATTTGGCGCTACGCTAAGAATGGTTTTAGATGGTGGAGATGAAAATATTGATGATTTAATTAAAAAATTAGATCTTGCTGGAGATACATCTGAAATTGCACAAAAAGTAAAGCCGGGCGCTGGATCTCCAACAGCTCAATTAGAAAGAGAGCTAAAAAACCAAGGCTTAGATATTTCTGCCGCAGACTTTTTAGATCCAACTATGGGATTTATGAGAGCTGGAATTAAAGCATTAAAACAAAATGCTCCAGAGCTTAATGATGCAGAACGTTTACAAGTTATTAGAACTATATTTACGCAAGAGCCAAAAGTTGCATTCAAGGCATTAAGTGATGAAAAAATGATGGACGCATTGGTGAAAAAATACTCTAGAGTCGGTAGAGGAGCTGGTGTTTATGCTGGAACAGCAGCAACATCTCAAGCGACTCAGCCAGAAGGCTTATTAAACATAATGACTCCATAAGGAAAAGTAAATGAAGCCAGAGCGTATGGATGAAGATCAAATCGAAGGAATCGTACAGGACGCCGTACAGGATGCCGTTGATTTTATTGAGAGCGAGATAGCACAGGATAGGATCAAGTCGCAGCGTTACTTTGATGGCGAAGTTGATATTGGCCAAGAAGTTGGACGATCTAAAGTAGTCGCAACAAAAGTTCGTGACGCAGTTCGATCTATCAAGCCAAGCCTGATGCGCGTGTTCCTGTCAACTGATAGGCCGGTTGAGTACATACCGCAAGGCCCAGAGGACATCTCTACCGCACAGCAGGCCACACAGTATATGCACTGGTCATTTAATAAGCTCAATGGATATGATCTATTGAGTGATGTGTTTCACGATGCATTGGTTAAGAAGGTCGGAGTCTTAAAGATTTACTGGGACAAATACACAGACGCTGAAACGTATTCTTTTACGAATCTGACGGACGAAGAATTCTCAGCAATCGTTAATGAGGATGATATTGATGTTATTGAACATAGCGAAGAAATTTCTATCGAAGCTGACGAAATGGGGATGGAAATCGAAACTAAGCAGCATAGCGTCACGGTTAATCGAAAAACTGAGCGAGGGATGCTACAAGTAGAGGCAGTTCCGCCAGAAGAATTTATGATTGATAGAAACGCTCGATCAATTGACGATTTCTACGTTGTGGCGCACAGGACTGAAATGCGCGTTTCTGACGTTGTTAACATGGGATACGACTTTGAGAAAGTATCCAGCCTGACCGGAATCGGATCAAGCGATACATACTCAGAGTTAGAAGATTTTGAGCGTCGCGGCTATCAGCAGGACGAAGATAATCAAAGTCAAGATCCATCGATGAAGCTCGTTGCCATTACCGAGGCATACATGAAGATGGACATCGAAGGCACGGGCATCGCCCAGATGTACAAATTCACGCTTGGTGGAAACGATTACCAATTGCTCGATCATGAGCCTTGGACAAGCGACGTTCCATTCGCCATCTTTGAGATTGATCCAGAGCCTCATGCATTCTTTGGGCGGTCAATTGCAGACCTGATCATGGACGATCAAGACGCCGCCACAGCAATGCTTCGTGGTGTGCTGGATAACGTGGCGCTGACAAACAATCCAAGGCTTGGAATAATAACCGATCAGGTCAATGTTGATGACGTACTCAACAATGAGATTGGTGGCATTATTAGGATGAAGAATCCGCAGGCCATTGTGCCTATCACAGTGCCGTTTGTAGCGGCTCAAACGCTTTCTGCTATCCAATACATGGATGACGCGATTGAGTCCAAGACAGGCGTTTCTAGGGCCTCTATGGGCCTAGATCCAGACGCATTACAGAATACAACTGCTACAGCGGCCCAGATGACAAAACAGGCTGGCGCTGCTCAGGTTGAGGTAATGTCTAGGAATTTGGCCGAAGGCGGTATGAAACGCCTATTTAAGATAATGCTGAGGCTGTTCGTTGAGAATACTGACGAAGAGCAGATGATGCGCATGAACAGCGAGTTCGTGCCAATTGATCCTCGTGTGTGGAATACGAGCATGGACGTCATGTGCAACGTTGGCCTTGGAACCGGCAAAGAAGACGAAAAGATGATGATGTTGCAGCAGGCGCTACAGCTACAGATGCAGATTTGGAGTTCATACGGCCCCGGCAACGGACTGGTGACAATGACGCTAATTCGCAACACGTTGGCGGATATGTTGGCCCTTGCTGGCGTTAGAAACAGCGACAGATACTTTACGCCAATGAATGAGCAATACGAGCAGCAGTTGCTACAAATGAAGCAGCAGCAGGCACAAGGCCAACAGCAGCCACTTGATCCCGGTCAGGCGCTTGTTCAGGCCGAGACGCTCAAAGCTCAGGCCAAGGCCGAAAGCGACATGGTTAAGATTCAGGTTGATGCACAGAAAGCTATTGCGCAAGATGATCGAGAGCGCGATAAAATGGATCAAGACTTACTTATTAAGGCCGCTGAGATACTTGGTAAATATGGCACGTCAATTGATGTCGCAAACATTAAAGAGTCTCAAAAAGCCCCTAGGTATCCAGACGAGCGACCATCTGAGGCTGTATCTGGCGGAAGGTTTTAATGGCAAAGATTAAAGAACAGGCATCAAAAATTAAACGGCTCATTGACGATCCCGTATTTAAGGAAGTCATTGAGGCCGTAAAGATGTTGCAGGTCAACATCTTCATGAATCCCGACTCGACCACCGAGGATCGCGATAAGGCGCACGATGTCATTCGTGCATTAGGAACAATCGATGATTATATCAATACCGTTTTAACGGACGAGAAGATCTTCGATAACAAAAACTAGGAGAAAAGTACCGTGGCTGACACGACTGAAACTCAAGAAGCACCAGCATTTGACGGAAGCATTGAAGAGGCAGTTGGTTTAATTACCATGCCTGACGAATCCGAACAGGTCGAGGAAGAAGAGAATACCGAATCTGAGGATGTATCTCCAGAGATGGAAGCATCGGAATCAGACGAGGAGGATGACGCTGAGGAAGACGACGACGGCGAGGAAGATGAAGTCGAAGAGGATGACGAAGAGGCAGATGAGCCAGCCGATCCAGAAGAGCCATCTTTCCACACTGTTAAAGTTGACGGTGTTGAACAGAAGGTATCCTTAGAGGATCTCAAGCAAGGTTATTCAGGCCAACAGTACGTCCAAAAGGGAATGCAGGAAGCTGCCTCCAGCCGTAAACAGGCTGAGGAAGTCTATTCTGCACTCTTGGCCGAGAGGCAACAATTGGTCGATATCTATCAACAAATGCAACAAGGGCAATTCTTGAATCAGCCAAATCCACCATCTGACGATCTTGTCTCGGTTGATCCAATTGGATACATCGAAGAGAAGGCCAGATACGATAAGGCGATGGGCGAATACAACCAGCAACAGGCAAAGATGGGCGAGGTCATGCAACAGACTGAGCAGGCTCGGAGCCAAGCTGTACAAACGTATTTGCAACAGGAAATGCAGACGTTAGCACAAGTTATTCCTGAGTTTGGAGATGCTAAAAAAGCACCTAGACTGAAGGAAAAATTAGTCGGCGGCGGTCAGAACTTCTACGGTTACACGCAGGAGGAGATCGGCGGGATTATGGATCATCGAGCCATACGGGTGTTAAACGACGCGATCAAGTACCGAGAGATAGTCGCTGGCAAATCGAAGGCCGAGCATAAAGCTAAGGGCGCGAAACCAGTTATCAGACCGGGCGCGAAGAAATCAAACAATCCGAGTCTCAAAGCAACTGAACGGCGACAAGCCAAATTTAAAAGCTCTGGACGCATCGAAGATGCCCTGAGTTTAATTGTTAATGAATAACTTTATAAGGAAATAAAAATGGCACAACCAGCAAATACATTCGACAGCTATGATTCTGTCGGGATTCGCGAAGATCTTTCAAATATGATCTACGACGTGAGTCCCCAGGAAACCCCTTTTTACTCAAAGTCTAAAAAAGTCAAAGTTGCAAATACGCTGACAGAATGGCAAACAGACGCGCTCCGTGCGGCTGGAGCCAACGCTCATATTGAGGGCGATGACACAGCAGCGACTGCTCGTACAGCAACAACTCGTCTCCAAAACTACACACAGATCTTTAAAAATGCTGTTGTCATTCCTGACACCGACAGCAGTTTGAAGAAAGCTGGTCGTGCGTCTGAGATTGCTTATCAAATGCTGAAGACCGCTAAAGAGCAAAAACTCGATATTGAGCTGAGCTTATTTGCCAACCAGGCGAGAGTAGCGGGAAACAGCACGACTGCTCGTCAGCTTGCAGGCGCTCCTACATGGCTAATTACCAACACGGTATTTGGCGCAAATGAAGGCTCAGACGCGACCGGAGATGGAACCGACGCCAGAACGGACGAAACCACGACTTTGATTGAGTTTTCTCAGGCTCGTTTTGATACTGTCATGCAGTCAATTTGGGAGGAGGGCGGCACACCTAACACCGTGTACCTCTCCGCATTTCAAATGAATAAAGCACTAGCGTTCACTGGTAACAATAATGCTCGTGCGACTATTGGCACATCAGTTGGTGGCACTTCAGCCGTAATTTCGGCCCTGGATGTCTACGTCACTCCCTGGGGAACAGTTACCTTCACCCCCTCACGTCAGAACCGTTCTCGTGACGTGTATATCATGCAGGATGACAAGTGGGCTGTTGCTGTACTTCGCGGTACAACCAATAAAGAACTTGCCAAAACCGGGGATAATACTAAACGCCAGGTGGTCACCGAGCTAAGCTTGCAATGCTTAAACGACAAAGCATCAGGCGGCATCTTTGACAACACAATAACTTAACTGTTATATGGGAGGGGCTAACGCCTCTCCCTTTTTTTTACTGGAGGTTTGCTTGAAAATTGCAGAAAAAGTACATCACGATGACGGCGGCAAGACGCTGACTATAGAGTCGGTCTACGATAATGAGCCAGTACTTAATCAAGTCAAGCACCTAAAAGATGCTGGATTCGATCAGCAAAAAGGTGATAATAGGCTTGTAGGCAGGATTCCTATGTATATTATGGCGCAGTGGCTTAAAGAGGCCGGTGTGAAATGGGACGATCACAAGGCAGCAGAAGAAGTGATTAAACGAAAAATCTTATCTGGTGATTTTAGTAAATTCAGAGTATGGGAAGGAACGTTCTAGAATGGATCAAACGACCATCAACTGGATCCTTGGTGGAACCAGTGCTTTGTTCGGCGCATTGTTCAACATCATATGGGCCTCAATTAGAGACCTGCAGAAAAGCCAAAATAGAACGCAGCTCAGGCTTGGCGAGGTTGAAGTTTTAGTTGCTGGTGATTATCTTAAGCGGCATGAGTTTGAAAAGTTTGTTGATCGAGTCATTGTTAAATTAGATTCCATTGACAATAAATTGGATACTAAGGCGGATAAATGACACAACAATCTTTGCTCGAACTCTGGCCAATAATATCTGCATTAGGAATTCTTGCGGCTGGATTGATCAGTTTTCGTAGTGAAGTTTTACTCCGATTAAAATTTCTTGAAGAAAAAATTCGCACAGTTTTTGAGCTTCTTAATAAAAAATAGGAAATGGTTGATTTAGAAAAGCGTGAAAAACAACTTGCGCGGCGAAGAATTCAAGGCAGGGCGTACAGGTATAAAGCAAGATTTGGCATATCATACGAAGATTATATTGATATGTCTTATGAGCGAAGAAACTTGTGTGACATCTGCCGCATTGACGCATCCACAACGCAAAGAGGAAAACTTTCAATTGATCATGATCACGAAAGCGGTAGGATAAAAGGGCTACTCTGTCAGGAATGCAACACCGGGCTTGGCCTAATGAAAGAATCAATAAAAAATTTATTTGTTGCTCTTTTTTACACCATTAGATTTAGGATTAAATCAAAATGCTTGGACTTGGTACAGAGGTTCTACTCGCTGGGGGCGGCAATATTCTCGGTATTGTCAGTGGACTTTTGGCGAACGGCCAGAAGGCAAAAGCAGACCAGCAAAAACTGATGATGGAGCGGCTTGCCTTTGATGGCGAGCAAATGAAGGCCAGAGCAGAACTTGCCAACGTAGAATTTAAGCTACGATCAAAAGATAGATTCTCTAGCGTCACTAGGCGCGTGCTGGTGTTAGGATTTCTGGCCATGATTTTTTTAATCAGCATTGCGCCGATGCTGACTCAAATTGACATCGCGGTTCCTGTGCAGATGACATCTGGCGGAAAGTATTTGTTTGGATTAATAGACACAACAAAAACGTGGACTGAATGGCAAGTGATTAAAGAAGCCGCCATGTTCAGAGAATCATACGATCACGTCCTCTTGGCGATCTTCAGTTTTTACATAGGTAGTTCAGCAGTTAAACGTTAAAGGAGATAGTTATGCCAATGGTAAATGGTAAGAAATATTCGTACGACAAAAAAGGAATAGCAGCAGCAGCAAAAGACAAAAATAAATTAGCAAAAACAAAAACAAAAAAGAAGAAAAGTTACGCATAAAAAAAGCCCCACATAAAGTGGGGCCAAAAGGAGAAGAAGGAAGTTCATCCTAGAGAATTGTATGTCTCATAAACTCTCTGGATCTTATTATAACCATATTCCTTCGCCAGTGTCATGGCGTCGGACTCTTTGTAAAACTTGCCATCAACAAAGGCAAACATCTGCTCGCCTAACTTGTCTTTCTTTCCTGTGGCCACCATGTAGTAAGGCCCAAACGTAATGTGTTTAATGCGTTTGTTAAATTTCCTTAGATTAAGGCTAGGCACCAAGCATTCCCTTAATGCCTAAATACATAGCCACTCCAAATAGTATTACAAATAAAAGGCCAACCATCACTATCTTGTTGGCGTTCATAAAATGCTCTGGATCAAGCTTGAGCATATCTTCTTCAGAAAATTTTCCAGAATAAAAAAACCTCTCTAGTTTTTGTTTATTCTCATCGCTTGGCAACACAGCGCCTCGCTCCCATGTGCCAATTCTGCGCTCGCTCACGTTAATCTTTTCGCCTAGCTCTTTTTGCGTCAGGCCAAATCTTAATCTCATGCGTTTTATGTTTTCGCCAGATCGCATATTTTTTGTCAGATTACGTTCCATAACTTTCTTCCTCCATCGTCTCAATAAAATCCTTGATTTGTGACTGAGCATCTTCAAATCCTGCTGTAATAATAACATTATGTTTGATTAAATGTAAATAATTGTGCCAATCCTTTTGTTGGCTGGAGATTTTACCACCGTTAGCTTTTTTCATCTCAATCCACAAATGCCAAACTGGGACGTATAGATCTGGAACGCCGGGCGTGACGCCCTCGGCCTTGAGGCGAGCTGCGGTGGCAATGTTTCTTTGGCCGCCATTTGGTATGGCTATGATCCGTATTCCTTTGTAATTTTTTCGGAACCAACTTACAAATTCCCGTTGCTCAATGTGTTCAGATCGGCCAGTTTCTTTTGATGACACGGTAGTATTTGCCTTCTTTCTTGTAAAGAATGTCATTGGGCGCTTTTCCTTTATTCAGTGTGGAACAAATCTCATCCAGAACAACTAAATTGTAAATTTTTACCTTTGCTTGATCCGCTATCTGCGCCAACAACAGTCTGGCTTTCCTACCGGCAAATCCGTCATGCGTTACTGGAAAATATTCTGATATCACTGGATCGCTCAACAGCTTGGAGTAGTATTGAACTTTAATCATTTTTTTGCCACTGGCGCGAGAGGTATGCGTTGACCACTGCCACGATTCTACCGCGAGTTCACTGCTTGAGCTGCCCATTATGTCTGCATCTGACAAACGGAACTTTTTTTCTTTTGGCGGTGGGAACTCGTATCCGCAGTCTGGGCAGACTTTAACCGCTGGCGGTATCAAACTGTCGCACTCTGGGCAAACCTTTACCGGCGCCTCTCCAGTGCCTTTACCGGCCTTATTTGGTGGCTTAACGTTGGTA
>TARA_R110000868_G_scaffold127493_6_pt1 | contig 28265 bp, 20 predicted proteins | sample TARA_R110000868 | Tara Oceans TARA_R110000868 (sample SAMEA4397489) | marine metagenome | biome: Polar Biome; feature: [SRF] surface water layer (ENVO:00010504); material: water (ENVO:00002006), including particulate matter (ENVO:01000060) such as... | depth 5 m | reverse complement strand
CCTAAGCATGCCATTCATCTCGTGCAGGAGCCTCTCTTCAAACTTCTCTTTTTTAAAACTCTTAACCTTGGCCACAATTACCTACTATAAGCCGAGCTGATTTGAGCCACCCTCAGATTCAGCTTTAGCGATATCATCATAGGTACGCTTACGCTCTTGCATGATATAGCACTCGAACGTATCGCCAATTTTAACATCATTATAATTTTCAAGACCAATACCGCATTCAAGCCCGACCTTAACTTCTTTAGCATCATCTTTGAAACGCTTAAGAGAAGACATCTTACCATCGTGCATGATCTGACCATTTCTAAGAAGACGGACATTACAGCCAACTGCGATCTTACCTTCAATAACAACCGAGCCTGCAATCGTACCAGCTTTAGGAACAGTAAATGTTTCCTTAACTTCAGCGCGACCGATGTACTCTTCATTGAACTCAGGCTCAAGCATACCTTCGATAGCGAGTTTAACGTCGTTGATCAACTCATAGATAATCGAGTACGTCTTAACATCAATTCCAAGCTGTTCAGAAAGCTTACGAGCTGTGGTTAGTGGTCTCATGTTGAAGCCAAACACGAAGGCACCTGAACTATCAGCAAGCTGAATATCAGAGTCAGTGATTGGACCTACGCCGCCACCAATGACTCGAACTTCAACTTCTTTAGTTGAAAGTGGCTCAAGTGACTGACGGATAGCTTCATAAGATCCTTGAACATCAGAGCGAACGATAACATTAAGCTGTTTAGCGTCGTCATTTTCGCCTGCTGCTGCTGCAAAGAAGTCTTCAAGTGAAACTTTCTTCTTAGCAGGACCACTTGCAAGCATTCTTCTTTCTTCAGCGCGGTTTTCAGCAACTTTCTTAGCTTCACGTTCATTTTTGGCCAGGTTCATGAGATCCCCTGGTTTTGGCGCTTCGGCCAAACCTAGGATTTGAACTGGAGTCGATGGACCAGCTTCTTTGAGCTGCTTGCCAGTACTATCAACAAGACTTCTGGCGCGGCCAAAAGTTTCACCAACAACAAGGCAGTCACCTTTAGTCAAAGTTCCTGTTTGAATCAAGATTGTTGCCGTTGGGCCACGACCTTGTTCAATTTTAGATTCAATCACGACACCTTCGGCAGGACCTTTTGGATCTGCCTTAAGCTCCATAATCTCAGCTTGAAGCGCAATACCTTCAAGAAGTGCATCAACGCCATCGCCTTTGAGTGCAGAGATTTCTACAAATTGAGTTTCCCCACCCCAATCTTCTGGAGTGATACCGTGCTCAGATAAGGCCGTCTTAATGCGATCAGGATTTGCACCCTCTTTATCCATTTTATTAACAGCGACGATCACAGTCTTCTTTGCATTTTGACAGAACTTAATTGACTCAACTGTCTGAGGCATAACACCATCATCAGCTGCAACAACCAGAACAACGACGTCTGTAACATCGGCACCACGTTGGCGCATCGATGCAAAGGCCGCGTGGCCAGGAGTATCTAGGAACGTAAGCTTCTTACCTTTGACATCAACACTATAAGCGCCAATATGCTGAGTAATACCGCCGGCTTCTCCCGAGGCTACTTTTTCATTTCTAATATAATCGAGAAGTGTCGTCTTACCATGGTCAACGTGACCCATAATCGTGATGATTGGGTTTCTTGTTGGCCAATCAGATTTATCGACATCATCAGTTTTACCAAGAACGGCGTCTTCATCAAAGGCGCGATTTTCAACTCTATAGTCATAAAGCGCAGCAATTTTAGAGGCCAGATCAATACCGACATAATCGTCAGGCTTAATAAGCAAATTCATATCAAGGCATTTATCTGCTAATTCTTTGAATTTAACAGACAGCTTTTTAGCAACATCTACAAGAGTTCCACCATCGTGCAAGGTGATAACACGCTTATTATCCCCTATTTCTGTAATCTCAGTTTTCTTAGTTGGACCACTGTAAACACGTTTACGCTTAGGCTGAACGTAAATTGGCATCCCGCTACCAGAAAGAGCTGCGTAGCTCTTTAATTCGCTATCAGCACGAGTGGTATTAAGGAGTTCAGATTTACTCGTGACAGGCTTCTTGCCTGACATCATTGAAGCAAGACCACCGAGACGGCGTTTGCCTTTATCATCGTCATCTTCTTCTTTTTCTTTTGTTCTAACAGCAGGTCTAGAATTGTCTTCTTCTTCCTCTGACTTTTCAGGGATAAAGACTGGCGTAAAACGATGAACTTTTTCTTTATAAAGTTCTTTCTTTTTACTTGGTGTTTCTTCGTCTGCAGTTTCTTCTGGAGTCTCTTCTTTAGCTTGTACTTTCTTGGCTGCTTCTACCTTCGTTGGCATTGAAACAACACGAAGACCGCCCTTAGCACTTGAACCACCGGCCGTTGGCTCATCATCTTCTGGCTCGCCACCTTTTCTAAGAACAACAGTTTTCTTTTTACGAGTTACTGTTTTCTTTTTATCTTCGCTGGTCTCGGCTGCGGCTTCTTCAGCTTTGGCTTCAACTTTTTCAGCTTTAGGGCTAGCGGCAGGAGCTTCGACAGCTTCAGAGGTACTAGGTGCTGCTGCTGCAACTTCCTCTTCCTCATCAGCACCTGAACGCTTGACGACCTTCTTCTTAACTACTTTCTTTTTGGCCCCAGCCTTTTTCTTGGCAACTTTTTTCTTTGCGCTCTTAGGTGCAGGCTCACTTTTGCGATACTCAGCAATAACCTGTGCGACTTCCTCATCGGTAAGTGCGGTCATGTGGTTACGTACGGCAAATCCCTTAGCTTTCAGTGCTTCAACGAGGTCAATTGCCCCCATATCAAGTTCTTTGGCTAGGTCGAAAATCTTCATCGGCATCAAACGCTCCAGTATAACTAACTAAATACTATCTAACTCTTATTTCAATTTAAAGGCAGCAAGCTCTTCACGAAGACGACGTTCGGCTTCTGAGAACTTATCACTTTGCTCTTCATCAGAGTCTTCTTTCTTCTCGATCATTCCACGATAAGTTGGAACCGCAGAAGCAGAAATCAACTCTTCTTCCTCTTCTGGCTGAAGATTAATCGTTCCAGCTTCAACTGCTGCCAGTGTATCAGTGATAATCTTCTGCGCGTCTTCTTCAGAAATACTTAATACTCCTGCAAGATCAGCGGCAGACATAACCGTCAGATCACCAACGGCAACGATATCGTGCTGAACAAGTACCTGTGCCTGAGTTTCACTCACGCCAGGAACCTGAAGTAGATTTTGAACAGAGCGAGTAATCTTCTCTTGCAGCTTCACTTTAGAGATGATGTTGATTTTATAACCCGTCAACATGGCCGCAAGGCGAACGTTTTGCCCGCGACGACCAATCGCAAGAGAGAGTTGATCTTCATCAACAACTACGTCCATATTCTGATCTTCATGATCCATCATGATATTTGTAATTTCAGCAGGAGCAAGAGCTGATCTAGAGAATGTTTCGATATCGTCATTCCATTTAACAATATCGATTTTCTCACCTTGAAGTTCATTAACAACGTTTTGAACGCGTGAACCCTTCATACCAACACAGGCACCAACTGGATCAATGTCTTTATCAACAGAAGCTACTGCAATTTTGGCACGGAAACCCGGCTCACGAGCTGCAGACTTGATCACAATTTGACCATCTTGAATTTCAGGAACTTCAATTTCAAAAAGTTTAACTAGGAACATTGGAGATGTACGCGACAAGCGAATCTCTGGTCCACGGTTAGTCATAACCACTTCTGATAGATAAGCTTGGATACGATCACCTGTTTTGAACTGTTCACCAGGAATGATTTCTCTACGAGAGAGAATCGCATCGGCCTTACCAAGATCAACAATGATATTTCCGCGCTCATAGCGACGGGCAATACCTGTAATCAACTCACCTTCACGGTGTTTGAATTCAGCAAAAAGAATTTCGCGTTCAGCATCTCTAACTTTTTGAAAGATAATCTGACGTGCTGTTTGAACGTCAACGCGTGAGAAATTTGGATTCTCAATTTTAATACCAAGTTGGTCACCAACTTCTACGTCTTCATCTAATTCTTTTGCTGCATCTAACTTAATTTCTACGATTGGATCGCGAACATCATCAACAACGTTTTTGTATTGGAAAATTTCAATGTCGCCGTCATCTGGATTGTAGCGAGTCTCGTACTCACCTTGGATGCCAAACTTCTTTCTTGCAGTTACCAAGAAGGCTTGTTCAATCGCCTTAACAACAATTGAGCGCTCGATCCCACGATCTTTACCCAGTGCTTCGATAACTCTTCCAATTTCAGAAAAATTCATAATAACGTCCTTTTAAACTAATCAGTCTCTAAATTTGCTTTCTTTATATCTGCAAATGGTATCTCGACGTTCAGGTCGTCAAACTTTAAAGCTAGACCTTGATCCGTTTGTGACACCAATTTCAATTTTACTTTCTTTTGTCCTTTTAACTTCTTAGGACAATTCTCCAAACCAACAATCTCTTCAAAGCGCTTCTTAAGGTTAAGCATCACTGGCTGACCAAGAGCACTTTCAAAGTGTTTCGCTGTAACTAGGTTTCTATAAACACCTGGTGAGGACACTTCGAGTGTTAGATTAGCCGGAAGCCAATCTTCTTCAAGGTGAACATCGAAACCACGATCTACCTTTACGCAATCTTCGATCAGGGCCGTTCCTGTTTCTGGATTTTCGATAAAGACCTGTAGCAGTCCACTACCAGGATTATAGTGAAAATCATAAAGACTTAAGCCACAGTCATTAATGACTTGCGTGCAAAGCTCTAGGAACTTTCTTTCGGTGCTGTTAAGATCTGCTTCAAGGGCATTCGCCATAGCGAAGTTTCCATCCAATATAAAAAAAAAGGGTGGAAAAAAAATTTTCGTCCACCCAAACCAAACAAACATTAAAACTCTAGACGCCATTATTTACCAAAAGCGCAGCATCATGACAACATAAAGCTTGAAATAACATGTTCTTGATGCGCTGAACTATAAAGTAATATTCATACTTAGAGCGTCACCACCATCACTATAGAAGCCTTTAATGACGCGAGATTTCTGCCAAGAAGACTTCAAATACAAGGATATGGCCGCGATATTGTCGACTTGGACTTCAAGACAAGCACTTTCAAAGCCAAGCTCACGAAGTCGTGCCAGACTCTGTTGCATCAACAATGACCCAGCGCCACATCTTTTTTTCCCGGCCACGCTCAAGATCTTAAGTAAATAAGCATTTGGAGAATTATCTAGCTGCCAAAGTGAAAAGCCTGTCGAGTCAATCCAAGAGACTAAAAATTTTGAATGTGAATCTGCAATTTTGAGCCAGTCTTTTTCATCCCAAGGCCATGGGAAAAATTCTTTATCCCAGTCAGATAAAAGTTTCCAATTAGGTGCTGTTTGCTTTTGTGGGTTGAAATTATGCCAACTCAAAACAGATTGATTCACAGATAAGTCTCATGGGGAGTGGCGCGCGAAACCGAATCAATAAAAGTCTTGGCCCTGGAAATATCATCACGCATACGCTTTCGATCAGTTGATTTAAACTTAGAGCGAAGAAAACTCTCCGTCTGCAAGAAGGCTTCGATATTGGGAGATTTCGATTTCCCGATACAAGAAAAGGAGTCTGGCACAGTTGTTTTATTTGCACTCGGTTGCGACTGAACAAACAGCATCAGTTTCACCAACTTAACAACTTTCTCAATACTTTGCTTTTCAGACGGTGTTAGCGCTCTACTTTGCGACGCTTTTAAATAGCTTGGAAGATCTTTAAAGAGGTTTTCCTCCACATCAAGTGCGCGAAGTAACATCGACCTTTTAGTGACACATTCTAGCCGATGCCACTCCTTAATCCATTGGCCAAAACCTTCTTCAAAAAAAACTTGTTTATCGACGCGAAAAAGAGCGCGATCGCTCACGAGAACTTTCTGACCAAAGACTTGGCCACATAATAAAAGAATGAAAAGAGCTGTTCGCCCCATCACAGACTAGACAGGTGAACTAAGTTCCACGTTTCCAATAGCTGCAATATTTTGTCCGCGAGATTCGTTATGGAAACGAATATTGACGTGAGGGTTAAAGGTATAACCATCTTTGCCGCGGATAACATATTTACGCTTATCAGACTTATCGTTTTTATCGCCCTTAGGCTCAATCAACTTACGTAAACGCGAAACACTAGTATAGATAAGCTTATCGTGGATCAATGGGTTGTACTCATCTTTCCAGATCATCTTAGCGAGTTGTTCTTTATCGTAATAAACACCTGGGTTTTTGGCCAAAAGGAAAAGAATTTCCAAAAGAACAAAGCGGTGTTTGAAGTCAATTGTTCCAAGAGAGCGCTCTTTTACCTTGCGGTTTACGCGATCGAGGAAGATATCAACACTTGAATCGTTAACATCATCGACTTCTTTTTGAAGCATATCTGTTAGGCGTTTGAAGACGCGCTTATCAACTGTATCGAGGGCAAGTCCAAAATACTCAAGGGCAAGTTCATACTTGCCTGAGAATTTATGGGCCATTCCTTTTGCTAGAAGGACATAACCATAGAGGTTCCAGCATTTCTTTTCGTTAAGAATACGGTTGGCACGATCAAGGTTTTCAAGCGCAAGCTCAAAATTCTCGTCTGCTAATTCTACTTTTGCTAGGTGGTGATACATGGCACCTAGGAGGTAGTTTTTAGTGATAATTGTAAGTAATTGGTTAAGCTGTGTGAGGTAATCACGAGCTGCTGCATTGTCTTGGCGATTAGTGGCATTCATGGCCAGGGCCAAAAGACATTTTGCTAAAAGTTCGGGCTCGTTCTCTTCTTTAGAACGCTTATAAGCTAGTTCGAAGTTTTGACGAGCTTCATCGAATTTTGAACCATAGTTCTTAACGATACCTACGTTATAGAAATACTCGGCAGAGAGACTGGCAAGATTAGCCGTCATCTCTTCAACTAGGATTTCAGCCTCTTTAATATAAAGAGAGGCTTTCGTGTTTTCTAACCTCTCAGAAGCAATTCGAATAAGGAATCCGTAAACTTTGAGCATAGAGAAAATATCGCGTGGTCTTTCGCCGCACTTTAGGGAGAGAAGGAAGTTTTCCTCAGCTCTAATTAAGTCGGCTTTATCGTAATGAAGCTTACCTAATTGGTAGAAGGATCGACCAAGGGCCGCTTGATTTGTGGCATCTGCTGAAAGTTGCAAAGTATCTTCGCTACGTTCAAGAAAAGCTAACGAGCTTTCGATATGATTCGCTTTCATGTTTGCGGCCTGAGTACTTTGTAATCCTGCCATTTCTTCATTTATCACGTTCAATTCCCCCGCAGTGGTGGCACGAGCTTCCCATCCCTTTACAGGGTATTGAGAGCTTAGCCTTGGTCTTATCATGGTGCGTGACTCTAGGTCAAAACTGGCCCACTAAACCGTGTAAAAATTAACCTTTAACTCATTGATTTATAGTTAGCCCCCTGCTACTGTTTGTGTGATATAATCGTCGCTATTTTAGGTAGTTAGACCACTTTTCCGGGTAATTGCACGTGGCACAATCACAAGAATACAAAATTGACACTATTAGACACTCTATGGCCCATCTTATGGCCCAGGCCATCACTCGCCTCTTTCCTAAAGATCATGTCGAGTTTGGTGTAGGTCCAGTGATTGAGCACGGATTTTACTATGACGTGGAAATGGAACACCGTCTAAGTGAAGCCGATCTAAAGAATATCGAAAAGAAGATGAAAGAAATCATCAAGCAAAAGCTCCCAATCGAGCGCAAGGTGATGTCTAGAGATGAGGCCATCAAATTTTTTGGCGAGCAAGATCAAAAACTCAAGGTCGAGCTGATCGAAGATATTCCGGCCGGGGAAGAGATCTCTTGCTTTTCTCAGGGTGATTTCATTGACCTATGTCGTGGTCCTCACGTTGAAAATACTAATAACTTGCCGTTTAGCTTCAAGCTAACTCATGTTGCTGGAGCCTATTGGCGCGGCAGTGAAAAAAACCAAATGCTCCAAAGGGTGTATGCCGTTTGTTTCGCCTCTAAGGAAGAATTGCAAGACCACCTCAAAATGCTTGAAGAAGCAAAAAGGCGCGACCACAGAAAACTGGGTAAAGAGCTAGAGCTTTTCCATTTTGAACAAGTTGCTCCGGCATCACCATTTTTTATGCCTAAAGGTGCTTTCCTCTATAATGAACTCGTTTCATTCATGCGTCGCCTTTACACTAAATTTGGCTACGATGAAGTGATCACACCACAAATTCTAGACTCAGACCTTTGGCACACTTCAGGTCACTACGCTCACTACAAAGAGAATATGTACTTCTCAAATATTGATGAGCGTGAATACGCCGTGAAGCCCATGAACTGTCCATGTCATATGCTTATGTTTAAACACTATAAGTATAGTTACCGCGACCTGCCGCTACGCTATGCCGACTTTGGCAGACTTCATCGCTATGAAAAAGCTGGAGCTGTGGCCGGACTGACTCGTGTTAGAACTTTCTGTCAGGACGATGCCCATATTTTCCTTCCAATCGATAAGATTCAAGGTGAGATTCAAGATCTCATGCGCATGTTCTTTATCTGCTATGAACACTTTGGCTTTACCGGAATCAAAGTAAACCTTTCGACTCGCCCTGAAGATAAATCGGGGGATGATGCCACTTGGGATATTGCTGAAGGCGCACTTAAAGACGCGCTCGATGCCTCAGGCCATGCTTATCATATAAAAGAAGGCGACGGCGCTTTCTATGGCCCAAAGATTGATGTGGAAATTGCCGATGCCCTTGGTCGCTATTATCAACTTGGAACAATTCAACTCGACTTCCAACTGCCTGAGCGCTTTGACCTGACTTTCACCAATCAAGAGGGCAAGGAAGAGCGTCCCGTAGTTATACATAGAGCCCTACTTGGCTCGCTTGAGCGTTTCATTGGCGTCTATATCGAACACGTCGGAGCGGCTTTCCCATTTTGGATTGCTCCCGAGCAGGCCATTATTGTTCCGGTGAACAATGAAACCCACGAAGCTTACGCTTCAACACTAGCGGCCAGCCTTCGCGATCTTGGGCTTCGTATTCGAGTGGATAATCGCAATGAATCCATGGGCTATAAAACTCGTCAAATTCAAAAGTCTAAAGTCCCTTATATGATTGTTATCGGAGACCGCGAAGTTGAGACTGATTCAGTTTCAATTCGTGCTTATGGATCTAGAGATAGTCAGGACATGAGTACTCAAGATCTTAAATCTCTCTTTAGCGAACTTAACCAGGAGCGAGTCCCCAAAGCACTACGATAAACTTTGGGGTATAGCGAAGGATCTCTATGCCCGTTCAAAACAAAAACGTTCTGTTAATTTGTGGCGGTGGTGGAACCGAGCATGAGATTTCATTAATTTCAGCTAAATTCATTTTAGATCAACTAAAAAAAATTGAAGGCATTACTCCCCACTACGTGGAGATAACAAAAGATGGAACCAGGCGAGATCTTGAAGGCAATCGCTGTGAGCTTCGTCGTGCCGGTGAACTAGTTTGGCCTGAGACTGATCAAAGCGTTGCTTTAAACTATGCGATTCCTTGTATTCACGGACCTCCAGGAGAGACCGGTGATATTCAAGGAGTCTTTGAGATGATGGGCCTGCCCTATCTTGGCGCAGCTCCCGAAGCCAGTCGTATCTGCTTTAATAAAGTTTCAACCAAGCTTTGGCTCGATGCTCTTGAAGTTCCCAATACTCCTTACTTATTTCTATCAGAGATGACTGAAGACGCTCTGGCAAAGGCTCGTAATTTTTTTGCTGATGAAGGGCAAGACCTGTTCATCAAAGCTTCAAGCCAAGGAAGTAGTGTCGGCTGCTATCACGTGACAAAAATGACTGAACTTGATCAGGCCATTAAAGACGCTTTTACTTTTTCTCCCTATGTCTTATTAGAGCGCACAGTTAAAGGTCGCGAACTAGAAGTTTCAGTTTACGAGTATCAAGGAAAACTTGAGTGTAGCGCGCCTGGTGAAATCATTTGCCCCAGTAAGTTTTATAGCTACGAAGAGAAGTACTCGGAGACCAGTAAAACACAGACGCTACCAAAAGCTCAGAACTTACCGGCAGAAGTGATCGAAGAAATTAGACAGTACGCGATAAAGGCTTTTCGCGGCTTAAAGCTTAAAGATCTTGCTCGCATTGATTTTTTCTATACTGACACAGGTAAGGTTTATCTCAATGAACCAAACACCTTTCCCGGCCATACAAAAATTTCAATGTTTCCTATGATGATGAAAGAAAACGGCCACGATTATAAAACCTTTTTAGAATATTTGATCGCCACTCACGCGAGGAATGTATGAAACTGCCACTAATTAACTCCCAAGATGAAAAACACGCAGCAGAGCGCCTCGCTCCTTTTTACAACGCAGAACTCATTCCTGCCGAGAAGAAGGCTTATCTTACGGAACTAGAAAAAAGTGAAGGGCCGTATATGGCCATTGAAGGCGGTGACGGCAAGACCCATTATATGATGGATGCCGCTAGCCAAATTGCTACTCTCGGTCTGGGCTTTAACCCATCTGTCTTTATGGGAGTTGCGCACTTTCTAGAAGCTTGGACCAATAATCCAAACACAAAAATCTTCAAGCAAGTCCACCGTGCACTTCTTAAGTTTTTAAAAAGAAAAACAAAATGGGAAAACTTATTTCTCACCTATGTGAATTCTGGAGCCGAAGCCAATGAAACGGCCCTAGGTTATGCCTACAAGGAACGTGGAAATAAATGGGCCAACAAAGTCCTGGCTTTCGAAGGCTCTTTTCATGGTCGTATGATGGTGACCCTGTCATCGACTTGGAATAAGTCAAAGCGTGAACCCTTTGAGTGGCCAGAGTTTTTAACTGAGTACTGCCCTTTCCCAGAACTTCCGGGAGATGACATTCATCAGCCGATCCCAGAAGGCTGGAGAAAATTTTGGGATAATGCCAGTAAGAAAAACTTCACTGTTCCGGCAAAGTGGCTCAAAGACCCAGTTCTAAAGCTTGAAGTTGAAGCTCTTAAAGAAGTGAGAACTAAATTATGTACCGGCAATATCTTTGCCGTGATTGCCGAGACAATGCAATGTGAAGGCGGAGATCGTTATAGTTCAGATCGCTTCCACACAGCACTCATACTTATGTCTCGAAGCTTTAACGTGAAAGTCATCCACGATGAAGTTCAAACAGGATTTCATCTCGGTCGCGAATTTTTCTGGCATCACGCGCTTAAGATGAAAGACCTGGACGGATCACAACTGAATCCTGACTACGTGACATGCGCCAAGAAAGCTCAAGTTGGAATGGTCCTGTCTCATAAAAAAATGGATAAGACTCCCGATCAATTCCAAGTCGCCAGTGTTATCAGAGGTTATCTGCACGGGATTGCTCTCGATCAAATGCAAGAGCGTATTCTTAGTATTGAGGAAGATACTAGGGTACGCCTCAACGCCCTAATCGCAAAGTATCCAACCCAACTCACAAGACCCAGAGTGATGGGCTTGGCCTTTGCGGTAGAAACTCCAAGCAACGAGCTTTGCAATAAGTTTATCGCTGAACGCTTTAAGCACGGACTACTCTATTATCCGGCCGGCGATCGTACCCTACGCTTTAGATTAAACACGGCATTTTCCTCCGATGATTTAGACTTCTTGTTTAATGAAATGGATGTACTTTGTAATAAGATTTTTAATGGCAAAGAAGCACCTTGCCCAAGCAGTGTTGAAACAAAAGAGCGAGGCACCAGTAATCTTTATGACTGGCATCGACTTTTGCTTGATCTCAAACTCGACAATTACAATAATGTAACTCCCGATTCAAATGATGCCTGGGCAAAAATTTGTAAACTCTTTAAAGAGGCTACAACCCATGATCTTGTATCCGTCGATGAGTCAAATTACACCCATTACCGCGACCGCATCCAAAAGCTGCAGCAAAAAACCTACGAGCCGGCCAGACAAACTGATATTGAAAAGTTTGAGAAAGTGGCCCATGACCCCTTCGGTTTAGCCTTGGCAGTTGAAAATGAAGGCGAATTAGTCGCTATCGTCTTTGCCTCTCCGCTTAAGCGCCATCCTCTTGATAGAGGCTTAAGAATTGACCCTTATTTTGAAGATGAAAAATCCATCTATGTCATCGACACGACTGTTGCCAATGATTATCAAGGTGGCGGACTCGGTCGTTTTTTAAAGTACGCCCTCACCGCTTGGGCAAGTGCCAAAGATTTCAATCGCATTCAGGGAAGAAATCGCGATCGCATGGCAGCCAGTATGCTTTCGATCAATCTCTCGCTTGGAGCGTATGAGCTTAATTACTTAAAAGAAGACTATCCCGATTTTGAGCGTTACCGCGATGTTGTCTACTACACATGTCCACTTAAATGGACTAAACCACCACTCTCTCTTCATAGTGCGATTGATTCTCACGTCGGACATTCGACTCTAGATAAGGAGTGGATGAGAAAGTCACTAGTCACAGTTAATAATAAGATTTGTCTTTCAAACTTTGTTTCCCATGATTTTTTAACGAATGTCGAAAAGATCTCAAATCAAATGCCTAAAGAACTACGACACGGCTATAGCTGTTCCGGTCAGTCCGAAGCAGTTGATAAGGTGGCAAAAAGTTTATGGTATGTTTCAGATAAATACACCAATCGCATGCTGACTTTTAAGCTACATTCTTTTGGCAAAGGGTCTTTTCTTTCAAGATCACTCAGCGATCATAACGATCCTTATTTCAAAGTTGATCATTTAGATACTCCTGTTGCTGCCAATCATGAGCAAATTTTAGAGCAGATCGAAGAGCTGACAAACAAGAATAAGTATCTTGCAATTTGGATTGAGCCACTGCCACAAAAAACGATGGAGCCGGTTCCGTATAAATTTTTAATTGAGCTGAGAAGATTGACCAAAGAAAAAGGCATCAACTTAGTCTTCAATGAAACTGGTGCTCAATCTTATCGTTTTAATAGTAAGAATTACTTCGCCTGTAATGACACTGCCATTACACCTGATGCTAGTATGCTATTTTTAGGCGGCCAAGCCGGCATGGCCTTTGTTCGTCGTGAGAAATTTGTCGACAAGCCGCTCATGATGATTTCCACATGGGATGGCGATGAGTTCTCCTTTGCCTCTTATGTCCGTGGAATGGAGCGAATGATCTCCCAGCACGATGAGTATATAAAGCTGGCCCGCGACTTTGAGTCTAAACTTAAAAAAATGCTCGATAACCATATTGGTCTTCAGTTTGGACTCTCTGGTCCACGCGGTTGGATCACAGGAACACTGCCTTACTCTCTTCGAAGACTTTTCAAAGAAGAAGGTGATCGCCATATTTTATGTGCCAGCTTCGATGCCATGGCTGAGTTTGTAAAAGAATGGGCCTGGGAGGAGAACGCATGAGTACTGACCAAGGATTTCCAATCATTAAGTACACTGGTTCCTCTCCTCTAGAATGGGGACGCATGCACGGTGAAATGTTTCGCGAGGGTATCACTGAGCTGGCAGAAATAAGACGTGAGCTGATGCTGGCAAAAAATCCACGCCTTCGCTCAAAACTTGAAGAACTCGCTACCGCTCAATGGGATGCGAGCTTTGCCTACGCCCCAGCGCTGATGGAAGAGATGCAAGGAATTGTTGATGGGAGTAATCTCACAAGACTCGATCTGGTTATTTTAAATAATTATACCGATTTTAGAGATCTGCAATTGCCTGAAGAGGGCTGTTCAACAGTTCATGTGCAAAACAAATCTCACACACTTTCAGGTCAAACTTGGGACATGCATAAAAGTGCTAAAGACTACCTTTGCCTTATTCATGCTCCCGCAACAGAAAATGCACCGGAGATGCTTAGTCTCTCTCTCGTAGGTTGCTTAGGTCTCATGGGAATCAATACTCATAATTTACTTGTCGGTGTGAATAATATTAATACCACAAACGCTCGCGCCGGTATCATTTGGCCTTTATATGTTCGAAGGCTACTTAAAGAAAAATCTGTCATGAATGCCAGAAAATATCTTGAAGATGCACCTGTTACATCAGGCCATAATTATATCGTTTCCGATGAAGCCCAAGGAGAACACTGGGAAGTGACGCCTAAACTTTCTGAGCGCGTCGGCCATGTCGACGCAGGAAGTGTTGGTCACGCCTTTCATACCAACCATTGCCTTGGCCCAAAAGTTCAAGAGCACGAAGATGCTACAAGTAGCTCATCAACCACTCATATTAGATGGAATCTTTTAGAAAAACTTGTTCCCAATGTTCGAGACTTAGAGGATATGTTCTCACTTTTAACGTCACACGATGGCTACCCTAAGGCTCTATGCTCACATTTTGAATCTGGCGCTCAAGACCCATCGTTTACTTGCGGTGGTGGTATTGCCGATCTCACCGCCGGTCGTGGCCGTTTTTGGCGCGGCTGCCCTCAAGAAGACAGAAACTATAAGTCTGTCGACTTTCATCTGGAGGCAGGTCATTTCATTTTGAAATCCTGATGACTAAGATGAGCCTACCCTATTATATTTCTTGGTCGAAACAAGATGCAGTGGCAACATTACCAATTGCCTCAAATCGTGACTGCACCATGATTTTAGAGGACGGCCAAGAGCTACTTGATCTGTCTGGCATTAGTTTTCAAGCAGGGTTTGGACTTAATAATCCAGTTATCCTCAAAGCGATGAGTGAACAGATTGCAAGCTCACTTTCTATCTCTTCCCCCAAAGCACAGTTTCAACTCAAAGATGAGATGGCGCAAAAACTCATCAATTTGATAGGACTAGAGGGGAAAATTTTCTGGACAGTCTCGGGCGCTGAGTCGGTAGAAAATGCACTTAAGATGATTAGGCTTGCAACAGGAAAGCACAAGATACTGGCCAGAAAACGTTCCTATCATGGTGCAACCATGGGTGCTCTCGCGGCCACCGGTGATTGGCGCCACGATCCTTTTTTCCCAGACGGAAGTGACACCATTAGAATTCCTGAACCCAGTGATGATCCAGACCTAACTAAGACGCGTGATCTTATTAGCCAACATGGACCTGATAATATCGCCGCCTTCATTATTGAAACAGTGACTGGAGGCAACGGTGTATGGGTACTTCCCACTTCGTGGTGGCAAGGCATCCAAGATCTTTGCGACGAGTTTGATATCAAGCTCATTGTCGATGAAGTCGTGACTGGTTTTTATAGAACTGGTAAGGCCATGGGATTTCACCATTATCCAGTTAAGCCAGATGCCGTTTGTATGGCCAAGGCGATCACCGGCGGCTTTGCTCCCTTTGGCGCAGTTTGGACTGCGCCGTGGATTGCAAAACACTTTGAAGACAATATCCTAGCCTGTGGCCTCACCAATTATGGTCACCCTTTAGGTCTTGCAGCACTGAGTGGTGTTTTTAAGCTCATCGAAGATCCAGCCTTTCATCTACGGCTTAAAGAAAATATCGAGATCTTTAATCAAAAACTAAATCAGATTGAAGACCATAAAAATATCAAGGCGATTAGAAAACTAGGGCTACTTGGGATTATTGAACACAGAGGCAAAATCACTTTTGAAGAATACCAAAAGGTCGGCCTATTTGTTTATAACCACGAGGGCGACGCCATTCTTTCTCCTGCCATGACCATGCAACCCGCCCAATTAAGTGATGGCCTCGATAAACTGATAAAGGTGATTTGTGAAAAAAGTATGTAAAGATGCCAATGAAGCCTTAAGCGGCTTCAAAAGTGGCATGACTCTTATGAGTGGTGGCTTTGGTTTGTGTGGTATTGCCGAGAACTGCATTGATGCTTTAGAGAAAATGCCTGTTAAGGACCTTACCGTTATCTCTAATAATATTGGAAACTCGGGACGCGGACTAGTTAAAATTCTCGTGCAAAAAAAGATCAAAAAAGCTTATTGCTCTTATGTCGGTGGTAACCCCGATCTTGAAAAGCAGATGATGAATAATGAAATTGAAGTTGAACTTGTTCCTCAAGGAACTTTTTCAGAGCGCATTCGCGCCGCCGGTATGGGGATTCGTGGTTTTTATACGCCAACCGGTTATGGAACACTGATCGCTGAAGGCAAAGAGTCCAAACAATTTGATAAGCCGTGTATTTTAGAACTTCCTTTGCACGCCGACTACGCCATTATCAAAGCACAAAAAGGCGATAAGTACGGCAACCTTTGGTTTAAGGAAACGGCCAAAAACTTTTCACCTCTTATGGCGATGGCGGCGAAAGTCACCATTGCAGAAGTCGAGGAGCTAGTTGAACTTGGAGACATCCCGGCCGAAGATGTCCACGTGCCCGGACTTTTTGTTCAGCATATCTTCCAAGGCAAAGACTATAAGAATGATATCGAATTTCTAAAGATAGACGGAGAAGACTCATGAGCTGGTCTAAAGAACAAATGGCCGATCAAGTGGTTAAACTTTTCACACCCGGATCAAGCGTCAACTTAGGCATCGGCATGCCCACCATGGTGGCTTCACGGATTACGGCCGACATGGATATCATGATTCATTCTGAAAATGGTGTCTTAGGAGTTAAAGGTCGCCCCGCCAAAGATGAAGTCTCCGCGACGCTTATTAATGCTGGCAAAGAAACGATTAGTATCAAGCCAGGCGCATCTTTTTTCGATAGCGCATTAAGTTTTGGCATGATCCGCGGCGGTCATATCGATTTTTGCGTTCTCGGTGGAATGGAAGTCGACGCCCAGGGGAATCTTGCCAATTGGATGGTGCCTGGAAAGAAAGTTACAGGCATGGGTGGCGCTATGGATCTGGTTAACGGCGCCAAGCAAGTCATCATCATGATGTCTCACGCCGATAAAGAAGGAAACGTTAAGCTCGTCGATCAGTGCACACTGCCACTGACCGGAGTTGGTGTTGTCGATCTCGTTGTTACTGAACGAGGTGTTTTTAAGCCCAATGGCAAGGGCTTTGATACGCTTGTAAGTGCAGACTAAGTGTCTAAATAGACGACAGTATTTTGGCCCTAAGTTGCTGTTATTTCACTAGCATTATGGCCTTATTCTTGCTCTCTAAAGGTCATGTCTACTTTCTACTTTTTCATCATTCTAGCTTTTTCACTCACGGCCCAAGCGGGCTTATTTGAACTTAAGCACTCAAGCAAAAAGATACAGCAAGAACTTAATATCATTAGCTCGGCCCTACGCCCCGATCAAGTTGCTAAATTGCCAATACAAATACCTGTCGCAATAGGTGAAGGGCTACGACTACCTCAACGTCCAATTTGTGAAAAAGAATTATATCAACGCTATGTCAGTAAATCACTTGTCATAAATAAGCATCTCATCAATTTGATGTCGACTCCTGAATATAAAAAGCAATACAAGGGCTGTTCTCATAAAACTGTCTTTTTTCTCGCTCTTGAGCATCAACTAAGCTTTCATCAACTTAAAACTAAACGTGATATTACAAAGCGCAAACTTACATTAGAGCAAGAAAAACTCGTTTCTAGTGTTGTAAAACAAATTATTAAAAGAACTCATCATCAGCTCCAATCAGACAAGATAAAAATCGAATTCTTTTCGATAGATTCGGATGATTATTTTATGATTAGTAACTTTAAAGTCTCACGTGTCATCGGAAAGCATCACTACCGAGTTGGAGTAAACCCTAAAATATTCGCACTCGATATTCCAAGTTTGGCCCTCGAGGCCGTTCTAGCACACGAGTTAGAGCATACGAGTGATTATGTGCAGAAAAAATTTGTCACTGGGATTATACCTATTGGTATTCGACTTCTTTTCAAGAAACATCGTTATTTGTATGAGAGACGAACGGACTTAAAGACGCTACTTAAAGGCTATGGACCCGGTATGGTTCGCTACAAGAGATGGCAATACCACCTCTTGGGCCCAGATGAACTTAAGATCAAAAGAGAAAACTATCTATCACCTGCGGAAGTCGATCTCATCACAAAGCATCTTGGTGACAAGCGGGAACTTATAGAGCGAACTCTAAAAGCTCCCATGCCAAGAGACTTAGAACAATGGAAAAAATATCTTAATTAAGGCCACACTCGCACTCAAGCTTTTCCTGGCCATCGCCCCAAATATCGAGCGTCGTCATTGTCACTTTACTAGAAGCTCTATCAGATACTGACTTTGTGTCACCGTTGGTATTAGAAACCAGTGTTGTCGTCACAATAATATTATTATCGATCACCCCATTGCATGAGTACTCCCCCATCACAATATTGACCTCACGTCCTCTGTACGGCGCATACTCAGTTTCACTTAAAAACTGACCCACTTTCATGGTACAGATAAAATCATCGGCAAATACGGAAGTGGTGAGAAAAAGCGCCATTACGGCGATAATCATTTTTTTCATAAAATTCTCCTTATGACTTAGCCAATACATTTAAAGCCTTTTCGAACAAGGGGAGAAAGGCTATGTATGATAGATATTACTGATCGCAAGTAGCTATAAATGCATATAAAACTAGTCTTATTTATCTTCGCGCTTTACTGCGCCCAAAGCTTCGCGCAAACGACTTCTTCATCTTCTAAGAGAGAATCGCTGTTTGAAGCTGGTGCCGGCGCTGTCTATGCTAGCGTTCCCCATTATCCAGGCTCTGATCAATCAAATGCACTGCTCGTTCCTTTCCCAACCCTTATTTATAGAGGTGATAAATACCGTGTCGATGAAGATGGTGGCGCTAGGGCAAGGTTTTTTTATACCGATATGATGGAAGTTAACCTAAGTATCGGTGGCTCACTACCTGTGTCGACAAAAGACAGTAAGATAAGACAAGGTATGCCAAAACTCGACACCATTATTGAGCTTGGCCCTGGACTCATTGTTCATTTTTTTAATAAAAGAAATGCCAAAGGTTTTAAGCTTTCTCTCAATATTCCAATCCGTCAGGCCATCTCCAGCGACCTCAAATACACCAAGGCCAGAGGACAAGTTTTCAATCCCTTACTCTACGGATTCTACGACTTAAATAAACATTTTACCTTAGTCGGCGGTTTATCGAATATGTGGGCGACCAAAGAGTACACATCCTATCTTTACGATGTCGCAGATCGTTTCGCTACAAGCAATAGAGCAAGTTATCATTCAAGCGGCGGACAGGTAGTAAGCAACTACTCCTTGGCCGTGGTCTATAGTAATAAAAATCTTTCACTTTTTACTGGAAGTATTTTTCACGATGCCTCTAGAAGTTCAAACAAAGACTCGCCCCTCTTTGTGAAGTCCACCAACTGGTCACACGCCATTGGGCTGACATATTTTTTCTACGAATTGCTATAAAGACCATCTTTTGTGCTAAACTAGTGGGATGGACAATTTTAAAATTTGGATCGATGCTGATGCATGTCCCAAAGATGCAAAAGAACTCGTTTTTAAATCTGCCGCTAGACTGAGCATTAATGTTTGCTTAGTCGCAAACGCCTATATTCCAATTCCAGTTACTCCGCTTATAAGCTTCGTGCATGTTGATCAGGGTGCTGATGTGGCCGATCAATATATTGTCGATCACGTGTCCAAAAAGGATCTCGTTATTACGGCCGATATTCCACTGGCTGCTAAAGTGATTGAAAAGTCTGCCATCGCTATTAATCCACGTGGTGAAATCTACACCGAAGACAATATTTCAGAGCGCTTGAGCATGCGTGATTTTATGAGCGAGCTTCGTGATAGTGGCATGAATACTGGGGGACCAGCTCCCTATGGAGCAAATGATCGACAAAGCTTTGCAAACGGCTTAAATAAAATACTGACGCAAATTTTAGGATAAACTGATGAAAACCAAGAAAATCAAAAAGACCATTGGCTGGAAAGAGCATATCTCACTGCCTGATCTCGGTATTAAGTCATTAAAAGCTAAAACGGACTCAGGAGCCGCCACCTCTTCTCTTCACGCTGAAGATATTGAAATCTACACCAAAGGCTCCAAGCAGTTTGTTAAATGCAAAATTGTTCATGAGGTTTCTGACGAATTGAAACTCAAGAAAATCAATCATGAAATTTTGGAATTTAGAAAAATTCGCTCATCAAACGGACAACTAGAGCGAAGACCAGTAATTGAAACAACCGCTGTCTTATATGATGAGAAGTGGACGATCCAAATAACACTAACCGATCGCTCGCTCATGGGCTTTCAAATGCTCTTTGGACGTCAGGCCATGCGCGGACGTTTTATCATCGATCCAAGTAAGTCGTATTTAGCGTTAAAAAAATCTTAAAAAAGAATACTTACTTCTTAATAGAGCTTTGATCTACGTCTCTTATTGGTAAATAACCTCCTGAAAACGTGAAGTGCTTGACCTGCTTCTTTCTTCATTCTATATGCTCATCAGAATATTTATCTTCCACTTGATTTCGTATTAGAGGTCATGAAACTGAGGAGGATTTATCTTTTCGACTTTTCTTAATTTACCTTGATCAGCGTCTTTAAGAGGAAAATGTCTTAAAAAAAGAAAGCCTCTCGATTTGTTCCACGCTTGTGCCTCATCATGAAAGTTCACCACATCTTGAGATAAGATATAATTAATTAGCTTTTCTGGATTCTGAGGGTCCGGAAATAATTCTTTTTCCTCAAAAGTTGCAACGATACTTGGAAGTTTTTGATATTCAGCTGCAGGAATACCGATATTTGTATCTCTAGTTTCTTCTGTAATATATTCAGGAGAATGCTCGAATTCAGAATCATAGAAATTAGATTTTATATAAGCATGCAGTAAGCCTTTTTCAGCCTTGAATATCTTGAAGGTCAAATCATGACAAATTGTATTGATTTTTGTGATATCAAAATTATTTGGATCATCTTTGAACTCAAAATATTTATAATTTTTTGTATTTGTTTTTATCTTCGAACAGTCAAAGTCCTTCTTAAGCGTAAATCCGCCTTTATCGACTGGATCAATATTATTGTACACCCACGCGGAGGTATACCACATTTCCAAAGAATCATTCTCAAAGAGATTAGGAATTCTAAGGGTCCTAGGTATTATAATATTTCCACCATCGTTTCTTTCATACTTACCTTCAATTTCACCACTACTTCCAAATATCATAGGAAAGTCGGGCGAATAATAACCCTTTGTTTTTTTTGAACCGGTTAATGTCTTAAAGTCCCCCGTTCTATTATAAAGTCTTCCCCACTTGTATCCAATATTACTCAATGAACGAAAATCTTTTTTATAATCTTCTATTGGCATTTCCTTGAGCAATCTCTCTTTCAAAACCTCCGCTACGATGTAGCCCGATATTATGCATTTTTGTTTTTTATCTTTTGAAAAACAGCTTTTATCCTCAAGTTCGGTCAAAAAATAGTATTCATCTGGCTTGATATCACATTCTTTTTTAGGAAGTGGACAAAGTTTCTTAACGATTTGATCACCTCTAAAAAGGGTATTGGGTCCCATCTCGACTGAGTAAGTATGAAGTATTTCGCTTGTTATTGAGATATAAGCTCCTTGAAAATATTTTTCAAAGGCTATGGAAGTCTTAGATATAAGCAAAAGAGTGAACATTATTATCAGCTTAAATCTATTCATTGCTAATTGCTCTTTGTTTCTTTTGAGACTCTATTTTTTTATCTCTTTCCATTTTGTATTTTATTATTTTTAGCTCCATCTCTTTTTTTGATTTTTTAGCCTTTAAAATCATTCGCTCGCGCGCGTCCATGGTTTCAAAGTATTCCTCATCTGCTGTCTTCTCTTGAGAGGATGCACTCAAAGAAAACCCAAGAATAAAAGACATAACAATTAATCTAATTACTTTCATAAAACACCTTTAATTTAAAAAAGGACTAAACTCGCCATTATTCCATTCTCCATTACTTATTGAGCTTCGAAGAATTCCTCCCCCTTTAACAAAACCAACACCAGAAACATTTCCACCTCCTTGAATTGATGAGGGGGAATGAAGGTGAGATCGGCGGCTAGCAGTTGATGCCCATTGAGTCTTTCCTCCATTAGAGATAGTACCACTAATCTCTCCATTTCCAGAAACAACTGTTTTTGCCCCGGTTACATGCCCTCGGGAAGTGATGTGATTGATAAAATACTGAGAATGATTAGATGATTGAATCGGTGCTATTCCCGAGAAATTTGCTCCATCTGTAATGTCTCCATTAATGAGCCCATAACCAGTCACACTTGAACCAATAACGCTTGCACCTGATATATCAACACCAGAACCCTGCATTCCGACTACATTACTTGCTTTTATTGTAGAGTTTCTAATTTCAGCATTTCCAATATGAAAAATACCAGAGATTAGCGTCTCTCCAGATATGACTGTATCCTCAATAATACTTTCTGAACTACCAGTCCCATTTATTTCGACCAACCCGCTAATATTCGTCTCCGGCCCAATACTTATATTGCCGTCAATTCTAACCTTTCCGCTCATATTAATCGAGTTCCCGTATACTGAAATACTTCCAAAGCTATTCTCACAAAGCTTTGAGCTCTCGATAGAAATAGAAGTGCTCTCCCCTGAGTCGTATCCAGAGATATCTAATTCGCACCCCCCTGAATTGGAGTTATTAACAAGGACATTTCCTAAGATTTTTGTATTAGCTCCTTCAATTCTCGATGCACCACAAATTTTTGCATCTCTTCCTATAAATGCCTCACTATTAACAAAGCTATCTATTGAAACAAAGCCTCCCCCGTTAGGGTGAAGTGTTCCAGCAATAATTGTTCCTCCGCAATCTTCTATGGAAAGAAGCCCTCTATCTATCTCTGTACAAGCATCGCCATTAACTCCTACAAACTTTATGAAAATTGATGCCGGATCAAAGTCAACACTTCTCATAAGGTCCGGACTATAAGTAATTGTAAGCACATTATTTTGGTTATTTATCTCTAAACTGGGAGCAAGTCCTGGGTCGGCAGTTAGATTATCAAGAAACACTCCATCTTTTTGACTATAGCTGTAAAGTTGTTCGGTCTTATTCTTTAAAACATGAAAACCAAATGTATTAGAGTCATTCACATAAGGGAATGTCCCTATATTAGAGTAATCATATTTGTAGCTAATTTTTTTAATGCCATCAACGGTTGTAACAGTTTCATCCATTTCAACTAAATTAAAAATTAAAGGTTCATGCTTAATATTACTGACATGAGGACTTCGCGTTGAACTTTTTCCTATATATTTATCTCCTTCGATATGCCAGTGTTCAAAGTGGCCAGTCTTCATGTGGTGAATCAAAGAATTTGACGTTTTTTTATTGATACAGCTATAACTAGCTGTTTCAAGTCTTTTAAATTTACTGTCACCATAATCTGTTACTCCCTTTACTGTCTTTTTAGGACGTCCCAATATAGAGAGCCCTAAAAGTTGAATCTCTTCGTTTTTGTCAATTTTTAGTATCTCTTTAGCATCTTCTATTATTTCAAACATATTAGATTTTTTTCCGTACCTAAAGTTTGGAGTCATGAGATCCAAGTTTTTACCAAACTTATGAGCAGAATGCGCTGACCGACTAGGCTCATTGTCAGTATAAAAAAGACCCCCATTCATTTTACTAATATCGCCAACACTGGCTCCTTTGCTCTTTGCAAGATCGTAAGCTAGGTCAGAAAAGTGAGAAACTGCTCCATTGCGATACTCATTCACTAAAGCCCAAGAGTCTCCCCCATCGAGGACATTTACTTCGCCATAGTGCTCTGACTTATCCTCTGTATTTATACCAGACCAAGCTAAAAAGTTAGTTTTGGGGATAGAATTATTGAGTAGAAAAAGATGCGCAGCAGAGAACAATTGTCCATGGATTTTTTTTGTTCTAGTGTTAATGTGACTTAACACAAGACTGTCATCGATATTGTTGTAATAGTCTTCCTTAGTTATAGGCTCTAAGGAAACAATAAGACTAAAGTTAATACTCTCATGAGAATTAAGAATGTACTCCTCGTTTAAAATAAAATTCTGCCCTTCTATTTTTGCAATTCCTTCACCATTAGTCTCAATCGTTACACATTCTTGAGTTGGAGAAATTCTCGTATCCGGAGTCGCAGCAATGGTTGGCTTGAATATATACTTACCTACACCTTGAATGAGAACGATTCCACAAATATAAAGTTTTCTATTGCTAGCACCGACAATTCCCTCTCCAAGATCAAGCTTAACCTGCATGTCTTTCAAGCGAATCACATTGGCGGCCCAATTACTTGATAGCAATGACTGATTTGGGATATTATCATTTCTTATACTAAAAAATGATAATTTCTCAGAGTTATTAACTTCCGGGTAGCTTGGAGCATTATGTAAATCTAATTTGCCAAATATACCAAGCCGAGATGTCGTTGGTGAATTTTGATTTGTGCTAAGTTTCTGCTCACCTGTAGCCGCGTAAGCGTTAACTAATTGCCCAAACAATGATGTAAAAGAGGGAACGGCCTGTCCGGCTATTATCTTCACTTTAATCTCAATGATATCGCTAATATTAGAGTCTAAAGTAATATCGACTGCTTTTTCTTCTGGAATAATTACTTCAATATCATTGTACTCAGTCACATGTTGAATAAGTTCTACTTGTACTTCTCCTGTATTTTTATTTCTCATGGAAACTATAACAAGGTCGCCTTTATTTACCGTTTTTGCACTTATAGGGAAGGATAGGAAGCCCTCATTACTTTCGACTTCTAAAGTTGTTGAGTACTCTATGCCTTCACCACTCGGTACTGAGACCACTAACTCATCATCTATCAGTGAAGTATATTGCGGGTCTATAGACCATCCCAACAAGCCATTTGAGAACTGGGCCTGGCTAAAGAGGACGGGCTGATTAAATCCTTGAAGCTTTAGCGTTGCCTCAAGTCCATCACTTAAAACAACTTGATCATCCATATGAACAAGCGAGTTTACTGCATAAACATAACCTTTTTGGGCGGGAACATTTTCAATAACAACAAACCCAGCGGAACTTGTTGAATACTCAAATTCCTTTTCAAAAAGGAATGAATCAATGGGAAGATCGCCAGCATTTCTTAAAACTCTATACTTCACAATAGAGTCTGTTGAAGGTGCTTGCATGCTATCCAAGACTTCAATACTTAAAGTTTTAGAGCCGGCTATAACTTGATAGGTCTCTTGTATCACATTTCGGTGTTCATCAGAAGCTTCAAAAATTATTGAATTGGCTCCTTCTCTCAACACAGCATTAAGTTCAACTTGATTGCCACTCTTTATGATATTAGAGCTACTAACTTCTTCATCATTAAGCCTAATGGAGATCATATTCTCGTCGTTAAACAGGTTTTTCCCGCTAATTAAAAACACAACATTATTAACAATAGGATTAAAGCCCTCTAAGTCCAGCCCTGTCACTTCAACAATTGCTTCTGACTTCACTAGTGTCGGATCGATTGGATTAATTATATTTATCTCTTTTGTAACAGTAGTCGAGGAATTATTAGAACCGTAGGCCGTCAAAGAGACAATATAAGAGCCTGCATTTTCGTAGTGATGCTCAATTGACTCAGTTGTATATTGAGTTCCATCTCCAAGATCCCACAAGAATCCAGTCAACTCGCCCTCAGGCATCCAAGACTCAATAGCATCTGCAAACAATGCTCCCTCTATACCGTCATCACGACTTGTAATAACTGGATGAGGAATAAGTGACGGATCATTTCGAACAACAATATTAAGCAATTTTGTATCAGATAAACCAAGATGATCTGTCACCGTCAATTCAATTGAATGATCACCTGGCTGCTTGAAAAAATGATAGCTTTGAAAGTTTTTATCAATTGTTCCATCGCTATATTTCCAAACATACTCCAAAGGAAATCCTTCAGGATCATCTGAGCTACCTGCATCTGCTGTGAATAACTCATTTTGAATAACTATAGTTCTATCTAAAGTAAATTGTGCGGTCGGTGCCAAGTTGGGCGAGAAGCCTTCTATTGTAACAGCTTCTTGCAGAGTTTCAGTATTGTTTCCGTTATCGAGCATCGTTACACTAAGTTCAACAACGTAATCCCCTGGTGCTGAAAAAACATAACTAAGTTCTCGTTGATCTCCAACTACCTGTCCTTCAATTCTCCATTCAAGTGAATAAGTGTGCGTACTTTCATACTTACGTGAGGCTAAGCAAGTAACTAACAAGTCCCCTACTTGCCGACAAGAAATATCCTGAGTATTTAAGACTGTAACAATAGCTTCAGCTCTTCCCTCTGCACCTTGATTATCAACGACTGTGACTGAGGGATAGTAGGTTCCGGCACTGGCATACAGATGAGAAACTTTCGCATCTGTAGTTCGAATGGTTTTGCCATCACCAAATTCAACTTTATAGCTATCAATCACTCCATCAAAGTCGGTAGCATATTTCCCATAATCAAACTCTACTAAAGTTGGAGCTGTATTATTGACCTCATATGATATATCAAATCGTGATATAACAGGTTTAATATTTGACTCGCTCGGAAGATCACTTAGCTCTGCATCAATTGGTGCAAAGTCTTCAATTTTAACTTTCACAGGATAGTAGTAAGTTTGTGAGGTCACTAAATCGACAGCCCTTAATGTTAAAGCATAATCTCCATATGAATCAAAGATGTGCTTAACAGCAGAATCTCTACCAATTACTTCGTCATTAAATATCCATGTAAGTTCATGCCCGAAAGAATACTTAAACTGAGCTTCACATGTTGCCTCAAAGTCTCCCGTCTGTTTACAAACAGCTGACCTTGAATCAAGAATTGTAACAATTTTTTCAATTGATGACTCTGCACCTTGATTATCAACTGCTGTAACAACTACATTGAAAGTTCCAGCATTTACGTATTGATGCTGAGTACTTTTTTCAAAAAGCCTTACTGTTTTTCCATCACCAAAATCTATTCTATAACTATCAACTGGCCCATCAGCATCTGTTGCATATTTTCCATAATCAAACTTAACAAGAGCTTGGGCCGTTCTGTTAATTGAATAAATAATATCAAAGTCAGAGATATAGGGAGTTGAATTATTTGTACTCGCAACTGCTGGAGCAACGTACTCCCCAATAGTGATTTTTTCTGAAAAGTTTCCAACAGGTTCACCTGAAAAAGCATACTTTAAGTCCATAGAAATCAAGTGCTCACCAGGTACATCGACAGAAAAGCTAACTTTTTGACCCGTTCCAATTACGTTTGAGCCATTCTTCCAGTTCGCTACGTAATTTGTGCTCGGATATTTGGCTGATATTTCGCAAGTAGCCTGAAGCGCTCCAGACTGCTTACAAACAATATCCTTACTATCTAAGACCGTCACTTTAGCTTTAATGAAACCTTCTGAGTAATGGTTGTCTAAAGCTACAATTGTAACATCATAACTACCGGCTCTAGTATATTTATGTGTGTAACTACTGTCGCGAGTCCTAACAATTGTGCCATCTCCAAAATCAATTCTATAGCTATCAATATTCCCATCAACATCAGTTGTATACTTGGCATAGTCTAGCGTTACATCGGCTGGTGCTGTATTATTTAATGAGTAGATAATATCAACATTAGAAATTATCGGAAGTATGTTCTCTAAAGGAGAATGCTCAATTGGATTAAAGTCTTTCACTAGAACTTTCTTTTTAAAATCACCTATAATTTGACCGTGAATACTAGTAATAATCAAACTTACGACATACTCACCTTTCTCACTGACGGTATGAATAAACTCTTTCTCACGACCGACATCTTCTGAGTCCACTTTCCAAGTTAGAATACTTCCTGGATTAACGATAGCAGCAGTCCCACAAGTAATCTCAAGAGCTTCAGTTTGCAAGCAATCTATATCCTGATGATCAAGAATATTAATCACTTGTTGAACGGGAGAACTTTCAGCACCGTTAATATCCACAGCTGTGACAACCGCATAGTATGTCCCAGCTTTTGTAAAGTAGTGCTCCTTCTTTCCTTCTGCCACTCGATAACTATGACCATCGCCGAAGTCAACTAAATAGCTATCGATTGCTCCATCAGGATCACTGGCATATTTTCCGTAATCAAGAGTCACATATGTAGGACTTGTTCGATTAGCGAGATAATGAACATCAAGTTGCGATAAAACAGGCGCTTGATTATCTGCACTTTGAAGTGCTGGCTCAACAAAATCTCCAACTGTGATTATTTTAGTCATATTGGCATATGGATTAAGTTGAATAAACTCAAGTTTATACTCACCAGGCTCTGAAAAATCGTAGACTAGCTCACGCTCAGTTCCTATTTCCGTATTATTAACTTTCCAGAGATATGTGGTGCTAGAAGTGTATACGTTTGTCGCTTGACATTTAATTCTCAAGTAGTCTATTTGTCGGCAAAAATATTTTTCATCCGTTAAAACAATCG
>TARA_R110000868_G_scaffold13050_1_pt1 | contig 28299 bp, 31 predicted proteins | sample TARA_R110000868 | Tara Oceans TARA_R110000868 (sample SAMEA4397489) | marine metagenome | biome: Polar Biome; feature: [SRF] surface water layer (ENVO:00010504); material: water (ENVO:00002006), including particulate matter (ENVO:01000060) such as... | depth 5 m | reverse complement strand
CATCTATCTCACTTTCACTATCCCCGTTATCGCCCTGCAACAGGTGTTCGCGGCGAACGGACAAATGGTCGACACCGGACTTGCCTGTCTGGTGATAACACTTGGCGGGCTTGCCGTTCCACTCCTGCTGTACAGGCTGGTGAGAAACACGCCTCTGAGCGCGGTCTACCACCGTCCGCTTTCGCTTCGATTGTCGTATGCCCGAGAGCGCAGCTCAGCCAGCCTGCTGCCACCGCCGCCCAGTACTACCAGAAACGCCTAGTACCTGTCGGCTACTTAGCGCGATGCCAGACCATTAAGGGATCGAAAGCGCCTGTCTCTGCCGCTTTTTGCAATTGGGCTATCTGGTCGGATACGGCGTTCTTGGCCTGTCCGGGAATTGGCGTGCCATAGAGGGCCTGATCCAGCCGGCAAATCTGTTCAAACAGGGCTTCTGACCGCGCGACCAGTTCCAGGAACCGCATAGGCAGGCCCTTGTCGCGCTGCGCTTCGGCATCAAGGGGTGGGTCATCCCGGCGAATCCGGTATTTCCGCGCCGACGCGTCTTCCCGGCGCATTTCACCGTCGCGGACCGCTTTCTGCATGACCAGCCAGCTGGCGGCCTGCATCAGGCGCGTTGTCAGCTCCATGCTCCAGGCCGAATAGGTAAGCCCGGCTTCGCGCGGCAATGTGCGTGAGTGTTCCCGGCCCGGGCCATCCAGATAGGATGCTGTTTCTTCCACCAACGCCATTCCACGCGCAAATACGGTGTCGAAGAGTTTGCCGCCGGTAAAGCTGTTGAGGCTGCCGGAATCGTTCTCGGGGGACCCGTTTGCCGCCATCTTCAAAACCTCAAAACACAAGTGCCAACGTAAATACTTAGGTCACAATCCATTTCCGGGGACTTAACCCTTTTGACCAAACAGCGCATCTGCAGCAGATTTCTGCGCTTCTTTCTTGCCTATCTCACGCTCGCACTCTGCAATTTGGGTATTCAGTGCCCGTATGCGTTCGTGCAATTCCTCAATCGACATCTGATCGAGGGTTTGAGCACGATTTGTCAGGATTGGCTCTTCTTCGAACACGGCCATGCCTCCTCTGCAATCGGTGATGGTCTTTCATAAAAACAGAAAGGCGGGCTAGAAGCGACTCCCCGGACGCGAATTTCCTGAAGGAACAAATTGAATGACAGACATGATGAAAGCCACAATCTTCGAGGATGGCGCACCGCTACGCTGGGGCGACGTCGAAGCGCCTGTCGTGAAGCCTGGCGAAGTGCTGGTTGAAGTCGCGGCAGCGGGGCTGAATCGCGCTGACCTGGTTCAGCGCGCAGGCGCCTATCCGCCACCGCCGGGCGCCTCGACCATCCTGGGGCTGGAGATTGCCGGAACAGTGAAGGCATTGGGCGACGGCGTGACACGCTGGAAAATTGGCGATGCCGTTTGCGGGCTGCTGTCCGGCGGGGGGTATGCTGAACTGGCGAGTGTCGATCAAGGGTCACTTCTGCCCATTCCCGCAGGCATGAACATGGTAAATGCGGCCTGCCTGCCGGAAGCCCTGTTTACCGTATGGGCCAATGTGTTCGACCGCGTCGGCCTGCGCGCAGGCGAAGACTTCCTGTGTCATGGCGGAACCAGCGGCATAGGCGTGATGGCGATCCAGATGGCGCGTGTCGCGGGTGCAGCCAAAATTCTTGCCACGGCAGGCAGCGCCGAAAAATGCGCCCTGGCGACCGAACTTGGTGCCGACCGGGCGATCAACTATCGCAAGGAAGACTTCGAGGCGGTTGCACGCGCCGAAGGCGGCGTTGACGTGATCCTGGACATGGTGGGCGGCGACTATATCCAGAAGAACATATCCGCGGCGAAGCTGGATGGCCGGATCATCAACATTGCCTATCAGAACGGGTTTCAGGCGACCGTAAATTTCGCGCCCGTGCTGATGAAGCGTCTGACACTGGCGGCCACAACGCTGAGAGCCCGACCTGTGAAGGAAAAGCAGCGGATCCGCGATGCTGTCGAAAAAGATTTCTGGCCGCATGTTGTCTCAGGCAAGATCAAGCCGGTTCTGGATAGTACTTTCGCCTTTGACGACGCGGAGTCAGCCCATACACGCATGAAAGAAGGCACGCATTCCGGTAAGATCATTCTCACCTGGTGAAGTGAACGCCTTTTCAATCCGAGCCGCATGACATATAAGCAGATCAGGTTCCAAGCTTGCCTGAAACCATGACCGCCCGGCACGATGTGTCGGGCGGCTGCATTTCAGGCCCCAACGCGCTCCAAGGAGACACCCATGTCCGAGATTCTGATGCCCAAGGCGACCGCCGTCTGGCTGCTGGACAACACCACGCTGACCTTCACCCAGATTTCCGGCTTTTGCGGCCTGCACCATCTTGAAGTCAAAGGCATCGCGGATGGCGACGTGGCGGAGAACATGCGCGGCGTCGACCCGATTGCCGGTGGCATCCTGTCGCGTGAAGAAATTGCCCGCGGCGAAGAGAACGCTGATTATGTTCTGAAAATTGCTGCTTCGAAAATTGCACACATCCCGCAGCCGCCCCGCAAGGGCAGCCGCTACACGCCTGTCATCCGCCGTCAGGACAAGCCGGATGCCGTTGCATGGTTCATCCGCAACCACCCGGAAGTGTCGGACGCGCAAATTTCCAAGACGATCGGCACGACGAAATCGACGATCAACAACGTGCGCGACAAGTCTCACTGGAATTCGCAGAATATTCGCCCGGTTGACCCCGTAACGCTGGGCCTGTGCACACAGATCGAACTGGATGAGGTGATTGCCAAGTCGGCCGACAAGCGCCGCCGCATCGAAGCGGAAAAAAGCCTGAATACCGAAGGCCCCGGCCTGCAACCCACCCAGGATGATGCAGCCGCGTACGAACCGGAAAAGGAAGAGCGTCAGAAAGACGTGTCTGCCGCCGACGTTTTCCGCGACTTCAGCTAGCCTGATCTGTCGTTACGACGACAGTTTCCGAAGAAACACATAGAACGCACCTGCGCCGCCATGGCGCTGGTGCGCTTCTGCATATCCCGATACCATTGATCGGGATTCAGGGGTTTCGAGCCAGGCGAGAAAGTTGCGTTTCAATACGCCCTCACCCAGCCGGCCCTTGCCTGTAATCACCAGAACACATCGCGCGCCGTCCTGCCGGGCATTCGAGAGAAAGCCGGGCAGGGCGCGCCCGGCGCTGGCTTGTGTGTGTCCATGCAGGTCGAACGTCGCAGAGACGGCCAGTTTTCCACGTTTCACTCGCTTCTCTTTCCCCCGATTAGCCGGTGTGGGCACGGGGGGACGAGTGGGGGGTGAAGGGGGAGCAGGGGTCGAAACCGCGCGGGGAGCCGGTGTGGCAGGGGGCGGGGTAAGGGGTAGGTTCGCCGACTCACCCGCCTCGACAGCCGTGATCAGCGCCGCGAAGTCCGAGGTTTCCGGGCCGATCCGTTTGATCGATTTTGCGACCCGCGACCAGGCTTTCGCTTCATCGGGGGTCAGGCGGCGCTTCGACATGGACCCCGTCTAAGGCGCAAGCGGCGGATCGCCAAGCATCGACAGGTCCGATACCTGCATCGCGCGGATCAGGCGCTGGCCAACACTGCGCGGCAACAGCACCCAGAGCCGCCCCGGCGCATTCATCGTGCCCGCCCGTGCGCCGGCATCAGGGCCGGTGCCAAAATAGAGGTCGCCGCGCACGGCCCCTTTGATGGCGCCGCCCGTATCTTGCGAGATCAGCAGGCCGGACCAGTTGCCACCCAGACCCGGCGCGGTTGTCTGGATGAACATCGGCACGCCGAGCGGCTGGATGCTGGTATCGACCGCCATGGAGCCAAGCGGCGTGAGTGGCACACCCTGTGCCCCGACCGGACCCAATGTCGGGTCGCCTTCCGGTTCGGCACGAAAGAATACGAAACGCGGATTCTGGTTCATCGCGATGCGCGCTTCAGATGGCCCCGCCCGGTCCATCCATGCGCGAATGCCCTGCATGCTGGCTTGGCCAGCGGTGATCCGCCCGGTCTGGATCAGCCAGTTGGCGGTGGACTTGAACGGGTGGCCGTTGTGAGCGGCATAGACCGCTCGGGTTGTGGAGCCGTCTGGAAAGGTCAGGCGGCCTGATCCCTGGATCTGGAGGAAGAACACATCCGACGGGTGAGCATAGGCGATTGGCACAACACCAGACCGCGTAATTTCCTCACGCGAGGGATAGGCGCGCGTCCCGCCACCGGGCAGGCGCTGGAGTGGCGAGGCGCCGTTGGGCACAAGATCTGCCGGAAGGGCGGGGACAGGCTCGATGAAGGGCGCCACGGGTGTTCGGCGCGCCTCATAGGTCGGTTCGAAATAGCCGGTGAAGCGGCTTTCGCCGCCCGGCGACAGGGCTTCAATCGGGATGAACAGCGACTCGAAGGCGGCTCGGGCGCTCGCGTCACTATTGGCCCGTGCCAGCGAGGCGCAGGGGACGATCCACTCACCCACCGTACCAGCCCATGTGGCATTGGCCGAGACATAATCATTCTTCGGGCGTTTGGAGAGACGCTCACAACTGCGTTTGAAAGCCTGCACGCTGGCCGTAAGCTGGGCAGAAGACCAGCCGGGAAGGTCGCCGTAAGACCCCGGTATCGTCGTGGCCGGCGCTTTCAGCACGGCGACATCCTGATTGGGGTAGACGACGGGCGGCCGCGTCGAGCTTTGGCATGAAGCCAGCACGAGCGACAGGACGATAGCGGCGAGAGAGCGAAGCATGGCCGGGTGTATGACCCGCTTCGCGCGCCCCTGTCATGTTAAAGATGTGCGATGACCAAAAGGCCGATCAGTTGGCGGTTTCGACGTCGTCGAGGATCCAGTTTGGATCAGGCGAGGTCACATCGCGCATAAAGGTCCAGATTTCCTTCGCCGTGCGGGTGGTTTCGCCATCGCCCAGATCAGCTTCATAACGGATCATGACGCGGGCCATGCGACCGTCGAGCTCGGCGCTGTCGATTTCGGCGCGCCGGACGCGCAGCAGGTCGAATGCTGGTGCGTCGCTGGACGAGCGGGCCGAAATGGCAGCGTCCCAAGCTTCATAGACGTCATCATCCAGAAGGGGCCGCAGGGCATCGCGGTCGCCGCGCGCGAAGGCGCCGACGATCATCGTGTAGGCCGCTTTCGCGCCCTGCAGGAAGCTGGACTCCGAAAAGCTGTTATCGGCATTGTAAATTTCCTCGAGACCACCTGCTGCAGGACCGGTGAAAATCGGCCGTTCGGACGGCACGTGGCGTTCGCGACGCTCGGACAGATCTACCGGTTTGGAGTCGCGCGGCGTCGGCGCAGGGTTTGGCCGCTGGACCGGACGGTCGTTTCCGCCTTTGCCAAGCGCCATATAGAGGCGCGACAGCACGATCAGCGCGACGGCTGCGAGTACGAGAACCTCGATCACGGGGTCGAACATTTAGAATTGATATCCTTCAAGCATTCACTGGTCTCTTCCCTAGATAGTCACGAAACGCCCGCGAGGCCAGTGATGCGTTGCGCGTTCTAAGGCCACATGCTAGGCGCGCGGTTCGATCCAGGTAGAGGAAACATCATGACAGACACGAGCGCACCGGGAAACCCCAATAGCCCAGAGGGCACCAATGGCGATACGCCAACCGCGCCAGCGATGCGCGTTCTGGGCCAGTACGTCAAAGACCTGTCTTTTGAAAACCCGGGCCATTCTCCTGTCCAGTCGCAACCGAATATCGATCTGGGCATCGATGTCGGCGCCAAGCCGCATGCAGACGGCAACGGCCTGTTTGAAGTCTCGCTGAAACTGTCCGCCAAAGCGGTTGCAGACGACAAGGTGATGTTCATCTGCGAACTCGATTATGCTGGCCTGTTCCAGTTGCAGAACATTGCGCAGGACCAGCTGGAGCCAATGCTGCTGATCGAATGCCCGCGCCTGTTGTTCCCATTCGCACGCCGTATCATTGCCGAAATCACCCGTGAAGGCGGCTTCCCGCCACTGCTGATTGATCCGGTTGATTTTGTTGCGTTGTACCAGGCCCAGGTGCGCCGGGCCGCTGCAGGCACTCCGCCAACCCAGCAATAAAAGGCCTCAGGCCTGTTTCCAGAGACAGTCGGGGCCCAGCGTCTCGATGAAGGCTGCATGCGCGGCCCGTTCAGACTCCGTGATCTGCACGGCCAGCGGCTTGGGCCGTTGGCGGGCAGAGCGGCGTTCACCGCCTTCCATATCTTCAGTTGGCTCATCGAACGAGAAGGCACGCGCGCGCCCGCCCAGCAATTCGAGATAGACGCTGGCCAATAGCTGGCTGTCGAGCAGGGCACCGTGAAGCGTGCGGCTTTCAAGCGAGATATCAAACCGCTTACAGAGCGCATCAAGGCTGGCAGGTGCACCCGGATATTTCTTGCGTGCCATCGCGGCGGTATCGATCCAGCGGTGATCTTCGATCAGGGGCCGACCGCACAGCGCGAGTTCCATGTTGAGGAAGCCACGGTCGAAGCCGGCATTGTGCGCCACCAGCATGTCGTCGCCGATGAATTCGAGAAAGGCACCGATGACATGCTCTTCCTCGAAGAAGGGCGCGTCCTTCAGGTGCTCGTCGGTGATGCCGGTGATGCGAACAGTATCTGCTGACACGGGCCGGCGTGGATGGATCAGCGTGCGAAACGTTTTGCCGGTCGGGATGTGGTTGATCATCTCGACGGCACCGATTTCGATGATGCGATCCCCGTCATTCGGGTTGAGGCCCGTGGTTTCGGTGTCGAAGGCGATTTCGCGGATATGTGTCGTCATGCGTGGTCTTCTGCCTCCTTGCGAATCATCAGGGCAACTATTGCGCGAACCAGGTCTCGCGCAAACTCGAAACCATGTTCGGTGGGGATGATGAAATCAGCGCGCGCCCGCTTTTCCGCATCGGGCACCTGCCGCGCAAGGATCGATTCGAAGGCCTTTTCTGTCATGTCTGGCCGGGACAGAACGCGTTCACGCTGGACCGCAGCTGATGCGCTGACGACGACGACATAGTCACAGAATTGCCAGCCGCCTGTTTCATAAAGCAGGGGAATGTCGACCACCACGAAGGGGGCGCCAGCTTCACGCGCAGCCTGGCGAAAGTCGTGCTGGGCGGCGCCGGCGAGCGGATGAACGATGGCTTCGAGCTGTTTCATCGCTTCGGCATTATCGAGCACCTGCTCGCGCAGGCGCAGACGATCAATTGCGCCGTCCACCACGACGCCCGGAAAGGCCGCCTCGACAGGGGCGACCGCTGCGCCACCTTTTTCGTACAAGGCATGAACGGCGGCATCAGCGTCATAGACGGGCACGCCCTCTTCGCGGAAAAGTTCGGCGGTGGCCGACTTGCCCATGCCGATCGATCCGGTCAGTCCAAGGATGATCATGTGGTGGCCTCCACAATTGCGCGGCAGCGGGCTTCCGCTGAGGCCATATCAGGCACCACACCAAACCAGTGTTCGAAGGCGAATGCGGCCTGCGCAACCAGCATGCCGAGACCGTCCATGGTTTTCCAGTCCTGATCGGCGGCGTGGGCCAGGGTGGGCGCTGCGGCCTTTCCATAGCTGATATCATAGAACGTGCGGCCCGTTCCTTTTGGCAGTTCAAGCGCCAGGCCAGCATATCCCAGGCTGACCGTGTTGACGACGAGTTCGGCGGTGGCAAGGCGCTCGAGCCCGATATCAAGCGTACATATTTCCGGCCGGGTCAGCAGGTTGTCAGCGATTTCCTCGGCCTTGGAAATTGTGCGGTTACAGATTGTCAGGTTGGCGCCGAGATCTGTGAGCACGATGGCGAGCGCCCGGGCAGACCCGCCAGCGCCAAGCAGGAACACGTTCTTTCCGGCGACGTGGATATCGGCATTGTCGATCGTGTGGATGAAGCCGGGCGCGTCTGTGTTTTCAGCATGCCAGCCACCCGACTCTGTGCGGATCAGCGTGTTAGCGGCGCCGATGCGGCGGGCAAGGTCACCGACTTCATCGGCGAGTGCGAGAGCCGTTTGTTTGTGGGGCAGGGTGATATTCAGACCGCGCGCGCCTTGCCGCGTGAGTGTGTCGAGCGCAGCCTTCAACTCGCCATCCGGAACCTGCAACGCCTTGTAGGTCGCGTCGATATCATTGTCGCGCATCCATTGATTGTGGATGAGAGGCGAGAGCGAATGGGCAATGGGATCGCCAATGACGCCGTAGAGTTGAGTCATGATTCGAGCGCTCCTCGTGTGCGGAAATAATCAAGCAGCGGCAGGAGCGGCAGGCCGAGGATTGAGAAATAATCGCCCTCGATCTTCGTGAACAATTGCGCCCCGATGCCTTCGAGTTGGTACGCGCCAACTGTGGAGAGCAGCGCGTCGCCTGCCCGTTCGACATAGGATTCGATGAAAGTTTCGCTCAGGGGGCGGACGGTCAATTTAGGCCGGGCGAGGTGGCGCCATACAGGTGTACCGTTTTCACAGACGACGATGGCGGTTTCCAGTGTGTGTGTCTTGCCGGACAGTTTGCGCAAGTGATCGCGGGCAGCATCAAGATCAGCCGGCTTGTCGAAGGCTTCGTTATCGAGTGAGAGCATCTGGTCGCCGCCAACCACAAGGCCCGGCGTTCGGCCGGACACCTTGATGGCCTTAAGTTCGGCGAGTCGCATGGCCTGGTCACGAACGGTCGTGCCCTCTGCTCGCATGGCAGCCTTGGCGGCATCTTCGTCGACGTTCGGTTTTATGCTGGCAGCATCAATTCCAGCGCCTGCAAGGAGCGCGCGGCGGCTGGCGCTGCCGGAAGCGAGTGTGATGTCGAGACTCATACCTGACCGCGCCGTTCGTTGAGGAAGTTCAGAATGGCCGCGGCGGTCTCCTCGACCGAGCGGCGCGAAACATCAATCGTTTTCCACTTGTTGCGCTGAAACAGACGGTTGGCCTGCGTTACCTCATCGCGCACAGCGTCTTCATCGGCATAGATCGTGTGTTCATCCTCATTGAGAGAGATGAGCCGCTGACGCCGGATCTGGACCAGCCGTTCCGCGCTGATCTTGAGACCGACCACCATTGGGCCTTTTTCGCCGAACTCCTCGATGAATGAGGGGAGCTTCACACCGGGCACCAACGGGATGTTGCCGGCGCGCACCTTCCGGTTGGCAAGGTAGACGCATGTTGGTGTCTTCGATGTGCGGCTGACACCCAGCAGGATGACGTCGGCACCGATCAGGCCATCAACGTTCTGACCGTCATCATGGGCCAGCGTGAAATTGATGGCTTCCATCCGGTCGAAATAGTCCTGGTCCAGCGCGTGCTGGCCCGCCACTTTCTGGTTTGCCGAGATGCCAAGATGGCGGCCAAGCATGGCAATCGATCCATCAAGCACCGGCAAGGTGGCGACGCCGCGCTCACGGCAAAAGGCTTCCAACCGCGCCCGCAGCACCTGATCGGAAATCGTGTACCAGACGACGCCCGGCGCCGCTTCGATCTCTCGCATCACGCGCTCAAGCTGGCGTTCGGACCGTACGAGGTAGTAGTTGTGTTCGAGCGCCTGAACGTTTTCGAACTGGGCACATGCGGCGCGCTGGACAGCGTTCAGGGTTTCACCGGTGCTGTCTGACACGAGGTGAACGTTGAAATAGATGCTGGGGCGTTGGGGACTGGGCATGGCTCACTCTCTTGCCGATGGACGACCGATTTCACAAGGCCTGTGTCCAAGCTGTGGACAGGTGAATCGTCACACAGGGAGTCACAATCCATGCACATGCGACCGAATCTGACTCCCCGTGATTCCCCCTATGTTTCATCCTGTGACTCCATAAGGGGCATTAACGGGTCATTAACCCTCGCAGCGACTGCAGGTTAAGAAAACCTTAATGGGGTGCGACACCCTGTGACTCCCGTGTGGAATTTGCTGGACAAATCCTGTGAGTGGCCTTTCTCCCCTGATATCACCGCATAGTAATAATAAGCGCCCTGACGGGCTTTTGGATAAATGAGAGATTTGAGGGTCATGGCGCAAGACGGCACATCAAAACTGATCAGTGTTCTTGAAGGCACACCAGCCAAGAGGCCTCCGGTATGGTTGATGCGCCAAGCCGGGCGTCATTTGCCAGAGTATCTCGAGTTGAGATCACGCGCCAAAGACTTTCTCGACTTTTGCTACACACCTTCCATGGCATGCGAAGCGACGCTGCAGCCCATTCGGCGCTATGACATGGATGCAGCCATCCTGTTTGCAGATATCCTGCTGATCCTCGACACCATGGGCCTGGGTGTGAAGTTCGAAAAGGGCGTTGGCCCAATCGTTCAGCAGATATCCACCGCAGCCGATCTAGGGAAAGTGCCGGCGCGCCAGGCGGCAGACCGTTTGGCACCGGTTTATGAAACCGTGTCGCGTGTGCGGGCTGAACTGCCGAAGGATACCGCGCTTATTGGGTTTGCCGGATCACCCTGGACCGTGAGCCTTTATGCGATCGAGGGCCGGGGCAAGACGGACAAGTCGCTTGCGTGGCGCTGGGCCCATGGACGGCCTGACGAACTGGCCGCCGCAATGGACTATGTGATCGAGGCAACTGCGCATTATCTGGTCAGGCAGGTTGAAGCGGGCGCGAATGCGCTGATGCTCTTTGATAGCTGGGCTGAAGGCCTGCCGGACAATATTTTCCGGGAAGTCATCATCAAGCCGACAACAAAGCTGGTCGCCATGTTGCGCGATATGGGTGTGACGGTGCCAATCATGGGTTTCCCGCGCGGCGCAGGGGCCATGTTGCCGGAATATGCTGAAGTGACAGGTGTGACGGCTGTCGGGCTGGACACCGCCGCGGTCCCCGCATTCGTGAAGGCTTCCCTGCCAGCGCAAATGCCGGTGCAGGGCCATCTGGACCCGCTATTGTTGATCGCAGGCGGAGAGCGCCTGGATGACCGTGTTCGCGAACTGGTGGCAGCGTATCAGGGCCGCCCCCATATATTCAATCTGGGGCATGGCGTTCGGCCAGAAACGCCGATCGCGAATGTTGAACGTGTCCTCAAGATCATTCGGGAAGGCTGAGTAATCATGGGCCGCAAGATCGCCGTAGTGCTGTTCAACCTGGGGGGCCCCGACGGGCCTGATGCCGTTCAACCCTTCCTGCGCAACCTGTTCGACGATCCGGCCATTATCCAGGCGCCGTTGCCGATCCGCTGGGCACTGGCCCGGTTTATTTCAAAGACCCGTGCGCCATCAGCGAAGAAGAATTACGCGCTGATGGGATCGGGTGGTGGTTCGCCTTTGCTGCCGGAAACCGAGAAGCAGGCTGAAGCGCTGCAGATTGAATTGGCCGCATCCCTGCCTGGCGATGAAGTGCGTACGTTCATAGCGATGCGATACTGGCACCCCTTTACCAAGGATGCGGCCCGGGCGGTGAAGGACTGGGGCGCTGACGAGGTGGTGTTGTTGCCGCTGTATCCGCAATTCTCGACGACAACGACGGGGTCTTCATTGACCGAATGGAAGAAACACTATGCCGGTCCAACGCGGACCGTGTGCTGTTATCCATACGAAGAGGGCTTCATCGCCGCGCATGTCGATCAGATCATGGCCGCGTTCGATCAGGCGGGCCGACCAAGTGATGTAAGCCTGTTGCTTTCAGCACATGGTTTGCCAGAGAAAATCGTGGCTGCGGGCGACCCCTATCAATGGCAATGTGAAACGCTGGTTGCGATGATCGCTGCCCGGGTTCCGCAGGACTGGGATGTTGTCGGCTGTTACCAGTCTCGTGTTGGCCCGCTGAAATGGATTGGGCCATCGACGGACGAAGAAGTCGAGCGAGCCTCGAAAGAGAAGCGCAATATTCTGATCGCACCAATCGCCTTTGTTTCCGAGCATATCGAGACACTGGTCGAGTTGGGCGAGGAGTACAAATTGCTGGCCGAACAACATGGTTCATCCAGTTATACACGTGTTGAAGCCTTGGGCGTGCACCCCGGTTTTATCCGCACCCTGGCAGGTGAGACACTTGCGGCACTGGACATGACTGAAACGATCCGGTCGTGTGCCGGAAGCCGCTTGTGCCCGACTGGCGCATCCGGCTGTCCACATGCCGACGTTGCGCGCACAGCCGGCAAGGCTGTAAGCGTATCGGCCTAGGGACAGGGGGATCTGATGCTGTATCTCTGGGTTAAGGCCCTTCACATCGTCTTCGTGGTCTCATTGATGGCCAGTCTGCTGATCTATCCGCGCTACAAGATCCACCAGCTTTCGAGCAGCCCGGGTGAACCGCTTTATGAAGCGATGAAAAAATCCTCGTACCAGTTGCGCATGATCATCATGAATCCAAGCCTGATACTTGTCTGGGTTTTCGGACTGACAATGCTCTGGATGAATCAGGGTTTGCTATCGCAAGGCTGGCTGCACGCAAAACTGGTGCTCGTACTGATCCTCTCCGGCATGCACGGCTATTTCATCCGACTCGGCAAAAAGGTCGATCGTGGGGGTGATGGCGTTTCAGCCAAGACATTGCGCATGTTGAATGAGGTGCCATTCCTGCTGATGATCGTGATTGTGATATTGGTCGCGGTGAAACCATTCTGAGTCGAAAAGGCCATTCCAGCTTGACGAAACAGGCCTGAATACCGCATATGCGGCTCAACCGGCGCACAGTCCTTGTGCAGCGCGTACTTTTTTCGCCCGGTCTCCCACAATCTGACCTGACCCGATCTACATCCGGACTCCCTCCAGAAATGGCCCTCTCCATGCTCGACAATGTCACCAGCGTCACCCTGCGCGAACTCAAAGCAAAATCGCCCGAAGAGCTGTTGCTCTATGCTGAGGAGCTTGAAGTCGAAAACGCGTCTGCGCTTCGCACGCAGGACATGCTGTTTGCGATTCTCAAGGAACTTGCAGACAGTGAGGTCGAGATTACCGGCCTTGGCGTGCTGGAAGTGCTGACGGATGGGTTCGGGTTCCTGCGCTCCCCGGAATCCAACTACTTGCCCGGCCCGGACGACATCTATGTCAGCCCGGAAGTGCTGAAAAAGGCCAATATCCGTACAGGCGACACCGTCGAAGGTCCGATCACCGCGCCACAGGACAATGAACGCTATTTTGCGCTGACCGATGTGTCGAAGATCAACTTTGAAGAGCCCGAAAAGGCCAACAAGAAAGTTCACTTTGACAACCTGACACCACTTTATCCGGAAGAACGGATGAAGATGGAAAGCAGCGACCCAACCAAAAAAGACCGCTCGGGCCGCGTTATCGATATCGTTTCTCCCATCGGCAAGGGCCAGCGCGCGCTGATCGTTGCGCCGCCGCGCACGGGTAAAACCGTTCTGCTGCAGAACATTGCGGCGGCTATCGAAGAAAATCACCCGGAATGCTATCTGATCGTCCTGCTGATTGATGAGCGCCCGGAAGAAGTGACCGACATGCGCCGTACGGTGAAGGGCGAAGTCGTGGCTTCAACCTTTGACGAACCTGCGACGCGACATGTCCAGGTCGCGGAAATGGTGATCGAGAAGGCCAAGCGTCTGGTTGAGCACAAGCGCGATGTTGTCATCTTGCTCGACTCGATCACACGTCTCGGTCGCGCGTACAACACGACCGTGCCAAGTTCAGGCAAGGTGCTGACCGGCGGTGTGGACGCCAATGCGCTGCAGCGCCCCAAGCGCTTCTTCGGTGCGGCGCGGAATGTGGAAAATGGCGGCTCGCTGACTATTGTTGCCACAGCGCTGATCGATACCGGCAGCCGGATGGACGAAGTTATCTTCGAGGAATTCAAGGGTACGGGTAACTCGGAAGTCGTGCTTGACCGGAAGATTGCCGACAAGCGGACCTTCCCGGCCATCGACATTATGAAGTCCGGCACACGTAAGGAAGAACTGATCACGCCAGCTGACCAGCTGTCCAAGATCTATATCCTTCGCCGCATCCTTGGCCCGATGGGCACCAATGATGCGATCGACTTCCTGATCGACAAGCTGCGCCAGACGAAAACGAATGATGAGTTCTTCGAGGCGATGAAAAACTAGGAAACGGGCATGCACATGAGCGAGCGCGACACAATTTGTGCCCTCGCCTCGGGTGCGCCGCCGGCTGCGATAGCTATTCTTCGTCTTTCCGGGCCGAAAGTCAGATGGCTCGCGGAGCAACACCTGGATTGTGGTGTTCCGGCGCCGCGACACGCCACGTTGACCGATGTGGGCGATGGCAGTGGCGGGCTGATCGATCGTGGACTGGTCGTGTTCATGCCCGGGCCTGGCAGCTATACCGGCGAGGATACGCTTGAGCTGTACCTGCATGGTGGGGCAGCCGTGATCGAACACTCACTAAATGCCCTGACGGCGCATGAAGGCGTTCGCATTGCTGAACCCGGCGAGTATACGCGGCGGGCCTTCGAGGCGGGAAAGCTGGACCTGACCGAAGCGGAAGGTGTTGCGGATATCATTGAGGCTGAAACGCTGGCCCAGAAGGCGCAGGCGCTTCGCCAGCTCGGAGGTGGGCTGTCTGAGACTTATGCCGCCTGGCGGGCCGAGCTGACCAGCGTGCTGGCCCTGGTGGAAGTGGCGATTGATTTCCCCGATGAGGGCGATGCGCCACAAGACACAACGGCGCCAATCCGGGTGAAACTGGACCACGTGATTGGTGAGATTCAGGCCGCATTGGGCGATGGCGGGATTGGCGAACGCATTCGGGATGGTTTTCGCGTCGCGATCATTGGTGCGCCAAATGCAGGCAAATCCACACTGCTCAACCGGCTGGCGCGCCGTGAAGCCGCTATTGTTACCGCAAAAGCGGGTACGACGCGGGACGTGATTGAAGTGCGCCGTGTTCTGGGCGGCCATATTGTGTGGATTGCTGACACAGCCGGCCTGCGGGTTACCGAAGATGAAATTGAGGCCGAAGGTGTGCGCCGGGCAGAACGGGCGGCCCGGGAGGCCGACCTGCGCATTTTCCTGATCGACGCAGAAGCGCCCGATGTAAGCGCTCTGTCTACAGACTATCGTATGGCGGGAGACCTTGTCGTCATCAACAAGGCGGATCTCGGGCTTGCGCCGGAGAGCCTGAATGCGGACCATGTGATCTCCGCAAAAGCTGGCAGCGGTGTGAACGCTCTGGAACAGGCGATTGCCTTATTCGTTGGAAAACACGCAGCATCGGTTGAGTCACCGGTTATCACGCGCCAACGCCACAGGGCTCGTTTGCAGGACGGATTGGCCAGTCTCGAAGCTGCACGGTCTGCGTTAGAAGAAGACATCGGCGCAGAAATGGCGGCCGAAGATATCCGCATGGCGCTTCGGCAACTTGGCTCGATCATCGGTGTGGTCGGCGTGGAAGACGTGCTGGGCGCCGTGTTTTCAGAGTTCTGCATCGGTAAATGACCCCTAGGGTTTAGGCGTCTGCGCGGTTATATGACCGCCAGTACCCTATTTCCCGAGGTCCGGACGCGATGGCGATGCCAAATGAATTTGATGTGATCGTAATTGGCGGCGGACACGCCGGCTGTGAAGCGGCCGCTGCAGCGGCGCGCTATGGAGTGCGAACCGCCCTGGTCACGCACAAACGATCGACCATTGGAGAGATGAGTTGTAACCCGGCCATCGGCGGCCTCGGAAAAGGCCATCTCGTGCGGGAGATTGATGCGCTCGATGGGCTGATGGGGAGGTTGGCAGACAAGTCGGGCATTCAATTTCGCATGTTGAACCGGTCCAAGGGCCCTGCCGTGTGGGGGCCGCGCGCCCAGATTGACCGTTCCTTGTATCGTGAAGCCATGCAGGCGGAACTGTCGGACTATCCCAATCTGACGATCATTGAAGATGGTGCCGAGGATTTGACCCTGGAAGACGGCGTTCTGGTTGGTCTGACCGGTCTGACTGGCAGGTCATACCGGGCCAAAAGGATCGTGATCACGACAGGCACGTTTCTCAAGGGCATGATCCATATTGGTGAAAAGCGCATTCCGGCCGGCCGTGTCGGTGAAGCGCCGGCGATTGGGCTTTCTGACCGGCTCTATTCACTTGGCTTGCCAATGGGGCGATTGAAAACAGGCACACCGGCGCGTCTGGATGGCAAGACGATAGACTGGGATCGCCTGGAGATGCAGGCCGCCGACGAAAGACCTGTTCCGTTTTCATATCTGACTGATGAGATCCGCGTGCCTCAGGTCGCGTGTGGCATCACTTGGACGACCGCTGAAACCCACGCGATCATTGCGAAGAATATCGATCTATCGGCTGTGTATTCGGGCGCCATTGCCGGGCGCGGCCCCCGGTATTGCCCCTCCATCGAAGACAAGGTGGACAGGTTCGCAGACCGGGATCGCCACCAGATTTTCCTTGAGCCGGAGGGATTGGAAGACGACACGGTGTATCCGAACGGCATTTCGACCTCGCTGCCAGAGAATGTGCAGGATGAGTTCATCCGCACGATTCCGGGGCTCGAGAACGTTGTCATTCGCCAGTACGCGTATGCGATCGAGTATGATTACGTCGACCCGCGCGCATTGACGCCGTCTTTGGAGGTTCGGGCCTTGCCTGGCTTGTATCTGGCAGGACAGATCAACGGAACGACCGGATATGAGGAAGCGGGCGCCCAAGGCCTTGTCGCCGGAATGAATGCCGCGCGGGCCGCTGACGGCAAGGAAGCGGTGATATTTGATCGTGCCGAGGCTTATATCGGCGTGTTGATCGACGACCTTGTGACGCGCGGGGTCACCGAGCCGTACCGTATGTTCACATCGCGCGCAGAATACCGTCTCGCCCTGCGCGCCGACAACGCAGATCAGCGTTTGACCCGAAAAGGCGTGGAATCCGGCCTTGTAGGCCCGATTCGGGCCAAAGTGTTTCACGTGAAACATGATGCATTAACCCGGGCGCGTGATTTGCTGCAATCCCTGACCCTTTCTCCGGCGAAGGCGGCCCAGGCGGGCTGGGAGATCAATCAGGATGGTCGTGTCCGGTCTGCGTGGGAATACCTCGCCTACAAGGAGATCGATATGGCGGCGCTGGCGAAAGTCTGGCCGGAATTGTCTGACGTGGCGGAGGCGATCGGTGCCCAGTTGGAAATCGAAGCGCTTTACGCCGGATATCTTGAACGACAGGCGGCCGATGTCGCGGCGCTTCGTCGGGATGAGAGTCTTACACTTCCGACCGGTCTGGACTACGCGTCGGTTGGGGGGCTGTCCAACGAAGTCCGCCAGAAGCTTGAAACGATCCGTCCGACAACGCTCGGCCAGGCCGGGCGTATCGAAGGCGTCACCCCGGGGGCGCTGACGGCTTTGCTCAGTCATGTGAAACGTCGCGCGAAGGCAGTATGACCAGTGAATGACGGGAATGACCGCGCGGTATTTCTGGCCGCTCATGATGTTTCACGTGAAACGCAGGAACGCCTCGATCACGTGATCGATACGCTTGATACATGGCGGGTGAAAAGCAACTTGATCGGCCCGCGCGAATGGCCCCATATCTGGCAGCGTCACGTGTGGGATTGCCTCCAATTGCTGGACCATATACCGGAAACCGCCCGTGTGGTGGATCTCGGTTCTGGCGCGGGATTTCCAGGATTGGTTATCGCTGCCGCCCGGCCCAAGGGGCATGTGACGATGATCGAGAGCGTCGGCAAGAAGGCGGCATTTCTTCGCGCCGCAATCACGGCAGGCTTCCTTTCGGCCGATGTCGTACAGGGCCGCGTGGAATTAGTGGGGACTGGCGCCGCTGATCTGGTGACGGCGCGGGCTTTTGCGCCTTTGCCGCGTCTTCTCGATTATGCTGCGCCATGGATGAAAAAAGGCGCGACGGGGCTATTCCTGAAAGGCGAACGCTGGGAAGAAGAATTGACGGAAGCCCGACAAAGGTGGAGTTTCGCGTATGAGGCGATTCCCAGCCAAAGCGGTGGCGCAGGCGTCGTATTAATCATAAGGGAGCTGCAGGGTGTCGACTAAGCCGAGAATTTTTGCGGTCGTGAACCAGAAGGGGGGCGTCGGAAAGACAACAACCTCAATCAACCTTGGCACTGCGCTGGCGGCGGTTGGCCGCCGGGTCCTGATTGTTGATTTCGACGCGCAGGGCAATGCGTCCACGGGCCTCGGTATTTCCAGGTCAGACCGGGCATTGACGAGTTATGATCTCGTGATTGACCGCGTAGGCATGGAAAAGACCGTTCTGTCGACCATCGTGCCACGTCTTGATATCGTTCCCGGCGATGAGAACCTGTCGGGCGTGGAAACCGAGCTCGCATCCGATGCCCGCCGATCGTATCGCTTGCGCGATGCTTTGATGGACTATATCGCGCGGGCCGAGCAAGGCGGATTGATCAAATACGACTATATCCTCATCGATTGCCCGCCATCGCTGTCATCGCTGACCCTGAATGCCATGACGGCCGCAGATGCGCTGCTGGTGCCTTTGCAATGTGAGTTCCTTGCATTGGAAGGCCTCTCGCAGCTTATGCGGACGGTGGAGGCGGTTCGCTCTGGCTTGAACCCGAATTTGGAGATTCAGGGCGTGGTGCTGACCATGTATGATCGCCGGAATAACCTGTCGGACGAAGTGGCCGATCAGGTACGTGCGCATTTCGGCAACAAAGTCTATAATACGGTCATTCCACGCAATGTGCGCCTTTCCGAGGCGCCTTCGTTTGGCAAACCGGCCTTGCTGTACGATTATCGGTGTCCGGGGAGCGAAGCCTATATCCGCCTTGCATCCGAAGTCCTGCAGCGTGAAAAGTCGAGAGCGGCCTGATCGATATGTCCGACGAAGCAAAGAGCAAACCTTCGCGCCTGGGCCGCGGCCTGTCCTCCCTGATGGGGGAGATCGACGCTGTCGGGCCTGTCCCGGCGACCGAAGGAGGCAAGGCGCCAAAAGCCACATCGAACGAGATCGATCTGGAACTGATCCGGCGAAATCCGGCTCAGCCGCGACGCACGTTCGATGAAACTTCGCTGAAAGAACTTGCAGACTCACTCAAAGCCAAAGGTGTGCTGCAGGCCATCTTGGTGCGGCCGGATCCAAAGGATAGCGGCAAGTACCAAATTATCGCCGGTGAGCGGCGCTGGCGTGCTGCGAAGATGGCGGGCCTGAAATCTATCCCGGCACTGGTGCGCGACATCGATGAACTTGAATTGCTCGAAATCGGCATCATTGAGAATGTCCAGCGCGCAGACCTGAACCCGATTGAAGAGGCCGAGGCCTATGAGGCGCTGATGAAGCGCTTTGGCCGGACGCAGGACAGCTTGGCAAACAGTGTCGGCAAGAGCCGTGTTCACATCGCCAATACGCTGCGGCTGCTCCAGTTGCCTGAAAGCGCCCGGGCCTTTGTGCGCGATGGCAAGCTGAGCGCCGGCCATGCGCGCGCAGCGCTAGGCGCGCCAGACCCGGAAGCCCTGATTCGAATGGCGGCAGAGAAGGGTCTCAGCGTTCGGGACGTGGAAGCCCGCGCCAAGGATGCGCGCGAAGGCGGCACGATCGAAACCAAATCCGCAAAGACCCAGGCTGCGGAAAAAGATGTCGATACCGAAGCGCTGGAGGCGGACCTGACGCGTACGCTGGGATTGGCGGTTGATATCCGACACGGCAAGGATGGCGGGGAGTTACGGATTCGATATCGCGATCTGGAACAGTTGGACGATGTGTGCCGGCGCCTGACAGCCAAGCGTTGAGTCAGGCCACACGCGCGGCAGCGCCGCCGAGCTCATTCATCAGTACACGGACTACTGGATCGGCGCTTCCGGATCCTGATTTCGCCTGCGCCTCAGCTTCATATATCCGTTCAAGAATTCTCAGCAGGCGTTTCTGCGGCCACTTGCCGAGGCGCGCGCGGAAGGCCGACCAGTCGCTTTGCCAGACGGGAGGCCGCAATTTCATGCCGGGTGAGCCTTCACCAGCGGCCATCCTTTTGTGCGCATCCAGCATCCGCAGGGTCTCGCTTTGCAGAGCCCGCAGAATCGAGATGGCGGATGTACCCGCAATATCGAGGCGCTGCAGCGCCGTATTTGCGGCAACAAGATCACCGGACAGGGTGGCCCGTATAGCTGCCGAAAGGTCGTGATCGATATCGGTGGCAGAGAGCGCACGGATATCTTTGAGCATGACGTCCCGGCCAAGGCCGCGCGCATAGAGCGCGAGCTTTTCAATCTCGGAATTGGCGATGCCCCGGTGCCCGGGCAGGTCGCCGGTGAAGGCCGCCAGTGCGGTCGGCTCGATTGTGGCACCGACATCGAGCAGGGCCGTCTTGACCCGGTCTTCAATGTCACTGGCCTCGTCCGCGAAAAGCTGCAGGCAGGCTGTCCGCTTCGCGGCTGCGGCCGCAGCGCGGAGTTTCGATTTGGACGCAAGACTTCCAGCTTCGATGACGAGCCGGGCTGCGTAGCGGTTCTCGATCTTGTCACCCTCGGCGATTGCTTCAGCCAGCAGGGTCGCGATCTTGTCGCCATTCGTACGAACGCGAATGACTCGCGGTTCGCCCAATAGCGACACGGCTTCGAGATTATCAAACAGGAGGGACGGATCTTTCTTGATCGCGTCGTCGTCGAGAACAGACACTTCCATTTCGCCGAGTTTTGGCGTCCACGCCTTGATCAGGCTGACGGATGCGTCACTGGCAAGGCCGTCGTCCTCCCCGAAGGCCAGCACGGCCCAGATTGCAGGATCGGGCCTGCGGGAAAAGGTGATTGCCTGCTTTCCCTTTAGCAGCATTATTTTACGGCGAGTTGCAGGCGCAGGTCGTCGACGATTTCTTTCGCGAGTTCCCGCATCGTCCGGTCATAGGCACTGGTTTGCGCAGCGATGTCGCCATACGAACTGGATGGAACGGAGAAGTCCGTCTGAGCATCAACACTCCCCGATATCGCGCCACTTTCCCGCGCAAGCACATAGCGCCCAAGCGCACTCACGCTCGATCGCGACGCTGCACCGTCTGGCTGGAAGGCCAGTCGCGTGAGGTTTTCTTTCAGCACGACGTTCAACGTGGCGGGTTCATCTATACCCGGCAAACCGATGGCGAGTTCTTCCTGCAAGGCACGGCGCAACATGTAACCCGAACGCCCGCGAATGGGCTCGACAGTTATCGGGCCACCGGCAGCCAGGGCGCTTGACCCGGGCGCATAGACCGGCTGGAAACCACAGGCGGCCAGCGAAAGAAGGGCGAAGGCGGCGAGAAGCTGTTTCATGCAACCACGATATTCACGATACGGCCTGGAACGACAATGGTTTTCTTGACCTGCTTGCCGTCGATAAAGGCCGCAACATCCGGCTCTGCAAAGGCTGCAGCCTCTACCGCATCCTTAGCCAGCGTTTTTAAAACCGTTATTTCGCCGCGGCGTTTGCCGTTCACCTGAACAGCCATCGTGACGCTGTCATCTTCCAGCAGTGCCGGATCAGCTTTTGGCCAGCCAGCGGCAGAGACGAATCCTTTTCCGCCAATGCGTTCCCAGCATGTTTCCGCCAGATGCGGCATGAACGGAGTGAGACAACGGGCGAGCATGGATGCCGCTTCAAACCGCGCCCCGAGACTTTCGTCTGAGCCAGACTCGGCTTTTTTCAGGGCTGCGACCCATTCATGAATACTGGCAACGGCCGAGTTGAACCGGAATTCGGTGATCGCCTTGTCGATAGCGGCAACGGCCTTGTGCGATGCTTTGCGCAAGGCAAGGGAGGCGTCATCTGAGCCGATTTCCTTTGTCGCGGACACGGGAAGAGTATCAAAGATGCTCCAGATACGCTGGCCGAAACGCGCGGCTCCTTCGGCGCCGGACTGGGTCCACTCGACATCACGTTCAGGCGGCGAATCCGACAGGACAAACCAGCGTGCGGTATCTGCGCCAAAGGCCTTGATGATGGCGTCCGGGTCGACGGTGTTTTTCTTCGACTTGGACATTTTCTCAATCGGCCCGACGCTGGCCGTTGCGCCTGTTGCGATCTCGATCCAGGCGCCGTCTTTCTGTGCGACCTCTGAAGGTTCGAGCCAGTCTCCGCTCGCAGACTTGTAGGTCTCGTGTGTCACCATGCCTTGCGTGAAGAGTCCGGCGAACGGTTCGCCACTCGGAAGGTTCAATTCCCCCACATCCCGCATCGCCCGCGCGAAGAAACGTGCATACAGCAGATGGAGCACAGCGTGTTCGACGCCGCCAACATATTGGTCGACCGGCAACCAATAGGCGCGTTCTTCCATGTCATCCGGGCTGGCGAAGCGGGCGTAGTACCAGGAGCTGTCAACGAATGTGTCGAGCGTATCTGTCTCACGGCGCGCCTTGCCGCTGCATGTGGGGCAGGTGGTGTCTTTCCATGTCGGATGTCGCTCAAGCGGATTGCCCGGTTTGTCGAATGTCACGTCGTCCGGCAGGCGGACCGGCAGGTCAGTCGCCGGCACCGGAACGATGCCACAGCTCTCGCAGTGAATGACAGGTATCGGGCAACCCCAGTAGCGCTGGCGCGAGACGCCCCAGTCGCGCAGGCGATAGTTCACCTTGCCTTCGCCAAGGCCGACGGATTCGATTTTCGCAACGGCCTGGCGCTTGGCATCGTCAATCGACAAGCCGTCAAGGAAGCCGGAATTGAAGATGGTGCCACTGCCCGTGTAGGCTTCGTCTTCGACGTTGAATGTCGCCGCGTCGGCATCTGGCGGCAACACGACAGGCGTAACCGACAGGTCATATTTGCGGGCAAATTCGATGTCGCGCTGATCGTGCGCAGGGCAGCCGAAGATCGCGCCGGTGCCATAGCCCATGAGCACGAAGTTCGCGACCCAGACGGGTAGGGTGCGGTCAGGGTCGAACGGGTGCTGGACGGTGAGGCCGGTGTCGAAGCCGAGCTTCGGCGCCTTTTCAATGGCTTCTTCACTGGTTCCCACGGCGGCGCATTCGGCGCGGAAATTCGTGAGCGCGTTGTTGCCCTGCGCCAGCTGGAGCGTCAGCGGGTGGTCGGGTGACAAAGCAACAAAGCTTGCGCCGAACAGAGTGTCGGGGCGGGTCGTGAAAATCTCGACGCCGTTTTCAAAGCCATCAGGAGTCTCGCCCGAGAATTCGAACCGCATCTGCAGACCTTCGGAGCGACCGATCCAGTTGGCCTGCATTGTGCGAACTTTTTCCGGCCAGCGTTCGAGCTTCTGCACTTCTTCCAGCAGGTCTTCGGCGTAATGCGTGATGCGGAAAAACCATTGGGTCAGTTCGCGCTGTTCCACGATGGCGCCAGAGCGCCAGCCACGGCCATCCACAACCTGCTCATTGGCGAGAACGGTATTGTCGACCGGGTCCCAGTTCACTTTGCTGGCCTTGCGATAGACGAGGCCCTTTTCCAACATCTTCAGGAAGAGGCCCTGCTGCGCACCGTAATATTCGGGATCGCAGGTTGCGAACTCGCGGCTCCAATCCAGAGACAATCCCAGCTTTTTCAGCTGAGAGCGCATCGAGGCGATGTTTTCATAGGTCCATTTGCCGGGATGGATATTGCGCTGCAGCGCGGCGTTCTCAGCCGGCATGCCGAAAGCGTCCCATCCCATCGGGTGGAGGACATTGTAGCCATTGGCGCGTTTGTGCCGGGCCACCACGTCGCCCATCGCGTAGTTGCGAACGTGGCCCATGTGAATGCGACCCGAGGGGTAGGGGAACATCTCGAGGATGTATGCCTTGGGGGCGTCTCCGGCGTCGGCCGGCGATTTTGCCTTGAACAGGCCTGCTGCGTCCCACTCGGCACGCCATCTGGTTTCCGCGGCCTGCGGATCATAACGGGTGGCCATGTCCCGCTCCTTTGGAAAAGGTTTGTTTTCCGGCGTTCTAGCCGATTTGTGAAGCTCTCAACGTGCGGGCACGTTGAAGAATCTTGTTCTCAAGCTGGATACCGGTTTCAGGGTCGACGGTGGCGTCGGCCCAGGTTCCGTCCTGATTGGTCTGGCGGAAGACCGATACCTTGACGCCGTCGGCCCGCAGGCGTGTGTCGAGGATGTAGACGGTCGCTTTGATGCGTTCGTCTGGCGAGTCAGCGAACGATTTCCAGTCATAGACGACCAGGCCCCCGACTGGATCGGCGCTCTGAACCGGCATATTCTCGAACGTGTCGAGCGTTGCGCGCCAGAGATATGGATTGACCGTGCCGATATTTTTCTGGGTGATCTGACCTTCGTTCTTCTTGCTGTTGCCGGATTGGCAACCGGAAACGATCAGCATGCCTGCCAGGGCGGCGGTGAGGATGTGTTTGACCATGGAGATTGTTCCTGAGTGCAAGACCTTGTTGACAGCGGTTTGTATAACAAGGGGAGTCCGGGCTCGCCAGTGCTGATGTGCCGTAGAATGCCCGAGGTGATTGCAGGAGAATACTGATGTGGAAACCGCTGACTCTTCTGGCCGCTCTGGGGGCCGCCACCAGCCCCGCCATCGCGCAGGAAGACTGGGACGTCTGGGAGACGAAAAGCGAGGCCGAAGGCGCCATTGCTGCCTCGACCTCTGAAGGTGCGCCAGTCGCTTTGCTGGGCGCGTTCGGGATATCCACCAACAGGGTGTTGGACAGTGGGCTGGAGATCGGTGCGGTCGGGCGGTTTGAGGTGCAACATGATAACCCGGCCCGGGCTGGTTTCAGCGGCATTCCAGAGGGTTTTGGTGGCGTGACCGGCGGCTGGCAGAGTGGTTTCAGTGGCCTTGCGGCGACATCGCAGCGCGAGCATGTTGGCACACGCGGCCAGCTGGAAGTCGCCTATGTCTATGCCGAAGGGGGCTATGGCGAGGTCAGGCTGGGGCGTGACAAGGGCGTTGCGGTGCGTTTTCACGAAGGCGCGCCTAGCGTGTTCCTGAAGGCTGGGACGGCGAACCCGGTGCTCGACCCAACCGGGCAGGCTTATATTCGCAGCGATCATGATCTGACAGGACCTGCATTGAAGGCGAGTTATGAGAGCCCGCGTATTCTGGGCGTGCGCGCTGGCGTTTCATTCACACCGACGGCTGATGTCCGCGGCGTGGACCGGGACCCTGCGCGGCGCGTGGCTGGAAGCCCGCAACTGAGCATCGAATCGGCAGCAGAGGCATCGCTGAATCTATCGCGGCGGCTGCGGGAGAGCGGTGTCAGGCTGCAGGCCGCGCTGGCCTATAGCAGGGCGGATGTCAGCGCCGCGGTGACACCGGACATCTATGGAACAATTGAGACATGGTCTGCCGGGGCATCGGCCGAATTTGACACGATTACTGTGGGCGCAAGTGTGCTGGGCAGCAATAATGGCGTGGAAAACGGATCTGCAGACTATTCGGCCTGGACCATCGGAGTGACGAAACAGGCGTTTTCGTTTGATTTCGGGCTCGATTATGGTGAGGCAACCGACGATTTGACCGGCCTTGAAAGCGAATCATGGAGCCTCGGTGTCGCGAAAGAAATTCGCGAAGGTGTGCGTGTGGCCGCCGGATATCGCGACCAGACAGCCCGTCAAAGGCGAGTTGGGCTGGTTTCAGTGCCTATGGAACGGGATTCTGCCGAGGGTGTTGTGTTAGAAATCACACTATCGCTTTAAAATGGCCCTCTCTCCGAATGTTAATCTTCTCTTAACTGGGTCGGATGACTATTCTTGTATTCGAAGGTGTAGGAAATGAAATCGGGCTTGATCCTCTCTCTCGCAGTCTTTTCAGCCACGCTGGCTTTGCCGGCCGTGGCCGATCCGTCTGTGTCTGGAGACATCCTCAAGGTCCAAGCGCCTTCCCTTTCCGAAAGCAAGGCTGCCGAGGCTGACTGGTATCGCCAGTTTGCCCAGCCAAAGCCCGCTGACGCAAAGCCTGTCTGGCAGCCGGAACCAACGGATGATTTCTCGGTCCAGTTTGGCGGTAATGCCCGTTGGCAACTGAATCTCGACATGCTGACCCGGCCAAACTCTTCGCCGCTTCCGCGCGAACAGATGCAGGCTGGAGCAACGTTCCGCGTGACGCCGCGTTTTTCAGTCGGTGGCGAAGTCAGTGTTGGGGCCGAACGTCTCAATGACACGTCTCAGTGGGAAGATAGCCAACTCGAGACCGGTATCCGGCTCAAGTCCGCCTTCAAATTCTGATTTTCCAGATTGAACAAGATTGGCGACGCCTGATTTGATCAGGCTCCGTAGGCCTGCGCCAACGATTCGACCGCTGCGATACCTGTAAAGCCTGATACCTGCGCGGCGTTTTCGGCAGTGACGCCGCCGAGCGCGAAGACGGGGCAGGCGCTGACGCGCGCGATGGAGCGTAAGCGAAGGGCGCCAATGGGCTTCCGGGCCGACGGGCTGCTCGAGGCGAAGGCCGTTGAGATCAGCGCAGCATCGACTGGATAATGCGAGACCGCTCGCAATTCGGCAGCGGTGTGGGCGCTGGCGGTCATCAGCGCAAACCGGTTTTGCCATTTGCGAGAGGCTGCAATTTTCGTGTGGGGCCAGTGAACGCCGTCCGCGTCCGTTGCCATAGCGAGCTGCGGATCGGCCGCAATCAGGAAGCAGAGCCCGCGTTCCCGGCTGATCGCCGCCAATGCTCTGGCTGTGACTGCAGCATCGACTGCGCCGAAGTGGCGATAGATCACGCCCCAGCCGCTGGGCAGGCGACTGATTGTGCCGATGGGATCGGGTGTCCGGGAAGGGTCTGTCAGAAGCAGGACAGGCGGCAGGCCGTCAGGCAGGTGCGACCTGGCGGTACGGGCGGCGGCCAAGAGCTTGCGCTTTTGCGAGGATTGGCGTTTCAACGTCATCACCATGACAGATACGGCTTCCCACTCCCTTGCCAAGCGGCGCAGCGAAATTCTGACGGAGCTCGCAAAGGCAGCAACGCCTGCGCCGTGCCTTGTCGCTGTGTCAAAAACCCAACCTGACGAGAAGATCGAGGCGATGCTGGACGCAGGTCAGCGCGTGTTTGGCGAGAATCGCGTCCAGGAAGCGCAAGCGCACTGGGCCGATCGCCGCGCGAAGTTTCCGGATCTGGAGTTGCGCCTGATCGGGCCGCTGCAGACAAACAAGGCCGAGGATGCCGTCGCCCTGTTCGATGTGATCGAGACGCTGGACCGGGAGAAGTTGGCGCGCGCGCTTGGAAAAGCGATTGAAAAGGTCGGCCGGGCGCCCCGTGTCTTCATTCAGGTGAATACGGGTGAGGAGCCGCAAAAGGCGGGCGTTCTGCCGGATGGACTGGCCCACCTGTTGAACATTTCGGTGGATGAATGTGACCTCGATGTGCAGGGACTGATGTGTATTCCGCCCGTGGATGAGCCCGCCGGGCCGCATTTTGCATTGCTGGCGAAGCTGGCCAGCCGCCATGGGCTGAAGAGCCTGTCGATGGGCATGAGCAGCGATTACGCGCTGGCGGCGCAGTTTGGCGCGACGCATGTGCGGGTCGGGACGGCGCTGTTCGGGGCGCGCTAGACGGCGATTTCGATGCGGGAGTCCGGGGTCAGGAAGCGCAGCACGGTTCGCAGGTCTGTCTCGTTGAGCGCGATGCAGCCTTCGGTTGGCTGGTAGGCTTCGCGGGCGAGATGCATGAAAATGGCGCTGCCCTTGCCTGAGATGACCGGATCGTCATTGTACCCAAGCTCGACAATCAGATTGTAAACATGGTCGGCGCGCCAGAGTTTTTCCGCCGAGGCCGGGTAGGGCAGGGCGACAGGGTGGTTGTAGAGTGGATCGTCCGGGGCATCGCACCAGCCATCATGGGCGCGCAGCGGCACCATGGGCAGACGGGTTGCGGGTGGCGCCATCCGGTCCGGGCGATAGAACAGGCGCCGCGTTTGCCAGATGCCGATCGGCGAGGCGCCGTCGCCCTCGCGTTTCAGGCCTGCGCCGATCACGCCGCCGACGCCGAGGGCGCACTGGCAGGTGAAATCCATGCCGAAGAAGCTGCCATCGGCGCGGGCAATGAAGTGGCTGTTCACGGGCATCTCCCTGTGTTGTGATCAGTCGTCATTCACATTCTTATGACATCTGCGACCGTCTTGGATATGTGCAAGACGAAATTGGACCGGATGGAGCGCCATTATGTCGGCAAAAAAGACAATCCTGCTCGTGGACGACGATAATGACTTGCGTGAGGCACTGGCCGAGCAGTTTGAGTTGCACGATGGCTTTGAAACGCTTCAGGCCGCGAATGCGCGAGATGGTGTGGAGACGGCGGTTGCCGAGCGGATTGACCTGATCCTGCTGGATGTCGATATGCCCGACCTGGATGGTCGCGAAGCCTGCAAGCTGATGCGGCAGAAGGGCGTTCGCGCACCCATCATCATGCTGACGGGCCAGGACGGCGATGCCGACACGATCCTGGGGCTGGATTCCGGAGCGAATGATTATGTCACCAAGCCGTTCAAATTCTCGGTCCTGCTGGCGCGGGTGCGGGCGCATTTGCGCAGTTTCGAGCAATCCGAAGATGCGACATTCCAGGTCGGCCCGTATGATTTCCGCCCGTCGATGAAA
>TARA_R110000868_G_scaffold46524_5_pt1 | contig 28314 bp, 27 predicted proteins | sample TARA_R110000868 | Tara Oceans TARA_R110000868 (sample SAMEA4397489) | marine metagenome | biome: Polar Biome; feature: [SRF] surface water layer (ENVO:00010504); material: water (ENVO:00002006), including particulate matter (ENVO:01000060) such as... | depth 5 m | reverse complement strand
GGTAGCAATACAATAGGTAACGTTGGACTTACAGCAGGTAGCACTGTAATTCTTGCAGCAGGCAGCAATACTATTGGCGCTGTTGGATTTACAGGTAAAAGTTTACTTAATAATACAGATATAAATGTAAAGTCTACTCATGATGGATATTTAGCTACAGTATCAGCAGATTTTAAACTACCATTTGGATCTATAAACTCAGAATTATTAACTCCAATTCTTCAAGGATCTCCAACTTATGGTATAATTCCAGAATTACATAGAACAACCACATCTTTAAGTGGAACTGTAGTTGCAGAAAGTAATTTATTTAAATGCAGCACTGGGGTAACTCAATATGCATATGGTACATTTCAATCAAGAGATAGAACAAGATATAGACCTGGACAGGGATTAGTATGTAAATTTTCAGCAATTTATAGTGCACCGGCGGCTAGTTCTATATTGGTTGCTGGGGTTGGTCACGCTGAATCTGGATTATATTTTGGATATAATGGTCTTTCTTTCGGGATATTATATGTAAATGCAGGGGTAAGAGAAATTAGAACATTAACAATTACAACTAAAAGTTCTAATGCTGAAAATATAACTGTAACATTAAACGGAGTTGCGTTTACAGTAGCTGTTACTAATGGAGCAAATACTATAAAGACAGCATATGAAATGTCATTAGGTGTTTATAGCGGATGGACAGCTGAACCTAGAGGGTCTACAGTTGTTTTTTTAAGTAACTCAGCAGGTGCAAAATCAGGAAGTTATTCTGTAACTGGCACATCTGTAATAGGATCATTTGCTCAAACTACAGCTGGAGTAGCTAGCACAGATACCTGGATTGCTCAAACACAATGGAATGGTGATAAGCTAGATGGTACTGGAAATAGTGGTTTAATTTTAGACCCTGCTAAAGGCAATAATTTCTCTATATATGTTGAGAATTTAGGATTTGGAGATATTAAATTTAATTTAAATTCAACAGGAATTAATAATTTAATAACTGTACATACTATTAAAACTACAAATAATTCCACATCAACAGCTCTTAGTAATGCAGCTTTCCCATTTACGGCAGCAGCATACTCAGCCGGATCAACAACTAATTTATCAGTATTTGTAGGTGGATACTCAGTATCTTTATGTGGGCAGAAAAGAGTATCAAGTAATAGATTTACATTTAATGGCTCATCTACCGTTGTTAATGCAACAGATTATACTTGTCTTTTTACTATTAGAAATGGTACTACTTATAATAATAGGGCAAATCAAGTTGTTATTGATATTTTATCAATTACTGCCGCAATGAAACATACTCAACCAGGATCTATATTTTTATTAAAAAATGCAACTTTATCTGGTACTCCTAATTTTGCAACCTATTCTACTTCATCTTGTATATATTACGATACTGCTGCTACTATATGTACAATTTCTGATAATTCTCAATTATTAGCATCATTACAGCTAGGCGAAAGCGGACAAGTATTATTTCCGTTTCTTTATCCAATTTCATTACAAACAGATGATACAATTACATTAGCAGCTAGATCGATAACAGGAGCACCGGCATATGTTTTAGGATCTATTAATATCATAGAGGATCATTAAATAATAATTTATGAATGATAATAAAATTAAATATAATATAATTTACAAATTATCATGGAAATATTTATGAGAGCTTTAGTTCTATCTGCTGGATCTAGCAAAGGTGCGTTTCAATGTGGAGCGCTTCAGTATATTCTTGGTGAATTACAAGTTAATTATGATATTTTTTGCGGAGTATCTGCTGGAGCTATAAATTGTGCCTTTTTAAGTATGTTCAAATCTGGTGAAGAAAAAGAAGCAGCTTTAAAACTTAAAGAGATGTGGCTTTCAATTGATAATTCCAAAATATATAAAAAACATTTTCCATTTGGAAGGCTTCATGCTTTATGGGGTAAATCAATTTATGATAGTTCTCCATTAAACAAATTAATAAGGCAATACTTGTCTTTAGATAAAATTAGAGAAAATGGTAGGAAAGTTACGGCTGGAACAGTCTCTCTTTCATCTGGTAAATATACTATTTTTGATGAAACATCAGATTATTTTGTTGATGCTGTAATTGCAGGAGCTTCTTTTCCAGGAATATTTGAACCAGTTAGTTTTCTAGGACAATTATGGACTGATGGCGGGATCAAAGAGATGAGTTCGATTAAAAAAGCAATTGAGTTAGGAGCTACCGTCATAGATGTAATAATTACTTCACCACAAACTAGAGTAAATCATTTTATTAAAAATCCTACAGTTGTAGATATTTTAAAAAGATCATTTGATTTATCTACTGATAAAATAATGGCAAATGATATAGAAAAAGTACAAATGCATAATTTATTAGCTGAGTTTGGTATTGCTGATAAAAAATATGTAAAAATAAATATATTAAGACCAGAAGTTAATTTAATTGATGATTTACTTGATTTTAATCCAGATAAAATAAAAAATATGATTAAAATAGGATATAATGACGCTGTACGTAATTTTAAAGGATAATATATGAGTGGATATCAAGGTTCAAAAACAGACGTAAGATCAGTAATGATCGACTCTTCAAATTTAGATTCATTTGGAAGATTAAGAGTATCTAATTTAAAATCATTATTAGAAGTTTCACATATATATAACTTATTGCCACGATGCATGGGATTATATAGGCAAGATTCTGGCACTACAATTACACACTCCTCTCCTACAGCAATATTAGCTATTCCAGCAATTTCTGGAAGAAAAATAGTTCATCAATCACATCAATATACAACATACCTTCCTGGCAAATCTCACCTGATACATATGACAGGGTATTTAGGAAATCGTACCGCTATTTCTGGAATGGGATACGGAGATGACAATGATGGTATTTTTTTAGAAAATACTCCGGATGGTTTAAGAATAAGATTTTCATCATCTACTATTGATGGACAATTAATTTCTCAAAGTGAATGGAATATCGATAAATTAGATGGCACTGGAGACAGCAAGATTGCATTAATGACAAATGGTGCATATCATTTAATTATAGATTTTGCATGGTTAGCTGTTGGTAGAGTTAGGGTAGGTTTTGATATTGGCGGAAATGTTATTTATGCTCATCAGTTTGCTTTTTCAAATACAGTGAATACCGCATATATGAGAACAGGAAGTTTACCTGTACGTTGGTATTTAGAAAGTGTAGGAGCTGCTAGCACTATGAAAGCAATCTGTGCATCAGTATCATCTGATGGAGGATCTGATCCAGTAGGTATAGATCATTCAATTGCAAGAACAACATCCAAAACTACACTTGCATTATTAACTAGAACTCCTTTAATTTCTTTAAGACCTAAATTAACATTTAATTCACTTACTAATAATGTTCAAATTATATTACGCAATATATCATTTTTATCTTCATCAGCTGATAATTTATTCGTTGAAATAATTTTAAATGGAACTCTTACAGGAGCTTCATTTTCATCAGTGAATGATGATAGTCATGCTGAAAGTGATCAGTCAGCTACTGCAATGTCTGGAGGTACAACTATATTTAATGATTATGTATCTTCTAATACAAGGGCATTAAATAATTCTACTCCAGATCCAAATTTAAAAGATCTTCCATTAACTTTAAGCGCATCAGGAGTCCAAAATACAGTTACTATATGTGTTACTAGAATTGAGAATGCTGCAAATTGTTACGCTGGATTTAATTGGAGAGAGATACGTTAAATTATTATTTTTAACTAATAATGCAGCATCTTATTAAGATGCTTATGGAGATTTATGTCATATAAATATAGTTCGCCAACTGGTAAAATAGTTCTTGGCAGAGATTTCAATTTTTATACTAAAATAGACGTTACTGTAGGTTCTTTTCAAGCCGCATATGACGCCATTATTACTTTCCCTACACAAACTGTTATGCTTTTAAATGAAGATACAGGATCTGATATAGTAGAATATAGTTTTAATGGAAATACATTACATGGAGAATTAAATCCAGCATTGATAACTAAATCAATGACATTTGATAATAGAGTTATTTCTAAAATTTGGTTTAGGGTTAAATCAGGAAGCACAGGACCAATAACTGTTAGAATTGATGCCTGGGCAACAAGATAAAAAATCATTGATATATTAATAAGTTATGAGGAAGACAAAATTAATTAAAAATAAATGTGAAATTGAAACATGTGATGTTGATGATCCTAAGTTATTGGAACTTCATCATATAGTGGAGAGATCTGAAATAAATACTACTAATCATAATTATAACCTTGCGATACTATGTGGCAATTGTCATGCTAAAACGCACACAGGCAGATTGAAGATTATTGGCGTGTTTCCATCTACACGTTTGCCAAATAAAAGAACATTGGTATATGAATTAGATGGAAAGAAAAATATTGATATTGACATTCCTTATATAGAATTTAAAAATAAATCATATAAATTATATGGAGTTGAATAATGAGTGGAAGAATTGATTCAAGCGGTAAAGTAGATTTAACAGATCCGCTTAATTTAAGTAATAAAGTATTAGATGAAAATGTTTCTAGAAAAAAATGGCTTGCTTGGGCAAGAGAAGAAGGCTGTGAAAAAGACATGCTATTATTATTTGCTAAATATGATAGACTTATGAGATTAGCAACTTCTGAAAAAGAAAGATCTGATATAGCAAAATTAGGAGTTTTCTCTGTATGGAAACTTATGGGTGGTGGTGGCGAATTATATGTTGATGGTCAATTGGTTGCAAAAGAATAAGGAATATTATGAATGATAGTAAGTATACTGGTGATGTAGTTTGGTTTCAACCACGATTAGGTTTTGGATTTATTACATGGGAAAAAGATGGCGTTCTTCAAAAAGATCTTTTTGCTCATTTTTCAGATGTAGTTTGTGATGGTTTTAAAACTCTTTTTAAAGGACAAAGAGTAACCTTTACAATAGGAGTTAACCTTAAAGGAGTTCCTAAGGCAACTAATATTGCAGTTTTGAAAACTTAATTACTTTTTTGTAAAAAATTGAATAAGTTGTACCACCAGGGATAATATCCCTGTTAAAAATAATACCTGAATTTTAAATAAATCTCTATTTATTTCTTCTATTTTTTTAGTAAGTTCAGTAGATATTTTTTTATTTTCTTCAATGAAGTCATCTATTTTTTCAACGATGTCTTGTTGATTTAATTTATGAATATCTAATAATTTAATTATTTCTTCGTTTTGATTAACCATTTCTATTTTCAATTCGATAGCTTTTCTATTAACTTCTAAAATAATTTCAATATCTTTTTTATTAATATGATCTGTTATGTTAAAAGATTTTTCGCTCATTTTTCCTCTGAAAAAGGTTGAAGTTGTTTTTTTCTTTTCTTACTTCTTATTTTGTTTATTATAATATCACACTTGTCATTCAATTCTTTGTATTCTTTAATTAAGTCATTTTCTATTTTTTCAGATTGATTTATTTCTATTTTAGCTGTATTAAGACAGGCTTCAATTTTATCGTAATGCATTATTGTTTCCTTTTAGGCAAAATTGATGTTTCAGAATCAATTAAATCAATATTTTCTTTAATAAATTCATCATCTGTCATTTCTAATTCTTCATATGTTTCTTGCTTTATAGAATAGACAGACCTTTCTCGACTTTGTATGTAAGTGTCTTTTATAGATAATATTGTTTTCACTTCAACAATAGGAGCTACTTTTCTTACAAATATTTTGTTTCTTTTTTTAAAAATAGACCCGTCTTTAACTGACTTATCTAATTGCTCTTTGGTGTAACTATAATGCTTACTATCTAATAAATTAACAGAACTAAATGGTTTTATTGTAAGATTTAAATCAGATAAACTTACATTCATATTAGATATATTAGTTACCCAAAAAGTTATTTTATTCATTATTAGAATACTTATTTATTCATAATTTGATATCTAAAAGAGGTCATATGGTACAAACATTATTTTATTCTCCTGGTCAATCTGTAACTATATTTTTAGAAACTCTAAGCTCAACTGGAGCTAGAGCTGATGGATATGCAGATGCATCTTTTGATGGGTATGATTATCCTATTGTGAAAAGAATGTTTCTTCCAACTTTAAGTGGAGCTACAGGATTCCCAGCTTATATGTCAAGATTAGATACTGGTTTGTATTATTATAAATTTACTTTGCCTACTGGCTCATCTGCCGTAGGCAGCTATTTGTTAGACGTGGAATATACTAATCCTACATCTAAAATAACTAATTACGCTCTATATCAAATAATTGTCACTTCCCCATATGGTAATTTTGGAATTAGCATTGCGTAAGCAATTAATGTTGCTTAAATTTATCTTTCTTTCTATCTAAATATATAGTTGCGTCTTTGTATAGAAATTCATATATTCTTTTAACCACATTATTGCCACTGTAAGATAATGAATATATATTATTTATTTTTATAATTTTATTGTCATTAACATTACAGTTTTGTTCAATAATCGTTTTATATTGTTTTATAAATAATTCTGTTCCAAGCATATTGAGCTGACTATGTAAAATTTTTGATGGAGGTTTTTTATATTTACCTATACTTCCATCACCATCAAAATACCCTCTTATAAAATGATTTACTAATTCATGGTTAATTAACCAATCTGGCATATTATATGTGTACGTTTTATTAGGGGTAATATTAAATTTTAATAAGTCATTTACAATTTGCGCACTATATATTTCAATTCGAGATTGATGGCTATATACTTTTACCTTTTTATTAGGTTTAATTATTATAGATTTTATTGGATTATTGCTTTGTAATGCCATTTTTATTTTTTCTAAATGTTCGTGATCTTTATTAGATAATGCTATTATTAATGATTTAGAAATACATTTTTTTCTAACTCTATTTCTAACGCATCCATCAGCTGCTATAAATCCTGCTAAATAAAATGCATTTTCATTCTCTTTATAAAAAATATTATTATTACATGAATAAATTTTTGGTTGATATTTATAATATTTAATATTATATAATTTAATATATTTACGTATGCTATCTTTTGATATTTTTAATTTTTCAGATATTTTTGATATATCCTTGCAATTAGCATATTCATATTCTAGTATATCTTTAGTTAGGATATTTTTTAATGTTTTCATTAATGTAGTATATAACATATTTGGAGAAAAAATGGCAATAAAAGCACGAGGAGAAGTAATTGATGTAACTGACCAAGTGTCTTTAACTGTACAATTTAAAGACACTAGTGGTACGGCAATAAATACAGATTCGATGCCGCAAATTTCTATTTTTCAGCCAAGTGGTTTATTAACTTTATCTTCAACGTCACTTGGTGTAAGTAAAATTAGTACAGGAAAATATTCTTATACTTACACTGTTCCATATAATGCGCCATATGGCGTCTTCAACGATGTTTGGGTTGGCTATGTAAATGGTTTTAGAGTAGAAACAACATTTAGTTTTATAGTTATTCATACTCAAGTTCCAGGAATTAATACAGATGGTTATACGGCTCTAGGAGATGATCCAGGATTTAATTATTCTCAAACTGCCACTAAAAATATCAATAAATTATTAAAATCACTTAAAGCAAGATTAAATAGTAGTGGTAAAGCATTATCAAAAGATTCATATGGAAATAACACATATGTTGATTGCGAAATATTTTCATATGATATGTTGGTTACATTTTTATCTACTGCTTTATGGGATTTTAATCAAGTTCCTTATTTTACTTTTTTTCAATTTGATGATACTAATTTCGTTGAACAGTTTGGTGAAATCTTAGTTGAGGGAGCAACTTTGTATTCATTGGCTTCTAAAGCATTGATAGAACGTGGTAGAGAATTCAGTTTAACCGACAACGGGTTAAATTTTACACCTCCAACAGTGAGTGAGTTGATGACCACTCAACATAGTGCTCTATTAACTCATTATTTTGAAAAATTAAAGCTAATAAAAAATTCACTTAGACCAGCGCCAATAGGGCTTGGAGTTTTCTCTATGTCAAGTGGAATGAATCCAGCATTCGCAAGGCTTAGACATCTGAGATCCAGAAGAATTATTTAATATATTTACAGTTTAAGTTATAATAAGTGCAAGATTTAAATAAAAGCTTTTAAACTATTAATTTTATTTAAAATATTTCTTGTTTCAATGGCGCTTTTTTCATTTCTAATGAAGCTCATAATATGATTTAAGTAAAGTTTGCTTAAGCTTTTTATATGAAATAATCTTATTACAAATATTTGATTATTACTTTCCCATTCAAAACAAAGGCGTTTAGGAACTTCTCTATATTTAATGTTAGACCCAGCTTCTAAGTCAGACGCTAATTTATTAATTATATTAAAGCAGTGTTCAAACGCAGACTCTTCTTGTACGGTCATGAATTTATTTATAACAAACCCTTATTTATATTATAAAATGTATTAATTTTATTTATTAAGCGAGCATTTTTCTTTTGAGGGCATTTAAGCGGAAAACTAATAAAAATATCATTTTCTCCTTTGTTACCGCCTAATAAATTTATTTCTGGAACTGATATTTCAATAGGATCAATAGTAAAAGAATCAATTTCTTTATCTGAATAAGATAAAGTTATATGAGGTTTGTAATCTTTAAAAGTTTTTAAATATTCAATATTACGTTTATCAAATTCTTTTTTAAGTTTTTTATTTAAATCTTGAAGATCATCTGATTCTATTTTAGCAATAATAGCACAAGGTTCTTTACCTCTTTTAGGAAAGCATGTTATCTTTTTAGTTTTAATAGTAAAAGGTTTGATGTCTGATATTACGTCATAAGTAGCTTCTAATGCTTTTGATAATTCAGTAATTTCCCAATCATCTTCAAAACATAATATAGTTACATGTAAGTCTGATAAACTTTCTTTTGTTCCTGGGACATCTATTTTTGAAAATAATCGAGCGGTTTCAATTTTGATTGGTATACCTAAAAATGCCATTTAAATCCTCTTTCAATATATACTATTTTTGTATTAGATCATGACATCTAAACTTTCAATATCTAAAATAAAAAAAATGCCACCTCAATTTTTACTTAGAGTAATAAATAAAGCAAAAAAGCGTCTTAAGACTGATCCTGTTATGTTAGCTTTATTTAAAGAATATGATGCTGATATTGAAGAAATTGATTATATCCCTACTTATTTTAAAGACTTAGATGTTTCAGCTAAAACTGATCATGGAGTTGTTTGGCTAAATTACACTTTATTATTAGATGGATTTGATTTGAAAGATTATTCATATTTAATTCACGAATACACTCATATCATGCAGCAAACTATGGGCAATAAAGCTACTAAAAGCACTGATAATGAAAGTTATTTAGATAATGAGCATGAGCAAGAGGGTTTTCAAAATCAAATTGAATTTATATCAAATCATTATGGTGATAATAAGGCTGAAGAATATGTAGATGATTTATTAGATCATCATGATATTGAAGATGATGATAAAAGAGATGAGCTAGAGTCTGTATTTTTAAAGAATGTTTAATCAATAAATTGTCATTAGAGTATGCCATACTACTCATCTAAAATTAATGTAGGAATTGACCAAGCTAATAGTTTGGGTGATGGATATACTATTAATATAAAGTGGTTTTTAGCATATCCAACAATTCAAACAAATAAAATAGCTTATCATATATATTATTCTACAGTTAAAGAAAATGTATATAGCGATGGAGTTAAACTAATATCTATTGACACTTCTTTACAAGCTAATATTATTGATTTAATACCTGGGCAAGAGTATTTTTTCTCTGTTAGACCAGTAGAATACAATTCAACAAGTTATAAGTTAACTAGTTTACCAATAGCTCATGATAATTTAAGATTTTATCCAACTAGTTTGTTATCACAATATATTAGCAAATCAAGTTTAATTATACCATTAGTAGACGCTGACGGATTTCCAAATACAGGAACAATTAAAATTGGAGTCGAATTAATTAATTATTCATCTGTAAATACAGTTAGTGATAGACTGTTATTAACTGATATTTCTCAGAGGGGAGCTTTTAATTCTAAAATTAGAGAACATTATGTAGATGGATATGATGGTTATTCTTATCAAGACCCTATTATAACATTATTTACACCAACTGAAAGTTCTTTGTTTGATAGAATATATGTTTGTCAAAATAGATTTGAGTATCCAAATTTTGCTCATACATTAGCTGACGGATATTATCAAGTATTAAAAGATATATTATCAACTGATTTAACTGCTAGTGACGAATCAAATGTTGGATTTCCAATGTATGATTATTCTGGTTATCATAGAACTGATCCTGTTATGTTACTAACTGGAGCGTGTGTAGGTAGTTATATTGGTGGTGAACAAGGTTGTATTGATGGATATGGTAATGTAAATATTATTAGAGGCATGTCTTTCCAAGATCAGAATAATCAAAGACAAGAAATGTTATTAAATGTAACTGGCATACCAGTAGTATTAGCTAAAAGAGTTCAAACTGGAATCGTTTGTGCTTGTTATAAAGCTTCTAGTGAATATCCAGATGATCGGTGCCCTTTATGTCATGGTACAAAATTTGTAATAGGCTATGAGCAGTATTTTAATCCAAGACGCTCAGATGGTAGAATTTTAGTTAGAAAAGGTGCAACCGAGGAAACTTTAAAAATGTATGAAGCTGGAATGGAATCAGAATTTCCATTAGATTTATGGACATTAACAGTCCCAACAATTAAACCAAGAGACGTAATTATTACATATGACCAGGAAGATAATGAAGAATTTAGATATGAAGTAACTAATGTAACCAGAAATAATACAGTTGTTGGATTACAAGGTGGTCAGAAATTTAAAGCTTCAAGAATAAGAAAAACAGACCCCGCTTATCAAATTAGACTGTTTGCTAATACATCTAAATTTCCTTCAAAACTTAATACTTCAATTGGATTCGTTCCTGGAATTGTACCACATATACATACAGTTGTAATAAATGAAAATATAACCAATATTTCTCAAATAAATCAAACAACAAGTGTATCTCAGGGTCATTCGCATACAATAGTTAACGGTGAAATAAGAGAGGCATTATCTCATTCACATAAAATAATTTTACCTTAATGCTTATGTATAAGATAATAATAATACATGTTATACAGAATAATGAGGAACTAATTAATGACTAATACTCCTAATTTTAGACGAAATACTGGAAGGCTTGCTACAGACCGTTATGATTTCGAGAAACATCTTCAAGGAACTAATCCTGGAGCTGATTCTTCTTTTGTTACTGGATTTAGACATAAAGCCAGTCATGTAGATATTGATAACCCTTCATTAGTATATGGAGCTCCAGCTACAGTAGAAGCTGCATTAGAAAACATTAAGACATTTATAGGAACTTTATCTAATGCAGGACAAGGTTTTGTTACTGTAGGAGATGGTTATAATGCTTGGCATGCTGCTGATGGAAGTATTAATTTTGATCCAGCTATACCTACATTAGACACATTATTAATTCCAATTTTTAATGCAATTGCAAATGCAGATGGATATAATATACCTGAGGCATTTCAAAGAATAAAATATGGTGGAGTTGTTGTAATTAAAGCTGGAACTTATGTAATAGCAAATACAATAGAGGTCCCTCCTGGAATTGTTATTATGGGAGAAGGGTATGGAACTAAGTTAGTTAACATCACTTCTTTAACTATACCTACAATTGGAATTGAACCAACGCCAAAAGGTACTCCCACACCATTGCCATTATTTAAAATATTACCAGATTTAGCTAGAACCCCAAATGATAGTTCAGTAGATCCTAATAGATTTATGTTTTCTAGATCAACTAAATTTGTTAATTTGGTTATTTGTGATAATTTTGTTGAGAATCCTATTTTAGGCGGAAATTATTATAAGTTACCGCAAAATAAAACTGGAAATACACCATTAATTAAGCAAGCCGAAGGTTCTAATTTAGAATTAATAAATGTTTATATGTTAGGAAGAGTTAATTTTACATCTGGAACAATTGTAAATGAAGCTACAAGATTTGCTATTCAATTAGACACAACATCTGCTCTTGGGACTGGGACTGTATTGAAAATTAGCGATTCATTTATTGATGGATTTTCTCAACCAATTCAATTTTCAAGTGTTGGTGGAACTAATGATTATTTAGAAATTAATAATTCTAAAATTAGATCACACGGATATTTAGATGCTAGTGGAACTTCCGTATCTAAAAATTGTGTTATAAATATGAATGATAATAATGCAATATTAACAAATAATTATTTTTATGGAAATCATTCTCTTTGCACAACAATAGCTTATATTGATGCAGTTATTACCGCTCCGGTATTACAATCAATTAGCAAAATATTAATTGCATCAAATGATTTTGCTATAAACAAAACAACATCATCTGCAATAACACCGACTGTAGTTAGTCTTAATTCAGGTATAACAACTACTATTTTAACTAGAGCGACAGTTCTAGCTTATGGAAATACTTTTCAAAATACAACTGGATTTCAAATAGAAGATTCTACAGGGTCATTATTAAGTGTAAATTCTAGCAGAGTTTATATTCCAATTTCTGTTAAAAATAAAACAGCTACCATTACAACTAGCACATATACTGTTGATGGAACCAGCCCTGATTATATGTTATTTGCAGATACTACTTCAACTGCTATATCTATTACTTTACCAACTCATGATGCTGGAAGAAAAGTAATAATAAAAGATATAGGGTTTAACGCATCAGTTAATAATATTACGCTTGTAAGGGCTGGAAGTACTGGCGCAATTGAAGATTATAGCGGAAGTAGAATAATTGCAACTAATGGAGCGTCTATTTCTTTAATGAGCAACGGAACAAATTGGTATATATATTAAGCAAAGGTATTTAAATGACAACTGATGGTAATTATAACGTAAAATATATTAACACAATTAATATTCCTCAAATTATAAAAGGAATCGCTCCTTATGTAATGGGCGGCTCTTATGTTGCTTTAGGTATGGGCAGAGTTCAATTTTATTATAATTCAAGTAATTTTTATACAATTAGTGAGCCTTCTAATTATTTATATAAGGCTCCAATTTCTGATATTATAAATGGCAATCTTATACAATCTGCTCAGGCAGGTGGTCAAAATAATTTTTTTGCCTCAGTTTATCCAACTGAAATTAATGGATATTTTTATAATTTTTCTACAAGAAATGATTCTGGAGTTGGGCAAGGTGGTAATATCTGGAGAGCTCCAGTAGGTAACCCTGCTGCTTGGTATAATACTAGCGTAGCTACGCCAAGTAATGCATCTCAACCAATGATATATAATGATGGAACTAATATATATATATTAGGTGGTTTTCTTGCCAGCACAGCAACTAATAAAATAGATACAACAACTGTTAGTGATCCATTAACATTATCTGTATCTGCAAATGTATTGCCTGCAGCTAGAGCAGGAGGAGCAATAGTAAAAATAGGGTCCACTTTATATATGTATGGTGGATATAGTTCTGGTGGCGCAGAAGTAGATACAATATTTTCAGCATCAATATCTGATCCTACCACTTGGACAAATTTAGGATCTTTATTGCCTGTTCCATTGCAATCATCAGCTGCATATAATGATGGAACATATATATGGTTATTTGGTGGATTTACAACTGGAAATACTGCAGTCAATACTATTTACAGGGCTGCTGTAGCAACCCCAACATCATTTAGCTCAGTAGGAACATTACCAGCAGCTGCGGCAAATTTAGGAATATTTGTTTATAATTCAAATATGCATTTAGTTGGATATAGTTCCGACTCTATATTATATAGAGCGGCATTGTCTGATTTAACTTCATGGACAATTTTAAGAACATATAGTACTTGTTTGAAAAGTGCAACTAGATCAGCTCATTCAATTATTATTGGCAGTTATATATATGTATATGGTGGGATTAAAACAGGTACAACAAATGAAACCTCAATACAATACGCACCTATAACTAGCCCATTAGAATGGAATACAAGTGCAAGTTCATTACCAGCAGGGCTTGCTTGTGGACAATTAATTAAAACAAAAAATTATATATATTTATTAGGAGCTAATACAACTACTGGAAATGTATATAGAGCTGCAATAACAACGCCAACAACATGGTCATTATATGGCTCAGCTGCATCTGGACCTGCATATTCATATGGTAATTCTTTGATTTCAAATGGTTATGTTTTTTATTTCGGAGGAGAAAGTGCAGTAGGAACTCCAGTAACTACAGTATCTAGAGCTGTAATAAATTCAAGTTCTACAACATCAGGAGATATTGTTGGGTGGATAAATACTAGCTCAGCATATTTAACAATGGCATTGCCCATAGCATTATCTAGATTTTCATTAATAGTAGCTGGCGATTATGTTTATATTTTAGGAGGATATACTACTGGTCCAGTTGTTAATACTGATATTTATAGGATTAATTTAAATAAAGTTAATACTGGTTGGGTAAATGTTGGAACTTTAAGCCAAGCAATAATTAGTGGAACTACTGTTTTAGTAAATAATACTATTTATATAGTAGGTGGAGATACAACTACAGCTTTTACATCAACAGATGATTATGTAACTTATGCATCATTATCTGATTTATCTAATGGTAATTGTTCTTTTATTCAAGAAAATACAGGCACTCAAGCTACAGCTACATCTATTACTTTTGCAGAAGCAACATCATTTGTAATTAATGATGAGATTTATTTTGTAGGAATGCGCACGGCAACAGATGGATCTAGAAATATTTATAAAACAATATATAAATATCCGCATACTTTGATATCTCCTAGAGTACCAGAAGCTACAAATAGTTTACCTACTGTTGATTTAAAAAGTGGAGCTCTTGGATCATATACGTCTTATCAAAGAACTGGTGGATTACTACCTTGGTTAGTGTCAGATTTATAAAGGAATATAAAGGAATATAAAATGGATTTACTTTCAATATTTTTAACATGGCAATTTTTAATTTTTTGTTTAGGTTTATCTTCAATTACTTTTGTAGTTAGAAAAGTAGTAGAATATTTAATGTTATGTTTTCCTGGATTATTAGGAAGTAAATTTTCTATTCTTTGGAAATCTGTATTATTACCAATTGGACCTGTGGTTAATGGAGCGGTTGCCGGATTTTTAGTTGAAGCTTTCCCTTACCCAGAATCATTAGGGGCTAGCTCTTATGGTAGATTTTCATTTGGTTTAGTTGCTGGATTATTTTCAGGATTAGTTTATCGTGTTGTAGTTGAATTATTAAAATCTAAATTATCATCATCAACCGAAGCTTCAGGCAATCCTCCACCAAATGATAATGTATAAAATACTTGATGTATTATAAAGGTTTTAAATAATGAGTAATTTTCCAACAGCAATTGATGACGATATATCTTTACCTGTCGTTAATGATGATATTACTGAAGTAGGCTCTGATGCAATTAATGCATTAAGAGATGCTGTCTTTAATATTGAAACAGAGATAGGTTTAGGAGGATCTGGATCCTCAGGGTCACTTGCGACTAGACTTGGCATAAGCATTAATGCAGATGGTACAATTAAATCATCCGCATTAACATCAATTGGATTAGTTACATTGCCAATTACTGATACTCAAATATCAGCATCTGCTCAAATTAAAGAATCTAAATTATTATTAGATTTTGGAACATCTGTATTAAATAATAAACTTGTTACACAACAATCGTCTTTAGATAACTTGCTTGCCTTTACACAAGGCTCAGGATCAAAAATAGAATCACATATTGCAGGAGCTTCTTATAAACATACATTAAGCCATATTGATGTAGCTTTATCAAGCAATGATTATTTAAGAAATAAAAGCGCCTTATTAAGAGATAATACAAATTCATATACATTAATTAATGATATTAATAACAGTTTAATTTCGCATGAAAAATCAAATGGATCTACTGGACAAGTTCCGCCAACAAATTATGGTCACGTAGCTTCTGGAATTTATATAAATACAGCGAATTTTTCATTCGTTCCACAAACATCTACTGACTTGCAACAATTTGCTCAATTTATTGATAATTCCAATATTTTTATTCTTGGAACTAGAATTCAATCATTATATTCTAATGGAATATCAAGAACTGCAAGATCTTCTGTATTAAATAGTAGTACTAAAGGGCAAGCTATAGTTTCAGATACTACCGCTATAACATATTTATTAAATAGTGCTGCATCAGCACCAGTTGATAATATTGATACTGGTGATGATATTATAGAGTTTACACCAACAGCATCGAGTGTTTCAAATAGCTCTTTTGATGCAAAATTCGCAGCAATAAAAATTGGTGATATTGTCACAGTAAATTATGGTGGATTTACAGTATCAAATATTGTTAAAGAGAAAAAGATTACAGTAAGCGGCTCGTTTAAAAGATATGTTGTAAGAATAGATAAAAGAAATGTTTTGGCTGGAACATATTCTGCCAGAATAGATAAACCATTATTTAATAATAATAAATCAGGCGTTCTTGCATTAGCTCAAGCAAACGTTCCATTTTATTCAATGCCTTCTTTGATAGTGGGAAATCCCCGCGGAGCTCAAGTAATTGGATTAGATTTTAATCCAGATCATTTAGACGCTTTTCATTATAATTTATGGTTATTATTTTATCCAAATGGTAATCCAGAGAGCAGTGTTGTTAATTTAGCAGCAATAGATGTTACTGGTAATAAAGGAATTACTCCTGGTAAATATACATTAGATTCAGTAGTAGAAGCAGCTAATAATAATTTTAGAAGAGCCGGATATAATTATAGATTTATTGCCTTTGCGCACAAAGGAGAATTTGGATTAATGTTAGCTGACCCTTATGGAAATGCTAGCTTTTCTATAATCTCAGGAGTATTAGCTACTACTGGATTATATGATTTAGGATTATCTAGTACTGTATATACAAATAATGTTGTTGGTACTGCAGGATATGATAATCACGATGCATTAGGATTCGGAATATCAAAAGCAAATGTAGCGAGCCCTCCATATTCTGCGACATTTGTAAATTCTGATACTGCAAAAACTCCAATGAAATTATTTGTTCCATTAGCAAGAAATAATTTTTATGTAAATGGAATTGAAAGAGAAAGATTTAACTTAGAAGCAGGACAACTTTTAGATGGTTATGGCGATGGTTATTGGGATGCAACAATTGTTGGAAAAACAATAGTCGCAGGTGTAAGAACTGAAGTAACTTATCAAATATCTAAAGATTTATCATCTGTTAGATGGCAGCCTGGACAAACAGTTGTTATTCAAAAAGGATTAACTGGCGGAACAGTTATAGATTTTGGTAGATTTTTTATTAAAGATTTACAATTTCATAGCTGCCCAGGTCCTACAGGTTATACTAATGTAGTTGTATATGATGCAATTCATAGTACTGGCTCATCTCCATATTTATCAGCCGCTGTTGGTGCAAAAGTACAATTATACTTTACAAGCGATTCAGTTTCATTTAGTTCTGAAAATGCATCTGATTTTTCAGTAATAACTTCTCCATTTAAAAGATTATTTGAAATATTTATTAATCAAGATGGATATTCTTTCTCTCATGAAAGAGCAAGATATGATGCAGATGGTACAAATAAAACAGCCAATGGTATTACATTATTTGGAGATTATAGTTTAACAGGATTAGATATTTATAAAGTATCTTCTAAACTTAGAGGTTATGCATTTTCTTCTGTAAATAAAATAAATTTACAAGTATCATATTTTAATCAAACTACTGGAATTTATTCTGGTTATCTTTGCAAATATGATGGTGTAACAATATCTAATACAGGACCTGTAACTATAGGAAAAAAGGGAAATGTTGTTAGGTTTTATGACGAAACAAATATTGATTATATAGATTTTATTTGGAGAACAGATTATGACCCTGGATTTGCTTCAACTAAATATATGGATGTTCAATTATTTCCTACATTAAGTTTAGATGACGAAGTAATGTTACTTGGTAATTGTTTAATAGATGATTCTAATAAATTAATTAATCAAGTTCGTGATGCAAGACAATTTGGAAATGTAAGTGAAGTTCAACTTAGTTCATCTGCTTTAGATTATATCTCAGCCCCAACTCAATCATTACATGAGAATGGTGTAATTAAAGGATTATCTACTGGTGCAGTTTCTGGAGATGGATATAATATAATTTATATGAGTGGTGGAACTGCTGTTATTAATGGTAAAATAGTTAATGTTAATAATGAGTACGTTTGTTTACCAATTGTAAGAGAATCATTATTCCCTGATTTCACAACAACAATATCTACAGTTAAATGGTTTGTTTGTTTAAATGAATCTGGAAAATATGAAGTTATAGCATCTACTGATTTTGATCATAATGGTGCTAATGCAACTTATTATGATAATAATTATTTTGGATCAACTATATTTCCATTAACTCATGAAAGATTGTTTTATGTTAAAAATCCAAATGATTCAGCAGGATTAAAGTATAATGTAAAAGGAACTTATTTTAGTGATTTAGTTTTAAATTATAAAAATCTTGTTCCGGTAGCATTAGTTACTGCGCCAATAGTTTTGTCTGATACATTATATAAGATTGATTCTACTATAACAGTTAAGGATATAAGAAGATTTGTGTCCGAAGGTCATTCTGGAATGAATATTCCATTTAGTTTAGGAACACATTCTAATTTTAGGTCTGTTGAAGCTATGGTTATGTGGCTTACAGAATTAAATAAATTTAAATCAGCTAATACAAATGTTGTTAATGGCGTTGGTGATACTGTAAGAGTACAAAGTTCAATGAATATATCTTCGCAAACATTTGATTTTGGAAAGAAGATTAAATTTATTGGTGATGGTGGTAAATTTGTTATTAATACTGCTACTACAATGAAAAATATTGCTTTAGAAAATTTAAGAATAGAGACTGCAATAGGAACAGCAATAACATTTAGTGGTGTTGAAAACAATATTAATAACTGTTATTTTAGTCATACAACTACGGCATCAATTTATCCATTAGTTATTGCCGCAAGTAGCAGTGTTAGGTTTACTAATAATATATTTACTAGCTCAGTTTCTATTACTACATTTGTTAATGCATTGGAAACTACACTTAAGCAAATATTTATTGGCAATGTTTATAAATCTGGAACAACTTTGACCGCAGCAACTAATGTATTGCCAGCAACATTAACTACTTTAAACTCTGCTGATGGAGCATAATGAGTTATATAATTGATTATCTTATCTATAAATATGCTGGAATTCTTGAAGATCTTCAAGAAAAATATCCGAGTATTAAAGATAAGATATCTGAATATCAAAGTAAAGTAGAAATAAAATATCTTCGCTGGCTTGCAAATCGTCTACAAGCCAGATTTGATAATCTTGAATCTTTTAATGATCAAGATATTACTTCAACATTATCTCTTTTTGATAAGTATAAAGGTAATGAGCCAATTCAATCTAATTTGTATAATTACCTTACTTTTAAAGAATTAGAAAATGATATAAAAGTTTATCTTAAATTTAAAAATAAAAAGCCTTTACGTAAAAATACTGGAACTTTAACTGAGATATATAAAGATGACGAGTATATTTTAGTTAGACCTGATGATAAACAAGCTTGTATAGCTTTTCGCGACGATACAGATTGGTGTATTACTTCTGCATCGTCTCTTTATTATGAAGAGGATTCTGTATCTAACGTAGTATTTTATTTTTTATTAACTGATCTAAAAGAACCATATGCTAAGATAGCTTTTTCAGTTCAACGAGATTTATCTAATAATATTAGTAAGATACAAGTTTGGGATTCACAAAATACTGAATTATCAAATTTATTAGGGATTTTACCTGATGAAGATTATATGAAGATATTGAATATAGTTAAAGCTGATGCGGTAATAGCACCAGAAGGTATTGTCGTTAAAATTAATAATGGTACAGCTGAATTAAATGATGTTGTTAAGTATGTAGAGTTTTTAGAAAAAAATAATGTTGATATTACTGATTTTATTATAAATAATGTTAATCATAAATATTATGATGGTTTAAGAGTTAATGGATATAAATGTCCTTATTATAATGATAACGGACTCTATCATAGAGAAGATGGTCCAGCTATTGAAGGTGTTGATGGATCTAAAGCTTGGTATATAAATGGTATTCGTCATAGAGACGATGGTCCAGCTATTGAGTGGTATGATGGATCTAAAGAATGGTATTTAAATGGTGAATGGCATCGAGAAGGTGGTCCAGCCTATGAAGCTGCTAATGGAGATAAATATTGGTATATAAATGGTAAACTTCATCGAGAAGATGGACCAGCTTATGAAGGCTCTAATGGAACTAAAAAATGGTATTTAAATGGTAAAGTCCATAGAGAAGATGGTCCAGCTATTGAATGGTTTGATGGACATAAAGAATGGTATTATCACGGTAAAAAAATAGATTGCAAAGATAACCAACAGTTTTTAAGAATGATAAGAGATTTATAATTATGTCAACGAATAATTTTTCAAAATCAAATATTAATAATATTTATAATATTATTCAATCATCAATGATATCATATCCAAAAGAGATGATTATTGGGATGTTGAAAGATTTTTTTTCTAAAGATGATTTTTATCATTATTCAAAAGATCAATGGGGTTTTGCCAATACAACAGACCATACAAATTTACCATTAGGTGCTGATTTACCTAAAGGAGCAATAGGATCAACATCTGACACTGATACTTATTTGAGTACTAGATTGTTTATTGGAGAGAACTATAGATATAATTCTATATTTTACCCAGCTATTTTAATTAAAAGTGGTGGTGGAAGATCAGTGCCTATTTCTATAAACAGAGAGACTGGAACTATTAAGTATACTGATATTATTTTTCAGGATGGTTATGGAAATGAGACAGTAGTTAAAAGACCTGATTCATTTGTTACAGCTGGAGCTTGGGAAGGATCGATAATTATTGATGTATTAACTAGAAGTTTAGTAGCTAGAGATGAATTAATATCAGCAATATTTATGTGTTTTACAGACATACATTTTGATACAATGTATGATATTGGTATTATTGTTAAGCCAATTCAAATAGGATCTCCAACTGAATCAGATGATAGGAATGATAAATTATTTAGACAAAGTTTAACATTAGATATACGAACAGAATGGAGAAGAGAAATTCCAATTGGTAATGTTATAGATACTATATTTTTTACTGCAACTTTAGAAGATATTGCTCAGTCTAATCCAGCCTCTCCTAATTTAGCTATAAATACTGAAACAACCATAGCTGATTTATTGTTAAAATAATACGCATATATATATCAACAAATATGAATATTAATACATTTTATTGACACGACTTAGAGACTAGTATGGAATATAAAATATGCTCAAGAAATATCTTACATATAATATGAGTGATTTAAAGAATCATATTAAAAAGCAATTTGATAAAATGTCTTGGAATAATTATGTATCTTATCAGCATATTGATCACATAATTCCTCAGGCTTATTTGCCTTATGCCTTAATGTCTGATGATAATTTTATTAAATGTTGGTCATTTAATAATTTGCGCCCCTTAGAAGCTAAATTAAATATGTTAGAAGGTGCGACTAGAATAAGACATAAAAAATTTTTTAATGGAGAAATCTGATGCCTAATATTCCTGGTGCAATAAATACACTTCCTGGTGCATTCACAGACGTAATAACTCAATCCCGTGGAGTTTCGGTTCCAGGCGGTTCACGTTTAGCTGCTATGATAGGCGAAGGATCAACTAATGAAACATTAGTATCTCAAGCCTCTGGTGGAGGAGTAGACGGATTAAACTCTAGTTACACTTCTGTATCTGGCGCAGATGGCAGACATTTTAGATTAGCTAATTACCCATTAATTTCAAATAGAACTACTTTATTCAAAAATGGTATTCCATTAGTTGGATTAGAAGCAACTATTGATTCAAATACCTTTAACAACAAATATGATTATAGAATCGATATTACCACTGGTAAAATTGAATTACAACGTGGTCATTTATTAGATCAAGGTGGAACTTATTATGTTCCATTAACAACTAATGTTGGCGATGGTTATGTTGGAGATTTATCTTTACAAGATGTTAATGCTCAGCCAGAAACATGGACAGTTAGATGTGTCTCTGTGCAAAGAAATGCTTTAAATCAACCAATTGCTGGTACAGCTAAATTCTTAGCTTTCGGCTCTATCTCTGGATCATTATTAGATTCTAATGGTAATCCAGTTATTTGGCAAGCAAATGGTGTTTCAGTAAATAACGGAATTTTAAAATTCGGTATCACAGAAACTAGTGTTTCTGGATCTGTCTTATCACCATTTAGAGACGGCGATGCATTTACAATTAAAATTGCAAGTGGAGTTTTGGTTAGAGGTGATTCTTTAACTGCTAATTTTATTCCAAGACTTAATTTAAATGATCCTTATTTAACTCAGGGAATGAATACTGTAGTTGATAGGCACGGACTTCCAAGCGTTTCAAATAATTTATCTCTTGGTGCGCAATTGGCTTATGCCAATGCAGCTTCTGCTTTAATTACTGTTCAAGCAGCTCCTGCAATGCCAAGAAGAACATCTTATGTTCTTGACCCTGCTATAAATTCTACATCTACAAATGTTGATGAGTTTATATTTCCATTACCATTAGGTGTTACACCAGATCTTAATTCAACAATTCATTTCTTTGTAACTAATACTACTACAAATGTTGAAACTCAAATATTGCCAAATAAATTAACTTATTATAAATTAGATACTTCAGGGTATCCAACTACTAGTAGTTTTATTTTTGACAACGTTGATGCTCCTACAGGATATTCTTACTCATATACTGTAAAACAAAGCTCAGCTACATTATCAAGCGGATATGATGGATATATTGGAAGAGATTTAGCCTTTACAAATAAAGGTGTCTTTAGTTCAGCTACTACATATGATGCAAGTTATGTTGGTAAAACTGTTAAAGTAATTGAAGCAACTAATACTGCAAATATAAACACATATACTGTTTCTGCAGTAAATAATGGTAAATTGTATTTAGTTGGTGATACCTTTACAGATTTTAATAATCAAAGTCCAACTTCATTCCAAATAATTTCTAGAACAACTGATTTGCCAATTACAGATGGCTCTGCTACAGATGGTACTCTTGTTAAAATTGCATCAACTGGCACAGCAGTACTTACAAGTGCATTAGCATTCGGAACACTTATTCCAGTAATGACTTCTGTTAGATTAAGAATAACAGGATCAACAAGTGCAAATAATGGTTTATATGATATTACCGCAGTTAGCACAAATTCTATAACTATTAGAAAAGCTGTAGTTAATGAAGGTAGCTTAAGATATGAAGTATTAGATACTAGTGATACAAGCAATTATGTTGTAATAAATCATAATGTTGTTCCAAATGGAAATACACTTAGAGTATCTATAATTGATTCAAGAGATGCATCATTTTATGATGCAGGTTGGGTTACTGCATTAGCTTCCTTAGAAGCAATAGAATGTGATATAGTTGTACCATTACCAAAACAAACAATATCTGTTATTTTCCAAAACGCTTTAGCTCATTGTAAATCTATGAGTAATATTCGTAATAAAAAAGAACGTGTATTATTTATGGGTGCAATTAATGGATTAACAGCAGCAAACTTAACTGGAACTACAGCCGCAGCAGTAGAAAATATTGGAGTACTTGAAGGAATTCAAGGTGATTCAGTAACAGAAGTATTAGCTGGAAATATCGAGGACTTAGCTAATTACTCAGTATCTAGTGCATTCGGAAATACATTTAGATGTGTTTACTTCTACCCAGATCAAATAGTAGTTCAAGCTGGAACTGAAAATGTTCTTATAGATGGATTCTACATAGCCGCAGCAGCTGCTGGTTATGAATCAGCTGATGTTAGAATTGAAAATCCATTAACTAATAAAGTTCTTTCTGGATTCTCAATCTTAAGAAATAGACAGTTCTCTACACTTACTCTTGAGCAATTAGCAAGAGCCGGTGTAACTACATTACAACCAGTATCTGGCGGTGGTAGAGTTGTTTGGGGGCTTACCACTTCACAAAGTGGTTTCCCAGAAGAACAAGAAATTTCAATAGTGTTTATAAGAGATAGAATTGCTAAAACATTAAGAGCTGGTTTTGCTGGATTTATTGGTAGCCCAGAATCTCAAGATACTCAAGCTATATTAAATACTCGCGCAGTTATCTTATTAAATTCTTTGGTTTCACAAGGATTGATTACCGCTTATAAGGATTTGGCAGTTGTTAGAGATAGTGTTGATCCTACACAGTGGAATGTTTCAGTAAGATGTCAACCAACTTACCCAATCAACTTTATTTATATTAGAGTTAGCTTAGGTCAATTATAAGATAAATATAGCAAAATCACTTAAAGTAAATCGTAGTACTGTTTTAAAAGCTTAGATAGCAAATTAAAATTAGTACCACGATTTACTTATTTGAGCAATAAGAAATGTTTTAGAAATTGTAATACATGATATTAGATATATTAATTAACAAACATTTAATTAATAGATATTGTTTTAAATTACAGTAAGGCATAAAAAGATATAATATTAAATTCACTGGAGATAATCAATGGCTAATGCAAAAAATACAGGATCTACTTTAACAACAGATTTAGGTAAGAATAAAACTAGTACTGGTATATCTACGCATATAGTTATTAAAGTAAATAATATAACAGTTGGCGCTGTTAAAAGTTTGCAAATTAAAGAGTCTAGAAGCGTGAAACAAATTGACGAAGTTGGAACTGATGGTCATATAGATTCTGTTCCAACAAGTTCAACTAATATTTCTGGTAGTTGTACTAGAGTAAGGTTTGATAGATTAAGAATTGCTGAAGCTTTTGGTAGAGGATTTATTCATGTAGCTTCTCAAGCTTATCCATTTGATATTGTAATATTAGATAGACAAAAAAGAAATGAAGGTAGCCAAATATCTACTATTATTAAAAATGTCTGGATTACTGATATTGATTTTACTTATAGCTCAGATGATTGGATAATTACAGAACAAATGAATTGGGTAGCTGAAACGATATCTAGTCATTTAAATGGTGGTAAGAGTGTTGCTAATGGTGGAGAAAGACAACTTGAATATAGTAAGGTTAGTCTTGAGCAAGAAACTGATAGCGGAGCTAATGGAAGAAGAGGGTCTCTTGATACTGAGGGTCTTATTGATTTGGGAGATACTTACTCAGATATATTCTAAATTAAATTAAAATATATAATTATATTAAAGAATCCTGTAATTCGGTATATACATATAGAGTTACAGGATTTTTATTTTTAATGGAGTTAATAATGCCTAGTTATGAGAGCCCGCTTGGTAAGAAAAGTTTTGGAAGTTCATCCATGAAAGAATATGATGTTCCAGATGAATCTAATTCAGATTTACAATCTAGATTTCAAAGTGATTTTCAAGAAGAATTATCTGAGCAAGAGCAGAAAGAACTTAGAGAGGCTAGAAAAGCTAAATTAAGTGGAAAAGAACGATTGAATGATGGTGCGAAAAGACGAATAGAGATGTTAATTGGAATGTCTCGCGTTTCACGGTCATGTGAATTAGATGGTAATTCTTATTTATTTCAATCTCTTAAATCTAAAGATATGAGAGATGTTTATACTGCATCTGCTGAATTTGATGGAACAATTCATTTTGCTTATGAAATAAGAAGACAAACAATAGCTAGATCATTATCACAAGTTGGCGGAGTTGATATTAATCAATTTTTAGGGTCTAATACTTTTGAAAGCAGATTAATGTTTTTAGATGAATTACCTGAATCATTATTACAAAGACTTTTCATTGAATACAGAGAATTAGAAAAAGAATCAAATGAAAAGTATGCGATTAAAACAGAGGGTGATGCTAAAGAGGTAGTTGAAGATTTAAAAAAATAATAAATGAACCGGAACATCGATTTGTATGGCATTTAATGAAAATGTGGAGTACAACACCAGATGATCCTAGAATAACTGAAATGGACCCGGTTCAAAAGATGTGGATGTATGAAAATTGGATAGCAGATCAAGTTGAGAAAGCTGAACTTGCTAAAAATCACGCATATCTATTAGCATCATTTTCTCATCCAGAAGCTGTTAAGCAAATTGTCGGAGATGGTAATTCAATTCATACAACTGATGATGAATTTGAAGAAACAAGTAATATGATAAAAGAAATGAATCTTAAAGAAATAGAAAGTAAGCCTCTTAAGAAAAGAAAACGAAAAATATTAAAGGAATAATAAATGGGTGAAACACCAGTAGCAGATTCGTCAATAGTTAATGAATCTATAGAAACTCTAGGTAGATATGCAGATTCATTAACTAAAGTAAGCGATGAAACTCAAAAAACTACAATGCGCGCTGAGTTATTAAATAGAGCAACCGCTTTATATAATGCAAATATTGGTATTTCATCTGCTAAATTAAATGATTTATCTCAAGTGACTGGCTTTGCAAATGGTTTAATTAATAAACTTTCTTCAGGGTTTCAAGATTTTAATAATTCTTTATTAAATTCTCAAACTATGATTGATGCAAGCGCAGCTAAATTTGCAATGATGACTACTGAAATATTAGGAACAAGAGATTCTTTTAATTCATTATCCGGAGTAGATGCTTCTGGGTTGAATCTTTTTAGTGATCAACTTGGTGATTTATTTAAAATAATGAAAGAGTCGCCCGGTGCTGATATTGCGATACAAGCTCAAAATGCAATAATTAATATGCTTAAAAAATCTGGAGTAGAGCATAGTAAAATTAATTCTTTGTTAACAATGGGAACTGATGCTATGCAAAAATTTGCAACAGCAACTTTAAAAAGTGCAGATAATGGATTAAAATTGCAAAATGCAATGTTGCAACAAGCAGCTAGCTCTGGTAATTTTAATGATATGATACAAAAAGCTGGCGATAAATTACAAAATATGAATAATTTATTAGCTAGACAAGATTCTTTAATACAAGGTTCAGCTGATAGCACTGGTATTGCTCGTGAAAGCATGAATCAATATTGGAATCAATTATCTCCAACTATTTCAGGAATGAAAGATCTTAATATAACGGTAGGTAGTTCTTCTGAAAAAATGAATGTTCTTACAGCAGCAGTTACATTAGCTACTGGATCTGGTCGCAGTCAAAAAGATGTAATTGATGATGTTAATAAAGCCACTCAAGAATATGGTATTTCAGTTGGTAATGCGCTTACAATGACTGCTAGAATTAGTGAGATTTCTAGTAAATTTAAAATTCCATTGCAAGATGTTAGAAATTCATTATTTAGCACAACAGAATCTTTTAAATGGTTCTCAAGTGAAGGAGCTGATGCAGCTAAAAAAACCGAAGGATTTACAAGCGTAATAAATAAATATGCTCAAGCATTAAAAGATACGGGCTTAAGCGGACATCAAGCAATTGGAGTTGTTGATGGAATGACTAAATCAATGAGTGTTTTAACTATGGCACAAAAAGCATTTTTATCACAACAAACTGGTGGTCCTGGTGGGTTACGCGGTGCTTTTCAAATTGAATCAATGTTGCAAAAAGATCCTGCAAAGGCTTTTGAATTAGTTAGAAAGCAAATGCAAAAACAAATGGGCGGAATTGTTAGTCAGTCAGAAGCGGAAGGAAGTGAAGCTGCTGCTCAAAAAAGACAAAAACAAATGTTAATTTTGCAAGAAGGACCATTAGGTAAATTTGCACAGGATCCGCAACAAGCTATGCATATATTAGATGCATTCAAATCTATTCAACAAGGCAAAGGCACTACAGAAGGATTATATAAAGATATAGCTTCACAGCAAATAAAAAAGGGTGAACAAATCCAAGGCACATCTAAAACTCCGATGAGTGAATTAAGAAGCACATTAGATAGAATGACATTTAAAGTTATGATAGATAATTTATCAAGCACTCAAAGAATGATGACTCAAACTGCCGGAGTTGATCTTAGTGATGACACTGCTGCTCAATCAGCAAGTAGAAGAGAATTAGGTAAAAAAGTAGTTTTTAATAATGATACTACTCAAGGTTCAGCGGCAATTGATGCTCAAAAGAAATTTGTTGAAAATGCAAGAAGCTTAAAAAACATTCATGCTCCAGCTATATCACATGGGGCTCAAAAATTTATTGGTAAAAATCCTTTT
>TARA_R110000868_G_scaffold411568_1_pt1 | contig 28326 bp, 31 predicted proteins | sample TARA_R110000868 | Tara Oceans TARA_R110000868 (sample SAMEA4397489) | marine metagenome | biome: Polar Biome; feature: [SRF] surface water layer (ENVO:00010504); material: water (ENVO:00002006), including particulate matter (ENVO:01000060) such as... | depth 5 m | reverse complement strand
ATAACATACGCACTATATCTTAAAAAGCAAAAATTGACGAACTGCCACGCTCAAATAATGCATAAAAATTCCAACTGAGTGCGAGTTCATCAATGCTTTTAAATTCAACTTTTTGGCGCAAAAAAGAAGACTCAAGTCGGCCATATTCATTTGGAAAATCAATGGCTTGAGTTGATTTAACCTGTTCATCAAACCAATTTTTAAGATCAGTAATAGCAGCGTCAAAACGTAACTCGCTGTGCCACTGCGCAGCAGGTGAAGTTGATAAATCAATAGAAATTAGACCATTTTCTTCCAAGATGCCTTTGGATAAGTGGCCAGTGATTTCGCGAAAAACAAATAAGCCAGCACCACGCCACTGTAAAATAACGTCGTGGCTAGCAAGAGCGATCCCTGGCCAATTCAAAACAAATTGATCGAGTAGGCCAAGCACACTATTCCAGTTTTGGTCATTCACACAGCGACCAACTAGCCGAGCATTTGGTGATTCAAAAAAATTAATCATGAGCGGATGAGCGTCATTAGCTCTTGTCGCGTACGACCGTCTTCTAAGAACGTTCCTCTAAGAGACGAAGTCACCATCACAGAGTTTTGTTTTTCAACTCCACGACAAGTCATACAAAAGTGTTTGCTCTCAATAATACAGGCCGCGCCTTTAGAATTAAGAGTGGTCATCAATGCTTTAGTCACTTGATTACCAATACGCTCTTGAACTTGTAAGCGACGAGCATAGATCTCGACGATACGTGCAAGCTTTGAAATCCCTACAACTTTATCTTTAGGGATATAGGCAACATGGGCCTTACCAACAAAAGGCAGCAAGTGGTGTTCGCAGGTTGAATAGAATTCGATGTCTTTTAAAAGAATGATTTGATCGTGTGGAATCACGTCGTCTTCTTCAAATGTCGTCAGTACATCTTCTGGCTTTTGTAGGTATCCGCCATAAAGCTTGTCCCAACTCTTAACCACACGATTGGGCGTATCTTTTAGACCCTCGCGACTAGCATCTTCACCTAAGTAGGCGAACATAGCCAGCATGAGTTCTTTAACTTTATCTTTGTCTTTATGGCCTGGAAATAAAGGCTTACTCATCTAGGACTCCACTACTCTAATATTAAGGGTCAATTTGTCGATTAAGTCTTTCTCGTACTTTTTAAGCAAAAGATCAAACTTATCAGGTTCGACAATGGTGTATAGACCCTCAACATTTTCAATGACGCCCATTTGTTGAAAATAAGTCATAGCACTTTTTGCAATAGGAACGGAGAAACTTTCTTTATACTTCACCACGCGGCCTAGGGCGCGAAGTTCATCGAGCCCCTCTTTCATACGACGTGAATAATTGTCGTATTTAAAGCCCTGTGGATTCTTGGTTTGTAGTTCTTTCATCGCCATCATAGCGCCATAATAAGCTTCATTGATGGTGCTACAAACTCTTGAGAAAACGCCAAGGCTAGAGGCGATGGAATAAAGTTCTTTGTGTGAGAGCTCAAGGCAATCTTCAAGAGATTTAACCTCGCGCCCAATCGCGTCTGAGATAATTCTAAGTGCGCGCACAAGAAATTCGTGCACAGTAGGAAGATAAAACTCTTGTTTCAGCTGAGCACGTTGGGCCAAAAAGAATGCTTTTAAATCTTCCACAGTATTAATACGTCCATTGAACATATTAATCCACGCGCCCGTGATCACCCATGGCACTAGGAAGTGGTGCAAGATTGTATTTTTGAAATACAGAATCTCAGTTCGGCTTTCATCTTTAATGGAGTAAAAGGGATGATTTGTGCCATCGTTACGGCCAATCAACTCGATCTTTTTATTGCCAACAAGAATATCCATGGCGCGCCCAAGAGCGGCTTCAAAATTTTCACATTCTAGTGAGGCGGTGACAGGAATATCAAACTTTTTACAATGAGAGATAACAGCTTTTGCTTTGGCAATAATATCGCTCCAAAGCAGAGCTCCTTGTGGCTCATCCAAAAGTACAAGGGCAAGAAGAGATGTCGGAGTCACCATCATATGGCGGCCAACTTCTCTAAAACATTTAAAGGCTAAGTTTTGAGTCTGCTTTTTTAGATCTTCATTAGGATCTTTAACTGCCTCGATGGGTCGTCCCAGATTGATATGAACCGAGCCAAACTGATAAGCAAAAAGTTTAAACAAACCAAAGAGCTGACCAGTCGACTCTTTTTTCTTTTTCCCACCACTGAGTTCGCGCGCCAATGATTTTTGCTCAGGCACATACTCGTGAACGATAGAGACTGGTAAAAAGATAAGTGGCGTCGGCTCACCTTGGTCGGCCAAGACTGTGTGAGCTTCGATCAACATCTGATACAAGCCGTAGCGCGGAGGTAAAAGCTTACCAGTGCGCGAGCGACCACCTTCAAAGAAAAATTCGATCGGCTTTTTCTCTTTTAGTAAGTAGTAAAGATAGGCTTCAAGAGTCAGCTTATAAGTAATATCACTGGCAAAACTTCTTCTAATAAAGAAACAGCCTGAACGGCGAAACATTGTTCCAATAGGGAATATATTCAGATTAATGCCGCCTGCGATATAAACAGGAAAGCGATATTTTTTATAGACTTGATAATTGATAGCAAGATAATCGGCGTGACTTTGATGATTAGGCACCAAAACAACTGAGCCTTGCTTAGTCAGCTCGGCCAAATTCACATCGCCTTCATTGAAATTGATGCCGTCATATAGGCGCGGTAAAGCCGCATCCATCATTTTTTCCATCGACTTAATATACGTCTCAGAAAAATCGGCTGCGATTTCTTTTAAACATTTAAGCGCACGTTCGCGCTCTGCTTTGGAGTTATCACGTGACTCAATTCGATCGTGAAGCTTAGGGTACGAGAGAACAACTTCTTGCATTTTGGTCACGTGAGGGTATCTCCAGTATTAGCCGCGAAGACCATGGGGGCGCGACTCTGTCATGCCCGAGGTACTCATTTCCATAAATAAAGCATTTTCGCGCATTGCTGGGATTTGATCAACGCCTAGGTAGGTCATTCCCGAGCGAAGCCCTCCAGTTAGTTCGGAGAGAACTTCGGCCACAGGACCTTTACAAGGAATACGTGTATCAACGCCTTCGGCCGCCATACCTTGGGGAAGCTCGCCTCTCCAAGAAACTTGAGCAGCTTTTGAGGCCATACCACGATAGGCTTTTGTACCGCCCTTAAGTTCACCTGGAGTTTCTAGTGTGCCAGAAAGAAGTGAACCGGCCATCACAGTATCGCCACCAGCACAGAATGCTTTGACGATATCACCTGAAGTTTTAAGTCCACCATCGGCGATAACAGGAATTCCGTGAGCACTTGCTTCGCGCGCGCAAAGAGCGATGGCCGTAAGTTGTGGAACGCCGTGACCTGTAATGATTCTAGTCGTGCACATAGAACCTGGGCCAATGCCAACCTTAACAGCGTCAGCACCTCGGTCAATCATTCGACGAACGCCATCCGGAGTGGCCACGTTGCCAGCGATCACGTCAATATGTGGGTAGCGTTTTTTAATATGTTCAAGTGTATCGAGCATCATGACTGAGTCGCCATGAGCAATATCGACAGTAAGAATATTCACTCCGGCATCGGCCAACAAATCGGCACGACGCATGCCCTCTTCTTTCACGCCAACACTTGCGGCCACGGGAAGCTTCAGCCCCTTGGCTTGGATGTGAGCAAGAACTTGCTTAACCTGTGTGACTTGATCTTCAGGTGAGAGAAAGCGGTGAAGAATGCCCATGCCACCAAGTTCGGCCATAGCAATTGCCATAGTCGCTTCCGTGATCGTGTCCATATTGGCACTGACAATGGGAGTTGTGAGTGAATAATTTTTTGTAACTTTCGAAGTCAGAACAGGGTCGCGACGAGAAGTCACGGCCGAGTGACGAGGCACGAGGAGTACGTCATCGAATGTAAGTCCTTTTCCACGAGCTAGGATTCCTTGCCAATCAAACATTAGTTCCATGATGTACGCTCCAAAAGTTTATTCGCCAATCAGACCAGCGAAGTAAATCGGGATAATGATATAAAGAATGGTGTCTCTGACTAAATAAAATAGAAAAAAATAAACAAAAGCTTTGGGGCTTTTTTTCCAAAGTTTTTCAATCCCAAGAACCTGAGCTCGCTTGCTCATAGAAATCATAAAACGCGACTTGCCCCAGTGCTTAATAAAGAATGTAACAGCACCCTCGACTTTGCGGTCGATGGCCAAAAATGGAGTAATCGCCAGCTGATAAAGCTTATTTAAACGACGCTTATTGTCAGAAGGCTGAGGCGCAAAAGATTCCATGGGCCCAAGCTAGCAAATTCCCCCCCATTTGGGGAGAGAAACAGGAAATATTATTGGCCCTACACTTTTGTGACACAAACCTTCCCAAATTTTGCTAACTTGCTGATTAATCATGATTGAAAACCTTCGTCTGTTACATTTACCGGCAGACGCTTCGCTTAAACCAGCGGACGCGCAGCTCTTTCTCTTACGCACCTGCCAAAGATCATTGGTGGTGGGTTTTGATGAGCATCCAAAAACCATTTTGCAGCAATCAAACCAAGATCATGAAGAATATCTAGGAACCCACGCCTATACATTCTTACTTGAAACAATTTGCGGCCTAAGAAGTCAGGTGCTTGGTGAATACGAAGTTGTTTCACAATTTAAGCAAGCCTACGCCGAGTACGTCGAACAAGACGGACGGCACGTTGGTATCATGCGGGTGCTCGAGAAATTATTTAAAGACGCCAAAACAGTGCGATCGGCCCACCTCTTAGAGATTGGCTCCCACACCTATGGTGGTCTAGCGCGAAAGCTTCTCCTACGCCATTGTCCCGAGCAAAAAGGCCGCGTTCTGATCATGGGTTCTGGAAAACTTGCTGAGGAATCGCTCAAACTCTTAACCAGAAAGTTTGATGTTTACCTATCGGCCAGGAATTTTGATCGCGTAGCAAAGCTGCACGATGATTATGGCATCAGACCAGTCGAGTGGTTCTCACCAAATCTTTACCGCGAATTTTCTCTGGTCATTAATACAATTGGACCGGACGCTCCTCTTTACCAAGACGATTTTTTTAATGCTTGGACTTCACGCCACGTACAAGGAAGCAGGGCTTTTGTAGATTTAGGCTCCCCCTCTGCCTTGGCCACGTCACTTGAGGTAAGCCACGGAGTATATCGTCTCGATGACGTGTTCTCTTTTCAAGAAGAATTAGACGAACAAAAAAAGATGAAGTTGGCGAGTGCTCAAGCGGCGATTGAAAATATCGTCGAAAAGCGTATCACCCCTCCTTCTAGCGAAATCATTCTCACAACAAAAGACATGGAATTAGTTTAATGAAAAAAGCATGGAAGATCGGAACGCGCGGAAGCCTTCTCGCGCTTACTCAATGCGGTCAAGTTAAAGATTTACTCCACAAGAAGACCGGCGAAGAGTTTGAACTGGTCATTATCAAGACTCAGGGTGACCAACAAACTGATAAACCTCTATGGCAACTTGAGGGTAAAGATTTTTTCACCAAAGAACTCGATGAAGCACTTCTTAAAAATGAAGTCGACCTTGTGGTTCATTCCTACAAAGACCTCGGCAGCGATCGCCCCAAAGGCATCGTTCTAGGCGCCATAGGCGAGCGTCGTTTTGGTCACGATATCTTGCTTATCCCCAATGAGAATGTAAGAAAGCTGCAAAACGGTGAAATTAAAAATCTACTCATTGGAACCAGCTCTCCAAGAAGAATTACTAATCTCGAGTCTCATTTTTCTAGTTTTGTTCCGAGTGCCCCGAAGATTGAAACAAAGATGTTGCGTGGAAATGTGAATACGCGCATTCAAAAGCTACGAGATGGCGACTATCACGCTATCGTTTTGGCCATGCCAGGGCTTGAGCGCCTGGCCCAAGTTGAATCTTCAAGAAAGGAATTGGCCGGACTTTTAAAAGATATGAATTTTACCATCCTACCCGCCTCTAAATTTCCATGGGCCGCCTCACAGGGAGCACTCGCTGTCGAGATGCACGAGAAGAATCCTGAAGCCGCCAAAATTAAGCAAATTTTAGCATCCATCCATCACGATCATACAGAACAAGCGGTTAAGCGCGAGCGTAAGGCCTTTAATGATTATGGTGGAGGTTGTCACTTGGCCGTTGGAGTGGCGGTTATGGCAAGTAAAGATCGCTTCGTTCACTCTCATCGCGGTCAAAAAGATGAGAACGCTATCGAACTTTTAAGTATTGAGCCAAAAGTTGAAAAAGTGAAAGCGCAGAGAGTTTTCGTTGGCATGCCAGACGAAGATAAATTAATGAGTAAAAAACCCATCGCCATCAGCGTTGATTGCAAGGGGAAAGATCTCTTTGCCACTTCCTCTTATGTTTTCGAGTCCATGAAAAATAGCGACCAAGTTCAAGGACTTTGGGCCGCTGGAACCAAGACATGGCAAAAGCTTGCGGCCAAAAACTATTGGGTCAATGGCGCGGCCGATAGCCTTGGCGAGCAGCAGCTCAAAGACTTTGAAACTTCTGCCCTGCTCCAGTTAATGCGTGGAGCAAATTTTGATTGGCTCGTTCTCTCTGGCGAAGAAGCCTATAGTGGACTTGGACAAGTGGTGGAAACCTATGAAAGAACACTAAATCCTATTACTGAGGATTTTAAAAAGGATATTGAAGATACGTCTGATTTCTTTTGGACTAGTATTCATCAGTACAAAGCATACGCGAAAGCTTTCCCTACGATTACTCGTAAACGTCACTGGTGTGGCCTAGGTAAAACCTATGACAGTTTTGCCGCCGAGAAGGTGAACGTGATAGCAGTTAGTGGCATAAATGAATTTAGAACTTTGACAGCTCATTAAAGGATATATCTTGTTAGACAATCACAAAGAACTTTTCGAATTATCAAAAAAAATTATTCCTGGAGGAGTTCACTCTCCCGTTCGCGGTTTCAAAGGCCTACCTATGGCCCCGCGTTTTTTCGAGCGTGCAGAAGGTGCTTATATCACTGATGTGGCCGGCAAAGACTATATTGATTTTTGTATGAGCTTTGGCCCACTCATTTTGGGCCATAGAGATCGCGATGTTGAACGCGAACTACGTCACTCACTTGAACGTGGTTGGAGCTATGGAGCTTGCGAGCCCTATTCTTTGAAGCTAGCGCAATTTCTAGTCGATCGCCTCCCCTTTATTGATCAGATTCGCTTTGTAAACTCTGGCACTGAAGCTGTCATGACGGCCATTCGTTTGGCACGCGGTTATACGAAGCGCAGCAAGATCATTAAGTTTAACGGCTGTTATCACGGTCATGTCGATAGCATGTTAATTAAGGCCGGTTCAGGTTTAGCTGGCAGCGCCGATGCTTCATCAGCAGGCGTTCCAAAAGGTGTATCAGACGACACACTCATCGTTGAACTAAATGACATCGACGCTCTTAAGGCTTGCTTCGATCAACACAAAGACGAAATCGCAGCTGTTTTTATAGAGCCTCTTCCGGCCAATAATGGACTGTTAATTCAAGACAATGACTATCTTCACGCGCTTAGAGATCTTTGTACTAAAGAGAAAGCACTACTTGTTTTTGATGAAGTTATCTCAGGCTTTAGAGTTGCTTTTGGTGGCATGGCCAAAGTCACAGGTATTAAACCTGATCTCGTCACCTACGGAAAGATTATTGGTGGCGGTCTCCCTGTTGGCGCCGTTGGTGGTCCTGAACATATTATGAGCGAACTAGCTCCAGTCGGCCCAGTTTATCAGGCCGGAACATTGTCGGCCAACCCGCTCGCCATGGTGGGTGGTCTCGCTACACTTTCTAAATTATCTGTTGCAAGTTACGACGTACTTGAAGCCAATACAAAGCGTATCGTTGATATCTTTAAAAGATGGTTAGCCGAATATAAAGACGGCCTATACGCTAAGACTGATATCGTTCAATACGGATCACTCTTTTGGATGCATCCAAAGACAGATAAAAAGCTTAAGGCGATTCACGAAATTCCAAGTAATTTGAGCGAGGCATTCGGACCTATCTTTGGTGAGTTATTGGAAAAGGGCATCTATATCGCACCAAACGCTTGGGAAGTTGGCTTTGCTTCTATGGCCCACGATGATGCTGTTATTGCCGACTTAGAAAAAAGACTGTGGAGCTAATGAGTGCCTAGACGCAACCTCCTCCTCCTTTTAAGTTTTTTATGGATGGCAACCCTACTCGTCCTAGGTGGCTGGTGGGTCTATCTCATGATTCAACTTGGAAGTGCGATGGAACAGGCCGTCTCTCCTGGCTTTATCCGCATGATCAAATGGGAAGGCGGAACCTTCCTATTATTATTGCTTCTTTTAACTTTTTCACTCATTTTTCTTTGGATGCAAGACCAAAGAAAAACAAAATCAATTCAGGCATTTTTCGCTTCACTCACTCATGAACTGAAGACTCCACTTGCCAGTATTCGCCTACAAAGTGAAGTGATTGATGAACTCGTAACTAGGCTCGACAACTCTCGTGTCAGCGAGCTGACCGGAAGATTAATTGAAGATACCCAAAAGCTTGAAGATCAAATGGACAAAATCCTACAGCTCTCAAGACTTGAACGTGGCGGAAATCTTAATCCCGTAGCGATTGAGATCAGCTCATTTGTGCAAACAACACTCGAACGCTGGGGCAATCGACTTGATATTCATTCTACGATTGAAGAGAATCTTCCTACAGTCATGGCCGATCAATTTGCACTTACTCTGGTGCTTCGAAATTTATTAGAAAATACCCGCGTTCATGCCACCACCAAAAATGCCAACGTTAACGTCCAAAATATTAATGGCAAAGTCATCTTAAGTTACAGCGACGATGGACATTTTGATGGAGATCATCTTCGCCTTGGTACACTCTTTTATAAACATAATTCGACTAAAGGCTCCGGCATCGGTCTGTATTTAGCTAAAAAGCTGATGAATAAGATGGGTGGCGCGCTTAAGATCACTCACGACAAGGGCAACCTCCTCTTTAGTCTCAGTTTTAAAGCTGCCGACTCGGCGGAAGAGTCATGAACGGTATTTTAATCGTTGAAGACGAGCCCAATCTCGGTACGACCTTAAATGAATATTTAGCCTCACTTGGGCACAATTGCTCTTTAGCGACAACTGCACAAGCAGCGCGCGAGCAATTCGCTACAAAAAATCCGGCCATTGTCTTGATGGACATTGGACTGCCAGACGGTAACGGACTCGATCTGGCTCGAGAGTTTAGACAAAATAGAAAGGACTTCGTTCTCCTTTTTCTCTCAGCTCTAAACGATCCCGATATTCGTGTAGAGGGATTAGAGATTGGCGCCGTCGATTATATTACTAAGCCTTTTGCGCTTAAAGAGCTAACCCTTAGGTTAGAGCGAATCCTCGCTACGAGTGAGTTGCCTCTTCCAAACTTAATAAAAGCAGGAGCACTTGAAATTCATTTTTCAAGCTATGAACTCATCGATGCAACTGGAGAGGTCATTCCCTTGGCTCAAAAGGAATGCGCCATTTTGAAGATTCTCTACCTTAAGCGAGGCGAGGCCGTGACACGCGAAGAGATTCTTAATCAAGTTTGGGGCAGCGATAAATTCCCTTCTGAGCGCACCGTCGATAACTATATCGTCAAACTCAGAAAGTGGTGCGAAAGTGATGAGAAGCAATCGATCAGTATTCAAAATATAAGAGGCGTCGGTTATAAAATGACCATCGCTAGCGGAGATTAATATGGGCTTATTTCATAAAAGAGATCAATCAAATTCAACCACTGGAGTTCCAGTTTGGTTCATGCGCCAAGCGGGCAGATATCACGATCATTATCAAGGAATTAAGGCCGGTAGTGATTTCATGAGTATGTGTAAAACCCCACAGCTCGCCCACGACGTTACGATGGGTCCAATTGACGAATTTGATTTCGATGCGGCTATTTTATTTTCTGATCTACTCTTTCCATTAGAGTATTTAGGTATGGGACTTGTTTATAACCCAGGCCCCATCCTTGGCATGAAAATCTCTGATATGTCGGCCATCTTTGAACTGAAGCCTCAAGGCAACCCTGAAGATTTTTATAAATTTCAAAAAGATGCGACAAAGCTACTTCGCGCGAGTTTGCCGCAAGATAAGTCTTTGCTTGGTTTTGTTGGTGCTCCGTGGACGCTCTACGCCTACGCGGTTGAAGGTGGTCACGCCGGCAATCTCATTGATGCTAAAAAAGGGCTATACGACGGACGTTGGACTCAGTTTCTTGAGCGCCTTATGCCAGGTCTTTTAACAGAGATGATCCTTCAGGCTGAAGGTGGCGCTGATGCCGTCTGTATTTTTGATACAGCGGCCGGAGAACTCGATCGCTTCCACTACGAAAAATACATACTTCCAGCGCTTAGAAAGCAGTGTATGGACTTTAAACGCCTACACCCTGAAACAAAAATTATCTATTACAGCAAACATACTCATATGGATTATCTCAAAGCCATTGAGTGCGAAGCCATTGATGTCTTAGGTATTGATTGGCGCATGGATTTGCCAACGGCCCTTAGAGAGCTTGGTTCTCAGTATATGATTCAAGGTAATTTTGATCCAAGTCTCTTGCACCTTGAGTGGCAACACGTCGAAGCTGGTCTTGAGCGACTTTGGAAAAGTGTTCAAGGACAAGATCTCTCACGCTGGATTATGGGACTTGGTCACGGAGTACTACCGCTCACTCCACAAGAAAATGTGAAAAAAGCGGTTCAGTATATCCACAAGAATTTCAGATATTAAGCGCCCATAATGGCAAGGCCAGAATCAACATAGAGGATCTGGCCAGTTACGCCGCGAGAAAGGTCACTGCCAAGATAAACGGCCATACCGCCAACATCATCTTGAGAAACATTTCTGTGCAGTGGTGCTTTTTCTTCTACCATTTTGAAAACTTCGCGAAGGCCTGGAACTGCGGAAGAAGCCAACGTTCTGATAGGTCCCGCCGAAATACAGTTAACTCGAATTTGCTTTCGACCTAGATCTTCAGCAAGATAGCGAGAAGATGCTTCAAGCGCTGCCTTGGCAACACCCATAACATTATAACCAGGAAGAACTTGTTGTGAGCCGTGATAAGTCATGGCCATCACTGATCCCTCTGGATTCATGATGTCTTTGAGGTGATGACAAAGACCTACAAGAGAAAATGCTGAAACATCGCAGGCCATTTTAAAACCGGCGCGAGAAGTATCAGAGAAATCAGCCTTAAGATCATTGCGATCAGCAAAGGCTAATGAGTGAACAAGGATATCAAATGTTCCCCATTTTTCTTGCACAGTTTTCTTGAGCGCTTCGTAGTGAGCGTCATTAGTGGCGTCCATTTCACAAAGAAAGTCGGCACCAGCTTCATTGGCCAAGGGCTCAACGCGCTTTTTTAAGCCTTCATTGAGATATGTAAGAGCGACACTTGCACCGTGTTCTTTGAAAGCTTTGGTGATTCCCCAAGCAATCGACATATCATTAGCAACCCCAAGGATAAGGGCTTTTTTACCTTTTAGAAGAGACATACTTACTCCAATTTTTTGTAGTGCCTAACGGTACGCGCAAACAAATCCATAGGTCAACGGGTTTTAAGGTGAAAGCGGTAACCGACACCACGCACAGACTCGAAATATTGGGGGTTTTTGGGGTCGTCTTCGAAATAACGACGCAAGCGCACAATAAAATTATCTAAGGTGCGCGAAGTCACATCTTCACCAAAGCCCAAGACTTTTTCTTGCACTTCAGCGCGCTCGACTGGACGATCGGCATTTTCAAAGAAAAAGCGAAAAATTTCAAGTTCCTGTTCTGTGAGATCAAATTTTTCGCCGCGATGAACAGCTGCGCGAGAGCTAAAATCAACTTGGTTTTCACCGTCGTTGCCAAAGATCACGACTTCCCCTTCAGTACCACGATACCAGCGGGATTTTTCAATCAAGCGAGCAACACGAAGCAGGAATTCATCGAGCACAAAAGGCTTAGTTAAATAATCATCAACGCCTTTTTGCAGTAATTTCACTTTATCTTGACTGGCATCTTTAGCTGTCAAAATAAGAATGGGGACCTTAGTGTCTTCCGCCCGAATGTGGGATACCAACTGCGAGCCATCCATAACGGGCATCATCAAGTCGACGACTAATAAATGAGGCTTAAATTCACGCCAGGCCGAAAGACCTTTTGCACCGTCAATGGCCACTTTAACATCAAAGCCTTGCAACGATAAATTGATACGCAAGCCTTCAGCGATATGCTCTTCATCTTCAACAATAAGAATACGCTCTTTTTGCATTACGCCTCTCCTAGAAGAGGGATGGTTAATTGAAATGTACTACCTGCGCCAAGTCCGGGGCTAGTGGCATCAACTTGACCGCGATGAAGTTTTGCCACGACTGAAACCAGGTAGAGTCCAAGCCCTGAGCCTTTGGCGGTTTTTCCGACTTGATAAAACTTTCTGAAGATTTTTTTAATTTCGGCCACTTCAAGCCCAACGCCGTTATCGGTGAATGAGATGGTGGCGTTCTTTCCACTTCGTGCCAGGTGTACCTCTAACTTTTTATCATCACCATTATTATAGACGAAGGCGTTGTTGATTAAGTTCATAACCATCATCTCAAAAAGAGGTGGATCAACTTCACAAACTAGCTCCACCGCACTTTTAGTAAGACTGATTGGCTTCCCCGTTTCGGGTGAGTGAACTTTGGCCACAATCTCTTCAATGGTTTGATTGAGATCAACGCGATTAAAATTAGGTTCATACTTTTTCTCTTCAATCTTAGCGAGATTAAGAATTTGATCCACATTACTGGCCAACCGTTCAGTATCTTTTCGCATGAAATCGATATACTTAAGGGCTTCTTCACGGGGCAGATCGTGGCGCGAAAAAGTGTCGAGAAAAAGACGAATAGAGGCAATAGGAGTTTTAAGTTCGTGAGTAAAACCACTAATAAAGTTTTGCTGCATGCGATAAAGCTGAATCAGTTTTTGGTAGTAAGTAAAAACTAATGAAAAGCCCAAAATAATTGACCCGACTAAAATCGACAGGACCAAAATTGTTACCCAAGTGTGAGAGTCAAGAAGTTGTCTGGCATCCAGATTATGTTTACGAACGAACATAGCGAAGGCATCATTAACTCTTAAATAAGAGCTGATATAGAGGTATAATGATGTGCCTAAGGCGACCAAGGAAAAGACAAAAATTGTCACAGGCCTTAGTAGCCAACTGGATTTTGCAAACATGCCAAAATCCTACCATCAGCATAGGGATGACGCTATGACCGAGCTAAAAATTGAAGCTACAATTGACCATACATTGCTAAAGCCCGAGGCTACGGCAAAGCAAATTGAAACGCTATGCAGCGAGGCAAAACAATACAATTTTAAAACAGTATGCCTCAATCCCCAATATATTGCCTTGGCCAAGACCTTACTTGCGGGTAGCAGTGTTGAGATCTGTACTGTCATTGGTTTTCCTCTAGGCGCCATGACCAGTGAAAGCAAAGCGTTTGAAACAAAAGATGCCATTGCCAAAGGCGCCGATGAGATTGATATGGTTTTAGCAGTCGGAAAACTCAAATCAGGCGAGCTCGCTTATGTCGAGCAAGATATAGCTGGAGTCGTTAAAGCCGCCGCTGGAAAAATAGTCAAAGTCATTCTTGAGACAGCACTTCTTAGCGAAGATGAAGTTGCTAGCGCATGTAAGTTAGCCACCAAGGCCGGTGCTCATTTTGTCAAAACCTCAACTGGTTTTTCAACCAGAGGCGCATCTCTCTCAGATATTGCCATTATGAAGGCCAATATCTCTAAGGATCTCAAAATTAAGGCGAGCGGTGGTATCAGATCAAGAGAAGACGCCCTCGCCTACTTAAAGGCCGGTGTTTCAAGATTAGGTACAAGTTCGGGCGTGGCCATTATTCAGGGTGAAAAAGGTGCGCAATCTTATTGAAGTTTTAAACTCTTCATGGCGTTTAGTGCGCTATCTTTAAATTCATTGTACGTAGGCTCATCACCAGCGTAGTTAAAATAAATATAACTATCTGCTCTTTTAAGAATTGAAATTAAAGAGAACATAATTTTATTTTTAGAATTATCAAAATAATAGTATTCAACTACGGCATATTCATTTGAACCAAGTTTCATCTTTTCTTTTTTATAAATATTCAGATTTTTATACTTGGACTTATTCTTTTGCATATTCTTATTAATATCACTGACGATAAACTCCAACGGGTCAGAGATTGAAGCGGGGTACTCTTTTACAAATAATGAAGCCGATTCTTTTTTTATCGTTAATGGACTAAAGGCGAAGTAGTCAGCGCCAAAGGAATCAGTTTTAACGCTCCAGTCACTTCCAAACTTCACCTCGTACGAGGGTTTGGCCAACAATGATTGACTGACAAATAAAAAGAAAATAAGCGCGAGCTGCTTAAACATTAAGATAGATTTCCCATGCATACTCGCCTTTGTGGATCGAATATATTTTATGATTATCGCAGTCATAAAACGATATTCCAAGGGTAGGAATGGTTTGATTATTAATTTGATCAGGTGCTTTTAGCCAAAACCCCGATTCACTCTCGTGTAATCTAAAAGCAATACTGTCGATTGTTGATGGGAGAATTGTCGCAAGATCGATGCTTTTTAGCTGATCAAACTTGTAGCTTTGATCGGCCGGATTTTTAACTAGATAACGTTCAAAGGCTTCATTGGCCAAAGCTTGTTTCGACTCAGCCAAAACGCTAAATTCGTGTTCACCAAAGAGCTCATTCGCTTTAGCAAAGTCATTCTCGAGTAACCTTTTAAGCTTTAGCTTTTCAATAGAACTCATGGGTTCTCTACATGATAGTAAATATGATGTTCGCCTGAATTATCAGCAATTTTCATATACTTCTTAACTACAGTACCACCAGTTTCATCAGTTCCAAGCAAAGTGTAATCTCTTTGATTCGTGTATGGATTCGCCCCCTGAGGTCTTGCCGCGTGAAAGTGAGCACCGGCCCCTTGATCAAAGTCTTTGGTGTGTTCGATAATAAATTTTCGATTACCCTGTGAATCAAGGTATTCGTAGTAGCGCCCTTGGTGAGTGACGTTAGCATTATAAACATAACCAGGAGTGCCACGCTTGGTGACATCGCCTGTAACAATATATTGCTTATCAAGTCTAGCACCGCGAGGAATACCCGCTAAATCCTTAGCCTTTTGCATCGCCTGTCTTCTATTTCTTTGAAACTGTCCGCTAGCTTCATCAACAATATTATTAATATCGCAGGTGGCAGCGAAAAGATTGAAGGAAAAGAAAAAGAGTAAAAGTATTCTCATCACATACATGCTCGAAGCCTTCGCTGAATCATAGGGCCAAAGCCCAACTCAACCATCTCATCGACTTTTGTAAGTGCGGCCCTGGACATCTTGCCTAGAAGTTTTGCCGGAAGGTACGCCACCTTCCTAAAGATCCCCGCAACTTGGGTCACCTTATGAACGATCCTCGCCATAGTTAGCCCGAGTTTCCCAGCGGCCAAACCACCAGTTAAAACGGCAATGATGATATCGGCACCAATACTGCCAATAATCGAACAGATCAGATTAACTTTCTCACTGGCCGGCAATGCTGAAATACCACTCATTACGCTCTTGGTTTCTTCAACAATATTAGTGATAAATCTTTTTGCATTATCAAAAGCGCCACGAGCACTTTGGGCACATTCAATCGGCGACCAGATACATGAAGCGGCACTAGAGACTAGCCCGCCGGTGGCATCCCATGCGCCCTTGAGAACTCCCCAACCACAGTCCATGGCCCCTTGAAGGATTACGGAGCTACTAATACCATCAACTGTCGCGGTCGTCTGTGCACTTACTGGCAGATAAGCCTCAGGTCCTACTTCGCAGGCAGGTCCGGCCGCTTGTACTTTAAAAGATACGGTTAGAGTAAAAAGCAGAAAATAGAAAAGCTTACGAATATTCACGTAAACTTATCGGACATGAAAAAATGATATTAAGGTTTATGAAACCGAGTATTTCGCTCTTTTCCAGTCAAAATAGCGCTGCAATGGCCGTTAAGAAAATACCAATATGAAAAATGGCCGTCCAACTAGGACTCGAACCTAGATCAAAGCTTTAGGAAAGCTCCGTTTTATCCTGTTAAACTATAGGACGTTGGCCAGTGATCTTATCTAGAATGAAGTGTTTTTACTACCACAACCTGGCATTTCAGGTGCGTAAGGGTTTCTTACGTTATCATTTTTGGCAGAGTCTTGAACCCAGCTCTTTTTAACCATAGGGCAAGAGTAGACATTCCATTTACCGCCGACATCATACTTTCTCACAATATTGGCCAGGCCTAGGGAGACCACATAGAAAGCTTCTTTATTAGCCTTTTCGTCGCTCGATTTTGAAATCTCCATCAATTTGTCATGACTTACTTTTAGAAGTTTTGAAATTTCTTTATCCTTAATTGCCATTATTTTCTTGGCAACGAGAGCAGCGGCTTTTTGCACATTCTCATTACTATATTCGAAAAAGGAAGCGTGCAATTCTTCATTGGCATTTAAAACTTCTGCGACGTTTTTTTTAACAGCGGGCTCAAGGGGTGCACGAGCAGCAAACGCACTCACAGAGATGACAAGTGAAAGCAAGATGGATAATTTTTTAAACATAGTTTGACTCCTGTTCAATTCTTCTTTGTTCAACAAAACTATAAATAATAGGAACGATAAATAAAGTAATTAATTCAATGGTCATACCACCGAGAATAGGGATTGCCATGGGGCGCATGACCTCTGAGCCCGTACCACTCGACCACATCACAGGAAGGAGCGCAATAATAGTCGTGGCCGTTGTCATTAATAGAGGTCGAATTCGGCGACTCCCCGCTTCTATGATGACATTAAACAATTCTTCCGTATTTTTTGGACCAATTCTTTTATGCTCGGATTTAATGAAGCTCATCAGTACCACACCGTCATCAACAGCAATACCAAACAAAGCAATAAACCCCACCCAAACGGCAACTGAGGTATTGATACCTAGAACCCAAAGTAAAATTAGCCCGCCAGATGCAGCCACGGGAATGGCGGTAAAGACAATGGCGGCATCGCGCAGCTTACCAAGACCAAGATAAATAAGAATGAGATTAATAAAGAGCGACAACGGCACCAGCCACATAAGCCTATTATTAGCGCGTTCTTGATTTTCCCATTGTCCGGCCCAGGCCAAAGAGTAACCGGGGGGTAATTTAATATTCCTAGAAACTTTTTCCATCCCCTCTTCAACAAAACCGATAGAATCACGATCTCGAACATTCACAAGTACAGTTGCACGTTGCAAACCATTTTCCGATTGAATCATAGCGGGGCCTGTGACCAATTTAATCTCGGCAAGTTGAGAAATAGGAATATGAGGTCCAAGCGGACTAGGCACTAAAACCCTTTTAAGCTCTTCTATATCCTCTCTAAACTCTTTTTTATAGCGCATTCGAATAGGATATCGTTCACGTCCATCATAAAATTGACCGATCGACATTCCCCCGACTGCCGTTTGTAAAATCTTATTAACATCGGCGGCATTGATCCCAAATCGTGAAGCGGCCATGCGATCGATATGAAACTCGACATAAGGCTTACCCACAATTTTTTCAGCATAAACGCCGTAAGCACCATTTATAGTTTCAACTTCCTTCGCTACATCGCTAGCAATCTGTTCGAGAGTTTCAAGTTTCGGTCCAAAGATCTTTATGCCGATTGGAGTTTTAATGCCAGTTGAAATCATGGCGACACGATTTTCAATTGGGAAAAGCCATGCATTCACCAGTCCAGGCACTTGTACCATTTGATCGAGGTCCTGCATGATAGTGTAAATCGTAGTCCCCGAAGGCCAAGTTTCTTCGGGCGTAAGATTAACCACACTTTCAAACATACCAATGGGAGCCGGATCAAGAGCACTTTTAGCTCTGCCAAGTTTTCCCACAACTTCACGGACATGAGGATGAGAAGCGATAACTTTATCTGTATGGGCCAGAAGCTCCCTGGCCCTGGTCATGGAAACATCAGGCGTTGTTACAGGCATATAAAGAATACTTCCCTCATTAAGTGAGGGCATGAACTCTTTACCAAGTTTACTGGCAGCGACAGCGCCAATCAAAACCAGTACTAACGGAATGACTAAAAACTTTTTACGATTTTTTAAGATAAGTCGCAAGAGCGGTTGATAATATTTGAGAATCGTAATTGAAACTTTATTTTCTTCAATCGGTTTTAGTTTCCCTCGAAGAAAGAACGAAGAGAGAGCTGGAACCAAGATAATAGCGACAATCACGGCGCCAAACATAGCAAGAGTCTTGGCCCAAGCGAGTGGACCAAATAATTTACCTTCTGCACCTTCAAGTGCGAAGACTGGTAAAAAAGTGACAATCGTTGTAAGTACAGCAGTTAAAATCGGCCCGGCAACTTCACGCGCAGAAGCGACAATGACATCGATTCGCTTTTTGGGATCTTGATTAGCGGCCAAAGCAGAATAGACATTCTCAGTCAGAATGATTCCCATATCGACCATAGTCCCAATGGCAATGACCAGTCCCGACAAGCTCATAATATTCGAATCAATCCCTAATTGATCCATAAAAATAAAACTGATACCTACACCAAAAGGTAAAGTCAGCGACACCAGCAATGAAGCGCGAAGATGCAATAAGAAAAACATTACCACAAAGACGGTAATGACAATTTCTTGAGCGAGCGCACTATGAACTGTGCCGAGAGTCTTTTGAATAAGCTCTGTGCGATCGTAAAAAGGTTTAATGACAACACCACTTGGCAGACCAGACTTGATTTCTTCTAATCTCGTTTTAACGGCATCAATAACTTGTTGAGGGTTTGCACCAAAGCGCATGGTCACAATTCCACCAACAGCTTCCTCACCGTTTTTATCCAGCGCTCCACGCCTAAAACCCGGTCCAGTTCCAACAGTTGCAAGGTCTCTTACGCGAATAGGCGTACCATCTTTCACGCCAACGACAACATTCTCGATGTCTTCTAAGGAGCGAAGAAACCCTACCCCTCGAATCACCATCTCGCGCTCGCCTTGCTCTATAACTTCAGCCCCAACGTCGAGATTACTATTTTGTATAGATTTCATGACCTGAGTAAAATGCACATCATAAGCAAGTAGCTTTCTCGGGTCGATGTCGACTTGATATTCACGAATAAAACCACCAACACTAGCGACTTCACTTACCCCCTCAACAGACTGTAAATGAAGTTTGGCATAAAAGTCTTGAATGGCGCGAAGCTCATCAAGTGACTTTTTATCAACTGAACTCTTGGAGTTCTCAATGGTATACATGAAAACTTGTCCAAGCCCTGTAGCATCTGGCCCGAGCATGGGAACCACTCCCTCAGGAACAATGGCATCTACGCTTGAAAGCTTTTCGAGTATGCGTGATCTCGACCAATAGAAATCAACATCGTCATTAAAAATAATATAAATGGTAGAAAAGCCAAAGGCCGAAGTTCCACGAATCCGCTTTACTCCTGGAAGTCCTTGCAAAGCACTAGAAAGTGGATAAGTCAGTTGCTCTTCAATATCTTTAGGTGATCTGCCTGGCCATTCACTAAAAACGATTTGTTGATTTTCACCGATGTCAGGAATCGCATCAATTCTTGCACGATTGAAGCTTATGATCGAAAAAAGTGAAACGAGCACGAAAATAAGAATGACCAACACTCTTTTTCGAACGGCTGCTTCAACTAAATTTTCAATCAGTTTATTCAAGATAGCCGCCAAAAAGTTGCGCTTGTGCATCTAAGAGGAAGTTACCTTTCTCGACAATCTTATCACCAGCACTTAAGCCTTCAATAACTTGTATAAAGCTCCCTGCTATATGGCCGGTAAGAATCGTCTTTGCTTCAAACTTACGATCTGCGGTTTGTAGCCAGATAATCTTTCGTTTACCGGTATCAACAACCGCCGAGCGCGGCACAACCAAATCATCACTATTAAGGTTTACCTGCAAACTGCCATCGGCCACCATACCAATTTTCAATGCTCCGTCTTCATTATCAATCGTGGCACGAACTTTCAGCGTTCTTGATTTGGGATCAATCACAGGCGAGACGAAATCGAGCTTACTTTTTAAAGTTTTGCCCGGAAGCGCTCCGAAACGAAGACTTATATCTTGACCGTTTTGAACGAGGGCCGAATCAACTTCATAAACATCCATTTCAACCCAAACAGTGGACAGATCAACCAAGTCAAAAAGGCTTTGTCCTTCCTTGAAGTACTTTCCTTTGACTGCGTTTCTTGCAGTCACAATACCGCTAGTGGGTGAATAAATAGTGATCGTGCGCTTTACTTCACCATCGCTAAACCACTGCTCTCTTTGATTTTCGTTTATTCCCCAATTGGTTAGTCGCTCCTCTGACTGACGAAGCAGATCGCGATAATCCTTTTTATTGGCTTCTTTTGAGGCTTGCTTTCTTGCAATGACATACTCTTCGCCAGCAGAAATAAGCGTAGGGCTATAGATATCAACGACTGGGTCGCCTTTTTTAACGAACTCACCTTCAGATTTGATATAAACCTTTTCAACTCGCCCATCGACACGAAGAGGAATATTGCTTTCTTTTTCTTGTGCTTGCATGACATTGCCAAGCAAGCGTACATCCTTTGTCATCTGCATCGACGAAACTTCAAATACCTTGGCATCAAAATGCGTTACCTGAGTTTTTGATAATGTAAGTTTGGCAACAACTTCACCAGCACCATTTTTAATCACTTCAACCATCTCTTCACCGTCAATGGGACAGATTGTGGGAGAAGGCGAAGTAATTGTTGCATCATCTTTACAGGCATAGAGTTTGCTGACTTCTTTTGTCGCCTCAGGAACTTCATCGTCGAGCTGTGAAACAACTTTGGTCAAATTCATATGACAAATAGGACATTTCCCAGGTTCACTCTCCCTCACTTGCGGGTGCATCGAGCAAGTGTAATAGGTATGACTGGCGTGCTCACTAGCGGTTTCAGTTTTACTTTCATGCCCCGAGTGATCAGTGCAGCCAAAAAGTAAAAAACTAAAAAGTATAAGAATTTTCACTTGATCACCATATCGCTATTCCAAAGTTTTTGCTGAACGAAGTTATCAGATAATTTTGCAGTTAGTTCATTGGCCTTAAATTCCATTTCTTGCAGTCTTAATTCCGATTGCAAGAGATCAAAATAAGAGATTCCACCCAACCTATAAGATTTAGATGAAACTTCTTTAGCCGTTCTAGCAAAACTAAGAGACTTTTGAGTCAGGCTAATTTGCTCCTCTAGCGCCTTAGCCTCTTGGGCCAACGTATAAAGCGTAGAAGTTTTATTTTGTTCATAATTTCGTAGATTTGATTTAGCTGAAAGCCATTGATTCGCTGCCATTGTCTCACTACTAGACCTTGTAGCGCCAAACGGGAGTGGCATCGAAATATTAATGCCAACAAAATCCCCTCTTCCATCAATATTGCTGCGCTTTACATAATTGAGCCCGATCGTCGCATCGGGTAATCTTGCCCATCTCGCCGCCGACTGTTCGAGCTCGGCCGCCATCACTGCTGATTTGAAGGCCTGTTGTTGCAGGTCATCTTGAACCACAGTTGATTTAATTTTTTCCCAAGGAGTTCCTATAACGCTAACTCGCTCAGAACTTCCAAGCATATAAGCAATATTAGAACTAATCTGTTCAATAAATGCTTCTTTTTCAGAAATAGCCGATTGAACTTGCTGAGTTCTAATTTGAATGTCCAGTAGTGCTTGCTGGGAAATTTTTCCATTACTGTAAAGCTTCTTAGAAACTTGCACCATGCTCTTAAGCCAAGACTCATTTTCTTTTAAAAAGGCGAGATCGCGAGTCTGTCTTCTGGTCGCTATCAGCTGCCCCCAAAAGTTTGCCAAAAGTTTCTGCGAAGTAAACTCAGTTTGGTAACTCAGTTGTTTGGCCTTCGCCATAGCGGCATCTTCTTTTTTACTGGCCCGTGCTCCCAGTGGAACTTTCTGTGCTAGACCAATGGTAAGACCACTCATTGGAGTTACATCACGCTTTAGTCCATGATCAAGTGGCAAATTCATAGCCCCTACTGAGATCATTGGATCACCCCAAGCACCAGCAATCTCGGCAGCCTCTTCTTGGGACTTAACTTGAAACTTGCTAGATTTAACAAGTTCGTGCTCTAGCACGCGCTTTTGAGCTTCAGCAAAGTTTATGGACGCGCCATAGGTGTGGGACAAGAGCAAAATAGGAAATAGCAGTAGTATTTTCATTCATTAATACTACGTATGCCAAAGGCCTTTTGTGACAAGAAAAGTCTTACATTAAATCACTTTAATTTCAGCAACTTAACTATCTAAAGAAGTCCAAGGGGATACCACCGCGTTCATTCAAACGGTCCATGAATTTTGGTGTAATTCCAGTCGATCTTAAAAAGCCATCTTCTCGCTCAAGAATGGTTTGATGAGTTACTCGATCGTTTTCAACACCGGTTAGTTGAATCAGTGAATGAACGACTCGATTGCCTTCTTGGTCCCGTGAAATTTGAACAATGAAATGAACTGCACTGGCGATTTGTCTACGGATCACATGATAAGGAACATCGTAACCGGCCAGCATATATAATGTCTCCATACGAGACAGAGCCTCATAGGGAGTGTTAGCGTGAATAGAGCTCATACTCCCCTCATGTCCAGTATTCATGACTTGGAGGAGATCAAAAAGCTCATCGCCTCTGGTTTCACCAATAATGATGCGATCGGGACGCATACGAAGAGTGTTCTTTACCAAGTCTCTGGTGCTGTAATAAAACTTCCCATCACTCACGTTACGAATGGCCTCCAACCTAACGGCATTGGGAACATTAACCTGCAACTCAAGCGTATCTTCAATCGTCACCACACGCTCTTGATTGGATAACTCTCCAAGCAGAAGATTCAAAAACGTTGTCTTACCTGTGCCGGTCCCGCCACTGACAATAATATTAAATCTGGCCGAAACCATCGCTTTAAAAAACTCGACCCATTTTTCATTCAGTCCAAACACACCCGGGTTATCATCAAAGCTCTTAATATGTTTTGAGTATTTTCGAATCGAAACTGCCGGATGACCTTCGACATAGGGCTCGCGAATGGCATTGAGACGTGAACCATCGGGAAGTCTTGCATCCATAATGGCCTGCTCAGCATCAAAGCGTTTCCCATTTTGCTTGGCCACATCTTGCAAAAACTCATCAACATCAGTTCTTGGTAGCTGAACATTGAGCTGAATAAATTGACCCGACCTTTCAACAAAGACTGCATTTGGCTTATTGATCACTATTTCAGTGATGCCTTTCTTTCCAGTAAGTTCTTTTAGAAGTGCCCAAACTGCATTATTTGCATTCATACAAATTCCTTTTCTAAACCGGTCGTTCAACGAAGATTGAACTTTCGTTAATCGAGGCACCATAACTAAGCATATTGATGGTTAACTCTTCACGCTGATCCATACTAAGTTCGCCAAAAATTTCAGCATACGAGCACGCGCGATTAAGCATCGAGGCCAACATACTAAAACCTAGATATTTTCTAAAATGTAAAAGCTGCAACACAAGCCAATCAATCTTGATCACTCGCGACCCCATCGCTTTTAACATCCCCTGAAGTTGCTCATCATTTAATAGTTCCTGCGCGCTTAACTTTTCATCAAGCTCTGCACCACTAAGCTCCGCCGACTTCAGATAAAAACCCAAAAGAAATCCTCTCGAATAACTTTGAATTGAATTTGCGCTTAGAAATTTTTCAATATTTAAAACATCATGCAAATCTAGCTGATCAACTTCGGTATCAAAGCTACCTGTACTCATATGATTTAAATAGACGGCAGCGATCTTATCGCGAAAGCCCTGCCAACCAATAACCTTTACCAGCTTTCCAACCGCACCGTATTGATTAACACCTGGAAAGCTTCGTCTTACCAACTCATAGAGATCTCTTCTTCTATAAATATATTGATCGAGTTCACGGGCCAAAGGGCCGGTGCTGATCATATTCGCCCGCAGTAGCAGAGTAAGATGTTCGGGCAATAAAACATGAGGTAAAGCTTTCATATATTTCTATTGTAATTCCCCACCTAAATCCCCGAAAGTGCGGTATTCTGTTCCTATGAAGCTACCTGTATTTGAAGAAGTAAAAACCTCCGATTTTAGTCTCTCAATTTTGATGAAACACCTTCATCGCGCTGGTGCGGGAAAATCTCCCATTTATATTCACCTCGAACCAACTGATCCAGTACTAGCAAGAGATCAAGCAGACAGTGTTTATGAGGCTCTTGTAGGGCTAGATGTTCATCCACAGCTTCCCTTCCCATGCTATATCATTACACCTGCGCTGAGAGGACACGACTATCTGCCACATGCCAAGGCCGAACAGGATCTGCCCTCCCATTTTAGAAAAAAAAGCAAACGATTAAAAAATAAAGAGCAGAGCCTACTTAATCGTGTGCGTCTGGTGGCCGATAAGCTAACCAATCAGGATCTACCGCAATTAGATGCCATCGTTAATGAAGAGATGTCTGAGCACAAAAAACTCTACAAAGTTACTCGGGAAAGTCACTTTTATGAACTCCTCCTCAAGGCTTTGAAATAGTCATGGTTAAGAAAGTAAAAAAAGTATCAAGCGACAAGATGAAAGAACTCGATGGCTTTGAAGAGGTCTTCGATCTATTTGAGGGGACAGAGTTCAAAGAGGGATCAATCGACCCAAGATCGGGCGATGATACATTTGAGCTGTATAATTTTTTAGAAAATGAAAATATGCGACTTCAGCTTTTAGATCATCTCTATAGCGCTAAAATTAAAACTCTCCAAAAATATCCACAAAGCGAAAAATTAACAGTGGAACAGCATAAAAAGAAGTTTCAAATTTTAAGCCAACTGGTTCCGTTGGTCTCATCTCACGACTCGGCTTTTAACGAAGAAATGGAGCGACTCTTTAACAAAGCTTATCGCCCCGCTCCCTCTACTGAGTCTGGCGATTAAGTAAAATCGGCCCACCCACATGTCTAAACTCTTCGAAGCTTAGTCCTGCGTAATCATAGCCATCAAGGTGACTTTGCACCAAGTACGAAAGATACGACTCCATGCCGTTAATCTGATCCATACCGAATGTTTTTAAAAAGTCTGAGACGGCCAAGTTTAATTCTCCAGAGAGTGCGATCTCACCTTCCTCATTGGCAAAAGGTGTAACGAATTTTTTAAACTCATCGATTGTTAGGCCCATACGCTGAGGCATTCCCTCTTTAAAATGACCTAGGCGATGATTGGCAAAGCTTGTCAAAAGAATAGCCTCAAGATCAATTTCTTCCACTTTATAGTTGAGATAGTAATCATCAACCAGCTGGCCTGCTTCAACTAGTTTTTTAAATGTCTCGCCAAAGCGAGAGGCAAACGGAGCCATTTGACAGAAGGTCTCAGCGTGCTCTGACCAACCTTGCCATATCTCTAAAGTTTTTAATTCCTCAGACGGGAAATACGGGCGAAAGAATTTTGGGATATCCATAAAGCTTTCATCCAAGAAGTCTCCCCAATAGGTGCCAAGAAATTTATCATCATCTTCAAAGCCAGTTTCACGTAGCGCTTTTTTGATTTTTTTCTGAATAATTGTAATGAGAGTTAAGCCTGCCTTATACAGATCGGTAAATTCGAAGTGGGAAAAGACCCCTTCTTCGCCCCAGTCGCCTTGAGTTGCTACCCACTCGTGACCAAGACCTAAAAAATTCCTAGTGCGATGACCGACACGTGAAACGGCCATACCGCCTTCTTTAAGTCCATCATGTAAGGCCAAACTAGCATTAATCAAGCGTATAAAGTTGAAATTTAAAAAGCGTGCACGTTTTTCATCATTTACTTTGTTTAGCTCTGTCGCAAGCGAGGCCGTGCCATCGGCATAGGGCGCAATGGCTTGATAAGCGACATTCTGATTAGCATGAGAGGCATCTAAGCTACCAGTGACAGCTTGTTTTTTTCTTACATAGCCTTCAAGCATTGAAAGGTTGGGAAATGGTGACTCGTATTCGAGTGCTTCATAATAGTCGACAAAACCGAAATCTCTAAGTCGCTCTTTTTTTTCTTTGTACTCAATTTCTTGCAATGATGAAAAAGAGTCACTGACTAGTTTAAAAAGATAAGCGTAGGCAAACTCAACACCTTTTTCGGCGTAGAGTTCACGAATCAGTGCCTTGGCCTCGTGAACTTGCTCGTAATCTTCACTGTATTCGAATAAAAGAAGACCATCGTCTGTTAGAAAATAATAATCATGATCGGGATATTCTGGTTCTTCAGCGTCAAAGGTCCAGACATTAAATCTTGCTTTTAAAAAAATATAAAACTCGGAAGAATTAATAAACTCCTGCTTAATTTTTTCGTTATCACATTGGTGGTAGGCTTCGAGCCAATAATCGAACCTATCGGGATCCAGGTCATCTCGCTTCCACAGATCGATATCGAGGAAGGCATTTCTTTGTTCTTTGGTGAGTCGTGGTAGCAAGGCCGACATATTGCTTGAGTCTAGTGCTCTGGCCGCAACATAAAGCGGCTGCATGGGTATGGCGGCTAAACTTTTGCCATCTTCGATTAAAGACTCTATGGCACTTAAGCCATTATAAGCCTGCGCTTCTGCTAGAAGATTTTTAATCATATCTTTCAAGGTGACTCCATGAGCACAAATTTGATTTATTTTAGCACGTTATCGACCCTATAGACCAGAGTATTAAGCTCGGTTACTCAAGATCAAAAGTAAAAAAACGATAAGACTCCATAGAGGTAAATTTTGGAAAACGAACAAACCAATATCATTGCAACACGCAAAGATTTGCAGCTACCGCGCCGGCTTTTTCATATGGGCTCAGGCGTTACAGTGGCGTTTATTTATAATTTTCTGCTAACCCACCAGCAGGCGGTTTCGATTCTCGGAACAATCACGTGTGTGCTCTATATTCTTGAGCAAGTTCGCATCAATTATCCCGAGTTCGCTGGAAATTTCGAACAATACTCTAAATACCTCCTTCGTGCTGAAGAGCAGCTTAAAGAGTCGGCCGGAATTCCTTTTGTCATGGGACTACTCCTCACCATACTCTCCTTTCCAAAACCTATCGCTGTCGTGGCTATCCTTACACTCGCCATTGCTGATCCGTTATCAGCCTTGATTGGTATTCGCTTCGGTCGACTTCGCGTTGTCGCTCACAAAAGCATTGAAGGCTCACTAGCATTTTTTGTAGGTTGTTTTTTATCAACTGCGGCAGTTTTTCTAGGTTACGCTCCAACCACCGGCACGGCTTTTGGTCTGGCCTTCTTCGTGGCGTTCACAGTCGGTGTGTTTGAAATGGTACCCATTCGTCTCGATGATAATCTAACTATTCCACTCTTTACTGCTGCCGTGACTTGGCTTTTTTGTGCAGTTTTAGAAATTCCAGTTTACTAATGACAAAACAAACTCAATTTTTTACTGCCCCTTACCGCATCGACTATGAGTTTATTGATGGTGCTGGTCCACTGATTATTTGCCTTCATGGTTACGGTCAAAGCGGTGAGAAGTTTTATAATAGTATCTCGTCAGTTTTACCAACTGATGCCAAGGTCCTTATTCCAAACGGTCCCTTTCCGCTTCCAGGTAAAGCAAGAACGGCAGAGGCATTAGGTCATGCTTGGTATTTTTATGACTCTAAAAGTGATGAATACTATGTTTCATACGATCTTGCGGTTGGCCTCATTGTTCAATTGATCGAACATTTGAATTTAGCTGATTGCGAGAAAATAATTTTAGGCTACTCCCAAGGTGGATACTTGGCGCCCTTTTTAGCGCAAGAACTCACAGCGCTTAAAAATGTTGTTTCAATTAATGGCTCTTTTCGAGTAGATAAAATGAAGAAAGGAAAAGAGGATTTTTTGGTTCATGCCATCAATGGCGCCGACGATGATATTGTTGATCCACTTCAAGCTCAACAAAAACACGCTCAACTCACTGGACTGCAAAGACGCGGCGATTTTCACCTACTACCACAGACCCATCACCGAATTAACAAAGATGTCTTGGCAGTGTTAAAAAGCTACTTAACTTGAGCTGCTCCATCGGATGCAAGCTTTTTTAATTCTTCCTCATCATCCACTGCATGCATGAGCTCAATATAGTGTTCTCGAGAGGTTGCATCTTCGGCCGTATTAATCAACTCTCCAAGGGCCCGTCTGGCCTCACTAGAATTCATTCGGCTCTTAACAATCTCCACACAAAGCATACACATAACTAACTCCTAAATATGATGGATTCATTATAACACTTTCCTAATTATTTGTTTTTACAATTGATGA
>TARA_R110000868_G_scaffold375711_1_pt1 | contig 28332 bp, 21 predicted proteins | sample TARA_R110000868 | Tara Oceans TARA_R110000868 (sample SAMEA4397489) | marine metagenome | biome: Polar Biome; feature: [SRF] surface water layer (ENVO:00010504); material: water (ENVO:00002006), including particulate matter (ENVO:01000060) such as... | depth 5 m | reverse complement strand
CGGCACTTACCTTCGGTACTCCGTTTTCGTGCAAGCCGCCATAGTTGAGCTCCCCCACTTGCTCGAGCCGCGCACGACCGTCCCAAAGGTCATCCAAAGTAGGGTGCCCGCACGCCGTTGTGATGCCAGAAAAGAACAGCGCGAAGGATTGGAGCAATTTCCTAAGCATATTCGTCACTTCTTCTACAGGCGACACCGACGCTGGATCAGGATTGAAAGAGCGTCAATATTTGGTGCCAGCTAAGGTTGATGCGATAGTCGACTACGAAACGCCCGACGAACGAGACTGGAGCCATCACTGCTGACGGCAAGCTCTTCACCGCACTTTGACGTCGCCCGCCCAAACTTACATCAGATAATTTACTCCTGAGAAAAGTTGATGCTCCAAAAGTTGGAAATGTTCGGCGCTCAATCCAATATTTAAGAGTAGGTCACCCTTGCTGAGGCCGGCATCCAGCTGCTGAGCCCAATAAGCTTTGCCTCCGGCCTCTGCAGGACGATCAAGAGCACTTTCGTATATAAAATCAACCAGTTGACTGCTCGAGAACCCATTGGTGTTTTCGAAAAACTCCTGCGACTTCACGAAGCTGTCAGCGACCTGTTCAATCGACATACCGCCTTTGACCTGCCCGACCCAATAGTTTAGACCTCCCAAATCAGGAAGTCTACCGGCAAATGCATCATACAGTGCTGCCACTTGCTGGTAGTCGTTGTCTGTTACCCACAGTCCGTTTGCAAGTGTGCTGGCGGTCGCTGCGCGATGCTCTGCACTCTCGGAAAAGGCAAGCAGTGCATCGCCTCGGCTCATGCCGGTTTCGATTTGGCTAGTCCAATATGCTGTTGCACCAGCCTCCGGCGCTCTTCCAAGAACTTCTGCATAAAGAAAGTGAACGAAGTCGCTCGTCGACAAAGTACCACTCGCAGTGGCAAATTCCGGCGATTGTAGGAAGATGTTGGCGATCGTGCTCTTGGATACGTTCGCATTCATCTGATCAACCCAGTAGTCCAGCCCTAAGGTCTCGGGTAACCGATCGAATGCGCCATCGTAAAGACGCATGACAAAGGCCGCATTGCTGTCAGCATCGAACGTGAGCGTAGCATCGCGAAACTGGATGTCTTCGACCGTGCTAATATGATCGGTTCTGGTCACGTCGGACGAGACGGTCGCTCTCATGGATCCAGCGGAAATGACGTAACCATACGCTAGTCCATCGTACGTTACCGTGTCATGCCCAGAGCCGCCATCAATAGTGTCACCGTCGGCAAGTCCAGTGATGCTGTCGTCTCCTTCAGCAGCATAGATCGTATCGTATCCCGCCCCTCCGTCCAAACTATCCCCGCCAAGTCCGCCATCTAAGGTGTCATCGCCCCCGCTTCCTGACAATTCGTCCGCGCCTTCATTTCCCCTTAAGTAATCTGAAAGCTGAGCGCCGACTATTAGTTCGCTATTCGAAGTTCCATTGCGATAAAGGCCGGTTTGGGTGTAATTAATATCGGATAGCGCCAGTGAACCGCTTACTAGAACCGAAAAACTTCCTTCGATCCCGATACCGTTGATAGAATATAGGCTATTGACGCTTACGACCTCCAGCTTCCAAACGGCGAAGCCACTAAGGTCGATTACGTCGATACCAGAGGTAAAATCACTTATAATGTCAGGCAATCGAGATGAAGATTCAGAAGCGTGGCGAAAAACAAAACGGTCTGCTCCGTCGCCTCCAGTAAGGTAATTTAGCCCCAGGCCGGCATAGAGCACATCGTTTCCCTCACCGCCCGTTATGTCTGCCCTCCAATCTCCAGCTGAAAGATGATCGTCTGAACTAGAGCCGGTCAGTATTATGTTCTCGATATTAACTAAGCTTGCCCCACCGACCAACGAACTGGATAGATCGAAATTCACCCCCGTTGATCCATAATCAAAGCCAAGAGACAAAAAATCGGTGCCTACCCCTCCATCCACATGGAAGAGCGCTGACGAATCGGCGAGCCTTACATATAGCTGATCGTTACCCCCTTCCCCCAAGAGCGTGTCTTCCCCTGCATCGCCGCTAAGGACGTCGTCACCATCGCCACCGGAGATATAATCATCACCCTCCCAACCGCTTAGAAAATCGCCACCAGCTCCGCCGAGGATATGGTCATTGCCAGCCAATCCGTAGATAGTATCGCTCCCGGCGGACCCTGTGAGAACATTGTCCCCACCGTTTCCATTGATCCAGATACGTTCGATGTCATGAGACAGTGAGCTGTTGTCTAAAGCCCTTTGTATGGAAAACTCAAGAGCGCGGGTATCAAGCTGATCACCTCCTAAACTGATGATCAATAAATCGTTACCTCTGCCCCCCTCTACGTGCATCGTTGTGGTAGAATCAGCTAGGCTCAGAAATAGTTCATCGTCGCCGTCATTACCAAACAAGCTATCGGAGCCACCTTGCCCATCTAGATGATCATTACCGGCTCCACCATGGAGTTGATCGTCACCAGCAGCTCCGCTGATCGTATCATTTAAGTCAGAGCCGATGATTACGTCGTCGTTTGACGAGCCATCTATCCAGAAACTTTCAATACTGGCGGCCGTCGATCCCGATGTCAGCATATTGGAGACGGAGAACACGTAGGGCGTCGCAGCATCAAGCAAATTTATATGCAAATTGTCGGTGCCGTCGCCTCCATCGGCATAGAATACCATGTCGTTACGCGATAAATTGACGATAAGGGTGTCGTTGCCAGCCTCCCCCCAGAATTTGTTGAGCCCGCCATCATCCCAAAGTACGTCATTACCGGCCCCGCCGTACAACTCATCTGTGCCTTGGCCGCCGTAGATAGTTTCGTCCCACGATGAGCCATATATACGCTCATTGTTCCAAGTTCCCTGAATCGCGACGCTTTCGACGTTCTTAATCACGGCCCCAGCGGCAAGCATTCCCGCTAACGAGAAGACACCGTTTGATACAGCTTGGCCAATATAAATGGCTAATACGTCGTAACCATCGCCCCCGTCTGCATAAAATTGGCTTACGGGACCGATTCTTCCAAATAGAAGGCGATCATCGCCATAGCTGCCAAACACGACATCGTCACCGGACGCATCAATGATGTCGTCGCCACCTGAGCCATCAATGTTATCTGTACCGGCGGTGCCTGTGAGAATATCGTTAAATTCCGTTCCAACTATATTGGCCACGATCCCTCCAAGCCCCACGCGCACTGGCACATCGAGCGTTCCTATGATCGAACGATAGACACACAATCTCGCTAACCGTTCAGCATGTTGTGATCAACAGCGACGTTAAAATTATCTGACATCATGAAGCGCAGTTCTCGCGAAGCTTAGAACTCTTTCCAGCATAAGCGCGCCGTACTCTGCGCTTGCATGGTGCTCGTCCTCCGGGCTTGGGTGGCGATAACGTGGCAGCGTCGAGCCGTCAGGACCGATAGTGCTTTCAGGCTGCTCAACTACTGGAATGCCACATCTATGAAGGCGATCTCTCACGAATGTAAGAAAACGGGCGCTCAAATAGGTGCATACTTCCGGGCGCATAGACCGCACATGGGCGGCATGCGCAAAGTAGCGGGGAGCTTCAACCACACAGGTGTCCAGGCCCACTGCTTTAAGCTGTGCAACAAACGCCACCGCCGTGGCAGCGTCACTGCAAATAATCTTTTCGATTATGGCGTCCGATAGCGGTATCTCGTCCGGTGAGTTTTTGAATTGCCACGGCACATAGGTCGTCCAATCATAATCGCGCAGGAAGCGCGAGGTGTTACAGGGCAGAGAGACCACATAAAGTGCGTCGGTTAGCAGGCCACCATCCGCTGACGCGACCGGAAATGCTACAGGGCTCCACCCATCGATTGTGATCTCAACACGACGTGTGGCGGGATCTACTCGAAAGAACTGCTGCGGTGCCAAATGGCCCCCGCCAAGCGGCAAGAATGATAACAGAGTTGTGCACTCATCCAGTATCTCAGCACCTTGGCTGATCGCCGCAAGGTGAGAGTCCCCCGTAATGACAAGATGGCAAGTCATGCATCTCTCTTTCCGAAAGCCTCAAGCAGCGCCTCTTCACAAGCCACCGCAGCGTCGTCAACGCCATCCAAAATGGCAGGTGGCTCGCCGTTTAAGGAAGGCGTCACTGTTCCGGCCTGCATCCCGGCAAAAAAGTGCTGCATGACATGAGCAACACCTTCCGGCGCAACGGAACGCAAGTTTGGTTCAAAGAATGTTCCGCGGTAGGGAAAGCTGCTTATGATCTCATATGAAGGGAAATAATCGACAAAGTCATAAGCTTGAGCCACATCGGCGGCTGCCGCTCTGAGAGTGGACTTGGAATAGGTCGTAGCCAGCAATACGTGTTGATCGCTGGCAGTTGCCGTTAATGGCACAGGCGAAACAGTAATTAGAAACCTGCAATCCTGATTGATCGCGCGCGCTTTGCGTATTGCCTCCGACAGGGTTAGTTTAACCTGCTCGTAGTTCATGTTGTCGAACACATGCTCGTCAGGGTTAAACGCCCCCGCGGCTGTTCCAGGACACATGGGATATTCTACCCCGGTTACCTTGTTTTGCCACCTTTCGGTCAGTCCCAGAGTAAATATGAATAAGGAGCAATTGCGGATAGCCCGGTCCACCGCTTCGATCGTGCCTGTCCGGGAAGTCAGAACTTCTAGGGCCGATGAGAATCCTTCTGGTTCCACAACGGGACGAAATGGATCGAAGAAGCGCTCTCCATCTTGCCATACTTCGTCGGACGCTGCTCGTTCGCCAGTTGCCCAATCGATCCATTGAAGCAACAAGCTAGTCGTGTAGATATTTCCGGTTCGGAACGAGAATACTCCGTAATTAAATGCGCGTTGATCGACCAAGGACAATACATCAGGCTTGGGCTGCGCCACGTTGTGATTTACAGGCGCGGGCTCAGCATCATACCAGTTAAATCCGCGCTCTTTCAGAGCAGTGCCTATGTGCTGTGCGAAGCACGAGCCTGCGGTTATGATTCTGTCATCGGGTGACAATAGAAACTTGGCCCGCCAGAGACCAGAGATCTGCAAAAAGTTGTGTTGAGCTACCGCGCTCCGCCAAAAACTGCGGTCCGAAAGCTGGGAGTAGGGATTCGGCTTCAAAAATTCCCCCTTTGGAGGCAACAGTAGATTTGCCGATAAGCGCAGCAACCACCAAGCGATCATAATAGTCGATAGATCGACATAGTCCATCCGAGAGATACGCGTGTATGGGCGGAGAACAACGCTTCGGCAGTAAGGGTGCTCGCTTTGGTCGGTTCCTTCTGAAGCGATTGCTAAAGCCTTGCCGACAATCTGGAATGTTTTGAAGGCCGTGCGATGGCTGCAATGGCTCTGCCGTATGTTCCGCGTCCCATGTGCTTAAATCCACCCACTGGAAAGGAAGACCGTTCGGATAACGACACCCAATTCCTTCTCGCTGCTCCGAGCGTATTGCATCACAGCCGCGAGGTAACTAGGACGAAGGGTAGCCGTGGCCCAGCCGGGGCGAGCGTGTCGGGCGCTACGTTAAAAGGGTGGCTTAGGGCCTGTGGTTACAATGAAGTTTGCGATGACTGACTGCGATCCAGTGTTCGTCCATTCGTTATGGAGGTCCGGCAGCACCTATGTTTTCAGCAAGTTTCGAACGCTGCCCGATTTCTACTGCTATCAAGAGCCCGTGCATGAAACGCTTTTGTTCGCTGTTCATGAGCCTGCCAAGCTGCTTTTAGAAAGCGATTTTTCGGTAAATTTCAATCACCCTAAATTGACGCAGCCTTATTTCTTCGAATCCTTCGAGCAGCATGGGCACTGGAATTCGATCATTTCGAAGGAGATGATTTATGATGAATATTTCAGCCAAGTTGCTTCGCCGACGCTGACGCAATTTTATAGTGCGCTTATCGCTGCCGCCCCTCGACGTGTAATGGTGCAGGATTGTCGGACCAGTTGCCGCGTCGGCGCGATCAAGCAGGCCGTTGGCGGTATCCATGTTCACCTTTGGCGGAAGCCGTGGGGACAATGGTGGTCGTTCTTAAAAGACCGATATTTCGCACTGGTTATCATTCTCATTCTTAATGCGCGCAACGCTCCACCGGTATTGTGCGCATTACGGCATGATCTGGGTCTGCCTGAATTTCATTCGGACGATCTTCAGGCTGAGTTTGATTTTTTTGACGAATTTCAGCTAAGCGCTCGCGACCATTATAAGGTGTTTTTCGCAATTTGGTGCTTGGCGTTCCTTGAGGGGAGGCGCTACTCGGACATAGATATCGAGATTGACCGGCTCTCGAAAGACGTGATCTACCGGGAAGGCATTGTTAAGCAATTCTCACAATTTGATGTGTTGAGTTTGGATTTTGACGATTGCCGTCTCGATGATCCGCACTTCTCCCAAAGCGATCGCGAATTTTACCGTGAGGTTGAAGAGGAGGTATTTCTTCTAATTGCGAAGAATGATGCCTCGGTCGATGACATTGCTATGCTTCAGCAGGCCGCCGCTGTGCAGGTGGATCCCGACGAAGCAAAAGTTTCTTATGTAGCCGGACTACGGGAGACGGGGCGAACAATCATAGACATTGGCTCTGCGCGTGTTGGACGACTTCAGCGCGAATTACAGCGCCACACCGTTCGCTATGACCACGATATGGCTGCTGCGCGCGCGGGCGCCCAAGCGAACCTTGATCTTGAGCGTCAGGTTACTCGTGCAATACAGGCGCAATTCACGGCCGCGGAAGCAACTAGGGACACGCAAGAATTGGAGTTGCGCAGAGCCCTTGCGGACGTTAGCGGCGAGTTAGTCGATGCCAAGAGCTCACTGGCTTCGACGATCCGAGAGGCGCATAGCGACGCGATCCGGTCATCGGAATACCATCATGCCGAACTAGCCTCGCTTTACGCCCAATTATTGAGCGAGAAAGAAGAAAAGCTGGTCCAACTGCGCGACCGGCAAGTGTCCGAGGCTGAGCTTCGGATGGAACTGCGCGCGCAGGATGCCACGTTGGCGGCTCTAAAACTTGAGATGGCCGAGCAGGCCGCTGCTGAAGCTGCGCTGGTTCAACGTGAGGAGGGCCATAGACAAGCGATTGTCCTGCTTGATGAGCAATTAAAGGCCATAAGGGCCGCACACGTCCTCCAAAAGGACAAAGCAGCGCGAACTATTGGCGAACTTGAGATGGAAATTGCGAAATCGCGCGCATGGCACGCGAAGGAGCTGGAAGAGTTACAGGCTGAGATTGCCAGCTTAAACGCCATCACGGCTGAAGCAAAACAAGAAAAGGCAACGGCTGTATCGGAGCTTGATGTTGCCCGGCAAACATTTGCTACAGAACAGATGGCTAGCGACGCGAAATTCGAGGCTGAGCGATCTTCATTTCAACAAAAGCTCGATGAGCTGACAGCCAAGTGCCGGATACTCGATGGTGAACTGCAGGCCACGTTGCAAACGCTTGATAGAGTTGTACAAAGCCGTCTTCCGGGCTTCATAAAGCGCCGTATTCTAAAATCGGATCTGCCGCAAAAGGATCGTGGCAATATTTCGCCGGTAAGTTGTGAGCTGGACGTTGGGGGAATTGACTATGTCGGTTGCCTAACGTCAGGGCGGGGGAATGCGATGGCACTGATGGAGAATAATGCGGTTATGCTTGGTTCTTTGCCTGAACTGCTGACACTGGACGATGCACCCTTTGTGCACGCGGCGTATGCAAAACTGCTTGGTCGGGAGCCTGATGCGGAAGGGGCCGCCCATTATTTGGTCTTGCTTCGATCAGGCGGCAGGAAGATCGATGTTCTGAAGCGACTGCGAAATTCGTCGGAAGGGCAGGCATATGACGCAGCTATACCAGGCTTGGACAAGGCGGTGCGGTGGGCTGTTTGGGCGCGTTTTCCTCTAATTGGAATTATCGCTCGGTGGGCTAAGAAAGTTGAGGGTGATAGTCCGGCTGAACGCAGGATGCGAATTATCAACAACAACGTGGCGATCCTTAGGCAGGATGTGGCACGGGTGAGCACCGCGATGCAGAAGGACGTTATGGAACTTCACGCCATGTCGCGCCGCGATATTGGTGACATCGGAACATTCATGCGGAAGGGTTTCACGGACCTAGGGCAACAGGCGCAGAAAGATGCCACTGAAGTACGGTCCATGGTTCGTGACATACAAAGAGAATTGAATTTAGTTGCGTCTGCACAAGCAGAGCTCGCTTCATCAAGCCAAGCGTTTCAAGTGTCGGCGTTGGCCGCTATCGCTCCAATTGAACATCCCAGTCGCGTGCCTTCGGCGCGGACAGACGCTCATGGGCCATCGGCCCCTGGCATCATGGAACGCTTCTTTGCAGACACAGTCTGGAAGGTCTGATGAAAACTCTTCTGGTTTTAAGCTTTTTCCCGGCGTTCGTTCCGCCAACCAGCGGCGGTGAGTCGAGACTTTTTAATGTTTATCGTGAACTTTCGCGGCGGTTCAGGGTAATTCTCATCAGTTCAAGCCACTTGGATGTAGCTTTAGAAACCATTGAACATTCAGACAGCTTTCGCGAAATACGCGTTCCAAAGGGACATGCATTCGCCACGGCTTGGGCCGAGCTGGCAAAAGGTGCGGGCGCCGGCGATCTGTCTGCGCCTTCGTTGGCATTGAGTAGTAGTAACTTCGATAGCTTACATAAAGCGTATCTGGACCAGTATCCTGTGGTTGACGTTATTATTCATGAGTCTCCATTCCTAATCGACTACGACTTGTTTCTTGGTTGGGACAACAAGCCGCGCATTTATAACGCATATAACGTCGAATATGATCTCTACAGCGCGATACATATCGATGGAAATGGTGACATTCCGCGTTTAGTAAAGAAATATGAAGAAAAGACTCTAAGACGCATAAAAAACGTATTTACGTGCTCCAAAGAGGACAGCGTTCGATTTGCAGAACTTTATCCATTCAACAATAAATTCTTGATTGCACCCAATGGAATTTCTGCTTTTCGATTAGACGAGACTTCGGACGTTTCTCGGAAAGGGTTAGTCTTTATGGGGAGCGGTCATCTGCCTAACGTGCAGGCGGCCGAAGCAATCGTGCAAAGCATAGCTCCGCTTATTGAGGGGCAAAAATTCGACATCATTGGTGATTGCCTCAAACCCGGAAAATATGGAGCGAATGTTGTCGCCCACGGGAGGCTGTCCGATGCCGAACGTGACGCGATGCTTGGCAACGCTGCTTTCGCTATCAATCCCCTTACCATGGGAGGGGGGTCAAGCCTGAAAATCGCTGATTTCGCCTCGCATGGTTTGCCGATGATTTCGACTGTCCTTGGGGTGCGCGGGTTCAATTTTGTGGCCGACACGCATTTTTTCCCTCTGGACTTGAACAACGTTCGTCAATCGGTGCAATCTGCAATCAGTTCCGGGCTGCAGGCGCGCCGTGTTGCTGATGCAGCACGCCGTCATATTCGCGATAATTTCACTTGGGACAAGATTGCACTCCAAAACGGCGACGCTATCGATCAAATTCTGGCGGAAGCAGCGGACTGCCCGACGTACGTCATTCTGAACGACTATGATCCCTATGACAGCATAGGCGGCGGCGCCACAAGGCTCAGGGAATTTTGCCGGGCCGTTTCGGAAACCGCCAATGTCCTGCTCATGTGTTTCACGCCAGGTGATCGTATAAATTGCGCCCGGAAGGATCGGGTGACGATTCTCTGTATTCCGAAGGAGCGGCAGCATATCGAGTATGAAAATCGCATGGCTGCAGAATTCTATATCTCGGTTGCGGATATCGTTGCCAGTGAGGAGGTAGAACATAACCAGGCCATGGTGGCGATTTATGATGCCGCCCGTACGTCTGCTGACCTCATAATCTGCGAGCATCCCTATATGGTAGCGCTGCCACGCGGTACTGGCGACAAATTTGTTTATTCATCTCAAAATTTCGAAGTGGGGTTGAAGCGCTCTATGCTACAATGGCATCCATCACGTGATGCCCTCTTAAGCAGCCTGGCACGAACAGAAAGCTATGCCGTTGCGTGCTCCGCCCTAACCGTCGCCGTTTCGGAAGACGACGCCGCTATGTTCGGAGCTGCTTATCCAATCTCCGCTCCGATCGTTACCATTCCAAATGGTGCGAGCGAGCCTGCGCCTTATGATTGCGATGAACATGCAGATCTGACCAAGGCGATCGGCCCCCGCGCGGTCCTGTTTCTCGGTTCGGGTCATATACCGAATGTCGAAGCCGCGCAGTATATCGTCGACACCCTGGTGCCATTACTGGGTGATGTCGAATTTCATTTCGTAGGCTCGGTCTGTCAATCCTTTACGAACGTCGACGTGCCCAATCTCCGTTTGTGGGGCGTTGTCGATGAAGCGCGAAAGGCTGCAATCTGCGCGCAATGTGCGCTTGCGATCAATCCAATGCTTTCTGGCAGCGGCTCCAACGTCAAAATGGCGGACTATCTGAAAAACGGCCTGCATGTCATTTCTACAAGCTTTGGATCGCGGGGCTATGACGACCAGGGCGACTACGACCTTACCCTGTGTTCGCTAGATGACCTCGGAAAGAAAGTGCTCGAACTGCTTGTCGACGAGCGGACTGCGCTTCCAGCCCGCACAGAGCGTCGCAATCGTTTGGTCGGCAAGTTATCTATGTTCGCAAATGCTACTGTCTATGCCGGCTTGCTGAAGGATCTTTTGAAGAAGCGGCCCAAGGCGCTTTACGTCACATATCGGTATAATTATCCACGAAGGGGTGGAGGAGAGGTTTATGTCAATCGGTTGATTGAAGGACTGGCAGCACAGGGCTATGATGTCGATGTCGTTTCACCGGCTGTCACCGATATTCACGATCACCTGCGGTTCAATTCACAATATCCGCTTGGCCAGGGAATGGGCGGCATCCCTGTTGGACAGGCACGGGTGCGGACAGCCCGATTTCCAGTAGACCCGCCAGCGGACGACCGGGCTGGGGTATCAACGATCTGGAGCGCTCAGCCACGCTATGAGCGAGAACTTGCTAGGGCTCTGCCAGGCATTCCCACCAATTCGATGCTCGGTTGGGGATGGGGGGATGCAGAAGGTACTGGGCGCTGGACTTACCGTCGTTTTGGGTTTTACCTGCATAATGCGGCGACGGTCACCCTTACCGGAATGGTGATCGACGCTCAAAATCTCTATATCTGGAACGAGGGAGACGGCGTACTATTGGACCGTGAGGTCCGCCATCACTTCAGCATTACCTTTACAGCGACCCAGGGGTGGGTGGAAGCTGAGGTCTTTTGTTGCGGGATTTGCTCGGTTGATGATGTTCGATCCTTGGGCATATTAGTGTCGTCTCTGAAAGCCGATGATCAGGAACTGGCCTATCAGCGTCCGCTTGGCCCTCTGTTAAATGAAGTTGAACCCACAGCACTTTTTTCTGCTCATTATACAGCTTATAGCAAGTCACGGCATAACAAGAAGATTTCTCTGACAAATGTAAGGGGCCCACATAGCGCCTCAATGACCGATTATATCCGGAGCAACGCTCGCAATTATGACCTGCTTATAACGCATAATGTTGTTTTTAAAACGGCAACAGAATCTATAAAGATTGCTAAGGAGTGCGGTGTTCCATCAATACTGATTCCACATACGCATATGGAGGACGATTATTATCACTTTGATGATATTTATGAATCCTATAAGAATGCGGATTCTATTCTTGTGTCTCCCCGCTGTTCGGTAGATTTTTTAAAAGATCTTGGTGTTTCGGGTGTGAATTATCATGCTCCAGGTATTGATACCACGGAGAAGTTTTCCGAAGCTGATCTTGCGGCTTTTCGAACTATTTATCCTGACACGACACCTTTTTTTCTTGTTCTCGGGCGAAAGGCAGGAGCTAAGGGATATACTGACGTTATAGATGCGTGCGAGCGGCTACCCAAGAAATTCGGCGCAAAAGTCGTGATGATTGGCCCGGACGATGACAAAGCTCCCCTAGCAAGTGAGTGTGTCATTTATCTGGGTGCGCAAGATCGTACAGTGGTGCGTGGCGCCCTAATGGCCTGCACGGCGCTAGTAAGCATGAGCAGGAGCGAGAGCTTTGGCATCGTACTGCTCGAGGCTGGGTTGGCAGGTACGCCAGTCTTAGCCAACCGATATTGCCCAGCTTTCGCGGACCTAGTGGAAGATGATGTTAATGGGTATCGGGTCGCACCCAGCGCATTGACCCCACTCATGTTGCAACTGCTGGAGCAACCAAAGTTGCGTCAGCGCTTGGGTGAAGGTGGACGCAAGCATGCGCTATCACACGACTGGTCCAACGCTATCAATGATTTCGTGGGCCACTGCGATGCGTTGGTTTTAGATAGGCAGCAGAGTAAAATATGACGTATTCCGAGGAAACGGACTTCCGGGAAAAGGAAGCTGTCGTAAATGCCATCCGATCCTGCTTGGGGAACAAGGTCGGAATGTTGGAGTCTGCGAAAGCTTTGGAAATTGGCGGAAGTGGCGGCATTCTTGCCGGCTTGTTGTCAAATCAGGTATCCCACGTAATCTCCACTGACATCGAGGACATATCGGTCCAATATGACGGGCAATTCGCGCATCTTCTAAAAGCCAAGTTTCAGCGCAACGGGCGCTCCTTGAGTCTTGGTAAGCTGGAGTTTCTCTGGGCGGATGCTCAAACTTTACCGTTTCGAGATGGGTTGTTTCAGTTTGTATTTTCGCTCAATGCCTTTGAACATATCCCCGATCCGCTTGCAGCGCTTTCAGAGGCCATTCGGGTCACATCGTCAGGTGGCTTGATCTATATTCGTTTTGATCCGGTCTGGACGGCGGACAGCGGTAGTCATTTTCTGCATCGCATAGGGGCACCTTGGCAGCATCTAATTTCGAGTGATGCGGAAATAGGAACAATGATGGCAGCGAACGGAGCAAGTGATCACGAAATCGAGTCGTATAAGCATCATATGAACCGGTTACCCGCAAGCTTCTATCGCGATAATTTTCCGTCGGTCGTTCATCGCTCGGGAGCGAGTATCGTCTATCACGACAGCTATGCAGGGTGCGTGGACAACTCTTATATGAAGCACCCGAACTTCCACATTGCGGCCACGCATCTCAGTTGTGATCCATCCGAATTACTTGTACGCAGTTTTGAATTTCTCATTAGGCGAAATTAGAATTGGATAAAATAAAACAGTACAGGCAAAATATTACCAGAAATATTGTTCAATAACATCTCTAATTCTATATTCGAAACGGGACTTATATGAAGACTGCGATTGTAACCGGCATATCAGGTCAGGATGGCGCCTATCTTGCTGAACTTTTGCTCAGCAAGGGTTATATGGTTTATGGTACATATCGTCGTACCAGCTCTGTCAATTTTTGGCGGATCGAGGAACTCGGCATTGCCAACAACCCTAATTTGAAGCTCGTCGAATATGATCTGACCGATTTAGCCTCGAGCATCCGTCTATTGCAGAAGGCAGAAGCGACCGAAGTTTATAATCTTGCGGCCCAGAGCTTTGTGGGCGTATCCTTTGACCAGCCTGTTACCACGGCCGAGATCACAGGCATCGGGCCCCTTAATCTGCTTGAAGCGATCCGCATTGTCGATCCCAAGATCCGCTTTTATCAGGCAAGCACCTCGGAAATGTTTGGCAAGGTCCAAGCTGTGCCCCAAGTAGAGGATACGCCTTTTTATCCACGCAGCCCCTATGGCGTTGCTAAGTTGTATGCTCACTGGATCACTGTAAATTACCGCGAAAGCTACGATATTTTCGGATGTAGCGGCATCCTCTTCAACCATGAAAGTCCGCTGCGTGGCCGGGAGTTTGTGACTAGAAAGATCACAGATAGTGTAGCTAAGGTGAAGCTGGGTAAACTCGATTGTCTGGAATTAGGCAATTTGGATCCCAAGCGCGATTGGGGCTTTGCCAAGGAATATGTCGAAGGCATGTGGCGTATGCTGCAGGCTGACGAAGCTGACACTTACGTACTGGCTACAAACCGCACAGAAACTGTCCGCGACTTTGTAAAGATGGCTTTCAAGGCAGCTGAGATTGACGTTGAGTTTTCAGGCTCCGAGGACAGTGAAATTGCTGTTGACGCCGCGACCGGAAAGACCGTCATGCGGGTCAACTCGCATTTCTATCGCCCTGCCGAGGTCGATCTGTTGATAGGCAATCCAGAAAAGGCGGCTGCTAAGTTGGGCTGGAAACCAGAAACGACGCTGGAGCAGCTTTGCAAGATGATGGTAGATGCCGATCTCGACAGGAATCTCCTGAACGCGTCTTTTTGAACTCGGTTGGAAATCATGCCAAACATATTGCCGGTGTGGCGTTTTAAGGCATCGCCGCCCCGTCGCTCTGCGTACATGCTATCGCAGCTACGGTGAGAGATCTATGAGCAGAATATTGATTACAGGGGTGGACGGCTTCACCGGTCGTTATTTAACCGCACTAATGGCGAGCCGGGGGGAGGAGGTAATCGGCATCTCCCACAGCCCGATTACCACACCTGTTGAAGGGCTAGCGGCCGCGCATGTTTGCGATCTGGCCGATGTGCAGGGTCTGAAAGATATTATTGCAACTGCAAAGCCGGACAAGGTTGCACATCTGGCGGCGATTGCTTTCGTTTCCCACGGCGTTGTAGAGGATATTTATCGCACGAATATCGTAGGCAGCCGCAATTTACTGGAAGCCGTAAGCACCCTTGGAACTATCGATGCGGTGCTTTTGGCGAGCAGCGCCAATATCTACGGAAATCGGGTCAGTGGCGCGATCGATGAGAACGTCGCACCAGACCCAGTAAATGATTACGCCGTCAGCAAAATTGCCATGGAGTTCGTTGCCGGACTCTATCGCGAACGGTTGCCTATGATCATCGCCAGGCCCTTTAACTATACTGGTGTCGGTCAGGCAATTGATTTTGTAATTCCAAAAATCATCGATCATGTCCATCGCGGAGCAGATCGGATCGAACTTGGAAATCTCGACGTAGCGCGAGACTTTTCGGATGTGCGGGATGTCGTCCTAGCGTATGCGTCACTGCTGTCCAATTCGGACGCGACAGGCGAAGTTTTCAACATCTGTTCAGGCGAAGCCCACTCGCTACGCGACGTCATTGCGATGATTAAAGATATTTCTGGGCATGACTTTTCGGTGGAAGTGAACCCAGCCTTTGTCCGCAAAAATGAAGTCAAAATGCTATGCGGCGATCGCAACAAGCTCGAAACTATATCCGGTGAGGGGCCTGCTTATACGCTGCGTGACACAATCGCATGGATGCTCAGGAAGGAATAATTCCTAGAAAGCTATTGAATAGCATTCGATGACAATAATCTAATGAAATGTATTTTATAGACTTTGTAAATTGTGTGCATGGCGATCATTCGCCTGCTCAAAATCAGGATAGAAGCTCATAATCCCATCATTTAAAACAGCAAAATGGGTGCAATGATTTCTAACATATTCAGTGTCATGAGAAATGATTAACATGGCCCGATCACTGCGTTTCTGAAAGAGCTCCATCTCACATCTTTCATGAAATCGAGCATCACCAACCGCACTGATTTCATCAATCAGATAGCAATCAAATTCGATGATCATTGAGATAGCGAATGCAAGTCTGGCCTTCATACCTTGAGAGTATGACTTGACAGGTTCTCTAAGGTAGAGACCAAGCTCCGTAAAATCTGCTACAAAATCTAAATTTTTTTGATAATTTTGCTTATATATTCGGCTTATAAAGCGAACGTTATCGATGCCGGTGAGCGTTCCCTGAAACGCGCCGCCAAACGCAAGCGGCCAAGAAACGGACATGGTTCGAGTAATGCTACCGGACGTCGGTTGTTCCGCTCCACTAACGAGGCGAACCAGTGTCGACTTGCCTGCACCATTTCGCCCCAAGATCCCGAGCTTCATCCCCCTATCAAGGGTAAAGGATATATTGTCCAGAACAACACGATCACCGGACCGTGTTGGATAAACTTTTAATATGTTCTCGGCCCTGATCACTCTGGCGTAATCCCTCGGCCGACTGCGGCAACCTGCGCCAGTGCGAGCAAGGTAAGCCCAATGCAGCAGGCCAACAGATAGGTAAGGTCGTAATGGGCCCGAATATCATTACCAAAATAGCCTTCACGCACGATTTCGACCCCGTTCACCATCGGGACATAAAGGGCATATTTCTGTACCGAGGTCGGCAAGGCATCGACCATGAATGCCGCTCCTGAAAGCGGAAACGTAATATAGGATACGGGATGCCAAAATCTCTCAACAAGCTCGGTCTTTTCACCTAAAGCGCCAAGGAGCATCGCGAGGCTGGCGCCAAACCAAGCGAGCAGCAACCAGCCTTCTGTAACCTTTAAGACATCATCAGGTGGCTCAAGCCAGCCAATATAGATGTAGAACACGCTGAGAGTGATAAACGAGATCGTTGCCCCGCCTGCCTCCAGCAAAAGGCGTGCAAGAAAGATATCGATTGCTTTGACGTTGCGATGATACATGAGCGCAAGATTCGGCTCTATCGCCCCTATGCAGCGCGCGGGCATATTGCGCCACAAAAGCACGCTTGAATAGCCAGTGAGCGCAAACGCGACAATTGGGAGCGATGATCCATGCACGGACTTGGACAGTGTCCACAAGACGGTAACACCAGTTGTGAACAGCATGGGTTCAACGAACAGCCATAGGAAGCCGATATTGTGTCGGCCATAGCGAGTGAGTATTTCACGCATCAGTAGCGCGTAAATCACGCGACCTTGTATCGCTGCGCCGCTGCGGATGGCTGCAAGTTGCGAAAAGCTCGTCACTTGCTTGTTAATCCCGATGTTCTAACATGCCCGCAATCAGCATGCTTATGATGCCCCATGCTGCGAATCCCAAAATAAAGGTTGATAAGATGCCGCGCCAACGACGCGGCTCTAGCGGTTCATCGGGAACATTGGGTTGCACGATCCGCTCGACATATGCCTGTTTGCGGTTCGCTTCGTTCCGCGCATCATCCAAAGACGCCATGGCGCTAGCCAACTGCTTGTCGGCGAACTGGTTTTCAAGCTGTACACGTTGGTACTGAGCTGCGCGCGACGACAGCGACTTACTACTACCTGCGACAAGCCCAAGCTGCTTGTCAATTTCGTTGCTCAGACTTTTGGCCCGCGCCTCAAAAACTTCGATCTGCGGGTTCTGGGGAGAAACCGTGCGTGTCTCCGTCAATTGGGTGCGGGTGGCAATCAACTCGTCCTGCAACTTCGAAATCATCTGGATCTGAACGGTCGCCTGCTTTTCGGGGTCTACAATCCCTACCGCATTTCGAAACGTAGACAGGGCCAGCGCCGCCTTTTGCGACTGGGCTTTGGCGTCATCGACCTCTCTTTGGGCGAAGCGGATGAGATCCTGTCGCCCACGTTCGTTCAGTTTGTTAACCGTGGTTTCAGCCATTTCCAGCAGCTGCTCGTTGAACCGCCCTGCATCCTCTGGTGTGAAAGCACGAACAGTAAGAGTAACAATGGAGGAAGAGGTCTCGTACTCGACATTTACTCTCTTTTTATAGTATTTGTACAAATCTTCGAAAGTGACCCCTGATCCCATTGCGGAAAAGCGATCAAAGACGGATATTGATGGATCAGAATAGGCGCGTGCGAAGGCATCGTTCTTATTAAGCGCCTGGAGAGCATCGCGGGACTGAACATAATCCTGGGCTGCGTAAACCTCGTCTCCCGCGCTGGCAAAACCTGAACTTTTGAATAGTGCGCCCAGGCCTGTAGGCGTCGATTTTTCAGGGCTTCGCACGGTGAAGCGAGACTCGGAAATATAAACGTCTGACGCTAGGAAGCCAAAATACACGATGGCCAGGAAAGTTGGGATGACAACCGTTATCAGGAATAGCGGTCCAACCTTTTTCAATCTGCCCGCGATTATTTCCGGCATCTGCATAATATATTGTACGCTTTTCTTAATTTCACTGCGGAGGTTTAACGCTAGCTTCCGTTTTGGCGCGAGCGGTATTCATAAACGTAATCAATCTTGATACAAGCCAGCATGCGTTGGGATGTAGGGCAGCGATTGCCCTTAGCCGTCTCACTCGTCGTCGTCTAGCACTTGGCGGAAAAGTCTCTATTTAGTTCTACAGGAGAGGCTCGATTGGGGAGAAGGGAGATAAGCGATCGCCGACCTTCTCTGCGGGTGAAGGCAATTTATCTCCTGCGTCCTTGATCCGCTCCTTTGGTTCAGCCATAGGTCAGCACCTTTAGCCCACAACAACACGTCATTGTGCATTTGGATCTGGTTGAGCCTCGATGAAAAAATCCATTAAGTCACTCCGAATGGTAGGAACGGCATGTCTGGCGATGGCGCTTTCGGGCTGCGCAATTATGTCCGCTTCCGGTCCTTCTGCACGCAGCATCAACAAGGTCGAGCGGGATCAGTCGGTAGAAGATGCCGACATTAAAGTGATCGATGTCACAGATGCGGTGGTCCGCAACATTATTCTGAAAACTCACAAGTCTCTGTTCTCTGAGGCTCTCGGCGAAGGCCGACCGATTGGCTCTGTGATCGGACAGGGCGATGTGCTCGACATCGCAATATGGGAAGCTCCGCCGGCGACCCTGTTCGGCAGTTCAGGAAGCGATTTGCGTCTCGGGTCAACCAGTTCTGGCGCGCTTGCGCGCGGAACATCGTTGCCTGAGCAGATGGTAGATAGTGATGGCCAGATCACGATTCCATTCGTAGGTCGGGTGCGGGCAGCGGGGCGAACGCCGCAGGAGATCGCTCAGAATATAACCTCCCGCCTGACCGGCAAAGCGCACCAGCCGCAAGCAATCGTGCGCCTGTCGCGAAACGCGGCAGCAAACGTGACGGTGGTCGGTGAAGTGACCAATAGCGCGCGCGTACCACTTACATCCCGCGGTGAACGCATTCTGGATATTCTCGCTACCGCAGGTGGTGTGAAGCAGCCTGTCGGCAAGATGACGATCCAGATCACAAGAGGACTGAAGGTGTCCTCGCTCCCGCTGGAAAGGGTGATCCGCGATCCCCAGCAGAATGTCCGGCTTGAGCCCGACGATGTCATGACACTGCTATTCCAGCCCTACAGCTTCACTGCGCTTGGCGCGATTGGCAGGAATGATGAACTGCCTTTCGAGGCGACCGGACTAACGTTGATACAGGCGCTCGGCCGCATTGCCGGGTTGCAGGATTCAAGGGCCGACGTGAAAGGGGTGTTTATCTTTCGGTTTGAGGATCCAAGCATACTTGACCCGGCAATCAGTACCACCGACCACCTTACTTCGGATGGCAAGGTTCCAGTCATTTACCGCATCAATATGAAGGATCCCTCGACCTTTTTCATCGCACAAAGTTTTCCAATCCAGGACAGGGATGTTCTTTACGTCTCCAACGCGCCATTGGCTGACATCCAAAAGTTTGTGAACGTCATTTACTCTACATTCCTGCCCGTTGCGACCACCGTGCCGGCGTTAAGGTAAGGGCGACATTCGCACTTTGGAGCAGCCGTTGTTGTGAAGCCTTTTTGGGGTCTGTTGCCGCACCGTATTGAGCAGGCGATTACTGGTGGTTGGGTCCGAAAATTTCGGGCCAAATATCAACGCAGAAATGATTCACCTGCCATGGCGCCCGCTAGGCATTCCCCAAGGCGCTTATATGTTGATCTGGCTGTTATCAGCAGGGATGATGCTGGAACTGGGATCCAGCGTGTCGTCAGGGCGCTTGCGCTTGCGCTGACCGAACAAGGGACAAAAGAGTGGGATCTCTACTTCGTTGCTGCCGATCGGCGCCGTCCCTATCATGAAATATCGTGGCCTGAGGCTGGTGCGGTTGTTGATCCTACCGAAATCGCAGGTCGACCTGGCGATCTTTTCCTCGGCCTTGATTTCTCCCTCAACACCATCCGGCGCTATCGCAGGCAGCTAATCCGGTTCCGGCGCAACGGCGGCCGGTTCTGGTTTCTGATCTGCGACCTCCTGCCCGTCGAGAAGCCTGAATGGTTTTCGTCCGGCAACGTCACCCGCTACAAGGCATGGCTCGACACCATTGTTGGCATCAGCGATGGTTTTCTGTGCATATCGGCTCAGACAGAGAGTGATTTGAAGCGGGTGCTGGAAGCGCGTTACGGACTGACTGGTGGTTACCGCACGAGTATCGTGCCGATGGGCCATGATATTCGCGAGTCCCGTCGTGACGGGAGAGCGATCGCAAGCCCGCCAGAGAGCGGGCGGTTTGATACGTCCATTCCTTTCTCGCTGATGGTAGGCACGCTTGAACCGCGCAAGGGACACGCCGATATTCTGGCAGCGTTCAGCGAACTCTGGCGTGAGGGGGGCGAAAACCGCTTGGTACTGGTAGGCCGAATGGGATGGCACGTCGAAAAACTGCGTGACACCATTCTTACGCACTCCGAATATGGCGGTAAGCTGTTGTGGTTCGATGATGTGGATGATTTAGAACTCGAAGCTATTTATCAGGCATGTGAGGGCGTGATCATAGCATCTCATGCGGAAGGTTTTGGATTGCCGTTGATAGAGGCGCTGGGGCATGGCAAGCCGGTTCTAGCGCGCGACCTGCCCATATTTTCTATGCATCAAGGCCTTGGCGTCTGCTACTTTCCTTCGGGCGCGAAATCAACGGATCTTGCCTTGTGCATCCAGCGCTGGACCAATGCCGTGCAGACCGGACAGATAAAAGTGATCCGGCCAAGCGTAGGTTGGCAAGATTCCGCCAAAGTACTGCTGTCGTCCATCGCTTGATCATTGCCAGAAAGGTTGTACATACGCCGCTGCGCAGCTTGCTCTCAACAGCGCGTTGTCCAGATCGACAAGTAAAATGTGGGTAAGCGTAGGCTGACGGTTCCGGAACGGACTGCCAGAGCGTTTAGCTGCGGATCGAGCCGTCAGGTCCACGGCATGAATTCATCTCAGCGGGCGGCAGGTCACTCGCAATCTTGGCGATGACAATCGCAATGAGAGCGTGTGTCGCCCATAATACTGCCGTCGGCGCCTACTCACCCCCCTTACGAACGACAATCATACATGATGTCGTGATGAATCCGCCTAACTCAAGTTTTATGTGGGGGCGTCCAGATTGGCCATAAGGCGGAGAATCGTAGTTCAGATCGTTCTCGTGACATCCCGCATCCCAATTCATGTTTTCGATGCCGCATCGTATCAGCCGCAGTCTCCGATCAAGATCTTCAATGTCACGCTTGCGGTAAATGCACATATGGCTATCGAAAAGAGTGTCATCGTTGGAAGAGAGGTTTATCTCTGTAGTGTGCACAGCAACGCCGCCGGGCTTCAACAAGCGCATTGCTTGGATAACGAAAGACAGACCGTCTTCTAAATTGCCGATATGTTCAAACGCGCACGAACTCCAAGCAAAGTCATACTCCGCGCTAGGCAGATCTTCTAAATGGGCCATATTCACTGGCTTGAAAGAGACCCGCTGGTCAAACTGCGACCGCTCGATAAGATGCGGCCTGTAAATTGCGTCGAGCGTGGCCGCATGCTGGTTAGTCGATGCCCATTCTTGTACTTGCTCCTCGATACTAAGGTCGGAAGCCAGAACCGTGGCCCCGTGGTTTGCCAGGATACATGTCAAAGGTTCCGTGCCGACCGCGAAGCCGATGCCTTTCATGCCCGGCTGAAGCTTACCGCGTTGCTCAAGAACTTCGAGTATCGCCGCCCATTCCCAATATTTGCGATATCCAGGGGGCACGCCGCCCTCCGGATAGTCCGGCAGTCCAATTGAGCTGGACCAACGCTTGAACCACACTGTATCGACATGGTCATACTGACAAATGCACGACGATAACATCTGCATAAATACGCTCCCGTTAAGTTCCGGTCTAAGTCCAAGAATTGGCGACAAGCAAAAATAACTATTAGCCAAGCTTCATTTACAATGCCGTTGTTCCTGGCAATCGTCAGGAGTACCTCCGGGGTTGTCCGCTATTATGAATCATACTTTGGTGCGCACTTACCCAAACGCAAAAATCTTCGAGATATGAATGCCGTGCGTCCGGTTGTCCTCGCTGCCAGATTCTAATGACGGACGCCATGACTCGATGTCGAGTTGCAGCGTCTTGCCCGCATATGAGCGGTCCAACGAGAGGAAATGCCGACCACTAGTATAGGTCTTGGTGCGTGGCTTACCTGCGGCAGCGCCAGCGTCAGCGCACCATGTCAAGGTGACTGGGCGCTGCCGATAATTTTCGAACTGCAACGTGATAAGCCGCACGTCCTTGTCGAACATAGGCGTCAGAGTACATTCACCTGATCCTATTATATAGTTGCTGTCACGTGCCAGGCCCTGCATCTTCCATGACGAGACCGCCTCGTCGAGATCGAGCACCCGACGCCGGTCCAGGCTTGCCACCCATGCCTGACCGATCTCTGGATCGACATGATCGAATATTTCGACATCAAGACCCGAACGCTGAAACGCGTTAAGCAGGAACGACTGTGACCAACCGCTCTCAAACCATCCAAACTTACGGATGCAATAGACCGACAATGCGTCCAGCCGGAGACCCCAGTTTTTCCACCATATCTCATTAAACGGTTCACCTGCCAGCACGATCTTTCCCTCGGGCTTGAGATGGGCGGCCATACGCTCGATCAGTTTCCAAGGCTTGGCGGCATGGTGGAAGCATTCGTAGAACTGAATAATGTCGTATTGCTCTTCAGAAGCAAAGGAATCAAAGCTGCTTTGCCGCGCGCTGATCATTCGATCACCGGCAGAAGCGCGTTGATTGATGAGGTCCACGAACTGTGGGTTGATATCGATGCTGGTGACATCTAAGCCGCTATAGGCGGCCAGTTCTGAAGACAGCCCCCAACCGCATCCCATGTCGAGCATCTTGCCGCCCAGAGGAGGTTTTGCAAACTTCAGTGCGCGGGCCAGCCGTTCGAGATGGACGGCAAGTCCGGCAGGCGAACCATGATTATAGGGATTTGCAGCAGAGATATGCGCAGAAATGTCGATATCACCCAACTCGTTGATGGCCTGTTCGAACTCGCGGCCCGACAGTTCGCGGTAAAGATTCATCTGCGCAGCATAATAGCCTTCCGAGAATGGATCTAAATCCTGATCAATAGGGGTGGCCACCGCATAAGAAAACTCATGCCAATATTGATTGCATTCTGCAGCGCCTGGTCCACCAAGCTCGTCAGACTTGCGGACAAATTCATCAAGATCTCCGGCGCGATACTGCATAACGTTTTTCCATTATCTTTTACTTAGTATCGGATGAAGCACTGTGCACGCGACACTCTAATGCCGCCGTGGCGCGTCGCCAAGCCTTTGGACATCGATTGAAAGCAATTCCACGATCACGCCTTCGTCGAGCATGACATTCATTTCCACATCGTAAAAGGTCTTTGAAATAGTGATCGGGAGCGTAATCCGCTTTTCGCTGGCAGCTAACGCGCACAAATTATTAACGCGTTCCTGCGCAAGATCGATCTGCCCGCCCTGCGCATAAACCTTGAAGTTTCCGCCGCCATCAGAAATCTTAAGCACGTCCAGTCGGAAAGTAATTTCATATTCGCCTGCGGTAAATTCAAGCCAAGGCCCAAACACCAATGTACCACCTTGGCCGTTGGCAATCAGCCGACCGTTATCACGTCTGCCGATATGGGAGCCAAGGCGCTTGTCGCTCGGCTTGATCGCGAAGCTTCGTGGTGCGGGTAGAGTGCGGTGCCAATCGCCGTCAATGATGTTAGCGAGCATCTGCTTTGTGCTGTCGGTCCAATTCTGCGGTAAAATGGACTGACCCATACCGGCGGCTGGCCGGGATTTCCGCGGCGCTTCCCGATCTTGAGTCAGCCATGCCATCACCGCCGCTGCTAGGCTCGCACCATCGGTCCCCGTAAAGAACGTCGTGCCCTGCGGTGCAATTTCACGAAAAACGGGAATATCGCGTGCGAGCACAGGCAGTCCGAATTGCTCGGCTTCGGCGATGGGCAGACCAAAACCTTCGCCGCGAGAAGGTGCGACAAGGCAGTCTGCAGCGTCATATAGCGCGGCAAGCATGTCGTCGTCTGCTGAATCAAACCAAAACAAGTGTCGTTGTAGTTCAGGATGCGTTTCAATGCGCTTGATCAAGTTATCGACCATCCACCCCTTCTTGCCAACCAGCACGAGATAGATGTCCTCGCCCTGTTGCCACAATAGGTCGAAAGCGTCGAGCAACTGTGCCTGCGCCTTGCGTGGTTCGATGGTGCCTACCGAAAGAAAGGTCTTGCCCGCCCGTAGCGTGTCGAGCAGGAATACTTCCGGCCCTTTCATCTTCGCTGGCGCGCGTGTTTTGCTGGCAAGATCGCCGGAATTGTGAAACCAGCCGATCTTGAAGTCATCGGCAATAAATTCATTTTCCGCGACGATATAAGCCGCGAAGTCATCGGCTACTGTTTTCGTCACCGCAATTATGCCGCTCATCTCGGCGACAGTGCGTAGCCATTGTGCATTGTTCTCGACGATTTGGGGCGGAAAGAACTCCTTAAACTGTTGCGGCAACAGATCATGTATTACGAAATAGGCCGGCACGCCCAACGATCGCAACCGAACGAATATCTCCTTGCGCACCGGCATGATGACGTCATGAAAATCCAAGCCCAGAAAGACGTCGCCCGGCTTGGGATCGATCAGATAGTTCTTCGTGCGCGCCTCAGTGATATTACGATATTGCGCGAGAAAGTCGGTCGCCACGTAATAGTCAAGGGTGTCCTGCGTAAACACCGGTAATATATCGAAGTCAGGCAAATCCATGGTTAGCAGCGCGTCGAGGATGTTGCGCGTGACACGCTGGATACCAGTGCGGCTGTCGCGAACGTATAATTCGGAAACGTCAACGAAAATAGCGCGGCGGCGGGGCAATGCCTTTACGACCTGCCTCGCCATATCGATCGCTTCGCTGTCATAGGCAAGACGCGTTGGCGCAACTGCACGCAAATAATCCACTAATAATTGGCGCTGCTCGGCGCGGGGCAGTTTAGAGAAGCGGCTGCGCGGCAGTTCACCGTGCAAAGCCTTGCTCTCGATTGCATCGAGCGCTTTACGCGCGGTCTTTTCCCACGAAAACTTACGAAACTGACCCGCGCTCGACGCAATAAGCCGCTGACGGAATGGCTCGTCGATTAATACGCGATTGATGCTACGCGTCATATCAGGAAGTGAAAAAGGATCGAAGAGAGCTTCCTCAAGAGCAATGATCTCGGGTACGCTTGCCGCATTTGCACCAATCACCGGAATATGGAATGCCATTGCCTCCAGCGCGGGCAGGCCGAATCCTTCATGATAGGAAGGAAAGACGAAAGCCTTGGCGTTGCGATACAGGCCGACCATCTCATCATCGGAGATGCGGTCGGTAAACACCATGCGGCCTTTCAGGCCAGGGCGTCGGGTGGCATGGGCAGACAGATCTGCCATATGCTCGTGCGGCATACCGCCGGCCAGCACCAACTGATGTTTAGCCAGCACCGTCGGTTCGATGTCCGCAAACGCGTCAATTAGTCGATGCAGATTCTTTCGCGGATCGGTCGCGCCACTGTACATCAAGTACGGGCCGGTGATGCCGAACTTCTTCTTTAAATCCGGAAGCGGCGTGCCCTTGGTCGCAGCGAAGGACTCTGAAATGGCGGCGGAAATGGTGATAATGTCATCGGGGTTATTGCCAACATATTCGATGCCTTCTCGACGGGACGATTCCGAGATGGCGAACAGCAGATCGCATTTACTGAAATGATCGACTTTTTCCATGAACCATTGCAGCAGGCGCGAGTCCTGCAGATAGGCGTTCTGATAGATTAGCGGAATGAGGTCATAGAAGATCGCTGCGGTAGGAATGTCCTTGATAAACCTGCCGACAGAAGTAACTGTCTGGTCGCCGGCACCTTCAGTCATGCTTGAAACAATGACGATATCGGGGTTCAGCCCGGCAAGCGCCGCCTCTCGCAGCCCCTCAGAGGCGAAGCGATGCTCGTCATTCTCTAAAGGATGATAATGCGCATGGCCGCTGGGGTGCCAAAGCAGCATGTTCTGGGCGCCGATTTTACCTTTGAAATGGTTGATCAGAAACGTCAGTTCGGCAGGTAAATCCGAATTGAACGCAAGAAACACCTCATGGCGATCACGGCATAGCGCGATAAGGGCCTCGGTGAAGGCGAAGGTATAACGACCGATGCCGCGATAGCGGCTGCCGTTCTGCGCGCCCTGCATGTCGATGATGATGCGCAACTTGCGGTCAGCCTGATTTGTAATGCATGAGTCGGTGGTCATAGGGGGCTTTTCAACAAGGCGTAGATTGCAATAGTTTCGGCGGACAAATCATCCTGCCGCGTGAGGTCAAGCGCCAAATGCGTGGAGAAGCTGCAAAACGATTCGCCATTGCCTGACGACTGGCCTGTCAAGAAGCCCGTTGGCATCAAGCGCGCTCCGATACCTCCACCGATCCCCTCGGTCGCCAGTTGCATCTGCAGCCCTCGAATCTGCCGACTGATCGTGTCGTTACTCTCGAAATTGTAAAACTTTCGCGCGATCCAGCCGATCAAGGGCATGTCAGCCAAGCGCTGGCGCCGGAGATATCGCTTCATACCCGGCACAACGGCGCCGCTTCTCCGTCCTTCAGCCGATCTAGCTAAGTCTGAAATCACGTCATACTTGCGGGCACCGGCTCGCATCCTTGCGCCGTAATGCTTCTGCCCATTCACGTCGATGTCGCGTTGGAGGATCAACTGAAAGGCCGACTGCAGGAAGGCTATGCCGTTGAGCGACAGCAGATCCTCCAGTGACATGCTATTTTTGGATGAATGTGGGCGGGCTGCCATGACTTGTTCCGTTAATGTAGACGTTTGATCCGCCTTCCCGCGACCCTTTTCGAACCCTTGGAGCGCGATCAAGCCAGTAAGAATATCTAGGCGACTAGAACGAAAGGCCTCTAAAGCCAGTGTCGGGGGGGGTCCGATATTCAACTTGCAAAGTCAAGAGGGCCTTCGCGGCCAGATGATGTGCTCGCTCAGTACCCATGCCGAGACGTGCGATGCTCATGAGTTCATCGGTTCGCCATGCCCTACAATGGAAAAAGCGACCCATAACTTAGGTTCGAAACCCTCTAAAGCCCCTATGACTCCATCGCAGGCATGACGATCGTGGTCCTGAAGATCTTCATGTCTCGGACGAAGCGATGCGCATAATGGAGCTTGAGGTCGTCAAGGGCCATATCGCCGGTGTTCTGGCGAAAAGCGGCGGCCAGAAAATCTCACCCTGAGACGGAAAGATGCCAAGCCTGTACGCGCTCTAAAGTGTGACTTATCACTGGATCGCGACCGGACATACCGACATGAGGAAGCGCAGGCGATCTCTGGCGCTGCAGTTGCAGCAGAGACTCACCGGTGATCTTTATGTCTTTCGCGGTCGCTGCGGCGACCTGGGCAAGATCCTGTGGCATGATGGCATTGGCATTGGCATGTCGATTTCGGCCAAGAGGCTTGAACGAGGGAAGTACGTCTGGCCATCAGCCGTAGACGGAGTAATCGCCATTTTTTGTCTAGCTTTATGACCTGAGTTCAAGATTGGAAAAAATACCATCGAATATCAACAAAGCTAGGCGGACTACCAAGTGATGACACCGCGCCCGATCCTCGTCCGTGCCGCCAGCACCGCTGTGATCGCGGCGATCCCGGATCATGTCCGCGCTAACCTGTTGTCTGATAACAGTTCTGCGAGGCTGGCTGCTGAAAATTGTATCGTGGATCGGATCATGTGGTGTTGGGTGTTGGAGACATGCGAGCATGATCAACCCGGCTTAGCCGGACATCGCCAAGACTACGCCGGTGAACCTACACCATCTGGTGGGGCACCATCTCTACCAAAACAGCGTACGGAAAATCGGGACACCGACGTGGTGCTAAACAACGTTCAGATCAAGCTTTAAGATTACTTTCTGAACCTTGGTCTCCGCGTGGGGTTCGCTCGGGTCGTGCTGTTTCTTGTCGGCTTATCGCCACGTCCTAGTACGACAGGTTGTAACCAACTGTGTAAAACATCCTGTTTGATACAGTTGTCCTATTCGATGCCACGGCGGCGCGCTTACAGTTCAGTCCAGGAGTGTGTCCGTAGCAATCTGGGCTCGGAAAATATGCATGCGTGTGAGTAGGCAACGATCTGCTTCGACTCTCCCTTACTGTTAGAAAAAAATAGACAGAAGCAATTCCATTTTTATGACGGCAAAATTCTTATGACTGAGTTTATGACGAAAATGCGAAAATCAACAAATTACCGTTATATATCAATAACGGTTGGCGGACTGCCGCTCCGCCATGACGTGGTAACCATTGCTACGTCC
>TARA_R110000868_G_scaffold394964_1_pt1 | contig 28340 bp, 25 predicted proteins | sample TARA_R110000868 | Tara Oceans TARA_R110000868 (sample SAMEA4397489) | marine metagenome | biome: Polar Biome; feature: [SRF] surface water layer (ENVO:00010504); material: water (ENVO:00002006), including particulate matter (ENVO:01000060) such as... | depth 5 m | reverse complement strand
CGGGTCCGGGCCAAAAATGCAGAGCCCCCGCCGGTGCAATCCGGCGGGGGCTTTTTGTTGTTCCCCGGAACGCCTTCAAACCGCGGCCGTTAGGTCAGCAGGAGCGTTTCGACCCCGGGACGTGAGCATGGGTGGGTACAATGTACGACGCACGATATGAATTCATCGGCTGGGATGCCCTGATCCAGACCTGGCTGCCGAAGGGACTGGGCGCGCTGCTCATTCTCGTTGGGGCCTGGGCGATCGGCACCGCCATCAAATGGGCGCTGGCCAAGGGCGTCGACCGGATTCCGGGCGCAGCCAAGGCCAACCTCAGCGAAAACCCGAAACATTCGATCGGCCACAGCCTCGGAGATGTCGCCTTCTGGCTGATCCTGCTGTTCGGCGTCGTCGCCGCCCTGGGCGTGCTGGGGCTCGGACAGGTCGTGACCCCGCTGAACACCCTGCTGAACCAGGTTGCCTCCTTCCTGCCGAACATCCTCGGCGCGGCCCTGATCTTCTTCATCGGCTATATCGTCGCCACGCTCGCCCGCCGGGTGACCGAGGCCGCGCTGAAGGCCGCCAGTGCCGATGCCTGGCTGGAGCGCGCCGGTCTGTCGCGGGCAACCGGATCGACCGGCGTCAGCAGCGCGGTCGGCACCCTGGTGTTTGTGCTGGTTCTGATCCCGATTACCATCGCGGCGCTGGAACAGCTGAGCATCGAATCCCTGACCATCCCGGCCGTCGCGGTGCTGGCGACCGTCTTTGATGCCATCCCCCGGGTGCTGGCGGCCGCGATCGTCCTGGCCATCGGCTGGTTCATCGGTCGCTGGGTCGCCCAGGTCATCGAACGGGTCCTGCCGGCCACCGGGTTCGATCGCAGCATCAGCGGCTTCGTCAGCCTGTCTTCGGCGCGCCCGGAAGGGGCGTCGGCCGAGGCCCCGGCCCCCTATGCCGGTGACGTGACGCCGGCGACGGCCCGCGCCATGGGGGACCGGACGGTCGCCCGGCCGATGACGCCGTCACGCATCGTCGGCCTGCTGGCCATGGTCGCCATCGTCGCCTTTACCGCGATCGAGGCCGCCCGCCTGCTGGAATTCGGGGCCGTCGCGACCCTGGTCGAGGAGGTTCTGAGCCTGGCGGTCCGGATCATCACCGGCGGCATCATCATCGTCGCCGGCGTGATTCTGGGCGACGTGCTGAGCAATGCCATCAACCGCGGGACCGACGGGGCGGACCGGTTTGCCTCGACCATCGTGCGCTGGGCCACCATCGCCCTGGCCACGGCCATGGGTCTGAGCTTCATGGGCATCGCCGATGAAATCGTCATGCTGGCCTTCGGCCTGGTCCTGGGGGCCGCGGCCGTCGCCGCCGCCCTGGCCTTTGGCCTGGGTGGACGCGGCGCCGCCGGCCAGGTGGCCCAGTCGTGGGCCGACAAGCTGACCAAGGCTTCGAAGTCGACGACCAGGCCCCGCAGCTAGGTCCCGACGCCAGCCGGCAGGACGGGCGGTCTCCGCAGGGAGGTCGCCCGTTCTGCTGTTCACGAGGCCCCCTGGACCGACCGGTTCGCGTCACAGGGGATGCTTCAGGGTTAAGGCGTCCCCTGACGGGGGCGAGGCCTTGCATGGAACCCGCGATTGCCGCCTACGTTCGCTTCCGGACGTTAGGAATTTGGTAATCATGTTGCGCGCGCTTCGCATCGGCCTGTTCATCGGGACCCTGATCGGGATGTCGGCCTGTGCCGCCACAACCCCCGCGGATCCTGACGTCCGCGGTCCCTACGGGGCCGTGGATGCCGGTCCCCGACGCTGAGCCGCAAGGAAAACGTGGCGGAAACGACGGACTTCGGCTAGGAACGAACAGCGGACGCCGACTGCTGCGCCGCGCAGGTCTGCCTCCCCCTAGATGTTAGCCATCGCCATCGCTGTCGTTCTGCTCCTCGTGGTGCTCAACGGCCTGTTCGCCATGACCGAGCTCGCGGTCGTCTCCTCACGCAGATCCAAGCTGCAGAGCCGGGCGGAGCGGGGGGACAAGGGTGCCCGCGCGGCGTTGAAGCTGGCCGATGACCCGACCCATTTCCTGTCGGCGGTCCAGGTCGGCATCACCCTGATCGGCATTCTGGCCGGTGCCTATGGCCAGGCCGCCATCGCCGGTGAGCTGGACAAGATCCTCGAGGCCCAGTTTCCGGCCCTGACCGCCTATACCCAGATCTTCTCGACGGCTCTGGTGGTCGTCTGCATCACCTATGTGTCGTTGATTGTCGGCGAGCTGGTGCCCAAGCGTCTGGCCCTGATCTTCCCCGAGACCATCGCCGCCAAGATGGCGGCCCCGATCTCGAGCCTGGCCGTGGTGTTGCATCCGTTCGTGGTGCTGCTGACCGCCTCGACCTCGGCCATTCTCAAATTGATGGGCGTCAAGGACCGTGACGGCACCGATGTCACCCAGGAGGAGGTCGAGACCATCCTGGCCGAGGGCACCTCGGCGGGCCTGATCGAGCCTGAGGAACAGGTGATGATCGAGGAGATCCTGCGCCTCGGTGACCGTCCCGTCCGGGTGGCGATGACGCCGCGGACCGACGTCTTCTGGGTCGCCCTGGATGATACGGTCGCCGCGCTGCGCGAGGAGATCCGCATCTGTCCCTATTCGCGCATCGTGGTCGCCCGGGACGGTGACCTCGATCACCCGCTGGGGGTGGTGCACAAGAAGGACCTGCTCGACTCCTATCTGACCTCGGGCGAGCTTGAGGTGGAGAAACACGTCAAGACGCCGGCCTTCATCCCGCAGTCGACCTCGGTGCTCAAGGCGCTGGAGATCCTGAAGGGCACCCATGTCCACATGGCCTTCATCGTTGATGAGTACGGGGCCTTCGAAGGCGTGGTCACAGCCACCGACATCCTCGAGATGATCGCCGGCGACTTCAACGAGAGCCACGACGAGTTGACCGGCTTCGTGACGCAGCGCGAGGACGGGGCCTGGCTGGTCGACGGCCGTACCGATCTGGATGATCTGTGCGACATGCTCGGCGAGGATTTCGGCGAGAACGACAGTTTTCACACCGTGGCCGGCCTGGTCCTGCACCAGCTGTCGCGCGTGCCGGACAAGGGCGAGGAGCTGCAACTGGGGCGGTTCGAGGTCGAAATTCTCGACATGGACGACCGCCGCATCGACAAGCTGCTGTTCCGTCAGGTGGTCAAGCCCGAGGACGAGGCCCATGCGATGGCGGCCCACAGGGACGACTGATCCGGCCCTGGCGCGCAATCGCCGCGCCGGGGGGCGGATTGCCCTTGAAAACCCGCCTTCGCTCGGGCATACGCCCCCGTCTGGCGAGTACCACGCGCCGATGGGGTGACCCACGGCGCGTTGTGTCTTGTCCGGGCACTACAGGAGTGTAGCTCAGCTGGTAGAGCATCGGTCTCCAAAACCGAGGGTCGTGGGTTCGAGTCCCTCCACTCCTGCCATTTCCCCCTGTCGCCGCCGCGTGGGACTTCCCATGTGGAGGGCAGGAACAAATGTTTGAAGAGACGCTGAATGGCCAAGGCCAAGACCCCGGGCGGTCGTCGCATGACGGGAACCAAAGTCGCTCCGGCGGGGCAGACGGTCGCGGTTGACGCGCCGGCCCCCAAGAAGCGTGTCTCGATCCCGCAGTTCTTCAGCCAGGTTCGCGCCGAAGGCCGCAAGATCGTGTGGCCGAGCCGCAAAGAAACCTGGATCACTTCGGTGATGGTTTTCATCATGGTGGTCATCGCCGCGATCTTCTTCTGGGTCGTCGACGCGGGCCTGACGTTCGTGTCCCAATTCATCCTCGCCATCGGCCAATAAGGAGACGCGCATGACTGATGCAGCGCCCGAAACCAAACCGGCCGCCAATCCGCGGCACAAATGGTACATCATTCACGCCTACTCGAATTTCGAGAAGAAGGTGTCCCAGCACATCCAGGACCAGGCACGTCAGCAGGGTCTGACCGAGTGTTTCTCGGAAATCCTGGTGCCGACCGAGGACGTCGTCGAGATCCGTCGGGGTCGCAAGATCAACTCGGAACGCAAATTCTTCCCCGGCTATGTGCTGGCGAAGATGGAGATGACCGACGAGGCCTATCACCTGGTCAAGAACACGCCGAAGGTCACCGGCTTCCTCGGCGCGGCGGGCGGCACCAAGCCCCTGCCGGTGTCCGAGCGTGAGGTCCAGAACATCATCGGTCAGGTGGAGGAGGGCGTCGAGCGTCCGAAACCCACCATCCGCTTCGACATCGGCGAGACCGTCAAGGTCATCGACGGACCGTTCGCCAGCTTCGAGGGCCAGGTCGAAAGCGTCGACGAGGACAACGCCCGCCTGCGCGTGGCCGTGTCCATCTTCGGCCGTCCGACCCCGGTGGATCTGGAATACAATCAGGTCGAGAAGAACGCTTCGTAACCCTGATCCGCTCATCCCGGCGAAAGCCGGGACCCAGTGTTTTGGGTGATCGACCCGGGCGGATTGGGCTGACACGCTTGTTCTGAAACACCGGCGTCATGCTGGACAGGACCGGGTCCCGGCTTTCGCCGGGATGAGCGGATTGTATTTGCCCTGAGTTTCCGCTACACGCGCGCCTCGCTCCGCAGGGAGCGGTGCGGGTTCGCCCGCATAAATCCGTGGGAGGCAGCCATGCCGGACCACGGCTCACCGGCCCGGACTGAACCCCGGGTCACTCACAGGAGAGACCAATGGCCAAGAAAATTCTGGGCTATATCAAACTGCAGGTGCCGGCGGCTTCCGCCACGCCCTCGCCCCCGATCGGCCCCGCACTGGGCCAGCGCGGCGTCAACATCATGGGCTTCTGCAAGGAGTTCAACGCGCGCACCGAGAACGTCGGCAAGGGCACGCCCCTGCCGACCGTGATCACCGTCTATCAGGACAAGAGCTTCACCTTCATCACCAAGACGCCGCCGGCGACCTGGTTCCTGAAGGAGGCCACCAAGCTGAAGTCGGGCTCCAAGCTGACCGGCCGCGAAGTGGTCGGCAAGATCACCCGCAGCCAGCTGCGCGAGATCGCCGAGAAGAAGATGAAGGACCTGAACGCCAACGATCTCGATGCCGCGACCAAGATCATCGAGGGTTCGGCCAAGGCCATGGGCCTGAACGTCGTGGAGGGCTGAGCACATGACCAAGCAAACCAAGCGTATCAAGGCCCGCACGGGCGACCGTGAAGCCAACCTGTCGTTCGCCGAGGCCATCAAGGCCGTCAAGGCGAACGCCACCGCCAAATTCGACGAGTCGATCGAGATCGCCGTCAACCTGGGCGTTGACCCGCGTCACGCCGACCAGCAGGTCCGCGGCGTGGTCAACCTGCCGTCGGGTACGGGCCGCGACGTCCGCGTCGCCGTCTTCGCCAAGGACGCCAAGGCGGCCGAAGCCCTGGCGGCCGGTGCCGACATCGTCGGTGCCGAGGATCTGTACGAGAAGATCAACGGCGGCTTCATGGACTTCGATCGCGTCATCGCGTCGCCGGACATGATGGCCCTGGTCGGTCGGCTGGGTAAGGTGCTGGGCCCGCGCGGCCTGATGCCCAACCCGAAGGTCGGCACCGTGACCCCGAACGTCGCCCAGGCCGTCAAGGACGCCAAGGGCGGTGCGGTCGAGTTCCGCGTCGAGAAGGCCGGCATCGTGCACGGCGGCATCGGCAAGGCCTCGTTCACCCAGGAAGCCCTGGAGGCCAACGTGAAGGCCTATGTCGACGCCCTGTCGAAAGCCCGCCCGTCGGGTGCCAAGGGCACCTATGTGAAGAAGATCAGCCTGTCCTCGACGATGGGCCCCGGCTTCAAGATCGACCCGGCGTCGCTGAACGCCTGATCGACCCTGTCGGTTGATTGATTGCGGCGGCGGGGAGTGATCCCCGCCGCCGTTTTCGTTTGTGACGAATCGTCCGCTCGCGGATGACTACACCCAGCGCCATCCGGCCGGTGCGAACGATGGAACCCGAGTGAATTGACCAAACGCAAGACCAGCAAGATCTACCGCCGCGACAAGCGCCATCAGTTCGCGGCCCTGCCGTGGCGGACGGGCACGCGGGGGCTGGAGATCCTGCTGATCACGTCGCGCGAGACGAAGCGCTGGGTCATCCCCAAGGGGTGGCCGATGAAGGACCGCGCCGCGCACGAGGCCGCGGCCCAGGAAGCCTTCGAGGAGGCCGGGGTCCGGGGTGACATCGCCGGTGAGCCGCTGGGCATGTTCCGCTACCTGAAGCGGCTGAAGGGCGACAAGACCCAATTGTGTGCCGTCGACGTGTTTCCGCTGCAGGTCACCGAGATCCTCGACGTCTGGCCCGAACGCGACGAACGCGACCGGGAATGGGTGATGCCGGAAGAGGCGTCGCGCCGCGTCGACGAGCCCGAACTGACGGCCCTGATCGAGGCCTTCGCCTTTCTGAGTGCGCGCGCGCCGGGCTGAACCCGGGTGAGGCCGGTTGACCGACTACCGGCCGACCCGGGGTGCCGGGATGATCCCGGATCAACAGGGCCGGCGAGCCGGGCCTCAATGGTCGTTGATTTCCCCGTGGTTCCCCTGTAAGAGCGCCGCTTCCCGTCACCGGTTCTGCCGATGACGGTCCTGTCCGAGAACTTCGGGGCGTGGGGGTCACCCGCGCCGTAACCGCCAGAGAGCCCTCTGGTGCCGTGGGGAGATGGGGACGCAGACAACGCCAGACGCTCCGGTATCCGGACGTCGGGGTTCGAGCATCCTTCGGACATTACGACCGGCTTCAACGTCTCGCAGCGATGCGGGGCGCTTTGGCCAATCCGCCTTCGGGAATAAGCCCGGCGGCGAATACCAGACTGGAGACCGCAATGGACCGCGCACAAAAAGCCGAGTCGATCGAGACGCTCAAGGGCGTTTTCGCCGGCGCCGGCACCGTGGTCGTGACCCACAACCTGGGTCTGACCGTTGCGGAAATGGAAGATCTGCGTGGCCGCCTCCGCAAGGAAGCCGGCACGTTCAAGGTGATCAAGAATCGCCTGGCGCTGAAGGCGCTCGAAGCCGCTGAAGGCAGCGACTACCACGGCCTGTTCAAGGGTCCCGTGGGCATCGCCTATGCCGACGACGCGGTGACGGCCGCCAAGGTGACCGCTGACTTCGCCAAGGGCAACGACCGCTTCGTCGTTCTCGGCGGCTTCATGGGTGACAAGGTTCTGGACGCGAAGGGCGTGGAGACTCTCTCCAAACTGCCGTCGCTGGATCAGATCCGCGCCTCGCTGCTCGGCCTGCTCAACGCCCCCGCGACCAAGATCGCCGGCGTCGTGCAAGCTCCCGCCAGCCAACTGGCCCGGGTGTTCAGCGCCTATGCCGCCAAGGACGCCGCGTAAGCGGACCGCTCCCTTCCATCTCTGCAAACCCTCCCAACTGAACCTCAATCCTCCGAAGGAATCTAACCATGGCCGACCTGTCCAAGATCGTCGAAGACCTGTCCAAACTGACCGTCCTCGAAGCTGCCGAACTCTCCAAGCTGCTGGAAGAAAAGTGGGGCGTCAGCGCCGCTGCTCCCGTCGCCATGGCCATGCCGGCCGGTGGTGGCGCTGCTCCGGCTGAAGCCGCCGAAGAGCAGACCGAGTTCACCGTCGTGCTCGTCTCGGGCGGCGACAAGAAGATCAACGTGATCAAGGAAGTTCGCGGCGTTCGCTCGGACCTGGGCCTCAAGGAAGCCAAGGACCTGGTCGAAGGCGCTCCGCAGAACGTCCTCGAGAACGTCTCCAAGCAGATCGCTGAAGAGACCAAGAAGAAGCTGGAAGAAGCCGGCGCGACCATCCAGATCAAGTAATCTGGCCCGGTCCTTCGGGACCGGATCGCAAAACTTCAGCGGGCCCGGTGGGAAACCACCGGGCCCGTATGCGTTTGGACTGGCGACAGCCGCGGTGGACCGCATCCACGCACCGCCCCCGAACGAAGGACGCCCCCCATGAAGATCCTGATGGTTCTGACCTCACACGATCAGCTCGGCGACACCGGTCAGAAGACCGGTTTCTGGCTCGAGGAGTTCGCCGCCCCCTACTATGCGTTGCAGGACGCCGGGGCCGAGATCGTGGTGGCCTCGCCCATGGGCGGCCAGCCGCCGCTGGACCCCAAGAGTGACGAACCGGACGCCCAGAGCGACGACACCCGCCGCTTCAAGGACGACGCGGCCGCGCAAAAGGTGCTGGCCCATACGGTGCGGCTGGACAGCGTGTCGGCCGACGATTTCGACGGGGTCTTCTATCCCGGCGGCCACGGGCCGTTGTGGGATCTGGCGGAGGACGGCCACTCCATCAGCCTGATCGAGGCGTTCGTGCGGGCCGACAAGCCGGTCGCCGCCGTCTGCCACGCGCCGGGGGTGTTCAAATCGGTGAAGGGCAAGGACGGCGAGCCGCTGGTCAAGGGGCGCAAGGTCGCCGGTTTCACCAACACCGAGGAAGAGGCCGTCGGCCTGACCAAGGTCGTGCCCTTCCTGGTCGAGGACATGCTCAAGGCCAATGGCGGCGACTACTCAAAGGGCCCCGACTGGGGCTCGTATGTGCTGACCGACGGTCAGCTGGTCACGGGCCAGAATCCTGCCTCGTCCCGTGAGGCGGCCGAGGCCCTGCTGGGTCTGCTCAGGGCCTGAAGGCACGGCGGCGGGTTCCCGGGCCCGCCGCCTTTTTCGTCAGCGCCGCCGCGGGGCGTAGATGTCGGCCAGCCGGTCGCGGGTGCCCTCGATGCGGACCAGGCGCGGGTAGCGCAGACCGTCGTGGTAGTCGAAGGCGACGGTGCGGTAGCGGTCGCCGGACTTCAACAGCAGATCCAGCGGGGCGTCAGTGTCCCTGGCCGCGGTCACGGCGGCGCGCAGCAGGCCGGCGTCAGCGGCGGTGCCGTTGACCGCGACCAGCTCCCAGCCCTCGCCGATACCGAGGCGGAAGGCCGGGCTGTCCCAGCGGATATTGGCCAGCCGGTTGCTGGTTCCCGACAGGGTGAAGCCCAGCGAGTACTGGAAGTCGCGGGCCCAGCCGCCCTGGACCGATTTCTCGACCGGGGTCAGGCTGTCGACCCAGGTCAGCGCCCAGCCCGCCCGGGTGATGCCGTCCAGCGGGGCGCGGGCATCGGGGCCGACGGCGTCGAGCCGGTCGCGCAGGAAGCCGGCCCAGTCGTGCGGATAGACACCGTTCAGCGCCGCGACCAGATCCTCGAAGGTGTAGCCGAGCGGCGTATAGACGCCGTCGTCGACGCCAAAGAAGGCGCGGGCGAAATCGTCCAGGCTCTTGCGGTCGCGCGTGCCCTCGCGGATCAGGGTGTCGGCGTCGAGCCAGATCAGGGCGCTCTCGCGGTAGTAGTCGCCGGTGCTGCGCATCCACGACGGATACTGGCCGGGCACGCGGTAGCCGAGCAGGTTGTGGTTGTTGGTGTCGTGCAGGGCGCGCCACTGGCGACCCGGCTGGGCATCATAGAAGCCGGCGATGGTGGCGAGGGTCGCCACGGCGACCTCGCGGCTGGCCAGGCCGGACCGGGCCGACAGCACATCGCCCCAGTATTCGGTCTGACCCTCATAGACCCACAGCAGGGTGTTCTGGCTGGCCACGTTATAATTGGCGGTCAGTTCGTCGGCCGGTCGCCGGAATTTTCCGTTCCACGAGTGGACATATTCGTGCGGCAGCAGCCCGCGGTCCCCGGCACTGGCGCTCCAGTTGGTGAAGAAGTCCGGGCTCATCGTGTTTTCCGACGAGCGGTGATGCTCGAGGCCGATGCCACCCAGCTGGCGGGTCAGGGCCACCAGGAATTCGTAGTGGTCGAAGTGGCGCGATCCGAACAGGCGGTCGGCCTGGGTCACGAGGTTTTCGTACAGGGCCAGCTGGTCGGCGGTCAGGGCGATGTGTTCGGCCGAGTCGGCGACGATGTTCAGATGGACGCTGTCGCCGGCCGGGTCGATGTCGATGCGGCGGAAATGGGCCCCGGCGAACATCGGGCTGTCGACGAGGGTATAGAGATCGGTCGGTTCGAAGCTGGCCACGCCGTCCGCGAAGGTCGTGGTGGTCAGGGCGGTACCGTAGTTCCAGCCTTCGGGCAGGCGGATCGAGGCGGCCACCTGGATCTGGTTGGCGAAATAGCCGGCCGGATAGAGGATGGCCTTTTCCCACTCCATGTTGACGATGGCCGGCGTCATGACGACCCGCCACTGGCTGCTGTCGGGCTGGGTCAGCCACTGGAATTCGACGGTGATCTCGCTGACCCCGGCCGGGATGTCGAGGTGGAAGGCATAGGGGTCGATGGTGTCGCGCAGCCATTCGATCCGTTCGCCGCCGCCGGTGATGGTGAGCCCGGCCACCAGCTGGATGGGGCCGGTGCCGGCATGGTTGCCCGGCAGGAAGCGCGGATAGAGCAGGGTCATCGGGCCGGCGCTGACCGGTACGGTCTGATGCACCGAGACGATGCGGCGCTCGAGGTCGGTGGCGTCGGCCCGGTACTGGATCACACCCGGATAGGGTTTGTCCTCGGGCGCGGGAATGACCGGCTGGGCCCGGGGCAGGGCCAGGGCGGCCTCACGCGCCTCGGTCACCCACGGGGTACCGGGGCTCTGGGCCAGGGCGGGCAGGGCGGTGCTCGCCAGCAGCAGGGCGAGGGCGGCGGCGGTCAGGCGGGTGTGGGACATGGGAACTCGAACGCGGTGGGGACGGAACAATCAGGCGGCAGGCAGGACGGCCAGTAGCTCGACCTTGAACCTCAGGGTCGAATTGGGCGGCAGTTCGTCGCCGCCGACCCAGCGGTCGCCATAGGCCAGCGCGGCCGGAATCACGAACTGGTAGGTCTCGCCCTCACGCATCAGGGCGACGCCTTCGGTCCAGCCCTTGATCACGCGGTTCAGCGGGAACTCGGCGGGCTCGCCACGGGTCCAGGAACTGTCGAACTCGCGACCGTCGATGAAGGTGCCGGCATAGTGGACGCGGACGGTGTCGGTGGCGGTGGGCCGGCGACCCTGCGGGTGGGCGCGGCCCTCACGACGGTACTGCAGGCCGCTGGCGGTTGTGGTCCAGCCGGGGCGGTCGGCGTTCCAGGCCAGATAGGCGGCCTGTCCGGCGTCCCAGCGTGCCTGCGACGGTGCCCCGCGATCGACGACGGGCGGGGCCGCTGTCGCGCAGGCAGACAGGGCGAGGGCGGCGGCGGTGGTCAGGAGAAGGTGCTTCATGGACGTCAGGCTAGCAGGGTCCGGCTCGGTGCGGAAAGCTTTCCGATGGCGTGCGCTTGACATGACAAAATGTATGCTACACCTTACATCAAGTCATCTGGAGCGTACGTGTGATCAGGATATTCAGCGTGCTGGCCATCAGCCTGGGCTTCGGGGCCTTTCTGGCCTGGCCCCTGTTCGACTGGCCGGTGCGGCCGGGCTGGATCGGGGCTGCCGTCCTGCTGCTGGCGGCGTCCGCCGTGCGGTGGCACTGGGATGCGCGGCGGCTGAGCGCCGGCGATGAGCCGGGGGCCCGGGAGCGGGCCTCGTGGCACTCGATGGCGGCCTTCGGCCTGTTGAGCGGACATTTAACCGCGGCGCTGTTGCAGGGGGTCGATCTGCACCTCGGGCAGGGCAATACGCTGGCCCTGGATAACTGGACCCTGCTTGCGGCCGCGATCCTTGGCTGGGTCATCGTCCGGCCGCCGCGGATGGAAAGGGACGAGCGTGATCAGGAGATGGCGGCGCGTGGGGCCCATGTCGGCCACGCGACGCTGACGATCCTGCTGATCGCCCTGTCGTTGACCCTGGGGTTTGCCCCGCCGCCGGTGCTGGAGCGACTCTCACCCTTCGTGCTGGGCAATCTGCTGCTGGTGCTGATCATGCTGGGCGGGCTGGCAAAGCAGGCGACGCAACTGGTCGGCTACTGGGCGGCGGCGCGACCCGGGGACGACGCCGATGGCTGAACTGGCCATCGGTAATCATCTCAGGCGGCTGCGTTTCGAGCACGGCGAGATGACCCAGGACGCGCTGGCCCGATCGGCCGGGGTGACCCGGCAGACCGTAATCTCGCTGGAGGCGGGGCGTTACGCCCCGTCCCTGGAGCTGGCCATGCGGCTGGCGCACGTCTTCGACCGGGGCGTGGATGACGTTTTCTTCTGGCGAACCCCGCCGACGACCTGAGCCCCGAACCCCAATGCCGCGCGCCGAGGCGTGCACCCGAGGATGAGATCATGACCCATGCACGACGCCCGATCCGGGTCCTGGCCGGAACCGCCGCGCTTGTCGCTGTCCTGGCGGCCGGTGCCGCGACCGCCCAGAGCTTCGAGATCATGCCTGAAGGTCCGGTGCCCCACGGGCAGCCGGTCGCTGTCGTTCTGACGGGCGTCGCGCCGGGTCAGGCCGTTGACATCAGCGCTGCACGGCGATTCGGTGATGACGCGGTCTGGCGCTCCCGCGCCCGCTTCACCGCCGATGCGCGGGGGCGAATTGAGCTGACGACCCGTTCGCCCGTGGATGGAGACTACGACGGTGTCGACGCGGCCGGACTGTTCTGGTCGATGGTCCCGACCGGCGACGACCTGCCGGCCGACTGGCGCTCGGGCGAGGTCCGGCTGACCGCCACGGTCGCCGGTCAGGTGGTGGCAACGGGTCTGACCCGGCTGGTCGGTGCGGTCGGTGCCATCGACGTCGAGGACATCCCCGGCTTTCCCGCCGCCCGTCTGTACCGCGCGCCCGGTGACGGACAGCGGCCGGTCATTGTCGTGCTGCACGGTGCCGACGGCGGAACCCGGGCCAGCGACCGGTACGGGCGCAAGCTGGCCGCCCTCGGCTATGCGGTCGTCGGTCTGCCCTATTATTCTCCTGACTGGGGTGACTATGGCCCGCCGAAGGAAATCCCGGGTCTGCCCGGCAGCTTTATCGACATCCGCGTCGACCAGATCGCCGAGCTGCGCGACTGGCTGGCCGGCCGGTCTGACGTGGACGCAGGCCGGATCGCCCTGTTCGGCGGGTCCAAGGGGGCGGAGTTCGCCCTGGTCGCCGCCAGCAAATATCCATGGATCACCTCGGTCGTGGCCTTTGCGCCGTCTGACCTCGTCTGGGAGGGCTGGGGACTGGAGACCATTCAGGCCGAGGGAACCCGATCCTCCTTTTCGTTCCGCGGCGAGGCCCTGCCGTTCATGCCCTATGTGGGCTTTGTCGACGGCCTGCTGGCCGGCCCGGGCAATGCCGACCTGCTGAAGATCCACGAGGACGGACGGGCGGCCCATCCCGACCGTGAGGCGGCGGCCCGTATCCGGATCGAGGATTTTCCGGGAGAGGTCATGCTGGTGGCCGGCGACGCGGATCGGGAATGGCGCTCGGGCCAGATGGCCCGCAACCTCACCGCCAGCCGGTCTGCCGCCGGCCGCGAGACCGTACTGCTGGTCTATCCGGACGCCGGTCATGACGTCGGCGGTGACGGCTGGGCCCCCACCGCCGGCGAGGTGACGCGCGGTGGCGGCACCGCCGCGGCCAATGCCCGGGCGCAGGCTGACGCCTGGCCGCAGGTCCTGGCCTTTCTGCAGCGGACGCTGGGTCCCGGCGAAAGATAGGTCGGCGATGGCCTTTATTTCGTCGAAAAAGCGAGTATACGTCCCGGTTCCGCACAACTCACTATGAGTCCGCGCGTAGCGCCGAGGCCCGGTCCGTCGCCCTCCGACCGGTGCGAAGGCGAGCTCCTCCCCAAGGGAGCTTCGACATTGCTGGTGCCCTGATCCCTCGGGATCGAGGGTGGGCACCGAGAAACCGAAGCCGCGACAGCGCACCCGTGCGCCGGCGCGGCTGCTGCTGCATTTGACGCAGGGGTTGCCGTTCACTGGACGGGGCCTCGCGCGGATTGGGAAACAAGAATGGCCAACACCACAGACGGTCTCGCCCTGAGCGGTCAGATCGCGCTCGCCACCTCCTTCACCGGCAAGAAGCGCATCCGTAAATCCTTCGGGCGCATCCCCGAAGCGGTGAAGATGCCGAACCTGATCGAGGTTCAGCGCGCCTCCTACGAGCAGTTCCTGCAGCGCGACGTCCTGACGGGACCGCGCAAGGACCAGGGCATCGAGGCCGTGTTCAAGTCGGTGTTCCCGATCAAGGACTTCAACGAACGCGCCGTGCTGGAGTACGTCTCCTACGAGTTCGAACAGCCGAAATACGACGTCGAGGAGTGCATCCAGCGCGACATGACCTATGCCGCGCCGCTGAAGGTCAAGCTGCGCCTGATCGTGTTCGAGGCCGACGAGGAAACCGGTGCCCGCTCGGTCAAGGACATCAAGGAGCAGGACGTCTACATGGGCGACATCCCGCTCATGACCGACAAGGGCACCTTCGTCGTCAACGGCACCGAGCGCGTGATCGTCTCGCAGATGCACCGTTCGCCGGGCGTGTTCTTCGACCACGACAAGGGCAAGACGCACAGCTCGGGCAAGCTGCTGTTCGCCGCCCGCGTGATCCCGTACCGCGGTTCGTGGCTCGACTTCGAATTCGACGCCAAGGACGTGGTCTACGTTCGCATCGACCGTCGCCGCAAACTGCCGGCCACCACCTTCCTCTATGCCCTGGGCATGGACGGCGAGGAGATCCTGCGTACCTTCTACGAGACCGTGCCCTATGAGAAGCGCGGCGAAGGCTGGGTCACCCCCTACAAGGCTGAGCGCTGGAAAGGCGTGAAGCCCGAGTTTGACCTCGTCGACGCCGACACCGGTGAAGTCGTGGCCCAGGCCGGGATGAAGATCAGCGCCCGCGCCGCCAAGAAGCTGGCCGACGGTGGCCTGAAGTCGCTGTCGCTGGCCGCTGACGCCCTGCTGACCAAATATCTGGCCTCAGACGCCGTCAACTACGAGACCGGCGAGATCTACGTCGAGGCCGGCGACGAGCTGGACGCCGAATCGATCGCCCTGCTGGAAGAGCGCGGCTTCACCACCATCGACGTGCTGGACATCGACCACGTCACGGTCGGGGCCTACATGCGCAACACCCTGCGGGTCGACAAGAACAGTGCCCGCGAGGACGCCCTGTTCGACGTCTATCGTGTGATGCGTCCGGGCGAGCCGCCCACCCCGGAAGCCGCCGAAGCCATGTTCAACTCGCTGTTCTTCGACAGCGAACGCTACGACCTGTCGGCCGTCGGCCGGGTCAAGATGAACATGCGTCTCGAGCTGGACGTCTCGGACGAGATCCGCGTCCTGCGCAAGGATGACGTGCTGGAAGTGCTGAAGATCCTGGTCGGCCTGAAGGACGGCCGCGGCGAGATCGACGACATCGACAACCTCGGCAACCGCCGGGTCCGTTCGGTCGGCGAGCTGCTGGAAAACCAGTACCGCGTCGGTCTGCTGCGCATGGAGCGCGCCATCAAGGAGCGCATGTCGTCGGTCGATATCGACACGGTGATGCCGCACGACCTGATCAACGCCAAGCCGGCCGCGGCCTCGGTGCGTGAATTCTTCGGCTCGTCGCAGCTGTCGCAGTTCATGGACCAGACCAACCCGCTGTCCGAGATCACCCACAAGCGTCGCCTTTCGGCGCTTGGCCCCGGCGGTCTGACGCGCGAGCGCGCCGGCTTCGAGGTCCGGGACGTGCACCCGACCCACTACGGCCGCATCTGCCCCATCGAGACCCCGGAAGGCCCGAACATCGGCCTGATCAACTCGCTGGCCACCCACGCGCGGGTCAACAAATACGGCTTCATCGAGAGCCCCTACCGGCGCGTGAAGGACGGCAAGGCCACGGACGAGGTGGTCTACATCTCGGCCATGGAGGAGTCGAAATACACGATCGCCCAGGCCAACATCGTCCTGAACAAGGGCGAGATCGTCGAGGACCTGGTCCCCGGACGGATCAACGGCGAATCCCAGCTGCTGATCAAGGCCGACGTCGACATGATGGACGTGTCGCCGAAACAGGTCGTTTCGGTCGCCGCGGCCCTGATCCCGTTCCTGGAAAACGATGACGCCAACCGGGCCCTGATGGGCGCGAACATGCAGCGTCAGGCTGTGCCCCTGGTCCAGTCGGACGCGCCCCTGGTCGGCACCGGTATGGAATCGGTGGTCGCCGTCGACTCCGGTGCCGTGGTCGTGGCCCGCCGTGACGGTGTCGTCGAACAGATCGACGGTACCCGCATCGTGGTCCGCGCGACCAACGAGCTGGACGCCGGCCGTTCGGGCGTCGACATCTACCGCCTGTCCAAATTCCAGCGGTCCAACCAGTCGACCTGCATCAACCAGCGCCCGATCGTGCGCGTGGGCGATGAGGTCAAGGTCGGTGACGTGATCGCCGACGGCCCGTCGACGGACCTGGGTGAACTGGCCCTGGGGCGCAACGCCCTCGTCGCCTTCATGCCCTGGAACGGCTACAACTTTGAGGACTCGATCCTGATCTCGGAGCGCATCGTGCGCGACGACGTCTTCACCTCGATCCACATCGACGAGTTCGAGGTCATGGCCCGCGACACCAAGCTGGGACCGGAAGAGATCACCCGCGACATTCCCAACGTCGGCGAGGAGGCCCTGCGCAACCTCGACGAGGCGGGCATCGTGGCCATCGGGGCCGAGGTCCAGCCGGGCGACATCCTGTGCGGCAAGGTCACGCCCAAGGGCGAGAGCCCGATGACGCCGGAAGAGAAGCTGCTGCGCGCCATCTTCGGCGAGAAGGCTTCGGACGTCCGCGACACCTCCCTGCGCCTGCCGCCCGGCGTGGCCGGCACCATCGTCGACGTGCGCGTGTTCAACCGTCACGGCGTCGACAAGGACGAGCGCGCCATCGCCATCGAGCGTTCGGAGATCGAACGCCTCGGCAAGGACCGCGACGACGAACTCGCGATCCTGGAGCGCAACGTCTACGGCCGCCTGCAGCCGCTGGTGCTCGGCAAGAACGCCGTCTCGGGTCCGAAGGGCCTGGGCCGCGGCGTCGTCACTGCCGAGAAGATGGCCGAGCTGTCGCGTGGCCTCTGGTGGCAGATCGCCCTCGATGACGAGAAGGCGATGGGCGAGCTGGAAGCCATGAAGAAGCAGTTCGAGGACGCCCGCAAAGCCCTCGACCGCCGCTTCGAGGACAAGGTCGAGAAGCTGCAGCGCGGCGACGAACTGCCCCCGGGCGTGATGAAGATGGTCAAGGTCTTCGTGGCCGTGAAGCGCAAGCTGCAGCCCGGCGACAAGATGGCCGGCCGTCACGGCAACAAGGGTGTCATCTCCAAGATCCTGCCGATCGAGGACATGCCGCACCTGGCCGACGGGACCTCGGTCGACGTCGTTCTGAACCCGCTGGGCGTGCCGTCGCGCATGAACATCGGCCAGATCTTCGAAACCCACCTGGGCTGGGCCGCCGCCGGTCTCGGCAAGCAGATCCAGGGTCTTCTGGAGGCCTGGCAACAGGGCGGCCAGAAGCAGGCGCTGATCGATCACCTGTCGAGCATCTACGGCAAGGATACGCCGCTGCCGCAGGACGAGGACGATCTGGTCGAACTGGCCCGCAACCTGTCCAAGGGCGTTCCGTTCGCCACACCGGTGTTCGACGGTGCCCACATCGTCGACATCGAGGACCTGCTGGAGAAGGCGGGCCTGGATCGGTCCGGTCAGTCGGTCGTCTACGACGGCCAGACCGGCGAGCAGTTCAAGCGTCCGGTCACGGTCGGCTACATCTACATGCTGAAGCTGCACCACCTGGTCGACGACAAGATCCACGCCCGTTCGATCGGACCGTACTCGCTCGTCACCCAGCAGCCGCTGGGCGGCAAGGCCCAGTTCGGTGGTCAGCGCTTCGGGGAGATGGAGGTCTGGGCTCTCGAGGCCTACGGCGCCGCCTACACCCTGCAGGAGATGCTGACGGTCAAATCCGATGACGTCGCCGGCCGGACCAAGGTCTACGAGGCGATTGTCCGTGGTGACGACAGCTTCGAGGCGGGCATTCCCGAGAGCTTCAACGTGCTCGTCAAGGAAATGCGCTCGCTGGGTCTGAACGTGGAGTTGGAGAACAGCTGACCGACCGAATGAACCCTCCCCGCGCGAGCGGGGAGGGACGGTCCCGCGCTCTCTCCATCGTCTCAATATTCGCGGCCTCGCCGCAGAAGGAATCAAGATGAACCAGGAAGTCCTGAACATCTTCAACCCGCTCCCGGTCACTCCGACCTTCGACCAGATCAAGATCGCCCTGGCGTCGCCGGAGAAGATCCGGTCGTGGTCGTTCGGTGAGATCAAGAAGCCGGAAACAATCAACTACCGGACGTTCAAGCCCGAGCGTGACGGCCTGTTCTGCGCGCGTATCTTTGGCCCGACCAAGGACTACGAATGCCTGTGCGGCAAGTACAAGCGCATGAAGTACAAGGGCATTATCTGCGAGAAATGCGGCGTTGAGGTCACCCTGGCCCGCGTGCGGCGCGAGCGGATGGGCCATATCGAACTGGCCAGCCCGACCGCCCACATCTGGTTCCTGAAGTCGCTGCCGTCGCGCATCTCGCTGATGCTGGACATGGCCCTGAAGGACGTCGAGCGGGTTCTGTATTTCGAGAACTATATCGTCACCGAGCCGGGCCTGACCCCGCTGAAGCAGGGCCAGCTCCTGACGGAAGACGAGTACTACCGGTACCAGGACGAGTTCGGCGATGACGGCTTCACCGCCGAGATCGGTGCCGAGGCCGTGCGCAACCTGCTGATGGGGATCGACCTCCACGCCGAGGCCGAACGTCACCGCGGTGAGCTGGCCGACAGCCCGTCGGAGATGAAGGCCAAGAAGGCGTCCAAGCGCCTGAAGCTGATCGAGGCCTTCCTCGACTCGGGCAACAAGCCCGAGTGGATGGTGCTGACGGTCGTGCCGGTCATCCCGCCGGAACTGCGCCCGCTGGTGCCGCTGGACGGTGGCCGTTTCGCCACCTCCGACCTGAACGACCTGTATCGCCGGGTCATCAACCGCAACAACCGCCTCAAGCGGCTGATGGAGCTCCGCGCGCCGGACATCATCATCCGCAACGAAAAGCGGATGCTGCAGGAGTCGGTCGACGCCCTGTTCGACAACGGCCGTCGCGGCCGGGTCATCACCGGTGCCAACAAGCGCCCCCTGAAGTCGCTCGCCGACATGCTCAAGGGCAAGCAGGGCCGCTTCCGTCAGAACCTTCTCGGCAAGCGCGTCGACTATTCGGGCCGTTCGGTCATCGTCGTGGGTCCGGACCTCAAGCTGCACGAGTGCGGCCTGCCCAAGAAGATGGCGCTCGAGCTGTTCAAGCCGTTCATCTATGCGCGCCTTGACGCCAAGGGCCTGTCGGGCACCGTCAAACAGTCGAAGCGCATGGTCGAGCGCGAACAGCCCCAGGTGTGGGACATCCTCGAAGAGGTGATCCGCGAGCACCCGGTGATGCTGAACCGCGCGCCGACGCTGCACCGTCTGGGCATCCAGGCGTTCGAGCCCAAGCTGATCGAGGGCAAGGCCATCCAGCTGCACCCGCTGGTCTGCGCCGCCTTCAACGCCGACTTCGACGGCGACCAGATGGCCGTTCACGTCCCGCTGAGCCTCGAGGCCCAGCTGGAAGCGCGCGTCCTGATGATGTCGACCAACAACATCCTGTCGCCCGCCAACGGCAAGCCGATCATCGTGCCCTCGCAGGATATCGTGCTGGGTCTCTACTACCTGTCGCTGGTCAAGGACGGTGAGCCGGGTGAAGGCAAGCTGTTCGCCAACATGGGCGAGATCGATGCGGCCCTCGACGGCGGCGTCGTGTCCCTGCACACCAAGATCAAGGCGCGCTGGACCGAACAGGACGCCGAAGGCAAGGTCGTGACCAAGGTCATCGACAGCACGCCGGGCCGGATGAAGCTGGGTGCCCTGCTGCCGCAGAACCCGAACGTCGGCTACCGCCTGCTCGAGAAGAACCTGACCAAGAAGGAAATCGGCAATCTGATCGACGTGGTCTATCGCCACTGCGGTCAGAAGGCGACGGTGATCTTCGCCGACCAGATGATGGGCCTGGGCTTCCGTGAAGCTGCCAAGGCCGGCATTTCGTTCGGCAAGGATGACATCGTGATCCCGGCCAAGAAGGTCGAGATCGTCGCCGAGACCCGAACCCTGGTCGAGGAATACGAGCAGCAATACGCGGACGGCCTGATCACCAAGGGCGAGAAGTACAACAAGGTCGTTGACGCCTGGGCCAAGGCCACGGACCGGGTCGCCGACGAGATGATGGCCGAGATCGCGCAGCCGCGCGTTCTGCTCAAGGGCCAGGCCCCGGACATCAACTCGGTGTTCATGATGGCCAACTCCGGTGCCCGGGGTTCGCAGGCCCAGATGAAGCAGCTGGGCGGCATGCGCGGCCTGATGGCCAAGCCCTCGGGCGAGATCATCGAGACCCCGATCGTGTCGAACTTCAAGGAAGGCCTGACCGTCCTCGAGTACTTCAACTCCACCCACGGGGCCCGTAAGGGTCTGGCCGACACCGCGCTGAAGACCGCCAACTCGGGTTATCTGACCCGTCGTCTGGTGGACGTGGCGCAGGATTCGATCGTCACCGAGGAGGACTGCGGTTCGACCCGGGGCATCACCCTGCGTGCCGTGGTCGAGGGCGGTGACGTCCTCGTCTCCCTGGGCCAGCGGGTCCTGGGTCGCTATGCGGCCGAGGACATCAAGGAGCCGGGTGGCGACAAGGTCCTGTTCAAGGCCGACACCTATCTGGAAGAGGAAGAGGTCGACCTGCTCGACTCCGCCGGCGTCCAGTCGGTCAAGGTCCGCTCGGGCCTGACCTGCGAGGCGGAAGCCGGTATCTGCGGCATGTGCTACGGCCGTGACCTGGCGCGCGGCACCAACGTCAACATCGGCGAAGCGGTGGGCGTTATCGCCGCCCAGTCGATCGGCGAGCCCGGCACCCAGCTGACGATGCGGACCTTCCACATCGGTGGTACGGCCCAGGTGGCGGAAACCTCCTTCTACGAGGCGACCAACCCCGGGACCGTCCGGATCTCGGGCCCGACCGTCAAGGCGGCGCACGGCGATCTGGTGGCGATGAGCCGCAACGTCGTGATCACCATCGTCGTCGACGGCAAGGATCGCGAAAGCCACAAGGTCCCCTACGGTGCCCGTCTGCGGGTGCTGGAAGGCTCCGAGGCCAAGAAGAACCAGCGTCTGGCCGAGTGGGACCCCTACACCAGCCCGATCCTGACCGAAGTCGGTGGCGCGATCCGGTTCGAGGACCTGGTCGAGGGTCTGTCCGTCAAGGAAGAGACCGACGAGGCCACGGGTATCGCCCAGCGCGTCGTCTCCGACTGGCGGGCCAGCCCGCGGGGGGCGGACCTCCGTCCCGCGCTCGGCGTCATCAACGGCGAAAGCTATGCCAAGCTGGCCTCGGGTTCGGAAGCCCGTTACCTGCTGCCGGTCGGCGCGGTTCTGTCCGTGTCCAACGGTGACCAGGTCAAGCCGGGTGAGGTCATCGCCCGTGTCCCGACCGAGGGTGCCAAGACCCGCGACATCACCGGCGGTCTGCCGCGGGTGGCCGAGCTGTTCGAGGCCCGTCGTCCCAAGGACTGCGCGGTCATCGCCGAGATGGACGGTCGCGTTGAATTCGGACGCGACTACAAGAACAAGCGCCGCATCAAGATCACGCCGGAGCCGGATGCCGATGGCAACCAGGCCGAGCCCGTCGAGTTCCTGATCCCGAAGGGCAAGCACATCTCCGTCCACGACGGCGATCTGATCCAGAAGGGCGACTACATCATCGACGGCAACCCGGATCCGCACGATCTGCTGCGTATCCAGGGTGTCGAGGCGCTGGCGGAGTATCTCGTCAACGAAGTGCAGGAAGTCTATCGCCTCCAGGGCGTGCCGATTAACGACAAGCACATCGAGGTTATCGTCCGTCAGATGCTGCAGAAGGTCGAGATTCTCGACTCCGGCGAGACCACCCTGATCCGTGGCGACACGGTCGAGGTGGCGGAAGCCGTGGCCGAGAACCTCAAGGTCGAGAAGCGCAAGGGCCGTCAGGCCATCACCCAGCCGGTCCTGCTGGGCATCACCAAGGCGTCGCTGCAAACCCGCAGCTTCATCTCGGCGGCGTCCTTCCAGGAGACCACCCGCGTCCTCACCGACGCCTCGGTCAACGGCAAGGTCGATACGCTGGAAGGCCTGAAGGAGAACGTCATCGTCGGCCGCCTGATCCCGGCGGGTACCGGTGCCTATCTCCGCAGCCTGCAGAAGATCGCCAACGAGCGTGACGCCAAGCTGACCAAGACCCGCGAAGCCGCGGTCGAGCCGCTGCCGGCCGATCTGGCGCTGGAGCTGGAGAGCAGCGGCAGCTGATCTTCCGGTCACGGAAGAGACTGAAGGGGCGGCTCCGGTGACGGGGCCGCCCTTTTTCTCTGGAAGTTACGCCAGGCTCGCCGAGCCTCGCTGTTTGAGCGCGCGCCCGGGTCGACAACGTCGGACCCTTCGATCCCGCGTGACGGGTTTTGTGGCCAAGTTACAAATTCAAGTTGACTGAACCCCTTGGGTTTCCGATCCTCTTTGAAGCCCAATCCGGGCCAGGGAGGGATTGACCATGTCGACCAATGAACAGCGCGTGCTGACCAACCTAGAGATCGCCAGCGTGAGTGGTGCCAATGGCGTGATCGCGGGCCCGAACGGCGAAGGCTGCATTCCGCCGATCGTCATCGGCCCTGAAATCAAGATGCCGATTATCTTCCCCGATCCGCTGGAAGTGTCGGGCCCGAACTGAGTGCGTCACCACCGGGGCGGGACCGGACGTTCGGGTCCCGCCCCGGTTCTATCTGGCTGCGAAACGGTGACCAGGGCGTCACCGCCGTTAAGGCGGCGCTTGGCGTTGTAACGGCCTCATGACGAACCAGGTCGGACACGGTGAGGCTTGGCCCTTGCAACTGAAACGAAAGCTTACCTTGACGAACTGAACACACGGCCGCAACCTGGATTTGTGATCCGGATCGCGTATTTCAACTTATAGCTGATGGAGGGAAGCCATGACGGCTCCTGCTTGGGACGTGCGTGAACTGAATATGTTTGAGATCGATGCCGTAAGCGGCGCGGGCGATGTAGACTGGCGCAGTGTCGGTGTGGCCACCATTGGCGGTGCCGCGGGCGGTGCTGTCGGCGGCTTGTTTACGGGTTCGTTGGTCGGAGCGGCGGCAGGCGGTGTTGGTGCCGTCCCAGGCGGGCTGTTCGGAGCGGCTGTCGGCTTGATCGGTGGGGGACTGGCTGGCGGAGTCACGTCTATCGTCGTTCAAGTGCTTTCAGACGAGTGAAATAGATTGAAGAAGATCAGCGGTCGCCTCCGCGACCGCTGATTCCTCGAGATGGAGAATCTCAAATGAAGCTGATCGTGATTGCTGTACTGATTGGCGCCGTGGCCGGTTTGGTGGGCGGAATTTGCCTCGCGCTGTTCTTTCCGGAAGCGCCTGTTGAAGCAGCAGGCATTGTCGGAGCGGTCGTCGGCGCTTGCGTTGGCGCGCTCGGAGGAAGGCGCTCTGCGTCACGGCTTCCGTAAGGTTCACCGGCTTCGGCCAGAACGTCCTTTGAGTGTCAGGGCCATGACCCGACGCTCCACACTGTTTGCGTTCGCACTGTTCTTTCGGGCCGTGGGCATGCGCAGTAAACAGCCGGAAACAGAGATTCCGTGTCGCCCCAGAATTCGACGGCACGGGGGCCCGCATCGTTCGGAGGCACTGCTAGCCAAGTGCCGGCCAGGTGATGGCTGAGCCTCCAGCCTCATTCCCGGCGCGAGCGGCCCTGCCGCCTGATCGCCGTCCTCCCCTTCAGCGCGGCCCGTCGCGGCGGTTGGTGCGGATATTCTCGGTCGAGTCCGGGCGCAGGGACGGGTCCATGTGGGCCCCGGCGACGCCCATGCCGAAATTCGATCCGACCCCGTCGGTGGGGCCGACGATGCCGATGCCGCCGGACAGCGGACGGCGCAGCTTCTCATAGGCGGCTAGGGCCTGGGCCCCTTCGGCGGCGAAGCGGGCGTCGCGCCGGGGATCGCCGGTGCCGCGGATCGGGGCCGCGCCGAGCGCGGCCGCGCCGAATCGCGCGTCGCAGGCGGTGCGTTCGGCTTCGGTCAGCCGACCGGGCGGCAGGTTGCAGCCTCCGGCGCGCAGTCCAGGGCCCGCGACGGCGGCCCGGGGGCGGACGCGCCAGCGGTCATCGACCGGTGGGGCATCGAGGGCGGGCAGGGCCTGACGCGGCACCGGCGGGGCCGGGCGGGTCTCGTCCTCCTCGGGTCGGCGCGCGGACGGGGTGACGGACGTCGCGGCCGCGGTCCGCTCGGGCGGGACGGTGCGCGGCGGCGTCGGCACCCGGACCCGCTCGTTCGGCAGCAACGGCCGGGGCTCAAGCCGCAGCGGAATGAACACGCGCGGCACGGCGACGGGATCGAGGCCGCCGACGCCGACGGCGGTCAGGGCCAGATAGCCCAGCACCAGGCCGTGCAGGGCCGCGGACGCCGCGACAAGGGCGGGCGTGCGCCAGCGTTCGCGTCCCGGTCGTTGCAGCCTCGCCAGCCCAGCCATTGATCCCCCACCCGTCGGCGTCCAGATAGGCGGGTGAGCGTGGCGGTATTGGGGCTGGTCCGGCTCAGGCATGACGGTGGGGAATGATCAGACTTGTCGGAATCACGCTCGGTCTGGCCACGCTGATGGTCTCGACGACCCCCGCATGGGGCACATCTCCACCACTCCGATGCCGTCGGGTGGAGGAGGCTGTGGTTGTGGTCGCCTGCATCGTCCAGGCCGACGGGACAGTGGCCGAATGCGAGGTCGTTCGTGAGACGGCACCCGGCTGCGGCTATGCCGAGAAGGCGCTCGCCGGTGTGGCCAAGGCAAGGCTTCGGTCCAACGACACATGGCAGCCCGGCGAGACGATCGAATTCACGATGCGGTTTCGCAACCCGTGACGGCCCCATGCTTGACCTGACGGCGGTCAAAGCGTAAACGGCGCGGACTTTCGAGGACTGACGGTTCGCCGCCGGTCCGGGATCGTGACAATTTAGCGGACGGGCTGTGCCCGCCGGAACGCCCGAAGCGCGCGTTCCGGTTTTTTCGTTTGGTCGCGCCCCATCTCGGAAACCAAACCCCGGGGGGCGCCGTCAGGCGGTCTCCAAAAGAAGGCATCCGAGGCGCCCCGGCCGACAGGCACACGCCTCCATCGATTGAAAGAGACGAGTTCTTAATGCCCACGATCAACCAGCTGATCCGCAAGCCGCGCCAACCCAAGCCGGTCCACAACAAGGTTCCGGCCCTGAAGGGCTGCCCGCAACGCCGCGGCGTCTGCACCCGCGTCTATACGACGACCCCGAAGAAGCCCAACTCGGCTCTGCGTAAGGTCGCCAAGGTGCGTCTGACCACCGGCATCGAAGCCGTGTGCTACATCCCCGGCGAGGGCCACAATCTGCAGGAGCACTCGGTTGTGCTGATCCGCGGCGGCCGCGTCAAAGACCTTCCCGGCGTTCGCTACCACATCCTGCGCGGCGTGCTCGATACGCAAGGCGTCAAGGACCGCAAGCAGCGTCGTTCGCACTACGGCACCAAGCGCCCGAAATAAGCGACCGCTTCATTCCATTCGCCGGTTTCCACCGGCCGTCCGCCACCGATTTAGAAGGCCAACTCCATGTCCCGTCGTCACCGCGCCCAGAAGCGCGAAGTTCTGCCGGATCCCAAGTTCAAGGATCTGATCGTCACCAAATTCATGAATTACGTCATGTACGAGGGCAAGAAGGCCGTCGCCGAGAACATCGTCTACGGGGCCTTCGAGATCCTGGCCGACAAGAAGAAAGAGCAGGAGCCGGTCGTCACCTTCCACACCGCTCTGGACAACGTGGCTCCGGCCGTCGAGGTCCGCTCGCGTCGTGTCGGTGGTGCCACCTATCAGGTTCCGGTCGAGGTGCGCCCCGAGCGTCGCCGCGCCCTGGCCATCCGCTGGCTGGTCAATGCCGCGCGCAAGCGCGGTGAGAACACCATGACCGAGAAGTTGGCCGCCGAGCTGCTGGACGCCTCGAACAACCGCGGTACCGCGGTCAAGAAGCGCGAAGACACCCACAAGATGGCCGAAGCGAACCGCGCCTTCAGCCACTATCGCTGGTAGGCGCCTTCAAAGCGCCACCCGCAATCCCTATCTGAGACTATCCGGCGCGGGCGGTTTGAGCTAAATCGCCCGCGCCTGTTTATCCGCACAGACCGATATTTCCCGAGGGCGCGAAACGCGTCCTGAACTCACTTCAAGGCACGCTATCATGGCCCGTATCAACAAGATCGAGGACTACCGCAACTTCGGCATCATGGCCCACATCGACGCGGGCAAGACGACGACGACCGAGCGGATTCTCTACTACACCGGCAAGTCCCACAAGATCGGCGAAGTCCACGACGGCGCCGCGACCATGGACTGGATGGACCAGGAGCAGGAGCGGGGGATCACGATCACCTCGGCTGCCACGACCGCTTTCTGGAAAGAGAAGCGCCTCAACATCATCGACACCCCCGGCCACGTGGACTTCACCATTGAGGTCGAACGTTCGCTGCGCGTGCTCGACGGTGCCGTGACCGTGCTGGACGGCAACGCCGGCGTTGAGCCCCAGACCGAGACCGTCTGGCGCCAGGCCGACAAGTACCGCGTGCCGCGCATCGTCTTCGTCAACAAGATGGACAAGATCGGCGCCGACTTCGACGCCTCGGTCCAGTCGATCCGGGACCGCCTCGGTGCCAAGGCCGTGCCGATCCAGTTCCCGATCGGTTCGGAGAGCTCGCTGTCGGGTCTGGTCGACATCGTCGCCATGAATTCGGTGATCTGGGACAACGACGCCCTGGGGGCCAATTTCACCGTCGGCCCGATCCCGGCCGATCTGATGGACAAGGCCGTGGCCGCCCGTCAGTACCTGATCGACAACGCCGTCGAGCTCGACGACGAAGCCATGGAAGCCTACCTCGACGGCACCGAGCCCTCGCTGGAAGTGCTGAAGAAATGCATCCGCAAGGCCGTTCTGACCGGTGCCTTCTATCCGATCCTGTGTGGCTCGGCCTTCAAGAACAAGGGCGTCCAGACCCTGCTTGACGCCGTGGTCGACTATCTGCCGTCGCCGGTCGACATTCCGCCGACGCCGGGCATCGATTTCCGCACCGAAGAGCCGGTCGTGCGTCGCGCCTCGGACGACGAGCCCCTGTCGGTCCTCGCGTTCAAGATCATGGACGACCCCTTCGTCGGCTCGCTGACCTTCTGCCGCATCTACTCCGGCAAGATGGAAACCGGCATGGGCCTGCTGAACTCCAGCCGCGACCGCAAGGAACGTGTCGGCCGCATGCTGCTGATGCACTCCAACGACCGTCAGGACATCAAGGAAGCCTACGCCGGCGACATCGTCGCCCTGGCCGGCCTGAAGGACACCCGCACCGGCGACACCCTGTGCGATCCGACCAAGTCGCCCGTCATCCTCGAGAAGATGGAATTCCCGGCCCCGGTGATCGAGATCTCGGTCGAGCCCAAGACCAAGGCCGACCAGGAGAAGCTGGGCGTCGCCCTGGCCAAGCTGGCCTCGGAAGATCCCTCCTTCACCGTCTCGACCGATCACGAGTCCGGCCAGACCATCCTCAAGGGGATGGGCGAGCTGCACCTCGACATCAAGATCGACATCCTGCGCCGCACCTACAAGGTCGACGCGACCATCGGCCAGCCGCAGGTCGCCTATCGTGAAAGCCTCGGCCGCAAGGTCGACATCGACTACACCCACAAGAAGCAGACCGGTGGTACGGGCCAGTTCGCCCGCGTCATGATCACCTTTGAACCCGGTGAACCCGGTTCGGGCTTCGTGTTCGAGAACTCGATCGTCGGCGGTGCCGTGCCCAAGGAATACATCCCGGGCGTCCAGAAGGGTCTCGAGTCCATCAAGGACGGCGGCCTGCTGGCCGGCTTCCCGCTGATCGACTTCAAGGCGACCCTGACGGACGGCAAATACCACGACGTCGACTCCAGCGTGCTGGCGTTCGAAATCGCGGCCCGTGCCGCCTTCCGCGAACTGAAGGAAAAGGGCGCGCCCAAGCTGCTCGAGCCGATCATGGCGGTCGAGGTCGTGACCCCCGAGGACTACCTCGGTTCGGTCATCGGCGACCTGAACGGCCGTCGCGGCATGATCCAGGGTCAGGACATGCGCGGTAACGCCACCGTCGTGAACGCCTTCGTGCCGCTGGCCAACATGTTCGGCTATGTGAACACGCTTCGCGGCATGTCGCAGGGCCGCGCCCAGTTCACCATGCAGTACGACCACTATGAGCCGGTGCCGCAGCACGTCGCCGACGAAGTGATCAAGAAATACGCCTAAACCCCTGTGTTCCGGACAGGCCCCGCCTGTCCGGATCCCCTGAAAACCCAAGGTAAGCCCCCTGTTCAGGGGACGGAGAGAAGAGAATGGCCAAGGAAAAGTTCGAACGTAACAAGCCGCATTGCAACATC
>TARA_R110000868_G_scaffold84822_3_pt1 | contig 28380 bp, 28 predicted proteins | sample TARA_R110000868 | Tara Oceans TARA_R110000868 (sample SAMEA4397489) | marine metagenome | biome: Polar Biome; feature: [SRF] surface water layer (ENVO:00010504); material: water (ENVO:00002006), including particulate matter (ENVO:01000060) such as... | depth 5 m | reverse complement strand
AAGCCCTAAGCCCTAAGCCCTAAGCCCTAAGCCCTAAGCCCTAAATGCTATTTTTCCTCGGCAGATTGTCATAACGACTTGGTAATTATCATCAAGTACGACAATATCCGCATCTTTCCCGACAGCTAAGCTGCCTTTCTGTTTTTCTATGCCCAGCATTTTTGCAGGCACATAAGTGGCGCAATGTAACGCATCTGAAAAGGGAATTCCAGCAAATTTCTGACAATTTAACACGGCATCTAGCATCGTTAATGTGCTGCCCGCTAAGGTGCCATCGGCTAATCGTGCTTCGCCATTGTTAACGTGTACGGTTTGTCCGCCGAGGTCATAATCACCATTTGGACAGCCCTTAGCACACATAGCATCGGTTACTAACACCATGCCATCTTTACCTTTTAAACGATAGGTCATATCAACAATAGCGGGATCAAGGTGTATGCCATCAACAATTAGCTGAGGAATAACTTGCTGAGCAAGTAATAATGCTGTCACCGCATTGGGTTCGCGATGATGGATGCCACGCATGGCATTAAATAAATGGGTTGCTGTCGTACAACCGGCATCAATCGCTTTTTGTGCCTGTTCGAAATCGGCTTCGCTGTGCCCTAAAGAGGTGAGTATGTTCTGCTGGGTTAAATAAGTTGTGAGCGCCAAGCCATCAGGTTGCTCGGTGGCTAATGTCACCACTTTAATTAAGTGGTTAGATAATTGCTGCCATTGCTTAAATAGCTCGATATTGGGATTAATCACTGCATCAGGGCGTTGCGCGCCTACATGCTTAGGTGAAATAAAGGGACCTTCCAAATGAATGCCAAGCAGCTCTGCACCTTGGTAATCTTCTGTGCTAAATTCAGCAACGGATTTCATCGCTTGTTGAATGCCAGCATCGAGCTCAGTCATTGTGGTGCCTAAAAAGCTAGTGGTGCCTTCAGCAGGTAATGCTTGAGTAATGGTATGCAAGCTATCGACTGAAGCATCCATGACATCGCAGCCCTTGACGCCATGCAGTTGCAAATCAATAAAGCCTGGGATGATGTGATAATTGGCTGGGAAGTTATGTACGTCTTCAGCTTGAGTATCGCTGTTAATCGCACTGATTTTCCCATCAGCGATGTCGATAGTCGCTTGTTCCAATACACCCGTTTCTGTATAAAGTTTTGCACCGTTTAAACGCATGAGAGTTACCTTGTGTTTGTGACTTTTTGTAAGTGAGCCGGTTGGTCAGGGTTCAAGCCTTTGGCAATGGCTAACTGAGCAGTGGCAATATAAAACGCTTGCAACGCGACTAATGGGTCACAGATAGGATGTAAGCTTTTTGGTAAAGGCAAACAGGGTTGGTCGATTAATCCTTCAGCCGCCGCTATTAGTAATTGAGCCTCAATGTCAGAAATTTTTTCAATCAATGCAAGGTTGCTTGTTAAGCTCGCGTCATTTTGTATGTAAAGCAAGGTTGGGTAGTTAGGTTTCATCAATGCGAAAGGCCCATGCAATACTTCAGCGCTACTAAACGATTCTGCATGTAAGCCGCAGGTTTCTTTAAACTTTAATGCGGATTCTTGTGCGATAGGGTAGGCAAAGCCACGGCCGCAAACCAGCGTGTCATTCACCGGGGTAAATGTTTCAATAAATGTAGACCAATCGCAGTCACAAGCTTGTTGTAAATAATCCGGTAATTGCGTTAGCGCTTGGAGCAATGCGGTGTCTTTTTTTAACCGAGCCACCAGCATGATTAAAGCGGTGCAACTGGCGATGTAAGATTTTGTCGCGGCAACGGCCTGCTCTTCACCAGCATGCAAGGGGATAACATGGTCAGCAATGTGGGCGAGTGGTGAATCAATCACATTTACTAATGCGACGGTGATGGCGCCATTGTCTTTGGCTGCTTGCATAGCTGAGCAGATGTCATCACTCTGGCCTGATTGCGAGATGCCAATCACCAAACTGTTTTGTGTTTGCAATGATTGCTGATAAACGGTTTGAATTGAAGGCGCCGCTGATGCCGTCACCCAACCCAATTGGCTTTCAAATAAATATTTAGCAAAGGTTGCCGCATGGTCAGAACTGCCACGTGCAATCATCATTACAAACGTCGGCGGTTGTTGCTGAATGATTTGGCTTAATTCATTGATCACACCAATGTTTTCACTCAGCTGTTGTGCAACGATAGCTGGGGCTTGGCGTGCTTCTTGTTCCATCAAAGTCATCATGGTAATGGACGTCCTAACACTTCACGACGAATCATAAATATAGCGCCTTTGGTGGCGTCATGTTCACGTTCGACTAAACGAGATTTTAGTTCGTCACTGACCCACGGTTGAATAAAGGGTGCAACGCCACCGAACAAACAGTAATGCACACGGTCAGCTTTGTCTGCCGCTTTCTCTTTCAGTGTGCGATAAATCAATTCGACTTCTTCAGCCGAACGTTTAATGAGTTTTAAAGCAATCGGATCTTTTTGATCAAGATACTTAACCACAATCGGCACCAGTGTGGCAAACTGAGTGGCATTCGCCGCGTCGGACCAAAAAGCAAACTTATCCCAATCGTTATCAAAGTGTTCGAAAATGGCTTCTAACATCGGTGATTTGTCACCACGGCCATCTAACCAACGGGCGGTGTAACGTTGCGCTTCTAAACCAATCCAAGCGCCAGCACCTTCGTCACCCTGAGGGAATCCCCAGCCACTGGTTTCATGCACATCACGACCGATGATCTGCCAACCGACAATGCCGGTGCCAATAATAATAATCGCGCCATCTTTGCATTCATGTGCACCTAAACAACAGCAATAGCCATCGGAATTTAACACTAATTTTTTGAAAGGATGAGGGTGAGACAAAAACTCTTGGACTTTTTCTTTGATTTCGCAACCCGCCAAACCCATGCCGGCATACAATTCATATTCATCACTGTGAATATCGATGCCGGCTTCCTCAGCCGCTTGTTCGAGTGCATCGTTAATCGATTGCCAAGCGATATTAACGGAGATGCGAATACTCGACATACCGCTCACCGCATGCCCTAAGACATTACCGTCTTCATCTTCAATTTGTAACCGTGATTTTGAACCGCCACCATCGACGCCGATAAAAAGTTTTTTTGCCATATTGTTGAGTCTCCTATAGCACTAATTTGGATGGCGTGAATTATATCATAAGGGCTTGGGTTGTAGGGCCTAGGTCATAGATGAAGAAGTTTTGTGAATGGCGCCTAAATGACTTACAATAATGCGCATTATGGAACAAAAAACGAACAAATATTGGGTGGTGATTCCTGCCGCGGGCTTTGGTGCTCGCATGCAATCGGGTACACCTAAACAGTATCTTAAGATTGCTACGCAAACAATTCTCGATCACACCTTAAGAGTGTTTCTTGATATGCCAACCATTGCGGGTGTTGTCGTGGCGTTAGCGTCAGATGATAACATATGGCCGAGTTCAAATTATGCTGAGCACTCGAAAGTGCAAACCTGTTTGGGTGGTGACGAGCGTTATCAAACCGTGCAACAGGCGTTAAGCCATTTACAGAATCAAATTGATGAGAACGATTGGGTGTTAGTGCATGATGCCGCGCGTTGTGGTATTCAAGCTGATGACCTCACACGATTGATAACGACAGTCGGGCAGCACGCAGTCGGTGGCATACTGGCTTTGCCTGTTGCGGATACGATGAAGCGTGTCGATGACAATCAACACATTATCGAAACTGTTTCACGCGATTCATTGTGGCAAGCACAAACGCCACAAATGTTTCGTTATGGTTTATTAAAACAAGCATTAGATAATGTGACAAAAACCGTTACTGATGAAGCCCAAGCGGTTGAGCAGCTGGGTAAACAACCGATGGTTGTATTAGGCAGTAAACGTAACTTCAAGGTGACGTACCCTGAAGATTTAACCTTAATGGAGAGCTACCTATGCGCATAGGACAAGGCTACGATGTACATCCTTTTGTCGACGGTCGCAAACTGATTTTAGGTGGTGTAGAGATTCCTCATAATCAAGGATTGGCGGGACATTCTGATGCCGATGCTGTACTACACGCCATAACCGATGCCTTATTAGGTGCTGCTGCACTGGGTGATATTGGCCAGCATTTTTCAGACCAAGATGAAGCGCACAAGAATTGTGATAGCCGTGTGTTTTTACGCCACACCAAACAATTGCTCACAGAGCAAGGTTATCAAATAGCTAACCTTGATGTCACCATCATCACTGAAGCGCCTAAAATCTCACCGCATAAAGCCAGCATGTGTGATAACATCGCTGACGATTTAGGTTTAGCTGTTTCACAAATCAATATAAAAGCCACCACCAACGAAAAAATGGGCTTCATTGGCCGTGGTGAAGGCATCGCCGTGATGGCAATTGCATTGCTGGCTTAGCACGCGGTAGGAATGTAGCTCGGATATATCCACCATTGCACTAAACTAGGATAGAAGTAAATGACCAAACAATTCAAAGTATTAATCAGCAACGACGACGGCGTCTACGCCCCCGGCATCGCATGCCTCGCGCGCGAAATGCAAAAAATCGCCAAGGTGGAAGTCGTCGCTCCGGATCGCAATCGCAGCGGTGCAAGTCACTCATTAACTTTAACGCGCCCTCTACGCACACATGAAGCACAAATTAATGATTACCCTGAGAAATTTATCAGCGTCGAAGGCACGCCAACCGATTGCGTACATTTAGCTATTACGGGTTTAATGGATGATATGCCAGACATCGTTGTCTCCGGCATTAACGATGGCGCCAACATGGGTGATGATGTTTTATATTCCGGCACCGTGGCCGCTGCAATGGAAGGTCGGTTCTTAGGTTTTCCCGCTGTTGCTATTTCATTGGTGGGGAATAAAAATTATGAAACCGCCGCTATCATCGCAAAAAATATTGTTCAACGTTTGCGTAAAGAACCGTTAGCCGGTGCAACCATTTTAAATGTGAATGTACCCGACGTACATTATAAAGAAATCACTGGTTATGAAGTGACACGTTTAGGCACACGACATTGTGCTGAACCGACAATTAAAGATAAAGACCCTCGTGGCGCTACGATTTATTGGGTTGGCCCCGTGGGTAAAGAAGATGATGCTGGACCGGGCACTGACTTCCATGCTATTAAACATAATAAAGTGTCTATCACGCCGTTACATGTTGATTTAACCAGTTATGAAAGCTTTGATCGCGTGGCACATTGGGTAGGGGATTTAACTGTCTAATGCGTATCATTCTATCGTTTATATTACTATTATTTGTTTTAACTGCTTGTACTGTACCGAATGGTACTGCCTTGGCTCCCGTCGTTGATGCGCGTGCGCAAATGGCCATGCAGCAAGGCTATTATGATGTTCACCGAGGTGAAACCATTTACTTTATCGCTTGGCGTTTAGATGCTGATCCTATCCGTATCGCACAAGCGAATGGACTGGTTGCACCTTATAAAGTGCATGCTGGCGAACGTTTACGCATTCCACGTCCGGGTGAAACCATTACGCCACCCAAACGTCAACCAGGTCAGTCGCGTCCAGCGCGCTTACCACAGTTACCCAATGTGCCGGTTGGACAATGGCAGTGGCCAACGCGTGGTACGGTTATTAATAACTTCTCAAGCCAAACTAATGGTATTAATGTTGCCGGTCCTTTAGGGCAATCGATTGTTGCGGCGGCTAGTGGTGAAGTGGTGTATAGCGGCAATGGGCTGCCAAGTTATGGCAATGTTATTATCATTAAAAATAACGACACCTACATGAGTGTTTACGCTCATTGCCAACAGATACAAGTGAAGGAAGGGCAGCGTGTTAAGGCTGGTCAACAAATTGCCACGATGGGTAGTTCTGGCACTAACCGCGTAATGTTGCACTTTGAGATTCGCAAACGTGGCAAGGCTGTCAATCCGTTGCAATATTTGGGGCATTAGCGGATAATGCCGATACATATATACTAGGGTAATCCTGTGGCAGATAACGAAAAAACAATTGAAAATACAAAACCTGATGTCATTGTTGAAGATGATATTGATGATATTGATGATACTGAGTTTGGCGGTGATGTTGATGACGACTTAGATGATGATGATGATGATATCGAAGTTGAGGCCAGTATTGAAGTTGAAGTGAAAGATATACCAGAAAAAAAGACTTTTGCTCGTGGCAGCACGAAAGATTTCGATCCTACTCTAATGTATCTCAGCGAAATTGGTTTCTCACCATTACTGACAGCAGCAGAAGAAGTTAAATTTGGTCGGTTAGCGCGCGATGGTGATATGCCTGCCCGTAACCGCATGATTGAAAGTAATTTACGCTTGGTAGTTAAGGTTGCACGACGTTATGTGAATCGAGGCTTAGCCTTTGCCGATTTAATCGAAGAGGGTAATCTTGGTTTAATCCGTGCTGTTGAAAAATTCGACCCTGAAAAAGGTTTCCGATTTTCAACTTATGCCACGTGGTGGATCCGTCAAACCATCGAACGCGCGATTATGAATCAAACGCGCACAGTACGTTTGCCTGTACACGTGGTGAAAGAAATGAATATTTATTTGCGTGCGACACGTGAATTAACACAATTGAACAAAGGCCTAGAACCGACACCTGAAGAAATTGCTAAGCACGTTGACAGACCTGTTGCCGATGTGAAAAAAATGCTGAAATTGCATCAAGCAAGAACTACCTCTGTTGATGTCACGATTGGCGCGGATTCAGAGCGTTCATTGTTAGAGACCATCGCCGATGAAAACAACGTCGACCCCGCACAACAACATCAAGATACGAATCTGAAAGCTAACATTGAAGAATGGTTGCTACAGCTCAATGATAAGCCTCGTGAAATCATCGCCCGCCGTTTTGGTTTACTAGGCCATGACCGCATGACCCTAGAAGAAGTCGGCAAAGCCGTCGGCCTCACCCGCGAACGTGTCCGCCAAATCCAAGTCGAAGGCTTACGCAAACTCCGCCGTATCATGGAAGAACATGGTATCTATTCGGATATGTTGTTTGAGGAATAGTATTTGTTAAGGGTTTAGGTATTAGAGGGTTTTGTTGCCGCGAGAGTGCGGTATTTATTGATATAAGCCCTAAGCCCTAACTCAAAACATCCGCTTCAAAATATCATTCTTGTCGATAAAGTGATGCTTTAACGCACCAAGAATATGCAGCACGATCAACACACCTAATGTCCAGGCCATGAATTCATGGGCTTGGCTCATAAAGCCGGCCAATGGTTTGTTTAAGCTGACGAAAGGGGTAGGGGCTTCGAATAGATTAAAGAAGTTGGGGATGTGTCCGGATGCTGTTGCCATGATCCAACCGCTTAAGGGCATGCAGAATAAAACGATATACATCAGTAGATGCGTCAGGCGAGCCAGAAAGCGTTCTTTGTCTGGCATACTGTTGGGCCATTGTGGCTTAACATTCATAATACGCCAGCCAATGAAGATGACAGCTAGTACCAGGAGAATCAAACCAATCGATTTATGCACCATCATGATGGTCATGAAGGTTTGCTTGCTGGTGTATTGCGTGAGTATCCCCAATACAATTTGTGCAATAATTGTTAGTGCAATTAATCCATGAAGTAACTTAGTCACAACACCGTATTTATCTTTAGAATTCATCAACTGCATCAGTTTCTCCTTTATTCCGTATTCTTAACCAGTATCGCGATTCGTCGAGCTGTAGCTTTCAGCTCCGTCATCCCGCGATCAAGTCGCGGGATGACGTATCAACAAACACCAACTAATGATGCAACAGACGTTGCAAATCTGCAATCGATAATTGATCCGAGCGTTGGCGGATATTGACGCCTAGTTGGCGACTGATTTGGCTATCAATGAAGAGACCACGAATGGTGACTTTGTTCGTATCAGGGTGAGTTTCTGAAACCAGTAAATAATGCTGGTCAATCTCTTGCATGGTTTTAATCACATGGCCAACTTGAGCAATGCTGACCGTTTCATAGTCTACCGCACATAAGTCATCCATCTTAACCATAATACTCTTAACTTTTAGTTGCTTACGCTCAACTCGTAATTCTTCTTGGAGCTTAACGGGTTTGGAGCCAAGGATATCTTCAAGGATAACTAGCCCAACTAAACAATCACAATCATCTAAGACTAAGGTTGCATGGATATCCAAGCGTTCCATTTCAGTACGAGCATCAAACATACGACGATCTTTCTCAATCGTGAGGGGCTTAATTTTGGTGAAGTCCAGCATGACATAGCTGGCTGGGTCATCTAAGTGGACGACTTCGGGCGCTTCTTCGGGCTTATCATAACCGCTACATCCTGCAAGCGGCAGGGTCGGGAGAACTGAGTAATCTTTAGCCATTGTTTTTCCTTGTGATTGGAGTTTTGAGCGTCGGGTATGGGGAGTTGAAAAAGTTATCGTGCAGCGACTTACTCCCCATGCCCGACACTCAATACTCTAAGCTCAAAAACCTTGAAATTTTCATATTGGCCCCCATTATAACAGTCATACCTGATATTTAAAAAGAGGAAAATCAACATGACTGTAGAAGCCAACAAAGAAACCTTAGGATTTCAAACCGAAGTAAAGCAATTGCTCAATTTAATGATCAATTCGCTATATAGCAACAAAGAAATCTTTTTGCGTGAATTAATCTCTAATGCTGCCGACGCCTCAGACAAGTTGCGTTTTGAAGCATTAGAAAACGATAAGCTAATGGAAGGTGATCCTGAATTACGTGTCCGCATTAGCTTTGATGAGAAAAAGAAAACCGTCACTATTTCGGATAATGGTATTGGTATGAACCGTGATGAAGCTGTGCTAAATTTGGGCACAATCGCTAAGTCAGGTACAAAATCTTTCATGGAGTCACTAACGGGCGATCAAGTCAAAGATGCGCAGTTAATCGGTCAATTCGGTGTGGGCTTTTATTCTGCTTTCATCGTCGCTGATGAAGTGACGGTTGAAACGCGTCGAGCCGGTGCGAAAAATGACACGGCTGTACGTTGGGTATCAAAAGGTGATGGCGAATACACCATTGAAACCATCGACAAAGCGACTCGCGGTACTGACATCATCTTACATTTAAAGAAAGATGAAAAAGAATACGCGAGCGAACATCGCTTACGTGAAGTCATTAAAAAATACTCTGATCACATCAACTTACCTGTGGTTATGAAAGTCACTAAGCAAGTGCCTGATGAGTCTGCCGGCGAGCCGAAAGAGGGCGAAATGCCAGCGATGAAGGATGTCACTGAAGATGAAACCATTAATGACGCAAAAGCATTATGGGCACTATCAAAAGCTGATATTAGTGCTGATGAATATAAAGAATTCTACAAACATATCTCACATGATTATTCTGATCCGACTAGCTGGAGCCATAATAAAGTCGAAGGTAAGTTTGATTACACGACATTATTGTATTTACCTGCTCGCGCACCATTCGATTTGTTCGAAATGGAGCAAAAAAATGGTTTAAAATTATACATCCAACGCGTTTTCATTATGGATGAAGCCGATAACTTTTTGCCGCGCTACTTGCGTTTCATTAAGGGTGTGGTCGATTGTAAAGACTTGCCATTGAATGTCTCTCGTGAGATTTTGCAGCGCAGCGCCGTGGTCGATAAAATCCGTGGTGCTTGTATCAAACGTAGTTTAGATATGATCACAAAGCTGAGCAAAGATGCTGAAAAATATGCCGAATTCTGGGCACAGTTTGGTAATGCCGTGAAAGAGGGGATTGTTGAAGATAGCGAGAACAAAGATAAGATTGCCAAGTTATTACGTTTCGCTTCAACCAATTCTGAGACACCTGTTCAAAATGTTTCATTAGAAGCTTATGTTGATCGCATGAAAGACAAGCAAGACACTATCTACTTCTTGAGCGGTGAATCGTTCAATGCGGTTAAAAATAGCCCACATTTGGAAGTCTTCCGCAAGAAGGGTATCGAAGTCTTATTGCTAACCGACCGCATCGACGAATGGGTAACCACACACTTAACCGAATTTGATGGCAAGAAATTGCAATCAGTCGCGAAAGGCGAGTTAAACCTTGGTGATGTTGAAGATAAAGAAGAAGAAAAGAAAAATGAAGAAGTTAAGACGGAATTCGAAGGTATTATCAAGCAAATAAAAGAGGCTTTAGGCGAGAAAGTGAGCGATGTTCGTATTACGCATCGTTTAACAGACTCACCTGCCTGTGTGGTGATGAACGATAATGACATGAGTTTGCAGATGCAGCAGCTGTTCAAGCAAGCCGGTCAAGAAATGCCTGCGACTAAGCCTATCTTCGAGGTGAATCCTGAGCATGAATTGATTCAACGCTTGAAATCTGAGCAAGACGATAGCCGATTCGCTAACTTGAGCGAAGTGCTGTTAGGTGAAGCGATTTTAGCTGAGGGTGGTAAATTAGATGATCCAGCTGGATTTGTCCGTCAAATCAATGAATTATTGAAGTAAGCTAACAAAATAAATCTGTATGATAAAACATCAGATTGTTAATTTTTTGTTAAGCTTCAGTCAGTATAATAGGACCTGCAAATCAGTCTCCTTAATGATTAGCAGAGCAAACGGCCCGCGTCACCTTTCAGGTTTCGCGGGTTTTTTAATGGGTTTTATTTCTTGTAGGGTGGATAAAAATTCGGCCGCAGGCCGGATATATCCACCAGCAGTGGTTAATGATAGAGCCCTGGTGGATATGTATTCGCTTTCGCTCACACTTTTATCCACCCTACAGGGGAATGATTCAACAACGTCTCCCGAAGAGAGATAGAGATATAATGATCCACGCTTTGATTCACCACCCTACAAGAATGAAGAGGTCGATAAGGGCCTGCAAACCTCGCCAAAATCCTCGCGCAAAGCCTCATTATTTGTTATCTTACGCCCCATCAAATCCAAGGAGAACAACAATGTTAATCGGCGTCCCAAAAGAGATTAAAAATCACGAATACCGTGTCGGTATGGTGCCATCTAGCGTGGCTGAATTAATTAGCCATGGTCATCAAGTGATTGTAGAAACAGAAGCCGGTATGGGCATTGGTATCACTGATGAAGATTACACTGATGTTGGCGCGGAAATCATCAACACGGCAAAAGAAATTTTCAAACGTGCTGACATGATTGTGAAAGTCAAAGAACCACAACACAGTGAATGCAAAATGTTACGTGATGGCCAGATCTTATTTACCTATCTGCATTTGGCTGCTGATGAAGCACAAACCCGTTTATTGCAAGAATCAGGTTGTATTGCTATCGCTTATGAAACCGTGACCAATCGTTTTGGTCAATTGCCATTATTATCACCCATGAGTGAAGTGGCGGGTCGTATGTCTATTCAAGCCGGTGCGCATTGTTTAGAAAAAGCACAAGGTGGTAACGGCGTATTATTAGGTGGTGTACCCGGTGTTGAAGCGGCACATGTAGTGGTGTTGGGTGGTGGTGTCGTCGGCACGAATGCCATTCGTATGGCCATGGGTATGGAAGCACATGTTACTGTGGTGGATATGTCACTACCGCGTTTAAAAGAGTTAGATATGCAGTTTGGTTCGAAACTTAATACTGTTTACTCAACCCAATTCAATATTGAAAAATATGCCGCTCAAGCTGACTTGTTAGTCGGTGCGGTGTTAATTCCGGGTGCATCAGCACCTAAGCTTGTGACAAAAGCCATGGTCGAAACCATGAAGCCAGGTTCTGTTATTGTCGATGTCGCCATCGATCAAGGCGGTTGTTTCGAAACTAGCAAACCGACAACGCATGCTGAGCCTACCTATTTGGTGAACGATGTGATTCATTATTGTGTGACGAATATGCCGGGGGCGGTGCCACGTACAGCAACCTTCGCGTTAAATAATGCGACATTACCATTTATTATTGCGCTTGCGAACAAGGGTTATATGCAGGCATTGCTAGACGATGAACATTTACGTAATGGATTAAATGTTCATACTGGTCAAATTACCCACGCCGGTGTTGCCGAAAGTTTTAATGAGTTTCACGTAGATGCGCTCACTATCTTAAAATAAACTTTCTCTTCGCCCACAGGAGAAGCTCTACCATTAACAGCTTTAAAACGAGGACCAAACCATGAAATGTTTCACTACCAGTAAAGCCACTATCGCGATTGAAGTTGTCAGCAAATCAAATTTAAAAAAATGGTTAAGTGCTCAACCTGAAAACGTCCTTAACCAGCTTACAACGGTTGACTTTAAAGCGACGGATCACGACTCCGTTAACCTTTTCAATGAGAAGGGTGAGTTAAGCAAAGTCGTTGTAGGTGTGGAAAATATCGATATTTATTCTTTAGCCGCTTTACCGTTGAAATTACCCAAAGGTAATTATCACATTGAAGATGAAGCCGGTTTGTTTGGCGACACTGATGTTGAAATTGGCTGGGCATTAGGTGCGTATCAATTCGACAAATATAAAAAAATGAAACGCCAGCCTGCAAAATTAAAAATTCGCGATAACGCCGATTACATTAAAACCGTAACCGAAGGTTGTTACTACACCCGCGACTTAATTAATACTAGCCCTGAACAAATGGGCCCTGAAGAATTAGCCGCAAGTGCAGAAGCCTTGGCGGAAGAATTTTCTGCTGACTGTAATGTCATCGTTGGCGAAGAATTACTCGAACAAAATTTTCCAGCGATACATGCTGTCGGACGAGCCAGTGATCGTGAACCACGTTTAATTGATTTACGATGGGGAACCGAAGGTAAAAAAATCACATTGGTCGGTAAAGGCGTATGCTTTGACACCGGTGGTTTAGACATCAAACCACCTGCCGGTATGATCATGATGAGCAAAGACATGGGCGGCGCCGCTCACGTGTTAGGCTTAGCTCGAATGATCATGACAGCGAATATTCCCGTGCAATTGCGCGTGTTAGTGTCCGCCGTCGAAAATTCTATTTCTGGTAATGCCTATCGTCCGAGTGATGTGATCAATACACGCAAAGGCTTAACCGTCGAAATCGGCAACACCGATGCCGAAGGTCGTGTTGTATTAGCGGATGCCATCACGTACGCATTAGAAGAAGAGCCTGACGTCCTCATCGACATGGCAACCTTAACCGGTGCTGCTCGCGCAGCTGTCGGCACAGAGATAGCCGCACTGTTTAGCAACAGCCCTGAACTGACTGAGTTGACCATGGAATACGGTGACTTGCTTGACGATCCTATCTGGCCTTTACCGTTATACAAAGGTTATCGCCACTTACTTGATAGCCCATACGCCGATATTAACAATGCTTCCAAAGAACCTTACGGCGGCGCGATCACAGCGGCTTTATTCCTAAAAGAATTTGTCGGTGACGATACGCCATGGATGCATTTCGATATCATGGCTGCAACAACTCAAGCCAAACCTGGCCGACCCATCGGTGCTGAATCGATGGCCATCAGAGCGTTGTTTGAGATGTTGTTGGATTAGTAAGGTTTTGCTGGCTTCTCGCCAGCACTTGTTTTTCCCTCATTCGGCTCTTCGAGCCTGTCTCCCGATAATCGGGAGACAGTGGTCGCAGACCGGATGAGGGGTGAGCAAGAAGGCTGGCGTAGCCAGCAACAAAATTATTTTTGAACTCTATCGATTTAGCTTTTTTCTTCAGGCATCTTCACCGGCGTAATGCGAATCAACATACTGAACATGGGATTGTCCAAGTAGTGCAGTTCATTGCTGCGCATTCGGATAGCTTGTTTCAAACGAAAGCTTGTAAAGGTTGATGCGTTGTTTGCGTCTAATTCAGCCGTGGGTAGAGTGAAGAGTAGGTTGGTGCGTAAAATCAAATACTGTTGCTTGCTGACCTTGAGGGTACCGTCGATGGACCATTTGCTGGGGATGACAGTGGCGGTTACCATCGGTTCATCATCAGTTGATGCTGCTGGGCTAAGGGTTGCATCGGCATCACTTGAGACTGCAGGTGACAAGGTATCATCACTAGCATCAATTGATGCTGCGGGTGATAAGGTTTCATCACTTATCGCTGAAGCTGCTGGTGCTAATGTATCATCAGAAACATCTGGGCTTAATGTTTGAGCCGTCATAACATCAGCTGGAAGTTGTTGCACATCTTGCGGTGGTGTCACTGATGGATAAGGTATGGCATTGCCATTACTGTCATAGGCGGTGCCACCAAAAATGTGAATGGCTTTGCCATTGCTAGGTATGTTTTCCATCCACGACATGTGAATTAATATTTTGTAATCTGTATTGCTCGCTAATTTAGTTGCCTGCTTGTTTAGGGTGAAATCTTGTTGCGGTACTAGTTGAAAATCAACTGGGTTGGTCATATCGGTTACTGAAGCAGCCGGTGATAATGTCACCGTGTTTCTAAAACTCGGCAACGGTGGATCTTGTGGCCAAACTTCGTTTTTCATATTAGCAAGATTAGTGTTTTGGAAAACAATAATCTCAACTTGATACCAACTGTTATCTTGTTGCGCAGCAAGTGTTAATAAAGGAACAAACAGCAAAAGGGCGATAAATTTTTTCATGCAGATACTCAATGTTGGTCTACTATTATAGACAGAGACGACACTAATAAACAGGGTATTTTTAATGTCTCAAATTCGATAGAATAAGATAATCTTGGGAAAGGAAATTAGATATGGCGAAAACACATACAGAAACTGAACAAACGCATAAGCCAGGCTTGTATCAGCTGGTTTTAAAACATCATAACAGTGTTGATGAGCACAAAATATTAGCAATCTTTGAGCGTTTTTTTGATGCGACACCTGATACCGCACAAGAAATGTACGAGCAATTGCAAAATGACGGCAAAATAAGCTGCGGTGTATTCACCCATGGTATAGCTGAAACCATGATTGCTCAAATATGCAAAGTATCTGAGCAGCTTGGTAGTGAATTAACATTCACGATGGAAGCGATGAACAACAGTAAAGGAGCCACTCCATGTTAGATAGGGATTTAGAATTAGCCATTAACATGGCATTTAAATATGCCCGTGAACATCGTTATGAATTCATGACCGTTGAGCAATTGTTGTTGGCATTACTTGAGAATCAAACGGTACTCAGCGTGTTAACATCTTGCCAAGCAAACGTTGATATATTACGTGAAAAATTAACGCAATATATTGAAGAGACTACACCTAAGTATGCTGATGATGCATTGTCACAAGATCCACAACCGACCTTAGGCTTCCAACGTATTTTACAACGTGCTGTCTTCCATGTGCAATCGACAGGGCAAATGGAAGTGAATGGTTCTAATGTATTGTTGGCCATCTTTAGCGAGCAAGAATGTGAAGCGGTATATTTGCTGAATCAAGAAAACATCACACGCGCGGAAGTTATTAATTTCTTGTCTCAAGAAGGCAACAAAAGTTTCGATCAACAACCACAACAATCAGCATCGATTGAGTTTGAATCGATGGGAGATGAGCAAGCGGGTGAGCAAAGTGCATTAAGCAGCTATGCGACAAACTTAAATAAAAAAGCCAAAGCAGGAAAAATAGACCCTGTTGTTGGGCGAAATAATGAAATTACCACAGCGATCCAAGTTTTATGTCGCCGTCGTAAAAATAATCCATTACTCGTGGGTGAAGCCGGTGTGGGTAAAACAGCAATTGCAGAAGGTTTAGCCAAGCGTATTATTGATGGTGAAGTACCAGAAGTGATGTCTGAATGCACGATTTATTCTTTAGATTTAGGTAGCTTATTGGCAGGCACAAAATACCGTGGTGATTTTGAAAAGCGTTTGAAACAATTGTTGGATGAGCTACAAAAAGATCCTAAATCTGTTTTATTCATTGATGAAATCCATAATATTATTGGTGCTGGCGCAGCAGCCGGTGGAGTGATGGATGCCTCTAATCTAATTAAGCCCATGTTAGCTTCTGGTGAATTGAAATGTATGGGGTCGACAACTTTCCAAGAGTATCGTCAAATCTTTGAAAAAGATCGTGCCTTGGCGCGTCGCTTCCATAAAATTGATGTTAAAGAACCGAGCGTACGTGAATCGGTAGATATCCTATTGGGCTTGAAACATTTCTACGAAGAATATCATAATGTGAAATATTCTTTCCCTGCATTAAAGCAGGCAGCGAAATTATCCAACCGTTATGTTACCGATCGCCAATTGCCGGATAAAGCCATTGATGTGATTGATGAAGCGGGTGCGGCACAACAATTATTGCCCGAGAATAAACGCAAAAAAATTATTGGCGTGAGTGAGGTTGAAACTGTTGTCGCGAAAATGGCAGGTGTGCCAGCGAAAAGTGTGTCAACCACAGATCAAAAAATGTTGCGTAACTTAACGCGTGATTTGAAAATGTTGGTATATGGCCAAGACAAAGCGATCGACGCATTGGGATCAGCTATTCGCACTGCACGTTCAGGTTTAAATGATATTAATAAGCCGGTAGGTTCATTTATTTTCACTGGTCCAACGGGGGTCGGTAAAACCGAAGTTGCACGACAATTGTCAAATGTGATGGGCATTAAGTTGCTTCGCTATGATATGTCAGAATATATGGAATCGCATGCGGTGTCGCGTTTAATTGGTTCACCTCCTGGTTATGTGGGTTATGAACAAGGTGGCTTATTAACAGAAGATATCAATCAAAATCCTTACTGTATTTTGTTGTTGGATGAAATTGAAAAAGCTCATCCTGATATTTATAACTTGTTGTTGCAAGTGATGGATAATGGAACCTTAACGGATAATAATGGCCGCACAGCGGATTTCCGTCATGTTATTTTAATTATGACAACGAATGCAGGTGCTGAGTCGTTACAAAAAACTTCCATTGGTTTCTCCGAGCAAGATAACAGTACCGATAGTATGAATGATTTGAAACGTGTATTTACACCGGAGTTTCGTAATCGTTTAGATGCTATTGTACAATTTGACCCACTCAGTGAAGAAATGGTGCGCAATGTTGTGGGTAAATTCTTAATGGATTTAGAAGTGCGTATGGAAGAACAAAAAGTGTCGATGAAAACGAAACCAGCGGTTCGGGATTGGTTAGCTAAAAATGGTTACGACCCATTAATGGGGGCTCGACCTATGGCGCGTTTGATTAAAGAGAAACTGAAAAAACCGTTAGCTGAAGAATTACTGTTTGGTAAACTCAAAGCAGGCAGTGAAGTCATGATTGATGTTGTAAAAGATGAGTTTAAATTTACGATTAAAGAAAAGCAAACGGCAGAAGAAGCAAAAGGGTAGTTTTCCCGAAACAAAAGACAAAAAAAAGCCCGAATAAATTCGGGCTTTTTTTTACGAATAAAAAATTACCACTTGCTGTTGCTACGGCGGTCATCTCTTTTTTCTTGTGGACGTGCTTCGTTCACTTTCAATGTACGACCATTGAAGTCTTCACCGTCCATACCTTTGATTGCAGCTTCGCCACTTTCAGTGCTAGGCATTTCAACGAAACCAAAACCTTTAGAGCGTTTAGTTTCACGATCGTGAATGATTTTCACAGCATCGTCGTTTAAGCTTTCGCTATCAGTTAAGTATTCAGAAAAAGCTTCGTGTAAATCAGCTTCGCTAGTATCGAATGGCAAGTTGCCAACATATAATTTCATAGACATTTTATAGATTCCTATTTCAGTTGTTAAGTCATCAAGTAGCTATTTCAGGAACCAACGAAAACGGGATCTTAAAATGCATTACCAGGACAAGCGAGATCATAACAGAATCTGGCAATAATGCGAGAAGATTTGCTTAATTTTTGTCGCGATAGACAATTCGACCCTTGGTGAGGTCGTATGGTGACATTTCGACCATGACTTTATCACCAGGGAGGATGCGAATGTAATTTTTACGCATACGGCCAGAGATATGGGCGACAATGATATAGTCTTTCTCTTCGGTGCTCATATCGAGTAATTTAACCCGAAACATGGTGTTTGGCAGCTTATCTGTGACCACACCTTCCATTTCAATCTCATCTTTTTCCTTGGGCTCAACGCCTGCACGCTCAGGCTTCTTGCGTTTTTTGCGTTTTTTTCTGCCACCTGCGGCATCATTTAAGACTTGGTTTGGATTGAGTTTGGACACTTGTGACCTTTTAGTTAGTAATTGGGCCGAATTTTGCCTGATTTTAGCCAAAATGGCAAGGATCCTGATTGACCCTTCTCTCGGTTATCGGGGGAGGGTGGCCCGAAAGAGCGGATAAGGGCCAAATTAAGCGCTGACACAGCCAGCAAATCGACATTAAATGAAGTGTGTCCCACCAAATGAAGCCGGTAACAACGCCCCAAGCGTCATTGTCATCGATTCACCATTTTGACCATAACAATGTATCGGTGTGTCATCACTCGCAAATTCACGAATATATTGTCGACAGGCACCACAAGGTGGGCAGGGTGTTTCGCCGGTGCTGATGATAAGCACTTCGGCAATGTTCGTTTCACCCGCGCTGACCATTTGGCAAATGGCCGATGATTCAGCGCATGATGTGATGCTGTAAGATGCACATTCAACATTGCAACCGGCATAGTAATTATTTTTATCCGTTCGAATGCAGCAACCGACTTTGAATTTAGAGTAAGGGCTGTAAGCATTTTGCATCACGGCTTGCGCTTGTTCTAACATGTTTTGTTTGTTTGGCATGATTGTTTCTCGTTTTGTAGGGTGGATAAAAGTTCAAGCGGAGCTTGGACATATCCACCAGCGGCATTGGCTTTGTTATAAATGGTGGAACTATCCGGCTTTCAGCCGAACTTTTATCCACCCTACACTAATACTTCTTTAATGATTTCCAACGCATCATCCAATTGCTCTTTCGTAATAACAAGTGGCGGTGCTAAGCGCACAACAGTCGCATGAGTTTCTTTACTCAGAATACCCTTGTCCATCAGCTGCAAGCAGACATCGCGCGCATCTAATTGATTCGGATGAAACTCAATACCGACAAACAAACCTTTACCACGTATTTCTTTGATGGCGGAGTTGTTAATTTTTCGTAACTCTGCCATGAAGTATTCACCCAGTTCATGTGAACGTTCGGCAAGTTTTTCTTCTTCAATAATATTTAACGCTTCAAGTGCGACGACTGATGATAAAGGATTACCGCCGAATGTACTGCCATGTGAACCGTAAGTGAAAACATCCATGACATCTTTACGCGATAAAAACATGGAAACGGCTAACATGCCGCCGCCCAAGGCTTTACCTAAAATCAAACCATCAGGTGTCACATCATCATGTTGGCAAGCGAGTAATTTCCCGGTACGGCCAAGGCCCGTTTGGATTTCATCGCAAATTAATAGCACGTTATGTTTTTCACATAAGGCTTTGCACTTTTTCAAATAACCTGCGGGTGGAATGACGATACCGCCTTCACCTTGAATCGGTTCAACTAAAAACGCAGCCGTGTTCGGTGTGATCGCCGCTTCTAGTGCATCGACATCACCGTAATCAACTAATTTAAAGCCGGGTGTAAAGGGACCGAAACCTTTTTGATACGCTTTTTCAGATGAAAACCCGACAATCGTCGTGGTGCGACCGTGAAAGTTACCGTTAGCGACAATTATTTCCGCTTGCTCGTCGGCAACACCTTTCACAGTGTAAGCCCATTTGCGCGCCGCTTTAATTGCGGTTTCTACGGCTTCAGCGCCAGTGTTCATTGGCAACGCCATGTCTTGCTCTGTCATGTCACAGGCTTTTTTCAAAAATGCACCGAGTTTGTCGGTGTAATAAGCACGAGACACAATCGTTAATTGATTGGCTTGATCCGTTAAGGCTTGCACCAAACGAGGGTTACAATGACCATGACTGACAGCGGAATATGCACTCATCATATCAAGATATTTTTTACCCTGATCATCCCAGACATAAGGACCTTCACCTTTAACTAATACGACAGGTAGAGGGTGGTAGTTGTGGGCACCGTATTGTTCTTCGAGTTGCATAGAGTTATTCATCGTTATTCTCCACTTTAATTAATTGTTCTATGATGTCGACAGCAAGGGTGGCTGTCATATTAGTTTTATCATCTAAATTAGGGTTGAACTCTACAACTTCGGCACCAATAAAGTTCGGTTGCTGACGTAAGCTGGGCAAGCAATCAAGTAAGTCTTGTGCTTTAACACCGTTACTTTCTGGTGTGCCAACGCCGGGTGCTTCTGCACAATCAACACCGTCTATATCAATACTAATACCAAAACCAACGGTATTGGTTTGCACGATGTTTAATGCTTCGGCGAATACGACAGCCATTCCACGCTCAAGTACTTCCTCCATGTAATAAATGCGTACCCCCATCGCTTCGAGTAAGGCTTTTTCACCGGGTTCATAACTGCGGATGCCAATCATCACTAAATTTTCGGGTAGTACTTTAGGTTCGTCGTTTAAGATTGACGTTAATGCTGGGTCGCCATGACCCAATAAGCAGGCAACCGGCATACCGTGAATATTGCCTGAAGGACTAGAGTCATGTGTGTGGGCATCGAGATGAGCATCAAACCAAATTAAACCAAAGGAACCTTTGTCGCGTAAGACATTATGCACACCACTCCAAGTGCCGATGCCAGAAGAGTGATCGCCTCCTACGGTAATAAATGATTCTTTATTCGTGAGTGCCTGTTGCGTCGCTTCAGCCAAACGTGTTGAAACATCAACAATTGTTGGTATGTCAGAAGCTGGCACATTGCGATCTTTCGGTTTGATAGTTGTTTGCCAATGGACATTGTTATATTTACTTAACAACGTATCCATGTATTTAAATTCTTGCAGTGCGATAGGGCCGTAAGCACAACCACGATCGCCAGCACCCAAGCCAACGGAATAACCAATAAGATTAATAGGATGTGACACGTTTATTCTCCTAATGCATCTAAATATTTCTCAGCATCCAATGCTGCCATACAACCGGTTCCTGCAGAAGTCACGGCTTGTCGGTAAACATGATCCATAACATCGCCAGCAGCAAATACACCTTCAACACTCGTTGCAGTAGCATTACCTTGCAAGCCACTGTTAACTTTAATATAGCCATTTTCCATATCCACTTGGCCGTCAAAAATACCCGTGTTAGGTTGATGACCAATCGCGATGAATACACCATGAACATCGATGTCTTTAGTTGCACCATCAGTCGTGCTTTTGATTCGCATGCCAGTTACACCCATTTTATCACCTAGCACTTCATCAAGTGTGTGATTCCACTCAATGCTGACATTGCTATTTTTTGCTTTCGCTAGCAATTGGTCACTTAATATTTTTTCAGAGCGAAAGGCCTCGCGTCGATGCACGACTGTGACATGGCTAGCAATGTTTGAAAGATATAATGCTTCTTCAACCGCCGTGTTACCACCACCAATCACGGCAACAGCTTTATCGCGATAAAAGAAACCATCGCACGTCGCACAAGCCGAAACACCTTTACCCATAAATGCTTGCTCAGAATCCAAACCTAAATATTTCGCAGTAGCGCCTGTGGTAATGATTAAAGCATCACAGGTATAGCTTTCACTATCACCTTGTAATTGAAAAGGGCGTTGTTGTAAATCAACTTGATTAATATGGTCGTTAATGATTTTTGTATCAAACCGTTCGGCATGTTTTAACATACGCGTCATGAGTTCGGGCCCTTGTACGCCATCATTATCGCCAGGCCAATTGTCGACGTCTGTGGTGGTGGTGAGCTGCCCACCGGGTTGCATGCCGGCGATGATGACAGGATTTAAATTGGCGCGAGCGGCGTAAACGGCAGCGCTATAACCGGCAGGGCCAGAACCTAAAATAACTAAACGGTGATGTGACATGGTTGTTGTTCTCTACTTTGTTGTAACTGGCAGAGATGCTATCATAGTTAAACTACACACACCAAACCGTCATGGTTAAATTTTGAACGAGAGAGACCAGTTTGAAACAAGCAAAAAATAAACAATCTAAATTTGATGTCACAAGCCAGGTGCGACGACATATTGTTGAAGGTATTTTCATTGGCCTAGCGGCTATTGCCATTTTTGTTTTATTATCATTAGTGAGTTACGCGCCGAGTGATCCGGGTTGGTCGAATACTGGCGACATCGGTACAGCCACTCAAAATGCGGGCGGAGCCATTGGTGCTTGGTTGGCCGATTTCATGTTATATTGCTTTGGTTACATCGCTTACTTATTTCCCATCGGTTTTGTTTATGGTGGCTGGTTAGTGTTTCGCCAACGTAATGACTCGGATGCGCATGAGCGTAATTATTGGGTGTTGGCGTTGCGTAGCTTTGGTTTCTTATTGTTATTGTGTGGTGCTTGTGGCTTATTTAGTTTGCACGTTAACGCATCACCTAGTTACCTACCTTATAGTGCTGGCGGCATACTCGGACAACTCATTGGCCCAGGTTTAACCGGTGCATTAAATTTCACAGGCACCAGTTTAATTTTAATTGCCTTTGTTTTAGCAGGTGTTACGTTAGCCACCGGTATGTCATGGTTTACCGTTACCGATCATGTGGGCCATTACACGATTATTGCCGCGGTATGGGTGAAAGATCGGGCTGTCGATTTTTATTATTGGGTACTTGATAAATGGTTGGAACGTCGTGAAGCGAAAGCCGAGCGTGCAGAGCAAGCCCCTAAACCTAAGCGCAAACCTACACCACTCATTGCTGTTCCTGCACCTCAGCCTGTGCAAGCAGCTGTCAGTGAACGCAAACCGATCATTGCTGAGCCGCAAGTGAATATGATTCAGCCGAGTGTGCGTGCGCAGAAAGAACGTCAGGGTAAATTGTTCGAAAGTCCAGAGTTTGCGTCACTGCCACCTTTATCATTATTAGAGCGCGCGAAAGAATCGAAAGACCCCGCTTTTTCTAAAGAAGTGTTACAAAATCTTTCTAGCTTATTAGAATCAAAATTAAAAGAATTTGGCGTGCAGGCGAATGTTGTGGCTGTCTATCCTGGTCCGGTGATTACGCGCTTTGAATTAGATTTAGCTGCCGGTACGAAAGCGAGTCGCCTAACCAGCTTGTCGCGCGATTTAGCGCGTTCATTATCGGTGATTAGCGTACGTATTGTGGAAGTCATTGCCGGGAAATCTTATGTTGGTTTAGAAATCCCCAATGAAAACCGTGAAATTGTGCGCTTGAGTGAAGTGTTAGAATCACAAGAATTTGAAGCATCTAAATCAGCTTTAAGTTTAGCCTTAGGCAAAGACATTGCTGGCCATCCTGTTGTCGTGGATTTAGGGAAAATGCCGCATCTATTAGTCGCGGGTACTACAGGTTCAGGTAAATCCGTCGGTGTGAATGCGATGTTATTAAGCTTATTATATAAAGGCACGCCTGATGAAGTGCGCTTGATTTTAATCGACCCAAAAATGTTAGAGCTTTCGATCTATGATGACATTCCACATTTATTAACGCCTGTGATTACCGATATGAAAGATGCGGCTAATTCCTTACGCTGGGCTATTGGTGAGATGGACCGACGTTATAAAGTGATGGCAGCTTTAGGTGTGCGTAATTTGGCGGGTTACAATACTAAAGTGAAAGAAGCTAAAAAACCGATTCCCGATCCTGCTTGGCCGAAAGTCGCAGAAGGTGAAGCGCCAGAATTAGAAGTCCTACCTAGTATTGTGATTGTCGTCGATGAATTTGCCGATATGATGATGGTGGTGGGCAAAAAAGTTGAAGAGTTAATTGCACGCCTCGCACAAAAAGCACGTGCGGCCGGTATCCATTTAATTCTAGCCACGCAACGTCCATCCGTCGATGTGATTACCGGCTTAATTAAAGCCAATATCCCAACGCGTATCGCCTTCCAAGTATCATCACGCATTGATTCACGCACCATCCTCGATCAGGCCGGTGCAGAGCAATTATTGGGGCACGGTGACATGCTTTATATGCCAACTGGCAAAGAACCTACTCGTGTACATGGCGCCTTTGTCGCCGATCAAGAAGTCCATAACGTGGTGCATGATTTAAAAGAACGTGGATCGCCCAGCTATTTAGATGAAGTATTAGAAGGCAATAAAAATATTAGTGACACAGGTGTGCCTATTAGCGGTGGAGAAGGCGGTGATGATTTAGATGCCTTGTTTGATGATGCCGTTAAAATTGTCGCAGAAACGAGACGAGCATCTATCTCTAGCGTACAACGTCGCTTAAAAATAGGCTATAACCGTGCCGCTAGAATTCTTGAAGAAATGGAAGCCCAAGGCATGGTCACACCAATGGAATCGAATGGTGCCAGAGAAGTGTTGATTCCTGCGCCAGCAGAATGATGGTCCTTAAAACCCATAACCACCATCGTCAGCAATATTTAAGCCCGTAATATCTATATCACTGCCTTCGTACGCAAATGCGGCATAAATATCGTCATTATCACTGGTTGTATTGGTTACAGTATCAAGTTCTAAGTTATGAACGTCGCTAATCGCTTGTTTAAAATTAACGAGGGTGTCGCCATTAGGCAATAGTGCTGCGCGCTGTGCAGTCAATTCCTGTTGTAAGCTCATAACAAACTCCTTCTGTTAATGTTAAATTGAGTATAGACCATGTATTTGACAATGTTTGACGAGGTGAGTTTATCTGTGCATGTATTGAGATATATCGCACGAATCGAACGGAATTTGGACAATTATCTGTGTGAAGCAGGGTGTTACTGGCTATTCTTCTCTAAATGCTTTGTCAAAGCTATCAACAATCGGGGAGACGAAATAGCTAAACGGTGTTCGATTATCAATGATAATCATCACTTGCACTGGCATCCCGGGGTGTAGCAGTTTGTTCTGTAAGCGTGCCAGCTGTTTCACGGGAATCACGATGCGAGCAAGATAATAAGCTTCACCTGTTTGTTCATTTTGAATGACGTCAGCAGAGATACGTTCTACCTTACCGATTAGCATAGGCGTATTACGCTGTTTAAACGCCAATAGCTGCACTTTAGCTTGTAGGCCAGGGTGCACTGAATCAACATCCAGCGGGTTAATTTTAGCATCAATAACCAGCGCATCATCGTTAGGTACGATATGCATGAGTACTTCACCTTGTGATATCACACCACCGACGGTTGCGACTTTAGAATCAACGACGGTGCCAGAAACAGGCGCAACAACGTTGGTGCGTCGTAATGTATCATCGGCTACTTTTTCTTTTTCAATTTCATCGCCCAATAATTTATTGGTTTCGCGCAGCTCGGTTAGCATTTCTTTGGTGTTGTTTGTTTCAAAGGTTAAAATCTCTAATTCTGTTTCACCAATTTGTTGTCTGGTTTTGGCAATGTTACTGGTGATGTCACCACGGTTACCATTTAATTTAGCTTGTTCGCGTAAGAGCGCGAGTAGGCGAGGTCGTTCGATGAGTCGTTTTTTTTCTAAATAAGCAACGGCCTCAGTTTCTTCTTTAATATACTTGAGTTGTAAATCTTGAGAGGTGAGTTGCGCTTGGAAGCCTATAATTTGCTGTTCTAACTGGCCTTTACGTTGTTCTAATATTTTTCCTTTTGTAACGCGTGCTTTGAGATTCGCTTGAAAGATACGCTCTTGGCTGCCAACGAGTTTCTCGACCGCAGGATCAGACATTTGTGCCATTAAGCTTTCAGGGAAATGCACGGTATTAGCATTACTGAGTTCGGCTTCTAAGCGAGCGGATAAGGCAGAGAGGGCATTGACTTCAGTGTGAGATAATTCATAAGCAATTTTAGCACGCGTGTCGTCGAGTTTAACTAAGGTTTCACCCTGCTTAACGACATCACCATCACGCACATAAATTTTATTGACTATACCACCTTCGAGATGTTCGATAATTTGGCGTTGTGAATCAACGGTAATAACACCCGGTGCAACGGCTGCTGTTTCTAATGTGGTGAGAAGGCTCCACATACCAAAGCCACCAAAAAATATAACCAAAGTGAGGACACCAAATTGACGCAATTTTTTGACGGGTGGCTCGGGAGCTGTGTTCAGCTCTACTAGTTCGGCATCATCGTTATTGTTTGATTCTTCGATGTGTTTTGAAAAACGTTTTTCAAACCAAGCTTGAGTACGTTGCCAGCAAGAGACGATGGATTGCTTAATTTTCATCAGTACCTCCTGCTGTTAGCTCGTGTAACTTGGCAAGCACTTGATCGCGAGGACCATAAAATTGAGGAGCACCATTTTGCAACACAAATATTTTGTCAACAATAGAAACAATGCTTTGACGATGAGAAACAAGCACAACCGTTGAGCCTTGTTTTTGTAATATTTTAATAGCTTGGGCAAGCGATGTGTCACCGTCACGGTCTAAGCTGGAGTTGGGCTCATCAAGAATGAGTAATTTAGGATTGCGATAAACTGCACGCGCAAGGGCGATACGTTGGCGTTGGCCACCCGATAGATTATAAGGTGTGAGTTTGGTTTCATAACCTTGTGGTAAATGTAAAATCATATCGTGTACGTTAACTAATTTGGCCGCGGCGATGATGTCTTCATCAGTGGCGTCATCATCAAAGCGAGCGATATTATCTTTTACCGTACCATCAAATAATTCGACATCTTGAGGTAAGTAACCAACTTGTTTACCAAAATCATCACGGTTCCAACTGGCAACGTCAGCGCCATCAACACGGACATGACCTTTAGTAGGTTGCCAAATACCCATAATTAAGCGGGCTAACGTGGATTTTCCTGATCCAGATGGTCCGACGAGGGCAACAATTTCACCGGCGTTTACCTTGAAGTGAATGTCTCGCAAGATGGGTTTGTCTGCGTGTGGTGGCACATAAATAATATGTTCAAAGCTAAGTTCACCCTCGATAGGTGGTAACTGTGTGCCTTGAATATCTTCAGGTGTTTGCAGTAAGAAAATACTCAAACGTTTATACGATTGGCGGGCACCGACTAATTGTTTCCAAGTGCCAATTGCTTGCTCAACAGGTTGTAATGCGCGGGCCATAATAATTGATGCGGCAATCATCGCACCCGGGGATAGCTGTTGCTTAATCACCAATAATGCACCAATACCCAGTAATAAAACTTGTAACATCATGCGCACGAATTTAGACATGGATAGTAAACTACCGGCACGATCACTAGCAACCGTTTGCAGTTTTAGTACACGTTCATTTTTAGGTGACCAGCGCTTGAGCAAAGCCGGCAACATGCCTAGTGCATGAATAACCTCAATGTTACGTAAAGTTGTGCCTATGTGGTCATCATTTTCCATTTGTTGCTTATTAGCTTCAGAAAGTAACGAGCGGGTGAGAAATTCGTTAACCGTTGCAATAACAAATAGAATGATGGCACCAATGGTCGCAATAATCCCCAAAACTGGATTCAACATAAAAATAACGAGCAAATAGATAGGTACCCATGGCGCGTCAAATAATGAAAAAATGCCTTGCCCGCCCAAAAACTGGCGTACACTGCCGATATCTTTAAGCGCATTAGCGCCATAACCATTCCCTCGTAATATATTGAAGCCCATTCGCTTGAAGGCTGTTGGGCTGAGATAATTGTCAATCCAGTGGCTAACCCGCACTAATACGCGCGATCGGAGCACATCCAGTAATGTCATGATAAAAAGTGCCATAACCGCAATAATGGTTAAATAAAGTAAAGTGTTGGTACTTTGGCTGGCGAGTACGCGATCGTACATCTGTAGCATATAGATAGGTACAGTCAACATGAGTAAATTGATGAACAAACTGAATATTCCCACATAAATCAATGCCTTACGTGAAAGCTGGAGGGCCGTTTTTAAAGGTGATTCGGGCTGAATATTCATCACTTATCCGTTTGTGAACAGGTTCAATTTTTTTAAGTGTAACCCATTTGCTAAAAAATACAATTAGAAGGGGGCTTTATTGCCATAATGATAGCAAATATGGGCGTATGAGTTGTACATAATGTGAAACTTTGTCTATACTCATAAGTAACACACATTATATAAAGATACGTACTTATGGATAAGCAAACGTTACAACATCTCAAGCAGCTCGCTAAAGCTAAACTCACCGAAGGGAAAAAACTATTTCCTCAATCCGCTTTGTTGGTGGGGTTTATGCTGACACCATTATTCTTCTTTCGTTCATCCACATCCAATGCTGATGCAGCAGATGCTGATACGTTAGAACCGTTAAAGAGTGGTAACAGTCTTGTTGATGCCATGGAATCAGATGATGCGACTCAAGTACAATCAGAAGCAAGTGATCATACTGTATCAAATCAATATGGCAATACACAGCTTGATTATGAAACCGCTCTTGGTAATTACGACCCGGCTTCCATCACAACAGCAGGTGTGTATCAATCACGATTTATTTCTGATGATGCGGCAACAACACAAACCGTCGGTGGCAGCATTCCTAGTTTCACATCTATTGAGAGCATAACAACCGCTAACTTGCCTGTATCGATAGTGACTGCCGATGATGCGACAATTAGTAATGCTCTTGATGAGAGTGTAGCTTCGTCTGAAGAATCTTCGGGTAAAGAATCTCCAAACGAAGAATCTTCGGAT